>Ga0123329_1001790_pt1 | contig 19688 bp, 13 predicted proteins | sample BioC12SIPDNA_FD_89703 | JGI IMG/M metagenome (GOLD analysis project Ga0123329, IMG submission 89703) | Anaerobic biogas reactor microbial communites from Washington, USA - Biogas_R1_B C12 SIP DNA | ecosystem: Engineered > Bioreactor > Anaerobic > Unclassified | place: Washington, USA | collected...
CGGCGGCGAGCGAGAGGATGGTCAAGACAGTGCCGGCCAGAAAGAAGAAGAGGATAACGATATTCGCCAGCAAGTTCAGGCGCCGGTGCATGGTCTCTCCTCACGTCAGGACGCAAAACGCCGCGACATGAGCGCGGCGTTTGCATCCTGTATCGACAGGTCTGTCGGGGCAGCCGGATTCGAACCGACGACCTCTTCAACCCCATTGAAGCGCGCTACCAAGCTGCGCCATGCCCCGAATAGAGCCGATTCTAGCAAAGGACGTTGCCCGGCGCAACCCTTCTCACCCTGGGCAAAGCAAGCCGGCGCAGGGCCGGACGGCGGGCGCACGCTTACCACCACGGCAGCCAGGCGGCCGCTTCCTCCAGCATAGGCGCCAGCAACGCTCCCAGCCCGAGCAAAAAGTTGTAGGCGGCATGGAGCAGGATGGCGACCGTCGTGTTCTGCCGCCGGCGGATGATGCCCAGGACGTAGCCGACGATAAAGATCAGCACGGTAGCGACAGAAAGCCCATACTGGGTGTGGACGATAGCGAAGAGCAGAGAGGTTACCCAGATGCCCAACACCGGCTGCAGCGCGCCACGGAAGAGGATTTCTTCACCGATGCCGGCAGCGACCGCCAGCAGCAGCCAGTCGCCTACGCTGTCAATCTCCCCCAGCAGCAGATCGTTCAGCTCTTCCATGACCTCCGCCTGTTGCGGATCGGCCTGGGCCAAAAAGAAATTGGCGACTAGCATGAGCACGAGCAGGACGGGGAGCCAGCGCAGGCCGCGCCCGATCTGCCTCAGAGTGGGTCGTTCGAGGCCAAGCCGGTCTACCGCCTTCCACAGGTCGCGGCGCACAAACAGGCCCACACCTGCCAGCGCCACCGCCAGCAACAGCAGCTCGCCGGCAGCTACTTCCAGGGACGACGTGGCTTCGGCCGTTTCCAGCAGTCCTTCCAGCCCGCCCTGGCTGAGAGGGAGCAGGCCGTTCGCTGCCAGATAGCCGCTCAACATGAGGGCGAGCGTGTGCACAGGCGCTTCAGGATCGATCGGCATCCAGTGGGCGAACCAGCGCCGTAACTCTGGCAGGGTGACCAGCAGCCCCCAGACCGCCGTCAGCAGCAGGACCAGCCCGGCCGTTTTCGGCTCGGTGAAGCCATCACTCAGCCCGGCCTCGGCCAGCTGGTCGGGCGATACCAGCAGAAAGGAGATGCCGGCGAAAAATGCCGGTAAATTGAACAGCACGAGAAGCCAGTTGAAGATCCGCCGGAGACGTGAGTCCTGTTGCCCCTGGACGACGTTCGCAGCAAAGATCAGGCTGAAGAGCAAGAGCAGACCAGGCACAATCATGATTGCTGAAGTATAGCCCAATAATCCTTGTCACTCCACGCGCTTCTGTTTACAATCGAACATATGAACCAGGAGGCATTGGCGCGCTTGCGCCGGCTGGGCGTAGTAAGAGGGACGCGCCATCTCAAGCCAGTTAGCCATCCTTCCACCGCAGGTCAATCGGTTGTCACGCCACCGCGTGCGCCCGATGACGGCGAGCCGCAACCGTTGCCCGCACTGCTGCCGGGGCTGACCCTCGCCGAGACGCCGGAAGGCGCCTGCTTCGTCCTGGATCGCGTCTACCCGCTGCACCACCAGCACGGCAGCGACCGGCTGGATAGCCTTCTCCAGCAGCAGCCGGGCTACGCGGCGACCTTCTGCGCCGAGCCGCGTCTGGAATCGCTCGACTTCCGCGAGTTTCTCTTTCTCGACACCGAGACAACGGGCCTTGCCGGGGCGGGCACGCTGGCCTTTATGGTCGGCGTGGCGTTCTTCGAGGGCGACGCCTTCGTCACGCGCCAGTACTTCCTCCGCGATCACGGCGACGAGCCGGCCATGCTCTATCTGCTCGACGAGCTGCTGGCCCAGCGCCCGGCGTTGATCACCTTCAACGGGCGCTCCTTTGATCTGCCCCTGCTCGACGGGCGCTTTCTGCTCAACCGGATGCTCAGCGATCTGCGCGACCGGCCGCACATGGATTTGCTGCTACCCGCGCGTCGCCTGTGGCGCCTGCGGCTGGACTCCTGCGCCCTCTCGGCGCTGGAACGTTCGTTGCTGGGGTTACAACGCTCGCAGGAGGACGTGCCCGGCTGGCTGATTCCGTCGCTGTATAACCAGTATCTGCTGACGGGCGACGGGCGGGAGATGGCGCGGGTCTTCTACCACAACCGCATCGACCTGCTCTCTATGGTCACGCTGGCGGCGCGCATTGTCCGCCAGGTAGCCGCTCCCGATCCCGGCGATCACCCGATAGACCTCCTGGCTCTGGGTCGCTGGCTGGTCCATCTGGGCCGCTTCGCCGAGGCGGAGCAGGTCCTGCGGCTGGCAGTCGTGCCCGAGCTGCCCACACCTTTCTATCAGCAGGGATTGATTCAGCTTGGGCAGCTCCTCAAGCGCGTGGGCCGGCGCCACGAAGCGGTGACGGTCTGGCAGCAGCTGGCCTGCACCAGCTTCGACGACGTGACTGCCCATGTCGAGCTGGCCAAGTATTACGAGTGGCACGGCAACGATCCGGCCGCCGCTCACATGTGGACGGAGCAGGCGCTGTCGTTGCTGGCGGGTAGCCAGTCGTCGCTGCGGTCGGAGCTGGAGCACCGCCGCCACCGCCTCGAAAGGAAGTTGGGCCGGGATTGAGGGATGTATCGTAAACCCGTCTCCTGCCGCACCATTGTCATCTCCGTCCTGCAGGTGGTTGTCGGCGCTGTTGTTCTCTTTTCGGTAGCCTGCTGGCGCATTGGCGGTGAGTTCCCCACTCGCGTGCCAACCGCGGTGCCCCCGCCGGACGAGATCGCCGGCTTCAGCGAACTGGGCACCCTACCCGCCACCTATACCCCGTCGGGAGGTGGGGCAATGCAGATGCCGATCTCCGGGCAGACCGGCTACGTGGGTACGCCGGTCGCCACTTCGACGTTGCCTCCGGCCGGCATGGTTCCTGTGCCTGAGGCGCCGCCGACGATTACGCCGACGCCGTTCAAAGCCCCCGACTATCTGTTGCGAGAGGTGACGGTGCTCGAGTATGCCGAGCCGCCGCTGACGACGGACTGCGACGGCACCGGCGTGGTCTTTCGCAGCAGATATCCGAGCGGTGTCGGCGGACCGTACCGCTATTATCACGCCTACCTGCCGCCCTGTTATGGGCAGGATGGCCGCGTCTATCCGGTCGTCTACCTGCTGCACGGCTCCGGGCACACCGACTACCAGTGGGTGCATATTGGCGCGCCGCAGCAGATCGACCAGGGCATTGCCGAGGGGCGCTACCCGCCTTTTATCGCCATCATGCCCTACAACCCGGACTTCAACGATACGACCAGCGGCGGCGAGCGCAGCGTCGAAGGTGTGACCATGCAGTACCTGATCCCTTACGTCGATCAGAACTTCTGCACCTGGGCGACGAGGGAAGGACGCTCGCTCAGCGGCATCTCGCGCGGCGGCTATTGGGCACTGCTGCTGGCCTTCCGCTATACGGACATGTTCGGTGCGGTTGCCGGGCACAGTAGCCAGCTCAGCCTGGAAGTGGATCCGCCGCAGCACAACCCGCGGGCGATCTACGCCGAGGCCGATCTGTCCAATACACGCATCTGGTTGGACTGGGGAGACTACGACTTCCTAAGGGCGGGCCAGTTCTGGATGCACGAATCGCTGATGGACGCGGGCGTCGCCCATCACGTGACCATCAACCCCGGTGGTCACAGCAACCTCTACTGGTTCGCGCACATCCACCAGTATATGGACTGGCACGCTTCCAACTGGCCGCTGGACCGGGAAGCTTATCCTTTCTGCAATCTGACGACGACAAACTGAACGACCCGGACATGACAGGTTACCGAAGCCTGTTATGTCTCGACTATTCGTAGCCAAAATGGTTGCGGTAAATCTGTTGGGCGTGGCTGATGCGCTCCAGCGCCACCTCTCGTGGCTCCCAGCCCACCGCTTCCACGCGCTTCCCTTCCAGGTCCTTGTAGCGGTTGAAGAAGTGCGCCACCTCGCGCAGGTAATGGCTGTTCACGTCTTCCAGATCCTGATATTCGGCGTATAGCGGATCGTTGTGGGCAACCGCCAGGATCTTGTCGTCCGGGTCTTCGCCGTCGAGCATGCGGAACATGCCGATGGGCCGGGCGATGAGCACGCAGCCGGGGAAGGTCGGCTCTTTGATCAGCACGAGCACGTCGAGCGGATCGCCGTCGTCGTAGAGGGTGCGGGGGATCAGGCCGTAGTCGGCCGGGTAATGAAGCGGCGAGGCCAGCACCCGGTCGAGCACGATGTAACCGCCCTCGTGCTCAAACTCATACTTATTGCGCGTGCCGCCGGGGATCTCCACAATGACGTTGATGACCTCCGGCGCGTTGGGCCCGGCCGGAAGATCGTGCCACAGGTTTCTCATCTTTGTTACCTCACTGAGAACAATGATGAGCGTATTGTATTGTGGGTAGGGCCGCCCGGCACGCGGCGTCAGCCCCGAGGCGCTTCGCGAGGAGCCCGCCAGCCGGGTGATTTGTGCACGTGCACAACCTGCCACCCGCCGTCGCCGTAGACCAGTACGCGGCTCTCGTTGTGGCTGCGGTGCTCGATCCCGTTCTCACCGGCAATCGTGAGCATAAAGGTATAGCTGACAATGGCCGTATCGCCGTAGAGCTGCAGACGGGGCTCCAGCAGGTCGTAGCGGAAATCGCTGCCCGCTCCGGCCCAGTTATGCTCGATCATAAAAAAGTGGAAGTCCAGTCCGTCCTGGCGGTGGGGTGTGACAAACCACTCATAGAGCGACAGCTCCGGCGACGTGGTCGCCCGGTAGCCGTCGGCGTCCTGCGTGAAAATGCTCTGCAGGTGCCGGTGCAGAAAGTCCCAGATTTCCTGTTCGTCGTGCATTATCTTCTCAAATCCCTCCACTACAGATCCATCTCTAGAAACGATTCGGCTTTGCCAGGGCGCGGGCCAGGCGCTGCCGGTACTCCCGGCGCGAAACCTCGATGGCTCCAAAGCGGCGCAGGTGCTCGGTCATGAACTGCACGTCCAGAAGCAGGAAGCCGCGCGCCCGCAGCCGCTCGACCAGATGCACAAGGGCCACCTTGCTGGCATCGGTCACGCGGCTGAACATACTCTCGCCGGCAAAGAAGCTGTTGATCGCCACCCCGTACAGGCCGCCCACCAGCTCGCCCCCCTGCCACGCCTCCACGCTGTGCGCGTAGCCCAGCTCGTGCAGGCGCGTGTAGGCTTCGACAAACTCCTCGCCGATCCACGTCTCCTCGCGGCCCGGTGCGGGCGCCGCGCAACCGCGCATCACTTCGCTAAAGGCGCTATTTATCCGTATCTCGAATAATCCCCGGCTCACGGTGCGCGCCAGCCGGCGCGGGACGTGGAACGCCTCCAGCGGCAGAATGGCCCGAGGGTCGGGATCAAACCAGTAGAGCGCGCCATCCACGTTCATGGGGAAGATGCCCCGGCTGTAGGCGAGAAGGAGCTGTTCGGGCGCGAGCCGGTTCATGCGGCTGCATCCCCTGGCTTCCGCGCCACTACGAGATCGTAGTTCACTTCCCAGAGAAAGAAGCGGATGGCCTCAAGACCCTGCCGCTCCAGCATCTGGCGCAGCGCGGCCTCGGTGCGGTAGCGGGTCAGGAAGAGCCGTCCCTCCCAGCCGCTACGCCGGGTCGCCAGCAGCGCGCCGCCCGGCCGGAGCACCCGCACCATCTCGGCCAGCGCCGCTTCGTCGGATGGGAAGAACTCCAGCGCCTCCAGGCAGGTTACGAGGTCGAAACTGGCGGCGGCGAAGGGCAGGGGGGCGGCCGGGCTGCGTACGAGGGCGACCCGGCGCCGGTAGGGGGCCAGCTTGCCGGCGGCAACCGCCAGCATCCGCTCGGCGTCGTCCAGGCCGACGATGGTCGCTTCGTCCAGCGCCCCGGCTACGGCTAGCGGCACGCGGCCCGTTCCCGTCGCCACGTCGAGAAGGCGCGGCTGCCGGCATGCGCCCAGCGCGTCGGCGACCGGTCTGACGACGAGGAGCTGTTCGTCGGCCGGATCATACTGTTTGATCCGGTCGTAACGATGAGCCGTCACATCGTAAAGCCAGACGACGACACGCCGGCCGAGGAAGACGCCCTCTGTCGAGACCAGCAGCCAGTAGAGAAGGAGCCCGGCGGCCAGCAACGCCAGCCCGATAAGCAGGGCCGGCATCACGAAAGGTAGCCGGCTTCCCGCATCCACGCTCCGGCGCGGGCGATGCCCTCGTCGAAGCTGACTCGTGGCTCGTAACCCAGGAGCTGCCTGGCCTTGTCCGTGGGAAAGACGGTCCTGGCCGTGTAGTAGGCGAACAGGTTGCGGTCCACACCCAGACCAACGGGCAGGATTTCGGCCGCCCGTAAGGCTGCATGCCCCACCCAGAGCGGCACCGCTACCGGCCTGCGCCCGGCGAGCCGGCCATAGGCGCCGAACCACTCCCGCCAGGTGACCGGGCCATCGACAATGTTAAAGTCCTCGCCCGCGGCACCCGGCTGGCTCCCGGCCAGGATCAGCGCATCGACGAGATTGTCGACGTATACCGGATAGGCGTAGCCGTCGCCCTTGCCGAAGATGACCGGCACGCGCTTCTGCACCAGCTCGGTCATACGCACAGTCCAGCCATAGCTGCCGGGTCCGTAGACCATGCCCGGCCGGACGATAACCAGCTCGATGCCCAGCTCGCGTGCCGTTTGCCTGGCCTGCAGCTCCGCTTCGGCCTTGGTCCGGCCATAGACGACCCCCTGGCGCACGTCCACCGAATGGGCTTCCGTGACCACGTCCAGCCCGGTCGGCCCATAGGCGGCTATGCTGCTGACGTAGACGAAACGGCGCACGCCGGCCGCCGCCGCCATCTGCAGGAGCTGGATGGTGGCATAGACGTTCAGCGTCCAGGCCATATCTTTACCGCCATGCCGCGCGCCCAGCCAGGCCGCCACGTGGTAGACGATATCCTTCCCTTCCACCAGCACGCGCATGGCGCTGAAGTCCAGCAGCTCGGCCTGTTTGAACGTCACACCTTTCTGCTGCAGGGCAGCGCCCACCTTTGCGTTGCGTCCCGCGCCGGATACCCTGTTTTGCTGCTCCTGAGCGAGGCACTCGGCCAGCCGCCCGCCAATGAAACCGGTCGCTCCCGTCACCAGGACATGTCGTTCTGCCATACTGTCAATCGTAATCGGCTTTCCTTTTTTCGCAAGCACACCGGGGCTACGACAGGCGTACCTTTACCGGACGATTCGAAACTTTGTGCTATACTGGGAAGCGTCCGCCGGCCCAATTCCGGTCGGCAGGCCTGCCACACGAGGATGCAACGTATGCCGCAGAGCTATGTCGCCGTGGACATCGAGACCACCGGGCTGGATCCCCAGCGCGACGACATCATCGAGATTGCCGTCGTCCGTTTTGACGAGCAGGAGATTCTGGATCAGTGGTCGTCGCTGGTCGATCCTGGCCGGGATATTCCTCCGTTCATCACTCAACTGACCGGCATCACCCAGGAGATGGTCAGGAACGCGCCGGGCATCTTCAGCCTGCGGTCAAAGCTCCGCTCGCTCTTCGGCGATGACGTCATCGTCGGTCACAACGTCTCCTTCGACATGGGCTTCCTGGAGCAGGTGCACGTCGGCCTGCGCCAGCACCGGCTGGATACGCTGACGCTCGCCTCCATCCTCTTCTTCAACCAGGCGCGTTATGGCCTTACCGACCTCTGCCTATCCCTCGGTATCACCCTCCCGGAGGGCGTGCAGGCCCACCGCGCCCTGGGCGATGCCCTGCTGACGGCCCGCCTGCTGCAGCGCCTCTATGCCGAAGCGCAGTCGCTCAACCTGGCTATCCTCTCAGAGATTGTCGCCGCCGGCCGGCACCTCGGCTGGCCCGAGACGCTTTTCTTCGAGGAGGTTCTGCGCCGCCGGGGGCGTACCGCCTTCGGCCAGCCCCAGCGGCTGCCGAAGCTATTTGATCCGGCGCCTCTGCAGGGAAGCTCGCTTGTCGCCAAGGAGGAGCCTGACCCTATCGACGTCGAGATGGTCGCCGGTATGCTTGGGCCAGAGGGCAACTTTTCCCGGGCCTTCCCAGGATATGAGTACCGTCCTCAGCAGGTGGAGATGGCAACCGCCGTGGCCAACGCCTTCAACCAGGGGCAGCACCTCATCGTCGAGGCCGGCACCGGTACGGGTAAGAGTATCGGCTACCTCCTGCCGGCGGCCTTTTGGGCGCACGAGAACGACCGCCGTGTCGTCATCTCCACCAACACGATCAACCTGCAGGACCAGTTGATTACCAAGGATTTGCCCCAGCTCCAATCGCTCCTGCCCTTCCCCCTGCGCGCCGCGCTCCTGAAAGGAAAGCGTAATTATCTCTGCACCCGCCTCTTCCGCCAGATGCAGCACATGGGCCCAGGCAACGCTGACGAAATGGCGTTATACGCGCGCATCCTCGTCTGGCTGCCCCAGTCGCACACTGGCGACGTGGGCGAGTTAAGCCTGCGCACGCCGGGCGAGCGGATGGCCTGGCAGCGGCTGAGCGCCGAGAATGACGGCTGCCGCATGGAGCACTGTATGGAAGAGCGCTGCCCGCTGTACGTGGCCCGTCGCCGGGCCGAGCAGGCTCACATCCTCGTCGTCAACCACTCGCTGCTGCTGGCCGACGTTGCCGCAGGCAACCGTGTCCTTCCCTCCTACGCCGACCTTATCGTGGATGAGGCCCATCATCTGGAAGCGGCGGTCACCGACGGGCTCAGCTTCCGCGCCGACCGGCGATATCTGGAGACGCTGCTCGACCAGATCAAGAACAACGACGGCGGCCTCGTCGCCGACCTGCAGGCCCGCGTGCGCGCCGAGCTGCCGCCGGAGGTTAGCGAAATGGTGGAGGGTTATGCCGGACAGCTCCGCGACACCGCCCAGGCAGCGCGGGAACGTCTCGACGAGTTCTTCGATACCCTGGAGTTTTTCCTGCTCGACTACGCCAACCCCAACGCCCAGTACACGCAGCAGATCCGCATCCAGCCATCCATCCGCACGCAGCCGGCCTGGGAGCACGTCGAGATGGCCTGGACCAACCTGCAGCCCCACCTGACGGCGATCGGTAAGGGGCTGCATGATCTGGCCGATGGGGTGAGTGACATTGCCTACAACCACGATCTGGAAGGGGCTGAAGACCTGGAAGGCGCACTGCAGGGTCTGGCCAACAGCTTCGACACCACTGTCATGCAGGTCCATGCAATTATCGCCGATCCGGACGAGAGCATGATCTATTGGGCCGAGCTGAGCCGCAACTGGCTGTCGCTGCACGCCGCGCCGCTCGACATCGGTCCGCTGGTCGAGGAACACATCTTTCGTGAAAAAGAGACGGTGATTCTGACCTCGGCCACCCTTCGCACTGCTGCGGCGGGCGGCAACGGGCAGGTGGACTTCAGCTATCTGCGCCAGCGGCTACACGCTGACCATGCCGCCGACCTTGCCGTGGGCAGTCCATTCGACTACCAGCGCAACGCCCTGCTCTACCTGGTGCGCGACATGCCCGAGCCTAACCAGCCCGGCTACCAGCGCTTTGTCGAGGAGGCAATCGTCTCCGTGGCCTGCGCGCTCGGCGGGCGGACGATGGCCCTCTTCACCTCCTACGGCCAGCTGCGCGAGACGACGCAGGCGATCAGCCGCCGGCTGGCGGAGAGCCAGATTGCCGTGCTCAGTCAGGGTGACGGCATCTCTCGCCAGCAGCTTCTGGCGCAGTTCAAGGCCGCCGATAGCCGCGCCGTCCTGCTCGGCACGCGCAGCTTCTGGGAGGGAGTAGACGTACCCGGCGATGCGCTGCAGGCCGTCCTCATTGCCCGCCTGCCCTTCGACGTGCCCAGCGATCCTATCTTCGCCGCCCGCTCCGAGACCTTCGACAGTCCTTTCTTCGAATACTCCATCCCCGAGGCGGTGTTGCGCTTCCGCCAGGGCTTTGGCCGGCTCATCCGCCGCCGGGACGACGAAGGCATCGTCGTCGTGCTCGACAAGCGCGTGCTCACCCGCCGCTACGGGCAGGCTTTCCTCGATGCGCTACCCGCCTGCACCGTCATCCGCCAGCCGCACAACCGCCTTGCCGAGCTGGTCGAGCGCTGGTTCAATCGGGAGCGGTGATCGGTTGTCGGTGGGCAGTTGGAAGCGCCATCCACCAACTTCCAACTGCCCACCGACAACTATCCACTGATCCCGTATCGTCACCCCGGCCGCCGGGTTATATAATGGGCAGCGTTAATCACGCCTTATCCGGCTGCATCGCCTGTCACCATAACGCGAGCCCTAGACAAGAGAGGAAGCTTATGCGACGTGTCGTCGTTACCGGACTGGGTACGTACAATCCGCTGGGCAACGATCCCGAGAGCACCTGGGCGCAGATCGCCCGTGGGGCCAGCGGCATCGGCCCCATTACCCAGTTTGACGCCAGCAACCTGAGGAGCCGCTTTGCCGGCGAAGTGAAAGAGTTCGATCCGGTGGCCCTTTTCGGCCGCAAGGACGCCCGGCGCCTGGACCGGGTCACCCAGCTGGCGCTCGCCGCAGCGGCCCAGGCGCTGGCCGACGCCGGGCTGGACAACGGCGCCGGACCCGACCGGGAACGGATTGGCGTCGTCCTGGGCAGCGGCGTCGGCGCGCTGGCGGCCATCGTCGAGGGCGTCAACGCCTACAACGAGAAGGGACCGGATCGCGTGAGCCCCTTCTTCATGCCCATGATGCTGCCAGATACACCGGCTGCGGCGTTGAGCATCACCCACGGGCTGCGCGGGCCGAACATGGCCGTCGCCACCGCCTGCGCCAGCGGCAACAACGCTATCGGCGAAGCGGCGCGTATCGTCCAGCGCGGCGAGGCCGACGCCATGCTTGCCGGGGGCAGCGAGTCCTGTATCGTACCCCTGGCCCTGGCCTCCTTTATCGTCATGGGCGCCCTCTCGACTTACGATGGCGACCCCCAACGCGCCGCGCGCCCCTTTGATCTGCATCGCGATGGCTTCGTTACCAGCGAAGGGTCGGCCATCCTCGTCCTGGAGAGGCTGGACAGCGCGCTGGCCCGGGGCGCGACCATTTACGGCGAAATCCTCGGCTATGGCACCAGCGCCGACGCCTACCACATCTCCATGCCTGCGGCCGGCGGCTCGGGGGCTATTCTGGCGATGCAGCGCGCGCTGGACGACGCCGGCCTCTCGCCAGACGACGTCGATTACATCAACGCCCACGGCACCGGCACCAAAATGAACGACAATGCCGAGACCGCGGCGATCAAGAAGCTCTTTGGCGAGCGGGCCTACGACCTGCCCGTGAGCAGCACCAAGTCTATGCACGGTCACCTGCTCGGCGCGGCGGGCGCCCTCGAAGCGCTGGTCGTGCTCAAAGCGATGAACGCCGGCCTGATCCCGCCCACGATCAACTACGAGACTCCCGACCCCGACTGCGATCTGGATTACGTGCCCAACGAGGCGCGCCCGGCTTCCCTGCAGGTGGCGATGAGCAACGGCTTTGGGTTGGGCGGCCATAATGCAACGCTGATTCTGGGCAAGTTCGCTGGCGCATAGTCACATCGGAGCCAGTTATCATAACGGCCGGAAGGCCATCATTCTTCTCAGCCGGAACCCCGGAACCGGCGAGCGTGAGGGGGAGGCTGGCTCGCACCCCTATTGACATTAAATGGGCCATCTCTTATGATTACGGGTATCCAGTTTCGCTAGCGGTCCCACCATTGTCCGCTGACCGCCACGACCAAACATAAATACCGCAACTTCATCATCTCCTCCTCGCTGCCACTTCGTCCATTTATCTGGATTGGTTGGCTGTTGGCCGACACTCTACAAACTAAAGGCGAGCATACTCTAGCAGTATACAAATTAGACGAGGAGCATCCCCTAGCCCTCGTGGCAGGATCAACTCGTGCTCTGATCGGAATCGACACATCTTCTCTGTTGTAGCCTACGCTCCGGAGAGTAGATATGCTGATCATTCGACGCTACTAAAAACGGCGGGCGGTGGGTGGAACGCGGCCAGCCGCCGTTGCTCACCGGCCTTTAGTCCAGGATAACCACCCTCAAGAAGTTCTCAGTAGGCCGGTGTCTGAAAGGCGAATACCGACAAGGCCGGCTATTGCCGACAGGCGCCCGGAAGCCACCCGGGCGCCTTTGTTACCCCCCGATAGGCTGCACTGAGTTTTACTCTGGCGACGGATAAATATAGGACTGGAAGCAGGTATGGAATGACCCACTCTAATTGGAAAAGAAACTCATTCGTCTCTACGATGATCCTGCTTGGCCTGTTTGGCGCCTTCTCGTTCTGGAAAAGCGTGCCGGCACAGGGCCAGGTGAATACGGCTGACGCCAGGCTGGTGCGGGCGCTGGAAGAGGAACAGACCGGGGTCAGCAACCCGGCCGGGCTGGCCTTCTCGCCACGCGCGCAGAGCCTTCACGTCGTCGAAGCGCAGCCCGAAGGCGTAGCCGCCGCGACGACGGAACTAAACCGGCTCAACGGTTTCGGGGACCAGGTTGGATCGGCCAGGATCGCGACCCCGATCCAGGAGCCCATTAACGTGACGTTCGATGCCTACTTCAACCGGCTGCTTATTTACCGGCCGTCGGGCAGGCGTATTGTCACCGTGGGCGGCACGCCGGCCGGTGGCCTCGATACCCGGCAGATCAGCTATCACGACGCGCGCCAGCTAGGTGTCGAGGATCCGGCCGGCATCGCGGTAGCGCCCGACAGCGGTGTCCTATTCATCCTGGATGCCGCCGATGCCCAGCTTGTGCGTGTACAGCCCGGAGCGGACGGCGCCTTTGGCGAAGCGACCGTTTCTGGCGTCGATTTGCCGGCGGCAATGCGGGGCGAGCTGCGTGGGCTGGCCCTCGATCCCAGGAGCGGCCATGTGCACATCCTCAGTCTCTCGCAGAAGGCTGTCTACGAGCTGACCCAGAGAGGAGAGATCGTCGCCGTTCGCGAGCTTGCCGATGTGACATTGCGCAATCCCCAGGGTATGGTCTTCGCCCCCAGCGGCGACCTGACCGACGATCCATCCCTGCTTAACCTGTACATTGCCGACAGTGGCCTCACGTCCTCCCAGTCCGTATTGCCAGACTCGCTGGAAGTCCGCGACGTGGCGGCCTCGTATCCGGGGCATATCGTGGAGATCACCTTTGAAGAGCCGGTTCAAATCGCAGCGACGACGGACGAAGCCGTCCTGATTCGCACCTTCGAGACTTCACTATTTGACCCGCCCAGTCCTGACCCGTCGGGGATTGCCTTTCTACCCAACTCGGGGACGTTGCTCATCAGCGATGGCGAAGTCAACGAAATGCCCATCTATGAGGGCTTCAATCTTTTTGAGTCCACGCTGTCGGGCAGCCTGGCAGACACCTATTCGACGACTTCCTTCTCCGACGAGCCCACCGGAGTTGACATCAATCCGCTGAACGGACACCTGTTTATCGGCGACGATACAGGAACGCGCGCGATTTATGAGCTGGATCCCGGGCCCGACGGGCTTATCAATACGGCCGACGACAGCGTGACGATGATACGTACCGCCGCTTTCGAGAGCAGAGACCCCGAAGGCGTTACTTATGACCCGGGTAGCGGGCACCTGTTCATCATCGACGGCGCCAACCGGGAAGTCTACCGCCTTTCGCCCGGCGCTAACGGCGTCTTTGATGGTGTTCCTCCTGCCGGCGACGATCAGGCGAGCAGCTTTGATACCCTGAGCCTGGGCCTGGACGATCCGGAAGGCATCGTCTTTAACCCGACCACCGGTTATCTCTACGCCGTCGGCCGGCCGGCCGACACACTCTTTGAGCTGACGGTGGATGGCGATCTTGTTCAGACGATCGATATATCGGCAGCCGATGCCAGGAAACCGGCTGGGCTGGCTCTGGCTCCTGGAAGCCAGAACCCGTCGGACCTGAATCTCTACGTGGCTGCCCGCGGCGTGGACAATGATAGCGATCCAAATGAGAACGACGGCAAAGTGCACGAGCTGTGGCTGGGCGACACCGTAGGCACGCCCGCGCCCACGCCGACGACAGGGCCCACGGCAACGCCGACGCCAACCGCAACGAACACGCCGACCTCTACCCCGACCCATACGCCAACCACCGGCCCGACGCCGACCGCGACCGCTACGAGCACGAACACGCCAACGGCAACTAACACGCCAACGCCCACGAACACGCCGGTTACCAGCCAGCTTGTTCTGCCCGCCGTGGCCGATGCGCGGGTACTACAGTCAAATCCGAATACTAATTATGGCACGCTGACAAGACTCGACATCGACGTCGGCGAGCACAGCTACATTCGCTTCAACGTGACCGGCGTGAGCGGCGCCATCCAGAACGCCACGATTCGTCTCTTCGTGGCGAATGGCTCGTCCAACGGACCGGGTATCTACGGCACCAGCAACGACTGGAGCGAGACCGGCATTACCTGGAACAACGGGCCGGCGACGACCACCGGCGCAATCGCCAACGTCGGACAGATTACGGCCGATAACTGGGTGGAATACAATGTAACTTCCTACGTCCAGGGCAACGGCACCTACAGCTTTGTGTTCCTGCCGGATGGTTCAGACGGCGTCCGCTTCAACTCACGCGAGAAGAACCCGTCGCCTGAGTTGATCCTGACCTTTGCCACCGGCCCGACGCCCACGGCGACGAATACGCCGGTGCCAACCAATTCTCCGGTGCCGACGAATACGCCGACCGCGACTAACACGGCGACGCCTACAAGTACGCCGACGACCGGCCCGACGCCAACGCCGACCAGCACGGCAACGCCCACGAACACGCCGACGGCGCCGGCCAGCCCGACGACGCCGCCCACGGGCAGCACGCTGACCCTTCTCCCCGCAGCCGACGCTCCCGTCTTTGAGAGCCAGCCGAACACAAACGGCGGCCCGTTGCGTAGACTTTTTGTGGATGCCGGCGAGCAGAGCTACCTTCGCTTCGACGTTGCCGGCATAAGCGGCGCCACACAGAGCGCCACCTTACGGCTGTTCGTGACCAACGGCTCCTCGAATGGGCCGGGCGTCTACGGCACCGACAATAGCTGGACTGAGACCGGAATTACCTGGAACAACCGGCCGGCGCCGACTACCTCTGTCCTCGCCAACGCCGGCAATGTGCCTTCCGACACCTGGGTAGTCTACGACGTCACCGGCTACGTTACAGGCAATGGCAGCTATAGCTTCGTTCTTGTGGCCGACAGCTCGGATGGTATGACGACCCGCTCGCGAGAAGGGTCGCCTCCGCCGGAGCTGATCCTGACGTTCGGCTCGGGGCCGGCGGCAACGCCGACGCAGACTCCACCGCCCAGCAGCACACCATCCTCTGATTCGGTGGTCTTCGTCGGCGCGGGCGACATCGCCGAGTGCGGCAGTGTGCAGGACGATCTGACAGCGCAACTGCTCGACAACATTCCGGGCTTCGTGTTCACCGTCGGCGATAATGCCTATCCGGAAGGCTCGGTCTCCGATTACGCAAACTGCTACGAGCCTACCTGGGGCCGCCACAAGGCCCGCACGCGACCGGCCCTCGGAGACAATGAATACGACACGCCGGGCGCCGCCGGCCACTTTGCTTACTTTGGAGCAGCCGCCGGCGAGCCCGGCAAAGGCTACTACAGCTATAACGCCGGCGCCTGGCACATTGTCGTCCTGAACAGCAACTGCAGCCAGGTTGGCGGCTGTAGCCCGACGAGCGCCCAGGGGCAGTGGCTACAGGCCGATCTGGCGGCGAATCCGGCAGCGTGTACGCTCGCCATCTTCCACGAGCCGCTGTTCAGCTCCAACGGCGGCGATGAAGACCTGCGCGATTTCTGGACCATGCTCTATTCGGCAGGGGCCGACATCGTGCTGAATGGCCATCGCCATTACTATGAGCGCTTTGCATTGCAGAACCCGGATGGCGTTGCCGACCCGGGTCGTGGCATCCGGCAGTTCACAATCGGCACCGGGGGCGCAAGCCTCAGCTCCTTTGATTCCATGCCGGCCAATCTGCAAGTCCGTAACAACACCAGCCACGGCGTGCTCAAGCTGACGCTGCATGCGACCGGCTACGACTGGGAGTTTGTACCGGTGGCAGGCCAGACCTTTACCGATTCGGGAAGTGACTCGTGCGTTATCCCCTAGTCCAGCCAACTCCGGCTGAGGCCGTCCAGACTGGCGTCCCTGACCCGCTGGCGGGTCAGGAAAGCGCGTTTTCCAGACGCATAACGTTGATCTGGCTGGCGGGCATGTTCGTTGCCCTGCCCGCCGAGATGCTCAAGCTGCCCTTCAACGTAACGCTGGTGGATGTCTGGACGGCCGCGCTTCTGCCGGTTGTCTGGCTCTCGATCCCGCGCGGCAAGCAGATGATCAGCCTCTACTACCTCGTTCCGATGTGGCTGATCTTTGTCGGCAGCTTCGCCAGCATGTTCGCGGCTCCCGCTCCGCGGAACAGCCTCGTCGTGCTGATGAAGGAGCTCTTCGCCTTCGTCTGGTTCATCACGCTGGCTGTCGCTCTCGTGCGGCTGAACGCCAGGGATATGCGCCGAGTTCTAATCTTCTGGTCGGCTATCGTGCTGCTGCACGGGGCGCTGATCGTTGCGCAGTTCCTTTGGCCGCCGTTGTGGCAGCTTATCGGCTCGCTCATGGGCAGGGCGCAGTATGAGATCTATCGTCCATCGGGACTGTTCAGCAACGCTAACTCCGCTGCCTTCTTCCAGCTATTAGGCTTCGTTCCTCTGTTGCTTGCCAGGCCGCCCCGCAGAGAGGGCGCCATTCTCGGTCTGTGCCTGCTGGCGACGATGCTGGCGACAGGCTCGATGGGCTCTGTGGTCGCTTTTGCCGGTGGGACGGCGGCGGTGCTCGCTCTGCTGGTCGCCAGGGGACATTTTGCAGCCATCGCCAGCACTGCTCTGCGCGTGACGGTTGCCGCGACGATTGTCGGCGGCCTTGCCTTCCTGGTCATCAGTCAGAATCAGCGCTACCAGACCCATCTGGAACGGATCATCGTCGGACGGGTCGATCGCTCGTCGGGGTCGCGTTTTGACCTCTGGGAGCGCGGAGCGACGGTGTTTGTCGAAGAGAACGTCTTCCTCTGGGGCATTGGCCCCGAGAATTTCCGGGTAGTAGACGGCGAGGATAACCAGCTCCACAATGATTTCCTCGCCTTTTCAGTTGAGCGTGGGCTGCTCGGCACGCTGGGGCTGGTTCTGTTTGCCCTGCTGGCGCTGCTCAGGGCCGTCAACGTCTTCCTGCTTTCAGAGAGAGGCTACCCTGCCGTACATCAGCTTGTCGTCGTCGTCCTGCTAGCTGCCATGGTCGCCGCCCTGCTCTATTCGCTGACCCATCAGGTGTTCCATAACCGCCAGCTCTGGATCGTCCTCGCCTTCCAGGAAGCCCTCTACTTCCGGCTGGTCAACCAGGACGCATAACCTGAACAGCCCGCGAGACAAGGAGATGCCTGTCGCTCCCGCGGGCAAGGAGACCCGGCGATGCACATCGAGCTGATTGGATGCACCAGCGCCGGCAAGTCCACCCTGGCGGGAAACGTCCTTGCGGCCTGTCGCCAGCAGGGCGTCGAGATCCTCCTGGGCGATGAGTTCGTGCTCAGGCAGTGGCACCTACAGTGGGTCCGGAGCCGGCCGGTGCGAAGCCTTCTGGTGAACGGCGTCGGGTTGCTCGCCAGCCTGCTCACCTGGCGGAAGAACCGGGCGCTCTACCGTTTCGCCGCACTGGTTCTCTTCCGGCTCTCCATTCCACGCGTGGAACGGCTGCAGTTGCTGAGAAACGTGCTGAAGAAGCTAGGCGTATATGAAATCATCCGGCGCCGGAGCAGCAACCGGCAGGTGATCCTGGTTGACGAAGGGACGTTACAGATAGCGCACAACCTGTTCGTGCATGCCTCGGCCGCTGTGGACCCGGCGCTGATCCCTGAGTTTGCGGCTATCGTGCCCCTTCCCGATGTCGTCGTCTACCTGCGCCAGCCGGAAGAGCTGCTGGTCGAGCGGATCGTGGAGAGGGGCCACAGCCGGCTCCCGGACCGATCCAAAACGCAGGTGACTCGCTTCGTCAGACAGGCGATTGCCGTATTCGATCAACTGGTGCAACAGCCGGCCGTTGCTGCCAGGGTGCTGATCACCGATGGCGAGGACAGCGGGATTGAGGCCGCCCTAAAGGGCGACGGGCTGATGCTCGGCCGGCTGGCTGAAGTAGTCGGCAGCGGTTTCTTGTGGGCAGGTTAAGGATGGTTCGGCGAACCATTCTGGCGGTCCTGGCCGTTCTCCTGCTGGCCCTGCTGTTGCTCAGCCGGTGGATGGCGCCGGAGCGACCGCCAGCGACGTACTACGTATCGCCCGGCGGGAATGATCAGAACAGCGGCAGCCTGGAGAGCCCGTGGCAGAGTATTGGTCACGCGCTGGGCGAGCTGCGCCCCGGCGACGTGCTCCATCTGCGGGGCGGCGTCTACTACGAAAGCGGAATAGAGATCGCGCTGCAGGGAGTGGCAACTGCCCCGATTACGATCCAGGCCTATCCTGGAGAGAGGCCCATCATCGACGGCGGCGTGCCGTACTACCGGGAGGCGCCCAACGACGAATGGGAGCTGGTGGACGGCGACACCGGCCTTTATCGCAGCCGCCGGCGCTTTCCCGACCACGAAGGGTTCGTGGGCGGGTGGCTGCTAGACGACGATATCCAGTTGGTGGCCTATGACGCCGCCGCGAACCTGGAATCGTCGCGCTATGACCCCATCAACGGGATGGAGCCGGTCTACGTAGGACCGGGACTACAGCTACGCGAGGATGGTCACATCTACATCCGGCTGGCGCCGAATCCGCATGATCTGACGGATGCCCAGGGCAACGCGATGGCGCCGGTGCCGGTTGATCCCGATCCCAATCACAACCGGCTGGCTATCTTTTTCGCCGGCACGCTTTTCCGGCTCGACGGCGCCCGTTACCTGCAGCTCAAAAATGTAGAGATGGCGCACGCCGCGTACCTGATGGACGTGCGCAGCGGCAGCCACATCACCCTCAGTGGATGCCGGATGCGCTATGGCAACAGGGGGCTGGTTCTGCGGGAGAACGTCCATGCGCTGGAAATCGACCGCTGCGAGTTCACCAACGGGCTACCGCCCCACGTCTACTGGACCGACGTCAAGAACCGGGATCAGGAGGTCGGCGAAGCCTATCCGGAGTTCCAGTCGGCGGCCATTGCCGGCTCGCTGTCGGGGTCGCACATTCACGACTCCGTCTTTCGCGACGTTTTTGACGGCATCACGCTCGAAGACGGCACGACGGATACACGTATCACGGACAACGTCTTTGTGAACAGCGGCGATGATGCCATCAACCTCTCGAGAGGAATCAGCAACGTCGAAGTGGCCCACAATCTTCTCTGGCAGGTGATGGGCGGCATCGCCAACCTGGGCTCCGAGGAGCAGCCGGGTCACGTCTACATTCACCACAATGTTATCGACAACGCTGCCTACCGCCGGGGCGGGCGTCCCGGCAATTATCGCGAGGATAACTGGCCGGTCTGGACCATCGGCAGTCCGTTTCCAGATCACGACCAGGGCAACAAAACGTCCTGGTGGAAGGTGTACAACAACACGATCGTTACCCGGCAGGATAACGGCCACCGGTGGGCGGCAGCCGGGCCGGATAATGTGACCGGCAATCCCGA
>Ga0123329_1001797_pt1 | contig 19662 bp, 15 predicted proteins | sample BioC12SIPDNA_FD_89703 | JGI IMG/M metagenome (GOLD analysis project Ga0123329, IMG submission 89703) | Anaerobic biogas reactor microbial communites from Washington, USA - Biogas_R1_B C12 SIP DNA | ecosystem: Engineered > Bioreactor > Anaerobic > Unclassified | place: Washington, USA | collected...
CCGGCGCGCCAGAGGCCTCCCGGGGTCCATCTTTGCCCGAACGCCCCCCGGGGTTCAACCATCCGCCGTTCCGGCCCGGCGTTTTCCAGCGGCGCGGCGGCGGTGGATACTCCGCGCCGGGAGAGGGGGCACTCCGGAGGCCCCCAATGACCAGGGAAGACGCGCCCGTGTTTGTGCGGAAGATCATCAAGACCAGCGGCGACATGTGGATGAAGGGCTGGGCCGAGGCGAACGGCGGCAACATCAGCCTGCGCCTGAGGCCGGAGAAGACGGGCGACCTGTCGGCCTTCGGCCTCATTGACATGGCGGACAAGGCCGCGCTTGCATGTTCGGATTCTGCTTCCCCTTCGGGGGCATTTGCCCTGAAAAGCCTCGCGGACGGGCGGCGAACCCTCGTTGGCGCCATCATGGGACTCGCGACGTCGGCCCCAGTTTGCCTTTGTCTGCCCTAGAAGTACCAGGTGAGGGTGGCCTGGATGTAGTCGTCCTTGCGGACGAAGGTGAGGAGGTCGTCGGCGGGGACGTTGCTGAAGATGCGCATCTCGACGCTGAGTTTCCAGTCCTCGCCGAGGCGGCGCTCGCCCTCGAGGCCGAAGGCGAGGGCGGCGGACTCCAGGTCCACGAACACGCCGCCGAGGAGCGAGGTGCTCTGGACGTCGTTGAGGGCGAGGCGGCCGCCGAGGAAGAGGTCGTTCTGGAAGTTGGTGAGGGCCTCCTTGCCGCGGCTGTCCCAGTTGTACTCGAGCAGGGTGCCGAGGTCGGCGCCGGTGCCGAAAATCCCGCCGAAGGTGTACTCAAACCCGGCGCAGACGGCGCCGTAGTCCTTGTTCATCCCCGTGCGGTAGATGCTTTCGGCCTTCCAGATCCAGTTGCCCGCGGTGTACTGGACGTCGAGCCCGGTCTGGTCTATCTGGTCGTAGTAGGGGATGAGCCGCGCGAAGGGCAGGGAGAGGAAGAGGCGGGTGAGGCGCGAGTTGATGTTCGCGCCGGACCAGCTGGAGTAGGGGGAGCCGGGGGTCAGGCGGATGGGGCCGATCTCGGGCACGTAGCGGTGGTCGCGGCTGGTGCCGTGGAAATGCGAGAGGCCGAAGTCCCAGCTTCCGATGTAGTGGGCGTAGCGGACCGCGAAGTCCTGGTTCCACTCCTCCGCGCCGGACTCGTACAGCGGCTCGTGATGCATGGGCACGGGGGTGCGGAAGCGGCCGTGCCGCCCGGTGAGGGTGCGCCCGCGGAAGTAGGGGAGCCAGAAGAGGTCGAGGGTGCCCCAGGGGTTGATCCAGGCGAAGTTGGCCATGGGCTGGCCGAGCTTCTCATCGCCCGTGAGCGCCTCGATGGTGTCACGCTGGTTGATGACGTCCACGAGGCGCTGGGACTCGGCGACGCCCCAGTGGACCTTCCGCAGGCCGAGGCGCAGCTCCCAGCGGGGGGCGGCCTTCTGCCAGTAGAGCTCGCGCAGGTCGGCGTGGGTGCGCCAGTTGTCGTGCTGGTCGAGCCGCCCGAAGGGCGTGAAGACCAGGCTCTGGCCGCTGTCGGGCCACTCGTGGACCCAGGTGGCCGTGCCCGAGAGGGAGAGGTTGGTGTGGCCGGACTGGTCGCCGTCGCGGGGGTCGTCCAGAAACACGCGGGACTCGCCGGACAGGCTTCCGGTCCAGTCTCCCGCCCCGGCGGCCGCGCAGACGGCGCACAGAAGCAGGAAAACCGCCCCCAGGGGGAGGGGGCGGCTGAAAAGGGTCAGGGGGCGGACGGTTCCCGGGTCACCGCACGTTCTTGAGGCTGTTCTGGTCAAAGTCGCGCTCCGTCAGTCCCGTCCGGAACTGGTAGTTCTTCCATTCGAGGAGGGTGGACTTGCCGGTCTGGTGGTTCACCATCTCCATCCGGCCGGGCCGCCAGTTTTTCTCCTGGTGGAGTTTGTACTCGGTCATGGAGAGGGTTTTCAAGAGGGTTTCCTTGCGGTCGTAGTACTCGACCTTGGGGATGCAGTGGGTTCCCTGCTCCATCCAGACGACCTGCCTGGAGTAGCCGGAGGCCTTGTTCACGGGGTAGCGCTCGAACACGTCGCAGGGCTTGCCGCCGACCTCCTCCTCGCGCAGGTGCTTGTAGGTGAACTTCTCGAGGCGCTGGCTGGCCATGTCCTCGAAGGCGAACTCGCTGCCCATGAACGGGCCCGACTGGCCGCCGCCCGCGATGCGCTTCACCCGGTTGACCGCGGGCAGGAAAAGCCACTGCTCGTCCTCCTTGTCCGCGTAGGCATAGGTGAGCAGCGCGGTGCCGCGGACATCCTTGGGCGTGTCGAACACGACCAGCGCGCGCGTGCTGCCGTCGGGCATCTCAAGGGACTTGATGCGCAGCTCGCGGCTCGTCGCCTCGTTGTTCCGGTTGCGCAGGGTCATCACCAGCTCGGAGCTGGTGTCGCCGTAGCCCTTGTCGGCCTCAGAGGCCTCGGTGGCGATGCGCAGGCCCTTCTCCTCGGGGGTTTCGGCGGCGCCGGCCAGGGGGAGCAGCGCGATCAGCGCGGCGGCGAGGGCGGCCAGGCTAGGCCTCGGCGACAATGACCATTTTTTCATCGGCGGTTTCCTTCTCTTCGGCGTCGTCCTTCCCGTTGTCCCCGTCGGCGATGAGGAGCATTCCGGGAAGCATGACAAGGTTGGCGATCAGGGACGAGATGATGACCACGGTGCTGAGCACGCCCATGTTGTCGCAGAACATCATGGGGGACAGGGTGAGGACGCCGAACCCGGAGACGAGCACGACGGCGTTGGTCCACAGGGGCACGCCCACGCAGGAGTAGGCGTAGCGGACGCTCTGGCGCGCGGAGAGGCCGGCCTCCTGGTGCGCGCGCAGGTATTTGCTCATGAAGTGGATCGTGTTGTCCACGATGATGCCGATGGTCATGGAGACGATGGTGGTCATGCTGAAGTTCATGTCCCAGCCCATCAGGCCCCAGAGGCCGAGGCCCACCGCCATGGGCGCGATGTTGGGGAAGATGGCGAGGATGCCCATGCGCAGGGAGCGCAGGGAGACGATCAGCGCCAGGATCACGAGGACCAGGGAGAGCGGCGCGCTGACCATCATGCTCCGGATCATGGACCGGGAGATTTCGCAGAACATGACGGACGGCCCGATGGCGTCGCTGTACATGCCCGCGGGCAGGTTGGCCCGCTGCCACTCCTGCGCCCGGTCAATGAGCACCGCCATCTTTTCCGAGGGCAGGTTGGCCGTCGTCACGATGAGGCGCGTCGCGGACTTGTCCACGTTGATCTCGGTGTTGAGGTCAATGCCCATGGGCAGGGACATCTCGTAGAGCAGCAGGTACTGCGCGGCCAGCTCGCGGCTCTCCGGCAGCCGGTACATGGCCGGGTCGTCCCCGTTCATGCTCCGGTTCACCCGCTTGAGCGTGTCCACCACCGTGCCCACCTGCACCACCCCCTCCTGCGCCCGCAGCCAGTTGGCGAAGGTGTCCACGTTTGCCAGGTATTCGGGGTCGCTCACGCCGTCGCTCTCGCCCGCCTTCAGGCTGAAGGCCACCTGGTAGATGCCCGTCAGGTTCTCCATCAGGTACTGCGTGTTCTTCCGGATCGGGTAGTCCTCCTCGAACCACTCGGCGAACTGGTTGTTGATGTGGATGCTGGGCACAAAGGCGCCGAAGAAGATGCCCACGGCGGCCAGCGAGACGACCAGCGGCGTCTTCCAGCGGATGACCAGGCCCGCCATGACGGACATGGCCCGCTGCATCCGCTCGTCGCGGGTGCTCGCCTTCACGCGGAACGGCATCACCGCCAGCAGCGGCGGCAGCAGCAGCACGGCGAGGAGCCACGCGATGGCCACGCCCAGGCTCACCGTGTTGCCCATGAGCTGGACCGGCGGCGACGAGTTGAAGTTCATGCTCAGGAAGCCGATGACCGTCGTGAAGCTCGTGAGGAACACGGCGTTCATGTTGATGCGCATGCTCTCGACAATGGCCGCGTTCCGGCCCATGCCCTCGCGGAGGTTGTGCTGCGTCGCCATGATGATGTGGACGCAGTCCGCCACCGCCAGCGTCAGGATGATGAGCGGCGCGGGGGTCACGGGGCCGGAGATGTGGTAGCCCATCCACGACACGATGCCCACCGAGGTGGCGGTCGAAAGGAGGACAATCAGGGAGACCGCCCCCATGAGCCAGGCGGACTGGAGCATGACATACATCATGAACATCAGCACGACCAGCATCACCGGCACCAGCGTGGTCAGGTCGTGCAGCGTGGCCTGGTAAAACGCGTCGTTCAGCGGGATGAGCCCCGTCAGGGCAATCTCCACCCCGGGGTGGTCCCCAATGATCCGCGCGGCGAGCGCCTCCGCCTCCGCCGTCAGCTCCGCCCCCCGGTTCTTCCCGTCCTCCGGGATGTGCACCGTCAGGTTCACCCCCGTCACCGGGCTCCCCGGCTTCACCAGCCGGTTCAGCAGGAGCGGCTCGTTCAGCGCCGTTTCCTTCGCCTTGGCCAGCGCCTCGTCGCTCATCTCCGCCGGGTTCACCACCAGCGGCTGCACCCGCAGCTCGTCCCCCTCGGAGGAGACGTACTGGAAATTGGTCACCGAGTCCACCCGGAGCACGTGCGGCAGCTGCCACGCCGCCTCCGTCAGCTCGCCCAGGGCGGTCAGCGTCTCCCGGTCAAAGACCTCCCCGGACTTCGCCGTCACAATGAAGAAAAGCGTCTCGTCCTTCGTGTAGGCGTTCTGAAGCGCCTCGTAGTCGAGCAGTTTCGGGTCGTCGTGGGAGAAGAACACCCGGTAGTCGTTGTCCAGCACGAAATACCGGAACCCGTAGCACGTGACGGCCGACGCCAGAAGCACGGTGATGATGATGGGCCAGCGCCACCGCAGCACCCACTGGGCATAACGGATGGTGAGTGCTTCGGCCCGCAGTTCAATGCTTTTCGACAAAACAGGTTCCCTCTCTCAACACTTTCCCGGACAAGTCCCCGCGCAAAGCGGGGTTCCGGGGGCTCGGCCGTCCGGCCCACCAAGGGGGGTGGGTATTATGGCACACTTTCCCGGGGCGTTTCCCGCACGCGGAATCCGGCCCGTGCGGCGGCCTCTCTCACCCCCCCCCTCTCCAATTACCAGCGACTCCCAATAATGTCACCGCCAAAGACCGGGAACGTCCCGCGCCGGCGGCGAGTTTGCGCGGGTTCCGCCCTGCCCGGTATCCTGTGGGGCCCGGCGATGCGGCCGGCACCCCAAGGGCTTGATGAGCATGGTGTTCCCCCCCGACCGAGACGAAGCATCCCCCGGCAGGCGGCGCGAGGCCCTCTGGCTCGCCCTCATCCTGGTGCTGGCGGCCCTGCTGCGCGTCTGGTACCTCGCCGAGGTGGTCCGCGCCCCGGATTTCACCGCCCTGCGCCAGGACATGGAGGTGCAGGACTACCAGGCCCGCGCCATGCTCAGCGGCAACTGGACCCCGCCAACGCCGAACTGATGAACGGCCTCGGGTGGCGCCACGACCGCGCCGGGAACGCGGAAAAGGCCCTCCACTGGTACGGGCGCGCCCTCGACACCGCCCCCCGCTACGCCCGCGCGCGCCTCAACCGCGCCGGCCTGCACCTGCGCGCGGGAAGGCTGGACGAGGCGGAGCGCGACGCCCGCGAGGCCGTCGCCGCCGCGCCCAACGCGCCGCAGACCCGCCACGCCCTCGGCGAGGTCCTCGCCGCGCGCGGCGACACGGAGGGCGCGCGCGCCGCCTTTGGGGACGCCCTGGCCCTCTCCCCGGATTTCGCCCCGTCCCGGGCCGCGCTGGACGCGCTCCCCCCCGCCCCCGCAATGTAACGTGGACATTACATTGCTATGTATGACACTTATCCTTGATTCTCGCCGCCTGTTGTGGTAAATTAAACCACATGAAGTCCCGCTATGTAGTAGAGAATAATGTCCGGAAGTATCGGCTGGAGGCGGGGAAGACCCAGACCGCGCTGGCCGCCGAGGTCGGCGTGTCGCGCCAGACCATCATCACCATTGAGCAGCGCCCGGTGGACGCCTCCCTCTCCCTCGGACTCCGGATCGCCCGGGCCCTCGCGCGGCCCGTGGAGGAGGTTTTTCTGCTCGACGGAAAATTCGGCGGAAAATGACCCGCCCCGCTCAGGGGCGGTTTCATCCGGCCCGGCACCCTGTCCGGGCCGTCTTTCACAGGGGCCGGATCATTTCAGCGCGTCCAGCAGGCGCGCCATGTCCGCGCGCAGCGTCTGAATGGTCTGCCAGCGCCGGTCCTCGATGACCCGCTGGGCCGTCACGCCGCCGGGGCCGGGCAGCTCGCCGTCCTCGTCGAGGCCGCAGAAGCGGGCCACCTCCCCGGCGCGTTCGCCCAGCAGGGCGCGGGCTTCGGCCACGGCGTCGGGCGTCTTTCCGGCGGCCTCCGCGGCGTCGGCGGCGGCGCGCAGGGCCGTGAGCATGGCGTGGTCCTCGCTGCCGTCGCGGACGGCGTGCCAGCGCTTGCTGGAAACGACGGCGTCGCCGGGGTAGATGAGCAGGTACTCCGACTCGCCGTTGTTGAACCACGGGTCGTACTGGGAGGTGCAGTAGGTCCAGAACCCCATGGCCTTGAGCTGGTGGTGCCAGCAGAGCCACGCCTGGCCGCGGTAGTAGCCCAGGGGCGACCGGTGCTTCACATTGTCCTGGCACTCGTAGGTGAAGACCGTGCCGCCGGCATTCTGGATGAGGGCGAACTTCTCCGGGTCGGGCTTGTTCACGATGCCGTTGCGGTGGGGGCACCAGAGGTCGGTGACCGGGAGCATGGCGCGCAGGTCGTCCAGGGACGCGTCGCCGACGGGGTCGGTATAGACGCGGATTTCCGGGTCGGCCTCGCGGGCGAGTTTCCCGAGGTTGACGTGGATGTCCACGAGCCCCGGGCGCAGACCGGGCTCGTCTATGGTGTAGAGCGCCCAGTCGTCATAGGTCATCCCGCGGGCCTTCAGGTGCTCCACCCACGCGCGCAGGTAGGCGACGTGCGCCTTGTTCCACGGCTCGGAAAACTTCTCCGCCGGCCCCTTGATCGCCGAGTCGTAGGTGTAGAAGAGCATGAGCCCGTGCTTCGCGTGGGCGTCGAGGTAGGCGTCGTGCTCGGCGAAGTCCAGGGGGCCCGTCAGGTTCCCGTCGGCGTCGAAGGCCGCCTTCGGCGGGTGCAGGCAGACAAAGACCGTCGTGCCGTGGCGCACCTGGTCCGCCAGGGCCTCCTCCGGGTGCTCCTTGATGAGCGAGGACCCGACGTAGCCCCAGTGGCACAGGCCGAGGGTGCGCTTCTCCGGCAGGGTAGGAGGCCACACGGTGAGTTTCAGGACCGCCTTCGCCTCCGTGCCCGCGACGTCCAGGCCGCGCAGGCGGATTTCGGCGGTCCAGTCGCCGGGGGCGAGGCCCGCCGTGTCCACCTCGAAGAAGAGCTGGCGCGCGTCGAGGGCGGGCACGACCAGGGTGCGGCCCTCGCCGAGCCGGGGGATGGCGTCGGCGACGGTGTCGGAGAGCTGCGTGGGCACGGCGACGGCCTCGCGCGCGATGAGGGCGGTCTTCGGGGCCTCCGCGCCCTCCGGGTCCTTCAGGGGGCCGGCTTCCACGCGCACGGTCAGCGCGGCGGAGGAAAGGTTGAACACGTTGAGGGCGGCGGACTCAATCTCGCCGGAGAAGGCCGCGACGGCGACCTCGGGGCCGGTCCAGCGACCCTCGGCCAGCTCGTCCGTGCCGGCGAAGGTCGCCCAGGGGTTCGCCGCGCAGACCGCCAGGGGCGCGCCGGTCTCGGCGCGCTTCGCGGCGACGGCGGCCATGCGCCCGGCGGCGGCGCGCGCCTCATCGAGGTCGCGCCCGAGGACGTAGAGCTCCTGGGCGGACAGCAGGGCGGTGAGGGCGGCGCGCTCGCGCAGGCCGGGCAGGCGCGCCTGCCAGTAGAGGGCCTCCTTTTCCAGGGCGGGGGCGATGTCCGGCGGCAGGCTTTTCGCGTGGTCGGCGATGCGGGCGACGGCCAGCCCGGCCTCGGCCAGCTCGGAGGAGAAGGGCGCGGCCTTCAGCGCGCGCTCCTGGCGCAGCACCTCGGCGCCGTCGCGCAGGACGGCGCAGGTGAAGCGCAGGTCGGCCTCGCCGCGCGCGCCGATGACATAGGCCAGCACGGCGCGGATCTCTTTGGCGGAGGAGGCGGTCTCCTTCCGCGCGGGGCGGCCGTTCTGCGTCACCTCCAGCGCGACGGTCAGCGCCTCGCCGTCGGGGTTCTCCACGACCACGGCCAGCTCGTTCCGCCCCACATGCGCGCGGCCCGTGTCCATTTTCACGAGGCGGACGCCGGGCTTCCGCGCCGCCCAGCGCACCTCGCCTGTGCGCTCCGCGTTGAACCGGTACTCGGGGAAGAGGATGTCGCCGCCGTCGCTGCCGGGCCACTGGTGCGCGTACAGGGTGCCGGTCACGGTGGGGCAGAGCACGGTCAGGGGGCCGCCGTCGGCGAGGCGGACCACCGCCGCCGAGGCGTTGCACGGCCCGCCCAGGGCCACCCGGTCCGCCAGCGCGCCCGTGGCCTTGAAAACATGAATCTGTCCGCTGTACCCCGCCACCAGCACCTCGGGCGACCCGTCGCCGTCGAGGTCCGCCACCGTCGGCGACCGGCGCGTGCGCGCCTCCACGTTCGCCGTCCAGCGCGGGCTGCCGTCCGCGCCGAACACCGCCACGCCGCCCTCCAGGTCCGCCGCGATGACCTCCGGTTTGCCGTCGCCGTCCAGGTCGGCGGCGGACACGCCGCTGTCCAGCGCGCCCGACAGGGGCGCCGACCACTTCACCACGCCGTCGTGCCCGGCGGCGTACAGGGTGTCGCCCGTGCCGCCGAGGATCTCCGGCAGGCTGTCGCCGTCCAGGTCGCACAGAAGCGGAGCGCCGCCGCCCGGGGTGCCTCCGGCCATGCGCCAGAGCGGCTTTCCGTCATGGGAGAGGCACAGCAGGGGCGCGGCCTCGCCGGCGAAGAGCACCTCCAGGTTCCCGTCGCCGTCCAGGTCGCCCACCGCCGGGGCGGATTTCAGGCCGCCGGCCTCGTGGTGCGTCCAAAGCTCCGCCCCGTCGCCGCGCTTGGCCGACACCTCGCCCGCCGCGTCGGCCATGACAAACTCCAGGTTTCCGTCGCGGTCGAGGTCGGCGGCGGCGATGCCCGCCGCGCCCCAGGTGATGCTGCTCGACAGGGAGTCCAGCCAGAGAATCTCGCCGTTGCCGCCGTTCAGGCAGTAGACCCGGCCCGTGTTCGTGATCACCAGCACCTCCGGCCCCGGCGAGGACGCCATCGCCTCGGCGATGGTCGGCGACACGCTGATGGGGTCCGGCTGCCGCCACCGCCACAGCTCGCCGCCCTGCGCGTTCAGGGCGATCACCGCGCCCTGGATCGTCGTGGCCACGATTTCCGGCGCGCCGTCGCCGGTGAGGTCGGCGACGCCCACGGAGCCGTCGAACTGCTCGCCCACGGGGGCGAAGGTCCACACAGGCAGCAACTCCGCCGACGCGGGAAGAAGGGACAGCACCCCCAGCAGGGCGGGAAGGGCGGAAGAAAGACGGCGCATGACGGGTCCTCCGGCGGAAATACCGCGTGGCGGGCCCGCTGGACATCCGGGGGCCCATCCCCCAAGGATACCCCATGGCGGCCCGCGACGGCCAGCGGCGCGGCGCGCGGAGGCAGGTGGTGTTGATCGCCGGACAAGACGCCGGGAGAACCGAAGCCGCGGCGGGAACGAGATTGCCACAGTCGCTCCGCTCCTTCGCAATGACGTTTGTTTTCGCGGTCATTGCGAGGAGGCCGCCCCGGCCGACGCGGCAACCTCTTGTCGGAAAGCCTCCGGTTCCCCGCATGCATTGGGTGAACGGACACCTCTTCACACCCTCGGGGCCTTCACCGTGAAGCCGCAAGGCGGCGCGCGGCGCCGACATTGCGCGCGCGCGCCGTCCGCGGCGATAATAGACGGCCCCGGCGCGTCCGGGACCACCCCAACCAGGAGACCCGTCATGTCCCAGTGCCCCGAATCCTTCGCGAATGTCACCGCCGTCTGCAAGGCCAACGTCTATTTCGACGGCAAGGTCGTCAGCCACACGATCCTGCTGGCCGACGGCGAGAAGAAGACCCTCGGCCTGATCTACCCCGGCGCGTACAACTTCGGCACGGGCCTGCCCGAGCGCATGGACGTCATCGCCGGCGCCTGCCGCGTGAAACTCGCGGGCGCGGCCGACTGGTCGGAATACGCGGCGGGCACATTCTTTGAGGTGCCCGGCAATTCGTCGTTCGACATCGCCGTCGCCGACGGCGCCCCCATGGAGTATGTCTGCTCGTACATCGGCTGAAACGGCGGTCCGGCGGCGCCGGACACGCGGGAGAACTGCCATGAAACGGATGATCCTTGCCGCGTTGTTGGCACTGTCCTGCCTCCCCGCCCTCGCGGCGGGCGTGGACCCCTTTGTTGGACGCTGGGCCCTCGGCCTCCCCGGCAACGCCGCCGGATGGCTCGAGGTCAAACAGGAGGACGGCTGGCTGGACGGCAGCGTGCTCTGGGGCGGCGGCAGCGTGCTGCCTCTGGACAGCGTCTACCTGGACGGCGACACCCTGCGCGCCGCGCGCGGGAAGGCCGTGGAGCGCAAACTGCCGTCTGGCGAGGTCCGCAACCAGTACGTCTCCGACCTCTACGCCTTCACCGTGGACGGCGACACGATCACGGGCACGCGGACCAGTCCGCGGGGCGACGGCACCGGCGTGGCCACCGTCGAGGTCACCGGGAAGCGCATTCCCCCGCTGCCCCCCGCCCCTGACCTGTCCAAGCTGAAATTCGGCGACCCCGTCACCCTCTTTAACGGGAAGAACCTCGACGGCTGGAAGCCCCTCGGCCTCGGCAAGAACGGCTGGAAGGCGGAGAACGGCGTCCTGGTCAACGATGCGCGCCAGGAGGAGGGCAAGCCCAAGGTGCACTACGCCAACCTGCGCACGGAGGCCGAGTTTGAGGACTTCAACCTCACGCTGGAGGTGAACGTGCCCAAGGACGGCAACAGCGGCGTGTACCTGCGCGGCGTCTACGAGGTGCAGGTGTTCGACAGCTTCGGCAAACCCCTGGACCCGCACAACATGGGCGGCATCTACAGCCGCATCACCCCCTCGGCCGCCGCGGAGAAACCCGCCGGCGAATGGCAGACCATGGACATCACGCTGGCGGACCGCCATGTGACGGTCATCCTCAACGGCGTGAATATCCTGGACAACGCCCCCCTCGCCGGATGCACCGGCGGCGCCCTCTGGGCCGACGAGTTCCGTCCCGGCCCCCTCTACCTCCAGGGCGACCACACCGGCGTCCAGTACCGCAACATCGTCCTGAAGCCCGTGGTGAAATAGGGCTGTTCAAGATGGGCCGTGGTCGCCCGCATGTGCGGAATCTGCTCCCCGGAGGGGAAGAAGGCGCGCAGCCGGAGGTGACCGAAGGGAACCTCCGGACAGAAGCGCGCAGAACCATTCCCAAGCCGTCGCACGGCAGGCTCCCGCCGGGCGAACCGGCGGTCCGAATTGCGCAAAGAAATAATAGTGCGCTGGCGGCGGGTTTTGTGGTATGATTCCCCCGTGCGGCAATCAGCCTATGTCACTCCGGGGACATTGTGTTCCCCCTCCTGCCATGCTTTCCAGCCTTCGACCCGGGGCGTCCGGGGGCTGCGAACCGTCGCCGCATGCCGCACGGGCCTTCGGCCCGGCCCGACTTTCCAAGCCGGCATTGCGCGCCAGATAACCTGACCATTGTGTATCCCGCCCCCAAGGAAAGTGTTTGAATGAGATTTGAAGACCTGAACGTGGACCCGCGCTGTTTGCGGACCCTCCACAAGAACAACATCACCGAGCCCACGCCGGTGCAGGAGCAGGCCATTCCGGTCGTGCTCTCCGGGGGCGACCTGATCGCCACGGCGCAGACGGGCACGGGGAAGACCCTGGCGTTCACGCTGCCGGCGATGATGCGGCTGGCGGACTCGAAGCCGGGGCCGGCCCGGATGCTGGTGCTCACGCCGACGCGCGAGCTGGCCCAGCAGGTGGAGACTGTCATGGCCCCCATCGCGCGCGCCCTGCGCCTCACCAGCGTGGTGGTCTACGGCGGCGCGGGCATGCAGCAGCAGGCCGACCGCCTGCGCCGCGGCTGCGATGTCATCGTGGCCACGCCGGGACGCCTGCTCGACCACATGAGCCGCAAGGCCGTCCGGTTCGACGGGCTGCAGATCCTCTGCTTCGACGAGGCGGACCGCATGCTGGACATGGGGTTCCTGCCGGACATCCGCCGCATCCTCGCGCACCTGCCCAAGGAGCGCCAGACGCTGATGTTCTCGGCGACCTTCGCCCCGGAACTCCAGCGGCTGGTCGGCGAGATGATGCACGACCCCGCCCGGATCGGCATCGAGGTGACCGCCCGCCCCGTGGACACGGTGCGCCAGGTGGTCTACCCGGTGCGCCAGGAGGAGAAGGCCGGCCTGCTCCTCAGCCTGCTCAAGGAGCAGGCGGCGGAGATGGAGTCCGTCCTCGTGTTCATGCGGACCAAGTCGCGGACCGACCGCGTCGGGCGCATGCTCAAGGCGGCGAACATCAAGGCCGCGGTCATCCACGGCGACCTGCCCCAGGGCGCGCGCCAGCGCGCGCTGGAGTCCTTCCGCGCGGGCAAGTGCCCGATCCTCGTGGCGACGGACGTCGCCGCGCGCGGACTGGACGTGGACGGCATCAGCCATGTGATCAACTACGACATCCCGCAGACGGCGGACGACTACATCCACCGGATCGGCCGCACCGCCCGCGCCCAGCGCGAGGGCGACGCGATCACCTTCGCGTGCCCGTCGGACATCTCGCCCCTCGGGAGCATCGAGAAGACCCTGGGCTACAACCTCCCGCGCATCGAGCGCGAGGGCGCGCCCGTCGTCCTCTCCACCTACCGCAAGACGGCGGCGGCCGGGTCGTCCCGCAACCGCCGGCCCCGCAGCCTCCTGCGCCGCCGCTAGGCGCCCCTCCTCCCCGTATTACCGACGGCGCGGACCCCCGGTCCGCGCCGTCTGTGTGTCTTTTCTCCCCGCCCCCCTTCCTCCACCGGGACAACTGAGCCAGCTTGACAATGGCGACTAACCCGATTATAATTAGGAAGATTATCGCCGGCACGCTTGTTTCCAGGAAGAACGGAGCAGCGGAAAGACTTACAGGAGACCCCGCACCATGGCAGACTGGACAGACGGCATCAACGTGGATGAACTGGCCGCGATGGGCCCCGGGGAGCTGCTCCGGTGGTCCTGGGAGACGCGCGGGGCGCGCGCCGCAATTTTCACCAGCTTCCAGAAGACCGGCTGCGTGATGATTGACATGGCCCGAACCGCAGCCCCGGATTTGCGGGTGCTGACGGTGGACACCCTCCGGCTGCCGCAGGACACGCACGACCTGATGGCCGCGCTGGAGAAGAAGTACGGCATCCGGATAGAACGCTTTCAGCCGGACCCGGAACGGGTGGCGCGGATGGTGGGCGACCACGGGGAGTACCTGTTCTTTGACAGCCGGGAGAAGCAGGAGCACTGCTGCGCGGTGCGGAAGGTGGAGCCGAACCGCCGCGCGCTGGCGACGGTGGACATCTGGATCACCGGGCTGCGCCGCGACCAGTCGGCATTCCGGAAGGCCACGCCCAAGGCGGCGGTCGTCGAGCAGAACGGACGGACGCTGCTGAAACTCTGCCCCCTCATTGACTGGACGGAGGAGGATGTGGACGGGCACATTGCCGCCAACGCGGTGCCCTACAACAGCCTGTACGACAAGGGATACACCAGCATCGGGTGCGTGGTGTGCTCGACGCCGACGCGTCCGGGCGAGGATCCCCGGGCGGGCCGGTGGCGCTGGATGAACCAACTCGCCGGGACGGACAAGAAGGAGTGCGGCATCCACATCCAGGGCAGCGGCATCTAGGTCCCGGCGGGCGGTTACCGCTTTGCCGGCCACCTCCTTTTCGGCCTGCCGCTTTCCGTGGTGCTGGCTGCCGGCGCGCAGCGCATCCTCCCCGCCGTCCGGCCGTTCTGGCCGGCCGGGCCTTTCTTCGCGCGGCGCGCGGTTGCTACAATGCGCCGGTCCTCCATGGAGATCCCTCGCATGACATCCTCCCCAAACCACAGCATGCCCCCCGCGCCGGGGCTGGTATCCCTTGTGGGGGCGGGACCAGGCGACCCCGGCCTGATCACCGTGCGCGGGCTGGATCGCCTCCAGCAGGCCGATGCCGTGGTCCACGATGAGATGATCGCCCCGGAACTGCTCGCCCGGGCCCGGCCAGACGCCGCGCTTATCCCCGCAGGCAAGCGGCGCGGACATCACTGCATGGAGCAGGACGCCATCAACGCCCTGCTGGCGGCGCTGGCCCGCCCCGGAAAGCGCGTGTGCCGCCTGAAGACGGGCGACCCCTTCGTGTTTGGGCGGGGCGGCGAGGAGGCCCTGTTTCTCGCCGCGGCCGGCATCCCCTTCGAGGTGGTGCCCGGCGTCACCTCCGCCGTCGCCGTGCCCGGAGCCGCGGGCATCCCCGTCACCCACCGGGGGCTTGCCGCCGTCTGCACCGTGGTCACCGGCCACGGCGACCCGGACGGCGAAGGCCGGGTGGACTGGGAGGCCGTGGCGCGGGCGGGCGGCACGGTGGTGGTGCTCATGGGCCTGAAACACCTCGCGAAGATCGCGGAGCGCCTGCGGCGCGGCGGACTGGCCGGGGACACCCCCGCCGCCGTCATCACCCGCGGCACCCTGCCGGAGGAGCGGGTCGTCCTGGGGACCCTGGCGGACATCGCGGCGCGCGCGGAGGGTGCCGGGGCCGCGCCGCCGGGCATCCTGGTCGTCGGCGACGTGGTGACCCTGCGCGGCGGTAAGACACCGGGTTAGCATATCGGCGGGAACAGTCGGCGCCGTCTTGGAGGTGGCACGGGCTTCCAGCCCGTGAGCTGCGGGCGGAAGGCACATGGGCAGGATGCCCATGCCACCTCCAAGACGGCGCCGGTTCCCGTCCTGAAAGGAGATGCCCATGGGATACCTGCCCGTGTTCCTGAATCTCACCGGCCGGGACTGTCTCGTGGTGGGCGGCGGCGCGGTGGCCCTGCGCAAGGTGGAGACCCTGCTGGAGGCCGACGCCCGCATCACCGTGGTCAGTCCCGCGTTCGCCCCCGCCCTCGACGCGCTGGCCGCCACGCATCCGGACCGGCTGCGCGTGGTCCGGCAAGCCTACACCCCCCGCGACCTGTCCCCCTTTTCCTTCGTCATCGCGGCCACGGACGACCCGGCGGTCAACGCGGCCGTCGCGGCGGACGCCGAACGCGCGCGGGTGTGGGTCAACGTGGTGGATGTGCCGGAACACTGCACCGTCCTCGCCGCCGCCACCTTCCGGCGCGGCCCGGTGCAGGTGGCCGTGGGCACGGGGGGCGTGTGCCCCGCCCTGGGCCGGACCCTGCGCGACGAGTTGGAGGCCGCCTGCCCGGAGGCCCTGGGGGACTACGCTGCCGCCCTCGGCGCCGAGCGCGCGCGCCTCCGGAGGGAATGCCCGGATCCGGCACTCCGCGCGCGGACCCTCGACCACCTGTGCCGCCGCGAAACCCGCGACCGCCTCCTGCGGGAGACCACCGGCACCCTGGAGACCCGCCTGCGCGAAGAGACCGGCCGGTTCCTCGGCGAAGACATGCCGCCCGCGCGTCCGTAGGGTTCGGAAGAGACCGGCCCCCGCCCCGCCTTTGCGCCTACTGGTCCCGGCAGGTTCCCGTGCAGCGTTCCATGCGGCGCAGCGAGATGGCGCCGACGGGACAGATGCTGATGCAGTTGCCGCAGCGGATGCAGTTGTCGCTGTCTATCCAGATGTAGGTGGCGGCGGCGGGGTCGCCCGGGGGCGTCTCCTCCCACGCGACGGGCTCGCCGTCGGGGCCGCGCTCGAGGCTGGCGAGGCGGCGGATGCAGTCGCGCGGCGAGACCTTGATGCACCAGTCGCAGTGGATGCACTTGTCCTGGTCAATCTCGAACTTGTGGTTGCACAGGTAGCAGCGCCAGGCGTGGGTGTCCGCGTCCTCCGGGCCGAAGCCCCGCTCCACCTCGTCCCCGGCGCCGCGCGCCGCCGGCGGCAGCACGGGCATGGGCGGGGGATACACGAGGTCGTGGTCGCGCGTGCGGTCGGTGAGCCCGGCGGGCTCCACGCGCACGCCGGTCCTGCGCCTCTGGGCGCCCATGAGGAAGGCGTCCATGGCCTCCGCGGCGGCCTTGCCGCCCGCGACGGCGTGGATGACGTCGCCGCTGCCGCCCGCGAAGTCGCCCGCCACAAAGAGGTTGGGGGCCGAGGTGCGGCAGCCGTCCGCCTGCGCCACGCCCCCGGGCAGCAGCCCGCGCTCGGGGTGCTGGCCGATGGCGAAGATCACGCTGCGGCAGGGCACGTCAAACTCGCTGCCGGGCACGGGAATGAACCGGGGCTTGCCGCCCGGCTCCGGCTCGCCGAGCAGATTGCGCTGGAAGCGGATGCCCGCGAGGCGCCCGTCCTCCACCAGCGCGCAAACCGGGGTGACCAGCGTCTCCACGGCGACCCGCTCCTCGTGCAGCTCGCGCAGCTCGTCCTCGCTGGCCGCCATCTGGGCCGTCCCCCGGCGGTAAAGGATGGACACCCGGCCCGCGTCCCCGACGAGGCGGCGCGCGGCGCGCGCGCAATCCACTGCCGTAAACCCGCCACCGATGACGGCCACATCCGGCGCCAGGCCGGAGAGCATGCCCGCGTTATAGCGCATCATGAAGTCCAGCCCCTCGATGCCCGCGCCTTCCGGCAGGCCCTCCAGGTCCAGACGCATGGGGCGCGACGCCCCGGCGGCCAGCAATACGGCGTCGTATTCGCGCCGGAGTGCGTCCACCCCGCCCGCGTCCAGCCGGGCGCCCAGCCGCACCGTGACCCCGCTGTCCACAATGGCCGCGATGTCGGCGTCCACCGCGTCCGGCGGCAGGCGGAACGCGGGGATGGCGCGCATCTGGCCGCCCAGGCGGTCCGCGCCGTCGAAGACGGTGACCTCGTGGCCGCAACGCTTGAGTTCGCGGGACGCCGCGAGGCCGGCGGGGCCGCCGCCGACCACGGCCACGCGTTTGCCCGTCGGCCCGAACCATGCGGGCAGGGGGCGGGGCGGCGCGGACGCGCCGTCCGATGCGGCGCGCTTCAGCGAGCAGATGCGGACGGGGCCGCGGGTGCTGGTCCACTGATAGCGGCAGCGGCTCTCGCAGGGCCGCGTGCAGACGCGCCCCAGCACGCCGGGGAACACGTTGTCCTCCTGGTTGACGAGGTGGGCGGCGTCCAGGTCGCCGAGGGCGATGCGGCGGATGTACTCCGGCACGTTTGTCTTTGCGGGGCAGGCCTCCTGGCAGGGGATGTCCCGCGCCACGGTTTTCAGGTCGCCCGGCGTCTCCCCGAAACCCTCCGTCACGGACAGCTCGGCGGGGTTTTCCGCCAGGGGACGGGCGGGGAGGTTCAGGGCCGCGACGGCGTCGCGGTAGGGGGCCAGTCCGGCGCGGCGCACATGCGCGGCGAGACGCTCCATCGTGCCCGCGGCGAGGAAGGTGTCCAGCAGGGCCCCCATCACGCGGACACAGTCCTCCGTCCGGAATTCGCCCAGCACGGTGCCCGGGGCATCCTCCGTGCCGCCGAGCGTTACCTGGTACGCCTCCGAGGAGCCGCGCAGGTCGCGCACCCGCATGCCCCGGAACCCGATGTCCGCAATGCTGTACTGCGAGCAGGAGTTGGGGCAGCCGGAAAGGTTCACCAAAACGCGCGCGCGGATGGATGCGTACCTGTCGTCGTGGACCACCGCCTGGAACCGGTCAAACAGCGCGTGGGTCGCGCCGACGGCGAGGGGGCAGTAGGTCGTGCCCACGCAGGTGACGATGTCGCGCAGGCCGTGGAATCCCTCCGCCGCGAAGCCAAGCGCGGCGATTTCCGCCCGCAGTTCCGGCAGCCGCTCCGGCCGCACGCCGTGCAGCTCCAGGTTCTGGCGGTTCGTGGCGTAGACATGCTTGTCGCCGTAGATTTCCGAAAGCTCGGCAATCCGCGCGAGGGCCGCCGCGGCCATCTCCCCCTTGGGGATCATGATCCGCTGGATGGCCAGCCCGTCGTCCCCCCGGGGGTCCGGGTCGGCCATCGGGTTCTCTGGCGGCGCGGGGGCGCACTCTTCAAAGGGCCGCGTGTCGAAGCCGCCCCGGTCCACGCCGGCGGCGTCCAGCAGTCCGTCCACGATCTCCCGGCAGCGGTCAATGCCCAGCCGGTGCACCACGAATTTGAGGCGCGAGTGCATGCGGACGCGCCGGTCGCCGTGGTCGCGCAGCAGGACGCCGACGGCGCGGCACAGCTCCACCGCGTGCTCCGCCGGGAGGAAGGTGTAGAGCGTCTGGGCGGTGAAGGGCCGCCAGCCCAGGCCGCCGCCGATCTTCACGCGGAACCCCGCCTCCCGCGCGCCGTCCTTTCCGGCGCGCGCGACGGCCACCAGGCCCACGCAGTTGATGTGCGGCTGGCCGCACCCGGCGGCGCACCCGGAGTAGGTGATTTTGAACTTGCGGGGCAGGTTGTCCAGGCTGCGGTCCGCCGAGAGCACCCGCGAGGTCTCCTCCGCGAGGGGCAGCACGTCCAGCCGCCGGTTCGGGCAGATGGCGGCCCAGGGGCACGCCGACACATTGCGCGTGACGTCGCCGCAGCCGTGGAAGGAGGTCATGCCCGCCGCATGGAGGTCGCGCAGCACCCGGGGCAGGTCCCGGAGCTGGAGACGGTGGAACTGCGCGCACTGGCGCGTGGTGAAGGAAATCAGGCCCGTTGCGTAGCTTTCCGAGAGCCGCGCCAGCGCGCGCGCGCGCACCGAGGTAATGCGCCCGCCGGGGATGACCACGCGCATCATGTGGTTGCCCGGCTGCCGCGACTGGTAGATGCCGTACCACTTGGCGATGGACAGCTCCTCGCGGGCCATGGACCCCTTGCGGGCCATCTCATCGAAGTCCAGAACGAACCCCGCGTCCTTGATGATTTCCTCGTCGCTACGGAGACGTTTTTCCAGTTTTCGCTGCATGGCCACCTCGCGTTAAACGCCCGCGCGCGGCCCCGACGGGTCGCGCGCCCCAGTTTCCGCCATTATACCCGACACAGCCCCCCGCGTCGGCGCTGGAGGACGACCGCACGGGGCCGTTCTTGTTTTTTCGGGCGTCCCGCGTGACTCCGGACCCGCGCATGCGGTATAACATGCGACCATTCCCCCCGCGGACAACACCGGAGAAGGAGCGTCATGGGCCGGAACACCGTTCATTTCAAATGCCATCACTGCGACCACTGCTGCCGCGACGTCGTGTGCCTGCCCACGCCGTGGGACGTGCTCCGCATCGCCCTGACCACGGGGCAGGACCCCCACGACTTCCTGGAGTTCCTCACACCCGACGAGATCACGGGCGTCGCCAAGAACGACCCCGCCTGGCTGCTGGCCGGCGGACAGAAGCACATGATGGCCCTGCGCCGCACGGCCAAACGGGGGTGCCACTTCCTGGACCGGAAGACGGGCTTCTGCGGCATCTACGACGCGCGCCCCATCCTCTGCCGGCTCTATCCCTTCAAGCCCCAGGAAACCCGCGACGGGGACTTCCGCGGCTTCCCGCTCCAAAAGGACGTGGGCTGCCCCCGCCACCGC
>Ga0123329_1001799_pt1 | contig 19618 bp, 10 predicted proteins | sample BioC12SIPDNA_FD_89703 | JGI IMG/M metagenome (GOLD analysis project Ga0123329, IMG submission 89703) | Anaerobic biogas reactor microbial communites from Washington, USA - Biogas_R1_B C12 SIP DNA | ecosystem: Engineered > Bioreactor > Anaerobic > Unclassified | place: Washington, USA | collected...
GATCCGGCGCGGCTCCGGGTAGGACCACACGACGGCGTCGGTGACAGCCGAGAGGCTGGCAATCTCCCACCCATCGACGGCGCGGGGATCGGGGAGGTCGTCCTGCAAGAGCAGCGGTGCCGCTGCCAGCGCATTGGCCAGCGGCGGATGGATATGGATGGGTTGCAGCCGCAAGTCGCCGGTGCGCAGCGTAGCATACCCGATGGCCAGGTGCGGCCCCTCGTCGAACGTGATCGATGCGCGAACAGCCTGGCGCAGCCCCAGTGCGAAGAAGAGGCCGAGTAGAATCAGCCGGAGCCATCGAGACGACGTTCGATCCGCAGCCCACCCACGCGCCGGCGGGTTTGGAGAGTCTCCGGATTCAGAAAGACGCACTGTACGCATTGAAGCCATCATCGCCGCTCAACAGCCGGACGCGCTCAAGTCCAGGCCAGGTATACATGCCTACCCTCAACACGTACTCGCCAGGCTGCAGGTCATCTGGCACTTCCAGCGTGAAGTAGGTTAGCAGCGTATCGCCGTCACGCCAGTGCCAGTGCGGGACGCTCCCGCCATCGACCTGCGCCACCAAGCTGCCGTCCAGGAGCAGGTGATTGTAGAAGTTGTAGGCACCCGGCGCCGTGGCCCGGTAATGCCAGGTGTGGGTGATATGTAGCTCGGAACCGGGCTCCAGATCGCCCGTCACTTCGGTCCTGAGAAGCGACAGACCATTGCTCCATGCCGCGCGCGGCGTCTCACCGTCTGCCTCCAGCTGACCGCAGACGACCGCCCAGGGCGGTCGGGCCGGGATGCGGCGCGCCGGGGTCTCGGCGAAGCTCGGTACGGACCAGAGCGTCTCAGCCAGCACGCGTGGGCCCAACAGATAGCAGGCCGGCCCATCGGGAATCAGGAAGCCCTTGCCGGTGGGCACGACGCGCACCCGGTCGCTCTGCGTGTAGCCGCGCAGCCACTCGAAGGCCGAGGCCTCTCCTTCGAAGTCGGATAGCACGATGAAGCTGCCTTGGGGCTCTTCCGCCAGGTAGGCTGCCACCACATCCGCCGTGCGGTCCATCAACCAGCCGCGAGTCTCGCGCTCGAGCTCGCCCTGTGCCTCGAGGTCGATCCGCGCGAGCCACAGGCTCGCCCACCAGAGCGCCACCGCGACCAGGACCGCTGTCGCCAGGCGGCCCGCGACGGCTGTTGCGCTCCATAGGCCGTACCGCGCGCGTCGCGTGGTGTCGTCGACAGCCATCCCGATCAGCACGTAGGGCGCCGGGAAGAGGCTCATCAAGTAGAAGTGCTGCAGGTGCACATCGGAGCGCAGGAAGAGCGTGGGCACCACGAGGGTCCAGAGCATGGCGAGCAGCAGGCTTTCTCGGCGACGAGGTCTGCGTGCCACCGCGATCAGCGCCCAGAGCGCGGATGCCGCCAGGATGATCAGTACCAGGCTGGGACCGGCGGGCCATGCGATGACGGACCGGTCCCACAGATCGCCGTGGGCGTTGGCTACGATCATCGCCCCGCTCGCGAGCTCTGCCGCGAGGCGGTAGGCAGCACTGTTGATCCCGGTGCTCGACTGCCCCGCCGTCAGGATGAAGGCAAGGTCGCCAAAGGAGGCGCGCACGAGGTGGAGAAGGTAGGGGAGGGCAATGAGCGCGCTCCATGCCAGGCCAAACGCGCATGCCCTCGCCAGCCGCCTGCGCCATGCGAGGACCAAGCAGAGCGCCATGAGGAGTGCCCCGAACGGCGCCGCCGCCAGATGAACCATGCTGAGGGCCGTGATACTTACCATCGCTAGCGTCAGATGCCGGCCATCGGCCGGTCTTGATGAGAATAGCACGAGCAAGCATCCAAACGCGACCGTCGCCAGGCCCGCGATGAGGGTCTGGTACCAGATTGTGCGAGCATAGAGGATCACCCAGGGCGCTGTCGCGTAGAGCAGCGCGGCAACGTTCGCGGCACGATGCCCCACGGCCCGCCGGACTGCCCGGGCCAACCATGCGAGCGCGAGCAGGTCGAGCGCGGAGAAGAACGCCTGCACGGCGATGATGCGTTTCACGAAGAGCAGGGGGATCGCCGCCAGGAGGGGCACGATCCCGGTCTGCATCACGCCCACCGATGACTTCATGCCCGTCAGCGGGAAGTAGCGAAAATGGGCGATCTGGAACGCCGCATCGAGGATAGCCGCCTGATCGGGCTCGATGAGCGTCTCGTCGAAGGCCGCCAGGCGCAGAACAGCGCCTATCAGGAGGATGGTGACCATCAGGATCTGCGTTACCGCGAGCCGCCGGCCCCGCCCCTCCAGCGCCGTTGTCGCAGGTTTGACGATCCGGCGAGAACCAGTGCCCACGCCGCGCGGCGCCGGCTTGTCCGGAAGGGCAGGTGCGCCCTGGCCCTTGTGGCTGGCCCTCGTGCTCACCACATCACTCCCGCACCGTGATCTCGACCAGCACGACCTCATCGTTGGGGAGCCTCTGTCCACGGTCATCCAGGGCTGCGAGGCGATCCCCTGTCGCCGGATCGTAGACACCCGTGAAGAGCGGGTACGTGCCGGGCGCGGTGTCCTCCGGCAGGCGCACCGTGTAACGCTCTGCCACGACCTCGCCCTCCAGCCAATGATTCGTCGTGTAGACGCCCGCCTGGGGCCATGAGTCCGCTTGCCAGACCGAGGCACCATCCGCCCCGCGGAGGTGGTTGAAGACGGCGTACAGCCTGTCGGGTCGTTGCATCGCCCGCCAGTAAACGGTGAGTTCGGTAACCCCACCGGCCCGCAGCGTGGGGTTTCCCAGCTTGTAGCCGACGAGCTCGAGCACGCCGCCAAAGGTGGCCTCGCGCCGGCGGATGGTGAGCGGCGCGCGGTAGTACCGATCGCGCGCTTCCACGGTGAAGGTGAACAGATCGTGCCAGGCTGTGCCCGATACGGGCACGCCATCCCGGGTGACCAGATGGCCTTGCGCGCGATAGGATCCCGAAGGGAGGCCATCAGGAAGATCGAAGAAGACGCTCTGCCGGACCACGTCGCCCGTTTGCCAGGCCGGTGCCGGATACGACTCGGGGCCCAATGCGAAGGTACCGATCGCCACGGCTTCACGACCGGCGAGCCGCACCTCAAGCTTCTCGGCGTCGCTGGGACGCTCGGCCCGCCACCAGAGGGTGACCCCTGCCAGGTACCCCTCCATGTAGTGGGTGGCATAGGGCTGGCTTCCGACGAGGGCCAGGGCCTCATGGCTTGCGGAGGGTCCATCCCGCATGGGTTGGGGCAGGAGGCCAACGAGGGCGGGATCACCGGTTCCAGGAAGAACCGTCAGCGGCGCGACAGGGATCCAACCGTAGTGTGTCGCAGAGGCGGCCGTATCGACGCCGTCGCCGTAGACGCGCAGCCCGAGCAGGTACTCCCCCGGTGGCGTCCCAGGGAGTAGCCAGAGGCCGGTCAGCTCGGCCCACTGGTCGGGTAGCACGCTCCCGCCGGGCTGGTGGGTAGGTCCGAGGCGCGTTTCTCGTTCAATCCAGGCCGTGCCCGATGCGTCGACTAGGCCCACGACCAGGCTTACTGAACGGTCGAGGGCTTGACCATCCAGGTCAAGCCGAACACGAACGGGGTCGCCCGCCCGCGCGCTCCGCCGGTCCACACCGGCCCCCTTGAGCGTCAGGCGTGAGCCCAGCGTTAGCGGGCCCAGCGTCTCGGTCAGAGGCGCTGGCTCAGGCAGGCACAGCACCATGCCGGCGATCTCGTGAACGCAGAAGGTGTTCTCGGCAAGCCACCGGCTGACGCTGTAGCGGGGGTCGGCCCAGTGGATGGCGCCGTAGGCGACCCAGAGCCGGCCGTGATCGCGGGCGATCGCCTCCAGGCGTGGCAGGTCCACTGCGGCATCAAAGCCCGGGGGCGCCGCCTCGGGAAGCGAGTAGACCGGCAGCGTCTCGGGATGAGGGTAGTAGCTCAACAACAACCGCGGCCATGGTCCGTTCATCACAAGTGCATCCCCAGGCCGCGCTGCGATGGCCAGCGCCTCCATCCGCGTCGAGAAGGTCGTGTCCGGATCGCCGAGCGTCACGGGCAGGCGCCAGGCAGAGAACAGCACCAGTCCTGCCAGGCCGGCTAGCCGGATGGGCCAGGCCGGCATCCAGGCGATGAGCGCCGCCAGACTCAGAAGCATGGCCGGCAGCACCGGCATCAGGTAGCGTGTCTCCAGCGCCTCCGGGATCAGGTGCAACACGGCGATGGGCACCACGCTCCACGCCGCAAGGATCGACCCCGCTAGCCGGTCCCGTCGCCTGGCTGTGGCCCATCCGGCTGCGATGAGACCCGCTCCGACAAGTGCTACCCAGGCCAGCTCAGGCGTCGCGCCGCCCAGCAGCAGGCCGACGACCAGGGTTTGTAGCTCCTCTGCCCGGAACTGCTTCACGGGGAAACGTCCGAACACCTCAACCGCCATCGCCCGCGCGCCTGGTGAGAGGGCGATGAACAGGCCCAGCCCGAGTCCGATCGCGCCCAGCGTGGCGAGCCACGGCACCCGGATGCGCCGCGTCTTCCGTGGCTCCACCAGCAGTAGCACGGCCTGGGCCGCCCAGAGCAGCGCGAGGTAGTAGTGCGTCAGCGCGCCAACGGCGGAGAGCGCAGTGAAGGGTAGCCAAGTGCGCCAACCTGGCCGGCGCTGCCAGGCGCTCCAACTCGCCATCGTCGCTAGCGCGAGCAACACCACGAGCGAGTACATGCGCCCGTTGCGCCCGGCCCAGACGCTCTGGGGCGCCATAGTGAACAGGAGTAGGCTCCACCATCCCCCTCGGCGCCCGAGCAGCCTGCGGCCCAGAACCGAACTTAGGGCGCACGACAGGAGCCCGAAGAGGGCTGACGGGTAGCGCACGGCAAACTCACTTGTCCCTGCGAGCGCCATCCATGGCGAGAGCAGGAGGTAGTAGAAGGGCGGGTGCTCGCGCGCGGCCCCAACCACGTAGCGGATGACTTCCGGGATCGACCGGCCTGCGACGAAGACCGTGGCGACCTCGTCGAAGCTCAGATCGGCGGCGCCCAGGCCGTTCACGCGTAGCGCGAATCCCCCGATCAGGGCCAGCACGGCGATCGTGAAGACGCTGGCTCGGCGCAGTGCAGCGTGCGCGCCGGTCATGGGGTGCTCCTGTGCCCCCAACGCAGCGCCGGAACGGCAGCGTGCACAGAGGTGCGTGGTCGGGACTTGCCCCAGGCGGTGGCAGCGCAGACGAGCATGCCCCAGGCCATCAGCCCCAGGCCGGCACGGAGCGAGGTTGGAAAGTAGCGCATCTCGACACGCGAGGTCCCTGCCGGGACCACCATCCCGCGGGAAATCCCGTTTGTCGCGTGGATCGGGGCAGGCTTGCCGTCGATGCGTCCGCGCCAGCCCGGATAGCGCAGATCGCTCAGCACGAGCAGGGCCGGCTCGGAGGTGGTGACGCTGAACGCCGCCCGGTTGGGGCCGTAAGCCAGCACCTCTATCCGTCCCTGGCCGGCTGCGTCGAGCGCCGGCCCGCCGGTCACGGTTGCTGTGACGGTGGGCTCGAAGTCGGCTGCCATCACAGCGCTGAAGGCAGCTTCGAGGGAGTTCACGGGCGTGGTATGGTAGACAAGCCACACGCGCTGCAGCGCGTTCGTGTTGAGGTGGATGTCGACCAGCGGGTCCTCGAGGAAGACGGGCCAGATCCCTTCGGCACCCGGCTGGGCACCCTTGGGCACGATGACGTACTTTGCGCCCAGAGCGTGATAGGCAGGCATGCCCTTGTGCGGGATGCCCCAGTAGAACTGGTTGTAGACGACGATTTCCATCGGGTTGCCGGTGCCCTGTGGCACGTCGAAGCCTGCCGCCATCACCGAGGCTGGTGACCACAGGCCGCGCGCCGCTGCATCCACGTCGACGCGGAACCATCCTGTGTCGGCCTGGAGAAAGGCGATTGCCGCGGCATGAGGGTCGCTGCTCAGTTGCGGAAGCGGCTCTGCGTCGGCAAGCGCACCGGTTGCCGTGAGCTCGGCAAGCGCGACCGCTGCCAGGCCTGCCCGGCCCACGAGATGACTTCGCCCCAACACACCGAGGACGCCGGTGGTGCCAAGGAGCGCACTGGCGAGCATCAGCCCTGCACGCGCCCGCGCGGCTGCACCGACGGACGGCGCGGTTGCCGACCACGTCTCCGCACGTGCTGCAACCACGACTGCGCCCAGGAGCACCAGACCGCCCCAGAGCGCGCCGGTATAGAGTGAGCCGGTCCGAACCGGGCCGGTCCGAACCGGGCCGCCGCGTGCCCGCTGCAGGTGTTGGGCACCCAGGCCCGCGGCGATGGCCAAGACGAAGGACAGCACGAAGATCGCCCGGCCCGTCTTCCACGTCGCGCTGAAGAGCGGCAGCCCCGACAGCCGCGGGTAGAGTGGCCCTTGCGTGCCAAGCGCGAAGAGAACCGTCACGATGGCGACCATCCACAGAAACAGGATGCGCCGGCGCTGGTCTGTGACCAAGCCCAGGGCGGCGAGCGCCAGGCCCACGATGCCCACCGACCCGCTCTCGACCCGGTCCCACGGAGCCCAGAAGGTCCTGAGATTGCGCCCGTGGTAGAGGGGGCTCACGTAATCAAGGGCCATCCCGGTGTGGAACTCGTACTCACCTTCCTTGGGTGGGATAGCGGCGCGATCGGTGTACGGATAGCGTTCGAGGGCCGGGAGCAGGCCGGGCGCCGCAAGGCAGGCTGCGCCGAAGGCCACGAGGGCTGCCCGCCCGAGCCGCCTGACCACGGTGCGGCGGCCCTTTCCCTCGAGCACCTGCCAGGCCGTGGTGACAATGACCAGACACGTGGCATAGAGGGCTGCCTGCGCGTGCCCTGCCAGCCAGAGCAGGGCCAACGCCAGTGCTGCGCCGGGGATACGGTTCTTCCGCCGTAGCGCTGCATCGATCCCCCACAGGGCCCAGGGCAGCCAGGCCAGCGTGTCGTTGAACTGCGGGTGCCCCAGGTGGGCGACAAACGGATCGCTGGCCATGTAGACGATGGCGCCTGTGACGGCGGGTGCACGGTCGAGGCGCCAGACAGGCGAGCGTCGCAGGTACAGATAGAGCCCCGCTCCCGCCAGCCACAACGGGAGCACCCCGCGAACTGACACGAGCCACGCTGGAACCGGGTGGCTGAGGAAGAGCGGCCAGTTCAGCGGATTGGCGAGGCCATACTGTGCCTCCGCAATGATGGGATCACCGGCCATCAGGCGCGTGCTCCACAGCGGCACCACGCCACGCCGGACCCACTCGGCCACGTAGGACCAGACCGGATAGAGCTGGCTCCACAGGTCACCACCCCCGATCGGGGACCGGTACTTCAGGAGCCAGAGCGGCCAGAACAGGAGTGCGACCGCAGTGCCCAGCAGGAGCACGATGCGCAAGTCTCCTTTCCAGGCCGGAAGCGTGTGCGGGAGGGCGTGGCGGGGTGTCCGGGGGCCCCGGCCTGTCGGAGCCTGCTCCGGACGCGTCCTCGTCGCGCGAGGCTGTGCTGTCAATGGCAATGTAATATTCCCCATTATTGGCAATCTAGGATTCCCCAGGACAGGTGTTCTAGTTGGGAGTCAGGCCTCCTTGGCGGGGTCAGTCAGATCGTGGAACACACCGGCCTTGCGCTTCTCGCGCAGGCGGTAGCTGTTGCCACGGATGTTAAGGGTGGTCGAGTGATGCAGCAGACGGTCGAGGATCGCCGTGGCCAGGATCTGGTCGGCGAAGATATCGCCCCAGTCGCCGTAGGACTTGTTGCTGGTGAGGATGATGCTGCCCTTGAGGTAGCGACGGTTAACCAACTGGAACAGGAACTGGGCTGCCATGCGATCGAGAGGGAAGTAGCCCATCTCATCCAGGATCAGCAGGCGGGGCTTGCAGAGCATGCGCAGGCGATGATCGAGGCGGTCATCCTGAGCGTCGCGGTGCAGCATTTCGAGGAGATCGGAGACGGTGAGGAAGTAGACGCTCAGCGACTGCGCAATCGCGGCCATGCCCAGAGCAATCGCCAGATGGGTCTTGCCCACACCGGGTGGGCCGAGCAGCAGCAGGTTCTCGCCGTGGGCGATGAAGCGCAGCGTCGCGAGTTCTTGGACCTGGCGCTCACTGAGTGACGGCTGGAAGGCGAAGTCGAACTCCTCGAGGGTCTTGGGGAAAGGGAAATGGGCCAACTTGAGCTTCATCGCCACATCGCGCTCGTAGCGCGCGGACACCTCGGCATCGAGCAGCTGTTCGAGGAAGCCGAGGTACGTCCAGCTCTCCTTGGCCGCCTGTTCGGCCAGCGGGTCGACCTGCTCCGCCATCCGCGTCAACTTGAGGCGGGTCAGGTGTTGCTGCACGCGGGCATAGCTCAGCGCGTTCATGCGACGGTCTCCGCCCACGCCGCATACTGCGCCAGCGCGCGTTGTTCCACGCGCGGGGCATCCGGGAGCCCGGCGCCTGGCGTGTCCGGCAGCTGCTGCGTCGCCCCGGCGGTGGGGCGGGCCCGCGGCTGTGGTTTGAGGCACGCGTAGTGTTCGGCCACCACGATCCGCTCGTTTCGCCCGGTAGCCACGCGGTGTCGGGCGAGCTCCGCACCGCCCAGCGTGGCAATGATCAGCTCACCCGCTTCGGTCTCCTTCACCAGCAGTTGGCGTTGACTGTGCGCAGCGGGCACCGAGTAGTAGTTGCCCGCGTAGCTGACCAGGCAGTCGCGCGTGCTGCGCCGATAGCCGATCACACTCGTGTCGTAGGGCGCTCTGCCGTCCAGGGGCGTGAGCTGCTCCGCAGGCAACTGCGCCCAGGGCACCTTCCCCGTGGTCCCGTGGCAGCGCGCGTTGGCCACGTCGGCCAGCCAGATCTGCGCCTGGCGGTTCAGATCCGCCAGATCGCTGAAGCGCAAGCCCAGCCAGAAGTTGCCGCGCACGTAACGCACGCCGTTCTCCACCTTGCCCTTGGTGCGCGCGCGGTAGGGCGCACACGCCCGCGGGCTGAAGCCGTAGTACTTGGCGAAGTCCAGATAGCGCGGGTTCCAGTGAATCGTGTCGTCCAGCGCCCGGCTAAGCACCGCCGTCTTGAGGTTGTCGTGCAGCACCGTCTGCGGCACACCGCCGAAGTACTCGAAGGCGTGCACGTGGCAGCGCAGCCACCACGCGGCGTCGAGCGACACGGTGTACTCCAGGTACATCGCCCGCGACCAGCCCAGGGTCATCACAAACGCATACAGCTTACGTTGGCGCCCCTGGTGCACCAGCATGCCGAAGTGCCCCCAGTCCACCTGCGCCTGTTCCCCAGGGGCCGTCTCGAAACGCACGGTCGCCTGCGCCGTTCGCTGCTGTGCTTCCCGATGCGGTTGCACAAAGCGCCGCACCAACCGCGCCTTCCCGCTGTAGCCCTGCGCCACGATCTCCCGGTACAGCTTGCTGGCGTTCAACACGCCCACAGCGATCCGCTTTTCCAGATACGCCGCATACGGATCCAGTTTGCTGCTGCGGCGTTGGCGCGGCTTCGGCGCCTGCAGCCACGCTTCCGCCAGCGTGCTGCGGATCGTCTTGCGGTCATGGCCCGTTCGCCGCGCCATCTCACTGATCGAGACACCTGCACGTTGCATGTCGCTAAGCATGAATCGTTCCTCCACGTTGAGCATGCACTGGACCTCCTTGGCTCGCTGGCTGACCAAACCAGTGTCTGCCAAGCCGTCCACTGCGCTAGGGTGGGGAATTCTTGTTTGCCATTTCTGGGGAATTCTAGCTTGCCACTGACACGGAGAGCCCCCTTTTGTGTTTTCCCCCCGCAGACGGGGGGCAAAGTCCTCAAGACGTCGACCGCCCGTTGTTGTGATTGTTTTCCCCCGCGGACGGGGGGAAAAGCGGAGATTAGGCGTCATGAAGGGGCTCCGAGGAGGCGAGCTGGGGGGCGCCCGACAGGGGAATGGGCCGGAGAGGGGTGCGGGCGCGGAGGTGGTCGAGGCGGAACAGCGCACGGTCGAGCTGGTTCTGGAGGGCGGCTTCGTAGCGGGAGAAGGTGATGGCGGATTCCATGGTGGGGATGCTGCGGAAGGCTTCCTCGACGACGCGGGTGTGCTGGACGATGGCACGGCGGCGCCCGCGGAGGGTGGCGAGGAGGTCGCGGGCGTAGGTGACGAGGTCGTCGAGGGGGGCGTCCGTGGCCACAGCGCCGTAGCGCGCGATATGGGCGCGCAGGGCGACGGCCTCGGCCGCCTGGCAGGGTTGCGCGCCGTCGTCGGGCAGCGCAGAGACATCGCGGAGCAGCGCCTCGAGGGTTTGTTGCTCAGCCAGGAGGCGGGCGGCGGGATCGAGCGTCCCGGAGAAGGCGGCGATGGCGGCGAGATCAGCCGCGTAGGCGTCGTTGTGCTTGGCGATGGCGCCGGCCTCGGCCCGATAGAGCCGGGCAAGGCGCCAATAGGCGACGGCGACCTGCTGGACGAGGAGCTCCTCCATAGCGCCGGAGGGGGCAAAGTAGTCACCGAGGGCGATCAGCAGCTGGTCGAAGTCCTCCTGGGATTCGAGGTTAGCCAGAGCATCGGGGATGATGGCTTTGGCGAGGACGCCGTGTTTGAGGGCGTTGTAGCGGGAGATGGCTTTGCCCTCGGGGGTGCGGGGGCCCGTGGAGCGTTGGGCGTTGGCTCGATTGGCGGCGAGCTGTTTTTCGGAGACCTGTCTGGCGCGGGCCATAGAAGGGACCTCCTGTGATAGAACTTTTGTTCTATTATAACAAAGGAAAGGGGCGATGTCTAGTCTCCACCCCGGCCAAATTCGGAGACGGGGGAAACTCGTGGGGATTTGACGGTGGCGCGGGCACTTCTATGATAGGGGCGGCACCCCGAACGAGGAGGTCGAGAGCGTATGGCGGAGCCCAACCGATTGGGATTGCTGCGGAAGCTGCTGACGGCGTTGGGGCTGAAAGAGCAGGCGGTCGATGAGATCATCGACAGGATCGTCGAGCTGCTCTCGGGGCCGGAGAAGGAGGCCGCGGGGACGCTGCCCTACCATCTGCGCGACGCGTTTTTGACGCCGGCGGAGCACAGTTTCTACATGGTGCTCTGCAAGGCGCTGGAGGGGGCAGCCGGGCCCGCGCGAGCGATCGTATTCTCGAAGGTGTCGCTGGGCGACGTGTTCTATGCGAGGTCGAGCGACCCGAGTGAGTTCCGGACCGCGACGAACCGGATTGACCGGAAGCACGTGGACTTTCTGCTGTGCGAGCCGGGGACGGTGCGCCCGCTGATGGGGATCGAGCTCGATGATAAGAGCCATGCACGGGACGACCGGCAGGCGCGGGACGCGTTCGTGGACGAGGTGTTCGAGACGGCGGGGCTGCCGCTGATGCGGGTCCGGGTGAGGCGGGAGTATGCGGTGGCCGAGCTGCGGGCGGAGCTGGAGCGACGGCTGGGGGGCGCGCGAGGGACGGAGGGCGGCGGGACGGCGGCCGGCGGGACGGCGGCCGTCGGAACGGCGGCCGTCGGAACGGCTGAGGCGGAGCTGCCGCAGGGGGAACCCTCTAAGGCAGAGGCGTCATCTCCGGGGACTGCGGACGAGATCCCGAGGTGCCCGAAGTGTGGGAGCCCGATGGTGCTGCGGAGGGCGAGGTCGGGGGCGAATGCGGGCGGGCGGTTCTGGGGATGCACGAATTACCCGCGGTGTCGGGGGGTGGTGAGGTATAAGGGGTAGCTGGCTGGACTTCTGATCTCGTGGTTGCAGTCCTCCTGCAATCGTGCTAGACTGGGATGGTAATGCAACCAATCGCAGCGCAGTAGGAGGTTGTATGCGCCAGGTCTTTGAAAGCTGCACCCCACGCCCCGAAGTCCTCAAGGGCGAACTGGCTGAGGACATCTTCGCTGCCCGTCTGAAGGATGTCATGGATGGCGTGGCGGCGCCGGTCTACCAGGACCCCCAGGTGTTCTTCGAGAACACGTACCCGACAGCAGGACTCCGGCTGCTGCTGACCGAAGCTTTGGGTCGCCTCTCGGGAGTACGGCCGTCCAACAGCCCCATTCTGCGCCTCGAGACCGCCTTTGGCGGTGGGAAAACCCACAACCTGATTGCGCTGTATCACGCTGCCCGGGGCTATGCCAGCGCGGCGACGATGCGCCCCATCGTGGATTCCACCCTACTGCCTCAGCCCGGTCAGGTTCTGGTCGCCGGCATCGTCGGCTCCGATCTCGACGCCAACACCGGTACCTACCATTCGGACGGCGATCTGCGTACCCATACGCTGTGGGGAGAGCTGGCCTATCAGCTTGGAAGATCGCAGGGATACGCCCTTGCGAAGGAGAGCGACATCAACCGGTCCGCCCCTGGGACGGGTCTCTTTAGCGAGTTGATCGGGCAGCGCCCGACACTCATCATGCTGGATGAGCTCGCGCGACACATGCGCGCTGCACAATCCGTACCCACAGCCACAGGCAAATCCGACCTAGCCGAACAGACGGTGGCTTTTCTGATGTCTCTGCTGGAGTTCGCTGCGAGCAGGGCTAACGTCGTGGTCGTGCTGACGCTCGCCGGGTCGGAGGATGCATTCGCCAAGGAGACCGATCACCTTCGCCTGCAGTTGGCCGAGGCGCACAAGATATCGGCGCGGCAGGAGCGCGTAATCACGCCCACAGGCGAGTCCGAGATCGCGTCTATTGTTCGCCATCGCCTCTTCGCCTCCATCGATGCCGCAGCCGCAATCGAGGCTGCCACGGCCTGTATCGAGGCTTATCGACGCTGGCACGACCAGAACGTGGCGCTGCCGAGCCATGCACTCTCCGCTGAGTACGGTCAGGCGTTGGCGGCGGCCTATCCCTTCCATCCCGAGCTACTCAACGCGCTGACCCTGCGTGTGGCAACGATCCCCAACTTCCAGAAGACACGCGGGGCGCTGCGCTTGCTGGCTATGGTCGTCCGCAGGGTGTGGGAGGAGCGACCGGCAGATGCCTGGTTCCTTGCGCCCTACCACGTAGATCTGCGCACCGCCGCGATCGCGGAGGACCTCACCAGCCGCCTAGAACGACCCGCGTTCCGGCAGGTCATCGACGCGGACATTGTCAGTCCCAAAGGCGCTGCTCCGGGACACGCCTATCAGATCGACGGTCCATGGGTCGCCGCGGGCAAACCACGCTATGCCCGTCGGGTGGCCACCACGGTCTTTTTGCACAGTCTGGTTCAGGGCGCGATCTCCGGGATCGATCCTGCCGAGCTGCTGCTGGGGACACTGGCGCCAGGGGACGAGCCGGTGCTCGTTCAGAAGGCTGCCGAACGCCTCTATGATCGAGGGTGGTTCTTCGAGTGGGATGGGTTGAGATATCGGTTCAAGCCGGAGCCCTCGATCAACAAAATCATCAACGACGAGATGCAGATGGTAGGCCTCACTGCGGCAAAGGCCGAGTTGGATGGCCGCATCCGGAAGGTCTGGAAGAGCGGTACGTTCAGGACAGCCTACTTCCCTCAGGAAGCCAGTGACGTGGACGACAGCGCCGACATGGCAAAGCTGGCGATCCTCCACTATGACGCGGCCGCGGTCACCGCCGTTGATCCGGCGCCCCCTGAGCTGGCGCGCAAGATTGCAGCTCGCGCTGGCACCCAGGAAGGATACCGACGCTACCCGAACGCGCTGTTGTTCCTCGTGGCTGACGCCGACCGCGTGCCGGACATGGTGTCGACAACTCAGCGTTACCTGGCGATCACCCGGATCACGAATGATAACGAGCGTATGCGTGAGTTCACCGAGGACCAGCGCAAGAAGCTGAAGAAACTGGGCGAATCCGCGGAGCTCGACGTGCGGGTCGCCATTACGAAGGTCTACCGGCACCTCTACTTCCCCAGCGCGAGCGCGTCCCAGCACGACGGAACCCTGGTTCACGAGCTGCTGCCGGCCCAGGATCAGGGCGAGGTCCCCAACGACCAGTCCGAAGTCGTCCTACGGACGCTCCGACAGCAACAGAAAGCTCTGACCGGCAACGAGCCGATGCTCGCAGCAGCGTATGTGAAGTCGCGGGCCTGGGACACCAACCTGACGGAGATGACCACCGACGATCTGCGCAAGGCCTTCGCGCGCCGTCTGAGCCTGCCGATGCTGTTTGACCTGAACCAGCTCAAGAAGACCATCCTCAACGGCATCAAGACACAGATCTGGGTCTACTACGACGCCCCAGGTGAGATGGGCTACGATCACGAGTCCGCGCCGCCCGCAGTGCAGATTGGAGACGAGGCGTATCTCTACCTTCCCGATGAAGCAGAACGGCTAGGGCTGCCGATCAAGGGGAGGACGAAGCCCCCTGATGAGCCGCGCTGTCCCATCTGTGGGCACCTCGTTTCTGAGTGCACGTGCGGCGAGGAGATCGACGGAGGAGACGGTGACACACGTGTCGAGCAGTCCCTGATAGGCGAGGGGGTCCCGCAGCAGGCGTTCCAGCACCTGCTAGACCTCTGCCACGACCAGCACATAGACCGGCTGTCAGCACTGCATATCACGCTACAGGCGCAGGGGGCATCCGGAGCGCAGAGCCTACGCCTCCTGGGCGTCGCCATACCACAGCTCAACGCGCGCGATGCGGGTGTCACTCTGACCTACGCGGCCGAGTTTGGCGCCGATGAGTACGTGACGCTGAACCTAGCCTCTACTTGGGACCGATACCGACAACTCAAGCAGGTGACAGACGAGCTTGCCAAGGCGGCCTCAGCCTTCACCGCCACGCTAAAGCTCAATCTGGGGTTCCCGGAAGGCCTAACACCTGACAGCGATGACTTCCGCACGATCCACGAAGTGCTGACGACCATGGGGCTGGGCGTGATACGCCTAGAAGCGGAGACCGTGGCAGCGTGAAAGCACTCAGTTACCATCAGCCGCGAGCCGAGCAGATCATCCGCGGCGAGAAGACCGTGGACATTCGCACGTGGCAGGTTGGTTTCCGCGGGCCACTGGCGGTCCACGCCTCCTCCCAGCGCCGTGACGACCGTTGCCGCGCCCTGGGATTTGAGCCCGAGAGCCTGGCTTACGGCGCCGTCATCGGCACGGTCGAGGTCGTCGAGATTCAGCTTCTGGACGCGGAGGCCTACGAGGCCCTGCGCCCTGGCCACCTTCTCGAAACACCCTATCCCGGCGCCCCGTGCTACGGGTGGTTCCTCGCGAATCCCAAGCGGCTTCCTGGGTCCATCGCGGTGCGTGGCCGCATGAAGCTCTTCGATGTGGGCGAGCTCACAGCTCTTAGCGGTCAGCCGATCTCAGCCCTCGACGCAGAGCCAACCATCGACCATCCAACATCCAGCATCCAACGTCCGGCTTCCGGTTTCCGGCCACCAACGTCGGACTACCGCGTCACACCCCCACCGCAGCCCGACCCCGCGCGCCCCTTCGCGCTGTACACGCTGCCTGAGAAAGGAGGGGGCTACCGGGTCGCGCTCTACCAGTGGGTGGACACGGGACGAGCGGAGCGACGTACAGAAGCCGAAGGCCAGGCTCCGGGCGCGCTCTGGTCCATCGATGTGGGCGGCAACCCGCTGCGCGCGGTGACCGATCACCTGCTGGCAGCGCTGCGTGCCAACGGTCACAAAGCTACGGATTTGGCGCGTGCCGCAGGTAGCGACGCGCCCTTCTACCTGGACGAGCCCTCAGGGCTGCGCCTAGCGCTGATCCTGATGGCGGTCAAACCCCTAACCCGTCACGATCGTATTGAGGCGATCGGACAGGGAATCCAGGCGATGAGCAGTGAGGAAGCCTACTACTGGTTCAGCAAATGCAGCGCCGGATCCAACGCTGTGCGCGCACAGATGGCGCTGCGGGTGCTACTGGCAGAGCCATAACTCCATCACCTTCATCCAAACCACCAACCACGGGAGATCAAGTATGACTAGGTATGGCCCAGGGAGTACCGTTGATACGCCAGTTGTTGGCATCGCCTATCAGGGCAGGCAGGCAGTGGCGGCGGCGCTGTCGCTTGGTGACACACTCTGGTTAGTGCGCGAGCCCAACAACCCCCACGATCGCAACGCCATTTGCGTGGTCCGCGATAACGGCGACCAGGTCGGCTACCTACCGAAGGAACTGGCCGCGCAGGTTGCGGGGCTCATGGATCACGGGCACGTTCATGTGGCGGCTCAAGTAGTGGAACTCACGGTCGGAAGGCGGAGCGATCCTCAACCTGGCGTGGTAGTGCGGTTCACTGTGCCCAGTGCCGCGGCTGATCTGGTCACGCAGGGCACCGATATGAGTGACAACTTGATGCTGGTGCTCAAGCAAGCTGCGGTGCCCCGGCTCGAGTACCCCGGAGCAAGTGGACCAGATGCGGTCAGCCTCGTCAGTCTGGCGTGGCTGCCCGACGCTGGCATACGACTGTTCCTTGTTGTTGGCCGGGCTGAGACGATGGTGTTTGTCACGCCGGAGAACCTGCTGCAGTGGGGGCTCACAGAAGAGGCAGCGTTTGCTCGGGCGTTCGCCAATCTCGTCAGGCGCACAGATGCTGTCGAGTGCCAGACTACCGGCAATCACGTTTCCGCCGTTGCGACACTCGACGGGTATGATGCTACACGGATTCTCGTTCCGTCCCTGCGCAGGCGCTTCTGCTGTGAAGAGCTGAAAGTGGAGCAGTGCTTCATCGGCATCCCAAATCGCGATTTCCTGATTGCGGTCCGGCCGGACGACATTCACGGGGTGATTGATCAACTACAGCGCGATGCCACAACTCGACCATATCCCCTCACCGCGCAGATGTTCGTCACTAGCAGACAGGGATCGCTGGCGCCGCTACAACCTGCTGCCCCAGGCCCTGACTGGGACGTGATCGAGCGCTACGCTCAGGAGGCTGAGAAAGCCTTTGCTCAGGAGCTGGTTTCAGAGGCAGTGAGTGAGCTCAGTGGTGGCAGTATCACTGACGCGGCTATCCGGTACGTGGTGACTGCTATCACTCACGATCCTCAGAACCCTGGCGCGCTTCGACTGATGGGAACATTCAGCCAGATGGTTGGCGACCTTGACTATGCCGTCACTTGCTACAAGGGGGCATTGGCGACAGAGCCCGATCCCCAACTGCACGCGCTGCTAGGCCGGATATACGGCGACCAGGGTCGGACGGAAGAGGCTATCCAGGAGTTCGAAGCGGCGGTGGCGCTAGACGGGTCGGATGCTGACATAGTCTACGATCTCGGCGTCGCATACGGCTATATGCGACGCCGAGATGACGCAATCGCGATGTACAGGCGAACACTCAGCTTGGCCCCGGACCACTACAGGGCTCACCACAACCTAGGTTCAGCGTTGTGGGATGCGGGCAACTTCCTGGGCGCCAAGGAGCAGTTTTCTGAAGCGGTTCGACTCGCCCCCGAGTCTTCCGACGCCCACGTGAACCTAGCCATGGCGCAGAGGGAAACCGGGGATACCAAGGGGGCTATCCGTACGCTTCGCCGTGCCATCAAGGTAGGACCAGATGACGCACAAGCCCACTACTACCTGGCGGTTCTGCTGTCGGGGCAGGACGCGGAAACGGAAGCGTATGAGGAAATGCGGAAAGCCGCGCGTCATGGGCACCGCCGTGCCCAAGAGCTCCTCCGGCAGGAGAACCTTACGTGGTAGGGGCACGGCCAAACCAGGGGACCCGTTGAGAGAGAAACACTATGACCCACGTTTGGGCGCCGACGAGCCGTCTCAGCCGGAACTGCTGAGAGGTGGAGTGCCGAGTCTATGATGGATAAGAAGCTGTCGCTGATCGAGACCTGGCTGCCGTTTGAGACCATCGGCGCGGAAAGCCTGCGCGACGCAAGCGCCGCACGCAAGCCACCGCTCAACCGTCTCCACGTCTGGTGGGCTCGGCGACCGTTAACGGTCTCTCGCGCAGCCATCGTCGCGGGGCTGTTGCCCGCGTGGGAGGCAGTCGCGTCCGACCCCGAGCTGCGCCGGCGGTTCCCCGACGAGAAGGCCTACCGCGCCTGGTTCCTGCGCTTCCTGGGAATCAAGGGCGACCCGGTAGCTGCTCGTGATCAGCTGCTGAAGGCTCGCGAGCGGGATGAGTTCATTGCCAACCCGTACACGCACGATCGCGCGTTCACCGTCAACCCCGAGGCTGACGATCTGGCGCTTTTTGAGCGGCTTGTCGGTAAGCCACTGAGCGAGATTACGCTCCTCGATCCGTTCGCCGGCGGCGGTTCGATCCCCTTTGAAGCACGGCGCTACGGACTGAAGACCATCGCCAATGAGCTCAATCCCGTCGCGGCGGTCATCCTCAAGGCCACGCTCGACTATCCTGCTCAGTTCGGCCCGCAACTTGCGGCCGATATCAGGAAATGGGGCAACGAATGGTACAGGCGGTCCAGGAGAAGGCTGCAACCGTTCTTCACGCCACTGCTACGCGGCTATGATGGCGCGGCTTACCTCTGGGCGCGGACAGTGGCATGCCCGGTGACTGGCAAGCCCGTGCCGCTGAGTCCCAACTGGTGGCTGAGCAAGGGAAGTCACAGCGTCGCTGCACAGATCATCGTCGATCAGTCTTGGGACGTGCCCCGCTTCCGCATCGCAGAGGGGGACGCCATCGACTTCGACCCGGACGAGGGGACCGTGAGCCGAGGCGTGGGTCGCTCACCCTGGACGGGCGACGTAATCGACGGCGACTATATCAAGGCCGAGGCGCAGGTTGGGCGGATGGGCCAGATGCTCTACGCCGTCGCGCTCAAGCGCCGGGGCGGCTTCGACTTCCGCGCCCCGACGGAGGAAGATCTGGTCGCCGTCGCCGCCGCGGAGGCCGAGCTCGCACGCGTCCGTCCGCTCTGGGAGGCGGAGGACATCATCCCGTCGGAGCCATTCCCACAAGGCAACGATATGCGCCCGGTAACGTATGGTATGCCTACTTGGGCCGATTTCTTCTCTCCACGCCAATTGTTGGCTCTAGGCATTTTCGTCGAAGTTCTTCGTGCGATGCGTAGCGAGATGAAATCGGAGATGGGCGCTGAACGAACAGCGGTGCTGGAAACCTATCTCGGTATTGCACTCGACAAGGTGCCGAATTACAACTCGCGTTCCTCGATCTGGCACCCGTCGCGATCATCGATGGCTAACACCTTCAACCGGCATGATTATTCGTTCAACTGGAGTCACGGGGAGTTCGATGCTGCTGCCAATCTCCTGCCCTGGTGTACAGACCAGATTGCCGATGCCTATAAGGAGTTAGCCGATCTACTTAGCCCTGCCTGCGACTCTCTAAGCAACGCAACGATTCCGCACGGTCCATTGGCCATCTACCAGGGCAACGCAGCGCGCATACACTGCCTTGATGACGGCTCCGTCGGTGCTATCGTCACCGACCCACCCTATTACGACAACGTGATGTACGCCGAGCTCGCCGACTTCTTCTATGTCTGGCTCAAGCGCACCAGCGGGCACATTTACCCCGAATGGTTCGCGGCTCAGCTCACTGACAAGGACGCCGAGGCCGTGGCCAACCCGGCGCGCTTTACCGACCTGGGGCGAAGCAAGCAGCAGTTGGCGGCCCAGGACTACGAACGCAAGATGGAGGCCGCGTTCCGTGAAATGCATCGCGTCCTGCGCGACGACGGCGTCCTCACCGTGATGTTCACCCATAAGAAGGTCGAGGCCTGGGATACACTGGCGATGGCACTGATCAGTGCCGGGTTCACCATCACCGCCTCCTGGCCCGTCCACACCGAGAGCGAGTTCTCGCTCCACCAGGC
>Ga0123329_1001813_pt1 | contig 19476 bp, 11 predicted proteins | sample BioC12SIPDNA_FD_89703 | JGI IMG/M metagenome (GOLD analysis project Ga0123329, IMG submission 89703) | Anaerobic biogas reactor microbial communites from Washington, USA - Biogas_R1_B C12 SIP DNA | ecosystem: Engineered > Bioreactor > Anaerobic > Unclassified | place: Washington, USA | collected...
GACCCAGCCAAAAGGCGCACGCCATCGCCTCATCCGCTTCCTCGTGGCGGTTGCGGCGATCGTGGCCCTGTCGGCGCTCACGGTCCGGGCTTTGGCATCGGTAGGGGCGCGCTTGGGCGCCGCGCCACGCGATCCCACGGCACTCCCCGACGAGACCGCCGTGATCGCTGCGAATACACCCGCGCCGCAGCTCCCCGATCCCCCATCGGACGCCGATGCTCCGCTCACAGGGGCGGTGGTGCCCTTGGCAGAGCTCGACAGCGGCATCGCGTATGTGACTACCGGGACCTCAGGCAACCGCATTGTTATCTCAGACAGCGGCGGCGTGACGGCCGACCTTGCCGTTCTGCCCGGGGATGACATTCGCGACCTGGCCTGGGCGCCTGACGGCAGCGCGCTCGCTTTTGTGGTCGGTGACGAAGAGGCCGTCTACATCCACGACGGCGAGACGGCCTGGCGCCTCAGCCCCCCCGGCGCGCGGGATCGATGGCCATCCTGGTCGCCGGATGGGACGCAGGTGGCGCTGGCCACGCTCTCCGAGGCAGGGCTGTCCCAGATCCTGGTGCAGACCGTGGACGGCGGCGCCCGCAGGAGCATCGTCGAAGGCGCGCTCAACTGCTGGGCTCCAGCCTGGTCGCCTGCAGGTACGCATCTGGCCTACGTGGCCGAGACCAAGAGCGGCGCCAATGTCTACGTGGCGGCCCTGACCGATCTCTCCGCGCCGCCGGTCAACGTGAGCCGATCGGGCACCGCGACCATCGACCGCCCGGCCTGGTCCCCCGACGGCTCCTGGCTCGTCTACGCCACCACGGATGGCCTGTACTGGGTGAGTGTGGAGAACCCCGCCCATCCTGGCCGGCGCTTTCGCTTGACGGATTCGGCCGATGACCGGGGCCCGGCTGTGGACTTCACCGGGCAGGTGGTCCTCTTTCAGCGACCCTATGGGGCAGGCGGCGTCAGCCTGTATCGGGTGCCGTGGCGGGGAGGGACGCCCGAACTGGCCGTCGAAGGGGCCTGCTGCGTCGCCACGCGGCGCTGACACCGGATATCAGTCTAGCCACAGGAGAACGAGATGGAGCAAATCCGCGAGATCATCAGTATGCTGGGCACGTTGGCGCAAGCGCAGAGCTCGCTTTGCCTGCTGGGGTATTCCTGGATGTTCACTATTGCCTGGGTTTTCGCAACCGAGCGGAGGAAGGGCGGCGCGTCCAGGTTGGGGCGCGCGCTCCTGGGCCTCTTCTGGCTGCCGGGTCTGCTGGTCTATTACCTCCTACCCGACGTGCATCCCGAGTCCGACCGGCCCCTCTCGCCCGACCTTCGCAGGATCCCCAAAACGCGAGTGGCTTCCCGGGGGCAGACGCCTGGGCCCGATCGTGTGACCCACGATGGTGCAACCGATCGAGCCACGCGCCAGGGGGCCTGTCGATCGGCGGATGACCGGATAACATACGATGGTGCGACCACGCCGCACCCTACACCAACATCGGACGTCGAGACCCAGGATCGAGAGCCCGCGCGGTATCACCTCCGGGTCCTCAACGGTTCGCTGAAGGACCAGCGCTTTCCCCTGTCCACAGGAGGAAGCACCAAGATCGGGAGCGCCAACGGTAACGCGATACAGCTTGCGGGCGACGCCGGTGTCGCTCGGCGGCACGCCGAAATCCGGGTGCGCGGGGGCACTTACGTCCTGCGCGACAGAGACACCTCAGAACCGCACGCCATATTCGTCAACGACGTACAAGTAAAGGTGAAGGTAGCGCAGCTACGCGAGGGCGATGTGATGCAGTTGGGTAAGACTCGGCTGAGGTTTGAGCGCTCGCGCTGAGCCTGCGCGTGATAAGGAGCGATGGTATGACGGTGGAGATCTGGACCTTTGAACGGTCGGACAAGTCACACGAGAAGGCGGCGCTGTTGCGGCTGGCCCGTGCCCTCGACGGCCTCACTGAGCCGTTCCTGATGATCTGCAACCCGGTGTTCTACGGGCAGGAGGTCGACGCCCTCGTGCTCAAGCGCAAGATGGTCTTCGTTGTCGAGATCAAATCCGCCGACGGGCCGATCACGGGCAGTCTCTACGGGGACTGGGTCGTCCACCGCAGCGACGGTGCGACCTGGCTGCTCAACGGCGGTCGGGACGGCAATCCCTACCAGCAGATCCAGCGCGAATATCGCGCCACGCTGGACTTTCTGAAGAAGCACACAACGCAGTTCATGACACCGGCGGAGGCGGCCCAGGTCGACTTCCGAAAGATCAAGAACGTGCTGGTTCTCGATCCACACTATGATGCAGCGGCGTCGAAGATCGATCTCGAGGACAAGGATCGATGGATGAACATCGTCGGCCTCCAGGGCAATGTCGCTGAGCCCTTCTGGAGACTGGAGGATCAGATGATCACGCTCACCTGGGAGCACATGCAGGCGCTGGTTCGGGACATCCTCAAGTGCCGTCACGACACGGACATGGAGCGCCTGATCCGCGCAGAGCCGGAAATCGCGCTTGAGGAACCGGAGACCGAGGAGATTGTCCCGCTTGCGCCGGCGCTTGCCAAGGCGACGCCCACGCCGCCGGAGAGCGAGGAGCCGCCTGTCGCGGCGGCGGTCGACCTCCAGAAGCAGGAGGTCGAGGAGTTTGCACCCTCTGCGCCGGCAGCGGCTGAGGCGGCGTCAGCGCTCCCGGAGAGCGAAGCGCCGCATGCCGCGGCGGACGCCCCGCCTGGCGACGCCCCAGCCTCGCTTCTGATGGAGATGGGGCGCTGGGTAGTCGAGGCGTTAGAGGTTACCCTAGGCACGATCGCGACCTCGGTCAAGAGCGGGGTTGCCAAAGTACAGGGTGCGGACAACCCGATCCAGTTCGAGGATCTGGTCTATGCTCTGCGGCAGGCCGCGGACAACAGCGTCCACCATCTGCCACCCGAGGTGGTGGCGGCCAACCACTACGAGGTCACGCTCGACGCCTCGTCCTACAGACGGCTGTCCGCACTTCAGGAGCGTTACGTGATGCGGGCAACCGAAGAGCTGCGGGCCTACATCGCCACTCAGCGCTATCTGTTCGACGCGCGCTACGACCGGCTTGTCGTCACCTTTGTGGAGGCATCGGAGCTCACCAAGCACATCGACGTGCTTGCCTCGTTCAAGAAGATCCCGCCGGCTGTGACCTTGATAGGGCCAGGTGGCGAGACTCGTAGCCTCTATGCAGGCGATCGGCTGGTCATCGGTCGCGGAGACAAGGCCGACTGGCGAATCGAGGATCTCCGGGAGCAGCCGGTGGTCTCGCGCCTGCATTGCACCGTCGAGGTTTCGGACGACGGTCACGACGTGACCGTCCACGATAACGAGAGCACCAATGGCACATACCTGAATGGTGACAGGGCTTCTCGCGCTAAGGTTGGGGGCGATGCGGAGATCCTTCTGGGACGCAACAGGGCCGGTGTGGAGGGTCCGAAGATCACCCTCCACCGCTCAAGCCAGGAGGCGGTTCCATGATCCCCTTTCTCCTCTACGTGATGAGCGTCACTTTCGTCATCAGCGTTGCCGGCATATTCGTCTTTCTGGCGGGACGCTTTGCGCTGCGCGATGGCGGCGACCTGCTGCGTGCGTCGATGGGCTCGCTTCTTGGCGGGGTAGACAGGGCGATCGGGGTTGGCCCGATGCCTCGCGGCTCCGTGAGGCTCAGACACCTTCAGGTACAGGAGGCCGGTCGCGACGCGGGGGTCACCGCAGGCCAGAAGCTCCATCTACACGCGCGTATTGTGACGCTGGGCCGAAGTCCGGGCAACGATATCGTCCTGACCGATCCAGATGTCTCCAGCCAGCATCTGAGCCTCTCCCTTGAGCGTGGAGAGTGGTGGGTCACCGATCGCGGCAGCACCAACGGCACGCGCCTCTATCGCGCCAGTGGGACACCCGCGCCGGTCGAAGACCGGCCGGAGCGGTTTGAGGAAGGTGATATTGTGCAGATCGGTTCAGTGCGCCTGCGGTTGATTCCCTAGGAGCTCACGACAGAACGCGGAGGCAAGGATGACAACGCTCATTGGACTACGCGCTGCGCGTTGGCGGCGGACCTGGCGGCAGACTGAGTTCACACTGCTCTGCATTGTGGCGCTTTACACGGTCGCCGGTATGCTCCTGACGAACGCCGGGCTCAGCTTGGAGGCCTACGACCGTGTGATCCTACACGACTGGACGAGTTGGGCCGTGGTGGCGCTCGCCTTCATCGCAATCCTGTTCCTGGCCAACCTGGTGATCTTCCCAGCGCTGGAGTTCGAGGGCGATCAGCTTCTGCTGCCTCTGGTGGGCTTTCTCTGCGCGACGAGCCTGCTTATGGTGACCTACCTGCAACCCGCGCTCTTCCGGCGCGGCGTCTACCTCTTCGAGTGGGAGACCCGGCAGAACCGGCCAGACTACGCGATCGAGCTGTTCGACTCGATCCCCTACCTCAGCCGTGAGGAATTCGGCGCCTTCAACCGGCGGTTTGAGGTCGTGAACGAGGCCAACCAAACCACGCGGGACCTCAACGCCTGCGCGCCAGACAAAACCGACAACGGCTGCCCCCCTGTCGCCCCGCCCATCACCTGGTACTCCCACCTCCACGCCCACTTCAGCACGATCGTCATCGGTCTCGTCGCGCTCTTTGCCATCATCTACGATCCGCCCCCTGGACGCCCGCCCTGGTATCGGCGGCCCAGAGCCTCCCTCATTGCGGCGGCCCTTGTCGCCGGCGTCTTGGTCTTCACCGTGACGCAGCGGATCGGGATAGTGTCTCGCAGCGCCGGCATCCTGGGGCTTGATGGCGCCAAGCTCCTGTTGATCACCGGCCTCGTGCTTGTGGCGCGGTACCTGAATGAGGAGACGCTACGGCGTCCCTGGTTCCAGACTGCGGTGCTCACCCTTGGCGGAATCGCGCTTCTCGGCGCGATAGTGACCAAAAAGCTGACCATCCCACTGATCGGTATCCAGGTTTCGGAGCTTCTCAAGCTGCTGCTGGTGGTATTCCTCGCCGGTTTCGGAAGTCGCATCGCGGTGAAGCTTCAGGGGCCCAACGTCAAACGCCAACTGCGACTTGGGCTGCTACTGGTGGCGGTCTTCGGCATCGCCGCACTGGGCATGATCCTGCTCAAGGATCTCGGCGCGATCCTCGTCCTTGCCACGATACTCACCGCCTACCTCTTCCTGCTGCTGCCCTACAGGACGGCGTGGCCGCTGCTGTTGGTCAGCGCCGGACTGCTGATCGGGTTGGGCTTTGTGGGCTACAGTGTCCTCCCCGCGTTCGGCACCACCCACGTCCGGGCGCGGCTCGACCTCTGGCTCGACCCGTGGACGCAGCGGGGCGCCGCCGATGGCGAGCAGATCATCCAAGCCTTCCGGGCGCTCAAGTACGGCGGTCTGGTGGGCCAGGGCCTGGGACAGGGACGCAGTTACGTGATCCCGGCGGCGGAGAGCGATCTCGTCTTTCCCGTGATTGTTGAGCAGATGGGGTGGGTCGGCGGGGTTCTGGTGGTGGGCGTCTATCTGACGCTGCTGATGCGTGGCTTTCGCATCGCCGTCGCCAACCGACGCCTCGACCGCGTGCTCATGGCAGCAGGCCTGACAGCCCTCATCGGCTTCCAGACCTTTATCATCCTGGCCGGCTCACTAGGCGCGATGCCGTTGACCGGGATCACGGTTCCCTTCATCAGCGTGGGGGGCTCGGCTATGCTGATGAACTTCGCCTACGTCGGCTTGATGCTGCGCCTCTCTTCCGGTGATCCGGCGGCGATGTCCGCGCCCGTTCCCTATGACAGTCGCCAGGTGCGCGCGGCCATTCCCCACCTTGCCGCGTTGTCGCTCTTGCTCTTCGGGTACGCCGTCATCGGCGGAGCTGCCCGGGTCCTCAGCCACAGCGCGGCCCTGGCCACCCCGACCGATCCCTACAACCCCTGGATGCAGCTCGAGCTGGAGCGCACGCTGAGGGGCGCGATCCTCGATCTCCACGGAAACCCGATCGTGGAGAGTGTGGTCCGCGGCGGAGCCCGCATCTATCCCGACCCGCTCCTGGCTGAGTCGCTGGCCCAGACCATTGGCTATACCAGCAGGATCTACGGAAGCGCCGGCCTGGAGTTGGCCTTCGAGGATCGGCTCACCGGGCAGGACGCCAGGAGCCCCCTCGCGCGCACGTTCTCACAGTTGCGCTACCTGCTCACCCGGGAGATTGACGGGCGCGCCGTCCAGACTACGATCGACCCCGATCTGCAGAAGATGGTCTACAGCCTGATGCGCGATCCCGACCGGGTGTACAACGCCGGTGCAGCGCTGCTCTTGGAGCCCGGGACCGGCGCGATTCGGGCGCTTGTGAGCGTACCTAGCTTCAACCCCGCCACGATCGATGCCGACTATGCCCGGCTGACCTCCGACGAGGCGGCGGCGCTGGTCAACGCTCCTTTTCTCAACCGTGTGGTGCAGGGCGCGTATGCGCCCGGATCGGTCTTCAAGGTCCTGACGGCAGCCGCGGCTCTAGAGCAGCCCACCCACGGCCCCAATGGCGCCGTGATCACGCCGGAGACCGTCTTCACCTACGCCCTCGAGCCGCCGCCCGGCCCCGCGGGCTACAACACCTACTGGCACAGCAACGCCTGCGCGACGACCGCCGCCTACCACGGCTATGGCACCTTCGATTTCGAGCACGCGCTGGCCTACTCCGACAACGTCGTCTTTGCTGAAGTGGGTCAGGCTATCGGTCCCTACCGCTTCCAGGACGTCGCCACCCGCTTCGGCATCGGCCAGCCGCTCGATATCGGCATCCCTGTTCGCGCGAGCACGCTCAGCAGCTCGGCCAACTACCTGGCGTCCGCGTGCGGGCTAGCACAGACCGCCTTTGGCCAGGGGGAGCTTCAGCTTACCCCCCTGCAGGTAGGACTGATAGGCGCCGCGGTCGCCAACAATGGACGGATCGCCTATCCGCATCTGGTCACCTCGCCCAGCATCAAAGGCAAGGACTGGCAGGTCATCGACGCCGGAACGGCGGCTCAGGTCAGAGACATGATGGTGACGGTCGTCGAGGACGAGCTCGGCTCCGGCGCGCCGGCCCGGATTCCCGGGATGCAGGTGGCGGTCAAGACAGGCACGGCGGAGACCGCCGGTTTCCCGCACGCCTGGTTCGTCGGTTTTGCGCCGGCGGACAAGCCGCGCTACCTGGTGGTAGTCGTCCTCGAGAATCAGGGTGAGGGCTCGCGCTGGGCGGCGCCGCTCGCACGAGATATCCTGGCGGCGGCGTTGGAGGCACAGCCATAGCCTGCAGCTCGACGCTGAGGTTGGCGGTCTCGGCCGCGCTACTGATCGATATCGGGGAACTCCGTCGCATCAATCTGCTCTGCGGATGCGTTGCCACCAATCACGCCGTGCAGGGTGACACTCCAGGTTGTGTAGGTCGTCGCCCCTGTCACATAGTCGCACGCCTCCTCAAAGCGCTTGTAGCCAGGGGAGACAGTGAATTTCTTCCCGTTCCACGCGGACCCCGTGGTGAAGTACAGGTAGTATGTGCCATCCCGTATACCCTTGAGTGTGTACGTCTCGCCCGCTCGGATGTACATCGCTACGACAGGCTCTTCACTGAACATCAGAATCGCGACACCATCAGTCGAAGTCCCGTTGTCGACCACCAGCTCCCCATAGCCGCCCCCACGTTCGTTGGGTCTGACCACGCCGGTGAACGGCCTATATGTCCCAAGTGGAAGTGACTCACAGGACTGTCTCAGATCCACGTACCGCGCATCACCCGAAACCCATCCCGTGATGGACTGGTCGCGAGCACGGACTTGGAGCCAAGCACAGTCGTCAGACTGTCCTGTCACGTCCAGCTCTGCATCCCGACTGAGAGTGCCTTGCTGAGCATATTGCGTGCCGGGTCCCTCCCGGACGTTCATTGTCGCGGCAACGACAACAGCATTGGGGGTGGGGGTTGGTGTTGGGGTGCAAGTAGCGGTAGGCGTAGGGGTTCTCGTAGGCGTTGCCGTCGGAGTAGAGGTTTTGGTGGGTGTCGATACTGGCGTAGGCGTTGGGGTGGGGACTTGGGCAGTCTGCGTCGCAAAGGTGTCCGCGGCAATGGCGGTTATCTGAGCACTGCGCTCTGCCTCCGAGGGTCCGCACGCGACCAGAACAGCCGCACAGATGAACATGCTATACATCAGCCGAGTTGGCGTGGCTCTCATCATCTCTCCTTCCGAGGCCGGAATAGAACAGTCTGCTTGCATCTCCAGAAGATCCAAGCGGATGGACGATGGAATACACACGATGGTAGGCACGGGTGCGCCACTGTCAAAGAGCACCACACTTGTCGTGTGGCCCTGAAGCCGGCGTGTCTCGTACGCTTCTCGCATCTTTTCCGCATTGCAGGCACCGCTTGCAGGACAGGTCAGCGTGCATTACACTGTGACCCGAGCCATCCTCGGAGGCACCAGGAGGAAAGCATCGTGAGACAGCCATATCGCCGTGGGCCAAAGGTCGCGCTCATCATCGCCATTGACATGAGCAAGTCCCGCTCTCCGCGATGATGGGTGAATGGGGTTTGGGTGTGACCTTCTCCCCTGATGATCGCTGGTTTGTCTACGGGGGGCAACCCGGTTGGGCGCTATTCGACACAGAGACAGGAACCACACACCCGATTCCTCAAGTTGCGGAGGGGCGCCCGATCTGGCTTTTCGGAGGACGGTGACCGTCACCCGCAGGCGCCGATTTGTTGCGCCCCACCGTGGCTGTGCTACACTTGCTGAGGTGACCCGCAACCTCAGCGATCCGCACTCAGGGAAGACGCTATGCCACTGAATCCAGGCGACGTGCTGTCTGGCGACAAGATCCGCATCGACGGCGTTCTCGGGCAGGGCGCCTTTGGCGTGGTCTACAAGGCATACGACACAGCGCTCACCCGTCCCATCGCCGTGAAGGAGCTGCGCCGCGATGCGCCGGGGATGGACTCGGCGCGATATGACGAGTACGTCACTCGCTTTCGCCGCGAGGCGCAGGTGCAGGCGAAGTTCAGCCACCCGCACATCGTCCAGGTCTATGAGCTTGTGGAGCAGGGCGCTACCCTCTTTCTCGTGATGGAGTACGTCGAGGGGCGCACCCTGCGTGACGAGCTGGCGGCGCGCGGGCCGCTGCCCTTCGCCCAAGCAGTGCAGATCACGCTCGACCTGCTTGACGCCCTGCGCGAGGTCCACGCACACCCGCTCGATATCGTCCACCGCGACATCAAGCCCTCGAACGTGCTGCTGAGCGTCAACGGGCGCGCCAAGCTGACCGACTTTGGGCTGGCGCAGGTCGGCGGCGAGAGCAGCCGCTCGCGCTTGGGGGGCAGCCGCCATCCGGGGACGCCGCTCTATATGTCGCCGGAGCAGGAAAACACCATCGGCTACCTGCGTCCAGCCTCGGACCTCTACAGTGTGGGCTGCGTGCTCTTCGAGCTGCTGACGGTCAAGCCCTACAAGCAGGTGGACGACGACCCGGAGGCGCTGCGACGGCTGCGACCCGAGGCACCGCGTGAGTTAGTGACCATACTTACGAAGGCACTGGAGGAGGACGCGCGGTCGCGCTACCGGCGGGCTGCGGACTTCGCTAGGGCGCTGCGCGCCGTCCAGGCCGCGGAGGAGGCTGCGCGCCGCGGGGGGGGGGAGCGTGAGCAGCAGGCAGCCGCCGAGCGCCAGGAGGCGGCGCGGACAGCAGCGGTTCGCCATGCGGAACAGGCCGCCGCAGACCGCCGACGGCGAGAGCCGGAGCGGCAACGCACGGAGGAAGCGCACAAGCATCAGGAGGCCGCCGAGCGCCAACGGCAGGAGGCGGCGCAGGCAGAGGCGGCTGCGGCGGAGCGCCGGCGTGGCGAGGCGAAGAAGTCACAGCAGAAGGCCAACCGGTCACGCACGTCAGGACGACCGGTGTGGGTATGGGCGGCAGGGCTGGGGCTAGTGCTGTTGTGCGTCGTTGGGGTGGCGATCGCTGTGTGGGCAGCCGGCCAGGCGCAGGAGCGACCCGCGGTCGTGGCACCGACGACCACCCCTTGGGTGCGCCCGGCCACGAGGACGCCCACACCACGGCCTTCGGCGACGCCCACCCCTGTCGCGACCGCGACCGCCAGACCTTCGGCGACACCGTGGGCTACTGCGGCGCGGGCGACGGGCGCGACGCGGACGCGGTCGATCGACGGGATGGTGGAGGTGTGGGTTCCGGGGGGAAGCTTCGAGATGGGCAGCGAGCCGCGCCATCCGGACGAGCTGCCGGTGCGCACGGTGACGCTGGACGGCTTCTGGTTGGACCGGACGGAGGTGAGTTTGGGCCAGTTCCGGCGCTTCGTTGCGGCGACCAACCACAGCACCCAGGCCGAGCAGCAGGGCTGGAGCTATGTGCGCCGAGCCGAGGGCTTGGAGTGGACCGCTGGTGCGGACTCGGCACATCCGCAGGGCCCGGGGAGCCGCGGACAAGACGAGCATCCGGTGGTACACGTCTCGTGGGATGACGCGGTGGCCTATTGCGAGTGGGCCGGGGGGCGGCTGCCGACGGAGGCGGAGTGGGAGTATGCGGCGCGGGGATCGGGGGGGCACGAGTATCCGTGGGGGAACACCTTCGACGGCACACGGCTGAACTATTGCGACAAGAACTGCCCCTTTGAATGGGCTGACGAGGCGGTCGATGATGGGTATGCGACGACGGCGCCGGTGGGGACTTACCCGGCAGGGGCAAGCTGGGTAGGGGCGCTGGATATGGCGGGGAACGTGTGGGAGTGGGTGAGGGACTGGTATGGGGCCTATCCGGAAAGTGCTCAGGGCAACCCTACGGGACCGCGCGAAGGTGAAGACCGGGTGGTGCGCGGCGGCTCCTGGGCCGATCCGGATACGACCCTGCGCGGTGCGATGCGCTATACGATCCCGGCTAATCCGCTGGACCTCCTGGGGTATCGGTGTGTGCGCCCTCAGAGTCCCTAATCATGGTCTTTGGGCCGGGGGGGTCGGGGCGCTGGATATGGCGGGGACGTGCGGGAGTGGGTTGAGGACTGGTAACGTACCCTCGTCGTGCTCTGCAGCGGCGGGTTCGCCACCGCCCACCGCGTTGTCGGAATACACTGGAACGCGAGGGCGCGCACCAGGCGCTCGACCCACTGTAGCGCCTGGATATGATAGTCCCACAACGAGGTGCGCAATACTGCCGCTCAGCGCGTTCACCTGGAAGGGAGCGCTCCGTACCGTGGCCACATGGCGCCGGCGCTCAACATGGGGTTCGCAGCGCTCGTTTTCGGCGTTAACATCGGCAAACCTCGAGCCGCATACGGTCTCTCGGGCTGCCACCTGATCCGTTCGGAGAGGGCTGATGACACAGAACGATGACACTTCACCGCAGACAGGAAGCACCACCCATGCACGCACCTGACGTCTTCTGTCCCGCCTGCCGGCGCTATCTGGGGCTCGCGCTGCGCTGCGCCTGCGGGCACGAGCGCGCGGCGCCGCTGCCCGCATCGGGGGCGCCGATCTGGCGTGGTGCGCCCGGGGGTCCGCTCCGCGGGGCGCCTGCGCTGGATGACGCGACGCTGTATGTGGCCGGCAAGGACGGTAGCCTCTACGCCCTCTCCCATGACGGCGCCATGCGTTGGGCGCAGCCCGTGGGCGCGGCGCTGCGCCAGGCGCCGCTGCTCGCCGCGGGGCTGGTCATCGGCGCTACGGAAAACGGCGACATCGTCGCCTGCCGCGCGAGTGATGGCGAGATCAAGTGGCGCACGTCCACCGGCGCACCGGGCACCGGCGCGCCGGCGGCTGCGGACGGTGTCATCTACGTGGGTGACGCGCTCGGGCGTCTGCATGCGTTCGATGCTGAGCACGGGAGCTCCATCTGGCCCGACCCCTTTCAGGCGCGCAAGCGGATCAGTGCGGCTCCCCTGGTCCTGCGGGGGCTGCTCATCGTGGGTGACTGCGCCGATACGCTGTACGGCGTCGATGCGCGCCGCGGACGCCTGGTCTGGGAGCAAGATCTGGGCGACCGGATCACGGCGGCTGCCGCCGCAGCCGGACAGTTCGTCTTCGCCGGAACCCGCGAGGGGCGGATTGTCAAGCTGGCCTGCACCACCGGGCGGCCCGAGGCCGCGTGGGACTTTGAGGCTGAGGGGCCGATCCTGGGCGACCTGGTCGCCTTCCCCGAACAGCGCCTGCTCTACGCGGGCGCGGGCGACGGGCTCTACGCGCTCGACACCGGGACGGCAGCGGTCCGCTGGCGCTTTTGCGTCGGCGCTGTGGCCACAGCGCCGGTCCTCTGGGAGGGACTCTGCTTCGTGGGGTCAAACGACGGTGCGATCCACGCCCTGGATGCGGCGAGCGGCGACGTGGTCTGGCGCTACGGCCTCGGCGAGTCTGTGGCGGGCCTGGCGTTCGCGGTGGAGACCCTCTACGTCACAGGGACCCTGGGCGCGCTCGCGGCGCTCCCGTGGCACCTGGGGCAGTGGGCGGCAGCCGCGGCCTATTGTGACCACCGAGGCGCGACGGCGTTGGCGCCGGCCTTCTACGCGTTGGCGGGAGATGTGGCCCCGCTGCCCGCTGTCCGCCGCGGGCACTATGATACCGCCCTGGCGGTCTGGCGTGACTCGAGCGACCCCGAGCGGGCGGCGCGCCTGATGGAGACGGCCCCGTATCTCTACTCATCGTCAGCGGTCGCCGAGGCCTACGCGCATAGCGCGCAGGTGGTAGCGCCCCAGGACCGTGCTCGGGGGGCGGCGCTCACCCTGCGTGCGGCCCAGTGGTTCGCCGAGGCCGGGCAGCCCGAGTCGGCGCAGCGGTGCCGCGCGCAAGCCTCACGGCTGGCCGTGCTGCCGCGGCTCCGCATCGATCTGGTCACCGCGCCGTCGCTGGAGGCGGGCGAGGCCGGCCTGATCGTCTTCGACGTCCACAATGACGGCGATGCGCCGACCGGTGGCCCGGTGACGGTGCGGCTGGGTGGCCAGGTAGCGAAGTGGCTGCAGTTTCAGCTCCCCTCGATCGCGGCCGGAGGCAAGCAGGAGGTCCTCGCCAATGACGTGGCATTGGTGGGGCCTGACTTCCGCGTCGACCTTGACTACGCCGCCCCCGACGGGCTGGCGCTCGACTGCACCCAGCACCTTACGCTTGACGTAAAGCCGTTGGACGCCGACATCCTGGTCGGCGGAGACGCCGGATCCGTGATCCTACGCCTGGAGGAGGGCGCACCGATGCCCAAGATACGCGTCCGCGGGAGTGCCGGCATGATCAAGATTCAGCCGGTGACGAAGCTGGGCAGCCACCAGCCGGCTCCGCCGGATGCAGGCGCGTGATGACGGGCGCGCCCCTGCCGCGCACGGCGGTCCGTTAGGCCGGCCGGCCCACCCCGGCGATCGGGAAGTCGAGCGCGGCATCGCTGACGGCGAGGACCGGCGTCTGAGCCTCTGTCTCGCGCCGGACCGCATGGTCGACATAGGTGTGAACGCCCAGGGCGCTGATGGCGCCGCCCGTGCGGCCTGCCGCCCCGCCGCGCAGCGCGGCCACCAGATGATGTCCGAACAGGCTCAGGTCACCCTCGGACCGAGGCCGCGCCACCTGATCGGCCTGCGCCGCAGAAATGAGGATGCGGCCCTCGCCTGCGGCGAGCTGCCGGAGCGCCGTGTCGGGCAAGCCGGATCGCCAGACCTGGTAGCCTCCCAGCGTCTTCAGTCTGGCAGTGCCCGGCGCGTGGCCGCCGTCCAGCACGATCAGGGCTCGCCGCGCGGGGACGCGGGCGAGCAGCGCGGCGAGCTCCGCGTCGGCCATGGCGGTCGCAGGCAGCGCATCGACGATGGCATCGCGAAGACAGAGGTAGGCGTATCCACCCGGATCGCGCAGGCTGCGGCAACCATGACAGGAAATGAAGAGGAATAGCGTGTCACCGGCCTGGGCACGCACAGCCAGCTCCATAAACTCGCCCCGCAGCCGCGACGCAGTCGCCTCCTTGCCGACCAGAAGCGTCACGTGCTCGCGCAGATAGCACGTCGCTCCTGTTTCTGTGAGCGCAGCGGCAAGTGCACGCGCGTCGCGCGGGGCCGCCGGAAAATCAGGCAGGCGAGGATCGTCATAGAGGCCCGCGCCAACGATCAGCGCGTGGAAGGCGCCTGGCGCCGGCTTCGGCCCCGGTGGCGCCACGCGAAACGCAATCTCAGTCTCAGCGCGATCGGAGCCTCGCTCAGGCGTCTGCCAGTGCAGGGTCACCGGCAGGATCAGAGACGCCGCTTCTCTTGAGGGTTGCATCTCCAGCGTCACCACCCAGGCCTCGTGCGGCGCCAGACGCTCGCGACTCCGCGCCTTCGGAACAACGCTGATTGCCAATCCCCCGCGCGTGGAGAGGACCAAGTCGCTCACCACCGTCGGACCGGCATTCCGCACCGTTAGCACCACGGCCTGCTTCTCCCGCGCCGTCAGCACCCGCGGCTCCACGTCGATGGTCACCTGGGACGTCAATGCAGCCATCGGTTTCGCTTCCTCGATCGGCGCCCTGCTAAAGAGCGCGGCGTCCCTGGGCGAGTTCCTCGCTCACCAGCGCCGATAGATCCTGGGTCAGTTGCTGCACGTGGTCTCCAAACGCCTCGAACTGGCTGTTCACGAGCACGCGCCCCGTCAGTGTGAAGGCAATTGATGGAGCGCGATTACTTCCTATGGCCCCATAACTTGTCAGATGCAGGTGCACGTCCACAGGATAGATGTCCATATAGTGGCGGCCCCAGATATCCCACCCGAGGACCCGCTGACCGTCTGCAGCCGAGATTGTGTCCGTACTCTGGTTCACCGAGTGGATCATGACGTCGGCGGCTCCCAGCCGCTTGAGGAGCGCCGAGAGCAGTGCCGGCGTCAGGACGACTCCTGGAAGCTCCTCGCCCATCGGCGCTGTAGCAAACTCGCATTGGTAAGAGAGCATCGTGGGGTCGATTGAGACATCACCGCGAACCGTTGTGACGTAGCGTTTGAGCACGCGCACGGCGTCCATCGCAGCGCCTGTTGGCAGCCAAATGCGTGGATCCGCGAAGCTCAGGCCGGAGACCGGGCGATCGCCCTCGATCTCGAACGTTGCCTTGAGCGGATACCGCAGGTCGGGGACCGGATCGGTGAAGGTGACGGAGGGCCACTCGCGTCCGGCCGTCGTCAATGGCCAGCGGGGCCAGTGTACCTCCAGCCGGGTACGATCGATGAAACCGTTGGTGCTTACGACGGGGAACCGGGCGCGGCCCTCGACGAATGCGCCGGTCGGAACCCCCAACGTCATGTCGACGAGCACCCACTTGCCTTCCGCGAGCGACGGCAGGAGGTCGAACATGAAGAGCACCGTACGGCCCGCGCTCAAGGACATCAGGACGGGGAGAACGCGCAGAAACGAACGTTGTTCGACTGTCTCACCAGGCAGCAGGACGTTATCCGGCAGCGTGTAGGTCTCGTCGCAGGATGTGGTCGCCCACTGCCGCGCAGCGCCGGTGAGCGCGCTCGTGTCGGCCAGCCGCAGCTTGTACAGGTTTCGCGCTCTACCGAGCGCCGATTCCGAAGCAGACCACACAACAGTCTCAGGGAGGTCCAGAGCGGCAAAGCCGAGGTCCCAATCAGGAATCCGCGACAACTGCCAGTGACGTTGGCGCGCACGTTCATTATAGGGCTCCACACTGTCGGCGGCAGAGAGGCCTGGCAGCGCCGCAATCCGCACCCGCCCGGCGCCACGCCCAAAAACGCTAACCTGCCGATCTCCGACGGCGTGGTAGGAGACGGTTACTTCCTCTTCTACATCGACCTTGAAGTGCTCCGGAACGTAGGGGATATCCTCCAGCGGCTTGCCTTCGCGCTCAAGAGTCGGGATTCCCACCGTGCGATATCGCCTTTCGCCCACGGCTGCGATCACAGCGCCGATGAGCAGGCCCGCCAGCGCCAGCAGGATCGGTGCGAAGTAACGCAACAAGGTGCCAAAGAGCGTCTGGAGTTGGCCGCGGAACCACGTATCCAGGATCCACGTAACCCAGGTCACATACACCAGTGGGTCGCTGCTCAGCTTGAGGAGCAGCGACGCCAGGGATGGCAGCAAGATCAGCAGCGCGAACGCGCTGATCAGCAGCAGGAGCACAGCCGGCCACACGACTATCCGCCGGTAGGCGAACACGAAGTGCGCGTCTTCCTCGCAGTGAACCGCGCGAGACCACAGAGGTGCGGGCAGCAGCGTCTTGAACTCCCAGCTCTGCTGCTGGTAGAAGAGTGGACGCGCGATATGGTCCGAGCACAGGTACTTGTGGCAATGGTGGCAGACCCCAACGACGTCGGGGTTGCCGCAGACCTCGCACTGGACCTGCGAATGGCGTCTGGGGTGCGTGACCCAGGCTTCCCCGACAGCCGTGGCACGCAAGGTGTCGTTCAGGTGATCACTCATCACCGGGCCTCCTTGTACCAGGTTCCCTGCCAGACTCCCACATCCCCCTGCCCCCAGCGTTCTTGCAGACGCAGAAGGATCTCGTCGATCTTGTCCACGATGGGCCGGGGATCGCCCGCGCCTTGGCCTCTCAGCTCGATGGCCAGGCTACCCACGGTGATCGTGCGTTCGACCTGCTGACGCGCTTCATCGAGGATCAGGGTATGCTTCGCCGACTCACTCTGGCCACGCACAATGGCCTGGAAGGACGCGGGGAGGCCCTCGCGCCGCCAGGTCGCCATGACCTCGATTGGGTCTCCCCGTTCCACGCGTCGTGACCGAAGGACCGTCAGGCCGGCATCGTTCAGCAGGTCCTGCACCTCGCGCACGCGCATCTGGGAAGGCAGGAGCCCCTCGAAGGCCAGCGACCGCGATACGGCAAAGCCGCGGTGGGCAAATACGGCGCTCAAATCCACCTGGAAGCTGATCTCGATGATCGACGCTCGTGTCACGGTAAGCTGCGGCTCGGAGTCGTCCTCCTCAGGCTGCCACTCGACATCGAGGCCCGAAAGCAGCCGGTCCGTCTCGACAACGACCATTCCGCGAACCGTCTGTCGCTCCCCGGCGGGGCTCTGCAGCGGCAAGTCAATCCGCCAGCGATCGCGATGCCGCATCGACTCCAAGGGCGGTTCAGCCTTCACCTCACGGTGCTCCAGACGCCCGGCCTCGGGGTTATACGTCCATAAGCCCAGGCCGGGGAAAGGGCCGGATCCAGGCCACAGCCCGTCTGGCTCGGGCAGGGGCCACTCGATGCCGACATAGCGGAAGCGCGGACCCTGCCTCTGTCCCAGTTGGCGTCCCAGCTCGTCCAGCCAATCGTGCACGATCCGGTTGGTGGGATCGCTCTCAGGATGCTCCTTGCGCGCCCTGACGGCTGACTCCTGCAGGTCCCTTACCAGCAACGCGCCCTTGGCAGTGCGCCATTCCTCGCATAACTGCTCAATGCACCGTGACAACGTGCCGTATCGTGCCGCTTCGTTCTGCGCTTCCTCCAGGCTTGGTGCGGTCGCCCGCCCCAACTCGCGCAGCGCATCCTGATCGGCTTTCTTCTTGTCCTCAATCGCGTCGACCACTTTCCGCCATCCCTCGTAGCGCTGCTTGACTCGTCGCGACTCATCCTTGACCCACGTCAGAACCTCCTTTTCCATCTTCTGCGACAGGTCGCTCAGCCCGGCCTGGATCTCGATCTGCAGGCGCAAACCATCCCTGAAGGTTGTCTCTCGCTCACCTCCGAGAGGGGGCGCGTCCGACAACGACACCGTGACCGCAACCGGGAACTCCCGCGCCATCTTTGGGCGATAGGAGAACACACCTTCGAGGTCGTCGCCCGACGCAAAGTGCTCTCGCAGCGCCTCGGAAGGAACCTGCACGGGAAGATGGAAATCGAGGTCCGCGCCATGATGTGCCCGGATCACCGTCTCGTCGAATAGGCCCGCATCTGCGCAGTTCTGGAAATGCAAGCTGCCACACGCTATGGGTCTCCCCGATTCGCGCCGGTTCAGATACCATGGCAGATACTGGGCGGTACACGGCACGCGCACATGAACCTCTCCCGTCACCTCAAAGCCCGAATAGTCCACGCGCTCGTCGATATCGACGTGGTAGCGGACGTGCTCGATGCAGGCAATCGATGCGGGTGCCGGCTTCGTTGCCGCGGGCTGCGGTGACGAACCCTCGAGGGTGTTGCTCGAAGACAGGAGCTCTCGCCCTCGCTGGACGAGGTCGGATAGCCAGGTCTGCAGGTCAGAGAAGGCCGTTGACATAGTCTCGTTCCTCCTTAGCGCGCATAGGGCCGGCTCGCCAGCTCATAGATTGGGCAGGTGAGCACCAGGATGTAGGTATAGGGCTGCGGTGTGGCGTCCGGGGCGGGGGTCTCAGGAGGCGCAATCGCCACCCCGGCAGGGTCCAGGAAGAGCGCAGTGATACTCCGGTCCTCCTCGGCGCCGTGTGTCCAGACCGCCCAAGTCAGGCTTTCCGGTTCCAGGTGGGCGAAGGGCACATCGTCGAGCGCAGCCGTCCAACCGCGGGCGCGCATCGTGCGCTGATACCACCCGAGCGCCGCCTCTGCTGTGGCGTTCGCCACGTAACTGCGCCAGACGCCGGGACACGCTGAGCCCACGCGCTGCTTGACTGCAGTCATGAACGCAATGACCTCGTCCGGCACGGGTTCGAGGCGCCACGCCTCCGGGTAGATCGGTAGGGTATCCGCAGAGTCCCGGTGTGGGATCAGGACAGGGGTACATGACAGGAGACAGAGAAGACAACAGCACAGGGCAAGGGCGGTTGTGGGATGGCGTTGTTTCATCTTTCGCATCATGGCCTCCATCGAGCAAAAAAGATGCGCTGCCGCGTCCATCGCCCACTATACAACAATACATCCACGCCACAAAAGGGGCACGGTGCGAGAAAACTGGGTGGGACAGCACTCAGCACGGGTCCGGCTGCCTTGTCTGCCGCAGGCCGCTTGCGGGCACGGGAGAACTGCGCTAGACTCCGGCAGAGGCGCACAGCGCGGATCACGAGGTGCCGAGAGACCGACCGCCGAAGCCCGGCACGGGGCATCTATGTGGCGACGGCGGCTGCCGCTGACATGATGGGAGGGGAAGTAGGAGGGTATGACATTCGCATTCGATGACCAAGTGCTGAATGGCAAGTACCGGCTGGAGGCGCGGCTTGGCGCGGGTGCGTTCGGGGAGGTCTACCGGGCGGTGCACGTGGCGCTGCAGGCGCCGCGGGCGCTGAAGGTGCTGCGGCGGGACGCGCCGGGTGTGGGGAGCAGCGACTACGGTCGGGCGCGGGAGCGCTTTGAGCTGGAGGCACAGCTAGGGGCGCAGCTCAAGACACTGAATGCAGAGCACGTGATTGAGGTGTATGACTTCGAGGACCTGGGGGATGTGCTGGCGTTGGTGATGGAGTACGCCGCGGGCGGGAGCCTGGGAGATCGGTTGGCCGAAGCGCGGCGCGAGCAGCACCTGCCAGGGGTGGCGGAGGCGCTGCGGGTGGCACGCGAGGTGGCAACGGGGCTGGCAGCGCTGCACGGGTTGGACGCGGTGATCC
>Ga0123329_1001815_pt1 | contig 19471 bp, 17 predicted proteins | sample BioC12SIPDNA_FD_89703 | JGI IMG/M metagenome (GOLD analysis project Ga0123329, IMG submission 89703) | Anaerobic biogas reactor microbial communites from Washington, USA - Biogas_R1_B C12 SIP DNA | ecosystem: Engineered > Bioreactor > Anaerobic > Unclassified | place: Washington, USA | collected...
CACTCTGTCATCGTCAAGGCCTTCCTGTCTGATGCGCTTATTGCTCACAAACCACTTGCCATCAGATAGTAAGGCCTGCGCCCATCGTAAAAAAGCAAAACCCGGTGAGAAATGCGGGCTAGATCTGCAGGGTGGCTTATAAGGCATGGCTCGCCTTTATTGACCTGGAGAACTCCGGAAAAACCGTTGACAGAGAATCGAGGATCCGACACTCTGACACAACAGTAGAATGGCGGGCGTTGGGCAGAGTTTGTAGGAGAACAACGAAGGCGAAGAGAAGATCACCATTCAGTTGGAGAGGCTGGAGGCCGAGGCCGGCCCTGTGACACTGTCAGGCTACTCGGTCAGCCTGATCACCGCCGCCGTCAACAAAGGCGAGTGCGCCATGATCACGAGACGCGCGATGCCCGGCATTCACGGAGGCGAGATATGACTAAAGGGAGCATCCACAAGGCCGAATGGAGCGATTATGGGGATCCTGTTTCCGGCGCGCACGTCCGGCAGTTGACCGACTACCTGGGGCATAGTTGTCATCTGTATTTCACAATTCCAGGCTGGTTTGACCACGGACGAAGACTTCTTTTCGCCTCCGACCGGGAGAACCGGAGCAATCTCTTCGGTCTGGACCTGACTTCGGGGGCGATCACGCAGTTGACCGATCTTGACAAGGTTCCCGGAACCGACGAAGCCGTTTTGATGGCCTCCTGCGTCAGCCCCGCTCGGAACGAGGCATATTACCGCCATCAGCAAAGGGTCTTCGCCCTGGACCTTTCCACGCTGAACGCGCGGAAGCTGTGGGAAATACCGCCAGGCTTCATCGGCGACCTCATGCACGTCTCGGCGGATGGGAAGTGTGTTTTGACGAGCATTTTCGAGGACCTGAGCGACCGGATTCGCATCGATTACGACCGCGGGTACGTCGGGTTTGCTGAGACATATGAGGCGCGGCCTTTGAGCCGGATCATCCGGATCGCCGTCGACGGGACGGGCGCGGATGTCGTTCGCGAGGAACACCAGTGGATCAGCCACGTCAACCCGTCACCCACGCAGCCACACCTGGTGAGTTTCTGTCATGAAGGGGCCTGGGTGGGGGTGGACAACCGCATCTGGGGCCTGGACCTGAACACTGGAGAGGTCTGGAAGATTCGGCCGCGACAATCAGACAGGGAACGCATCGGCCACGAGTACTGGTTCCATGACGGTCTTCACGTGGGATACCATGGGACCTGGCCTGACGGCAGATACTGCATCGGCCATCTCAAGTATGACAACACCGACCACGTCGAGGCGGCCTTTCCACAAGCCACCGGCCACACTCACTCCCACGACGGAAGCCTGATCGTCGGCGATGGGGGCAAGGACGTTCGTCTCTGGCGGTGGAACGGGCACAGCTACGATGGACCGCGCTGCCTGTGCCGGCATGACGCGAGCCAACACATTCAGAAGCTCCACGTTCATCCTCGCTTCACCTCGGACGGAAAGCAGGTTCTCTACACCAGCAGCGTCAGCGGCTATGGAAACCTCTATGTTGTTGACGTCCCTGATTTCGATTCCCTTCCCTTGATCGAGGACAGGAAGCAATGATCCCCACACGACAAGTAGTGCACGGGACACGATTCCCGAGTCAGAGACCTCCGATCAAACGAGCATCGCAACCAACCAATGCCAGACTTTGCGGTCGGCCGCGCACCCACGGGTTTACACTGATCGAGTTGCTTGTCGTGGTGGCGATCATCGCGGTGCTGGTGGCGGTCCTGCTGCCGGCTTTGCAGTCGGCGCGGGACAAGGCCCACGAGGTCGCGTGCCTGTCGAATCTGCGGCAGTGGCATTTCGTGCTGGCGTCGTACGCCGCCGACTACAACAACCGCCTGCCGCACCGGGTGTGGCATCCGAAGTACAGTTGGTACTGGAATTGGGAGATTCTCTTCCTGGATGAGGGGTACCTGACCGATGACTTTGAGCTGAATCGCTGCCCCGCGGGCACCGACCCCAATATGCTGACCTACGCCTCCAACGGGTATCTTTTCGGCATCGACCACGACGGTGCACATCCGAATCCCTCGGTGGTTTACGGCGTGCTCAACAGCGTCAGGCTCCCGCCGTGCGACGCGGTCGCGATGGGTGAGCGAGAGCACGTCTTTCGGGATCCCAGCTACTTCCGCTGCGGCGTGTGGCAGCATACCCAATGCTCGTGGATACACCGGGGGGCCACTGACTTTATCTCCATCGTCCCAGGAACCGGCTCGTGTAACTTCCTGTTCCTGGATGGTCATGCGGAGTTCCGGGGCAATACCGGGTTTTATAGCCCGGTGTGGGATCCCACGCACGTGGCCACCCATGCCCGCCACTGGGCGGTGGGCAAATCCAATTGAGGACGGCCATCAGGAGGACCTTCATGAGATTCATTAACATCCTGTTACTGCTGATGCTCTGGGCTCCGGCTGTCGCGGGTGATGTGGTGGCGCGGGTCCGCCTGGACGAAGCGACGCGGTTTGGTTTTCCGGAGCTGATCTTCGGGGCCCAGGAGGAGATCTACGTTCTGCCGTACAACAGCGTTGATGGGCTAAAGCGGCTCAAGGAGATGGTGGGTTTGAGGCTGCTGCGGTATCCATGCGGGACGCCGTCGGACTGGCTGGCGTGGGACGCGGTGGAAGAGGGCTACTGGCCAGCGTTTCCGAAGGCGAGGAAGAAGCTCTATCCGGATGCGTATATCGAGTTGGCCAAGCAATTGGGTCTCGAGCCGCTGATCACAGTCAACACCACGCTGTACGGTCCGCATCTGGATGGGATCGTCAACCGGGTCAATCCGACGAAGGTCGAGAGCATTCGTCGCGGGGCTGAGTACGCAGCCAAATGGGTCCACCACGCCAACGTCGAGAATCGCTCCGGCGTCAGATATTGGGAGATCGGCAACGAGGTGTGGATCTGGCTTCAGGGGGCGGAGTACGCCAATCACGTCCGCGAGTATTCGCAGGCGATGCGGGAGGCGGACCCGTCGATCAAGCTGATCGCGTGCGGATTGGCGCACGACGCGGAGTTTTCGCCGAAGTGGCTGAAATTCCCGGATGATCCGAACTGGACAACGCGTACGGTCAACCGCAACACGTTCGACGGCTGGAACGAGGCGCTGCTGTCGCTCCCCGAAGGGACGTTCGACTACATCGCCCAGCACGTTTACCTCAATCTGCCCGACATGGAGGCGCTCGAGGGGGGAAAGGACGTGTTCGCTTCGATCCACCGGGCGGAGGTCTTGAACAACACGATCGCGATGATCAAAAAGCACAACTCGCCGGTGCGGATCGCGATCACCGAGTGGATGGTGAACTTTCACTGGGAGCCCTTCGTCACGCCGCACCGGATCAAGAAGGGTACGCTGACGACGCAGGAGGCTGAGAAGGTCACGCTGGCCAGTTCGCCAGCCAACCAGTTCATCACGACGCTGCTGGCGGCTGACTGGATGGGCCGGATGATCGCCAGCGGCTACGTGGACATCGCGGTCGGCCACACCTGGATCAACAGCCTGACACGAAACTGGAACTACGAGGCGCAGAAGGCGATCAAGCCGCCGCTGCTGGAGCCGGCGGGGGCGGCGATGAAGTTCTGGTCGGATCACCACGGCGGCCAGGTCGTGCCGGTGACCGTCGAAGGCGGTCCGAGCTACGTCCATGAAGACGAGACGGTGCCGCTGATCTCGGCCTACGCCACCACAGATAGGGACAAGGTGTACCTGGTCCTGATCAACCGCTCACCGGATCAGACGCTGGCTGTGAACGCGGCCGATCTGGTGGCCGGCCAGGACGCGGCAACCATCACCGAACACGTCCTGTCCGCTCCAAGCTGGGTCGCGTCGGTCTGGCCGACGGTCGAGGATTCGGCGCGTTACCCGATCCAGGAGAGCTCACAAGTGCTTGCCACAGATACACTTGGGGACTACCAACTGCTTCCGAGCCGGTTGGTGTGCCTGGAGGCGAGCCTGACCAAGAGCAGCGGCCAGTAGCCACTTTTTTTCCTTGACCTCGTGGTCTACCGGTGGTACACTGCTGGTACTATGGTAGATAGCAGTCTCGATGTAGAGCAGATGGTGGTGGATCGGGTGGCGCAGCGGCTTCGGGCGGACATCGCCCGATGGGGCCGGACGCCGCGGGCCAAGCTTCCGCACGAGCGTCTTCTGGCGGAGCGGTACGGGGCGAGTCGGGGGTCAATCCGGGCGGTTCTGGATCGTCTGCGGGAGGAGCGGCTGATCGAGACGGTGCCGCGGAAAGGGACGTTCATCGCGGGCGGAGGCGTCGCGGTCGGCGACGTGCTGCTGGTCTGTCGCAATCCGTACCACCCCTACCAGATGATGTGCGCCGGGGTTATCTCTTCACTGCTCAACGAGAGTCAACGTGCGGCGCGGCTCGTGGTATCGGCCGATCCCTTAGCCGAGTGGACCGCCCTGACCCAAGGTGGTCGGGAGATCAGCGGGGCTGTGATCATCGGAGCGTATCCCCGGCCGCTCATGGAGCGACTGGCGGCGGGCAGCGCCGTGCCGATCATTTGTACGGGCGACATGGACGAGCAGATCCGCAGCGAACCGGTCTGCGATACGGTGCTGCCGGACAATGAGGCGGTGACCGCGCGGGCCACGGGCCACCTGATCCGGCAGGGGCATCGGCGGATCGCCTTCGCCAACTGGGGGATCAGTCAGGCCTACGGGCGAAGCCAGCTTCGCGGCTACAGCGAGGGGCTGGCCGCTCACGGGATCGCGTACGATCCGGCGTTGGTGGTCGATCTGCCTTTCGTCGAACCACACGCGCTGTCGAGGCCGGGATTGGAACCGGCGCCGCTGGGTCCGGTGCGGGAGCAGATGGACGATTGGTTTCGAGGATCCAACCCCCCTACCGCGCTGGTGCACTGCGCGGCCACGGAGATTCAGATCCGCGACATGCTGCGGTCGTACTTCCACGAGCAATTCCGGCCGGAGGCGGTGATCGCGGTGCTGTATCTGGAGCAACTCCACACCGGCTACACCGGGCTGGGGACGGCAACGGCATTCTGCCCGCGCTACGAAGATGTCGCCCGGCGCGGATTGGAGCTGCTGTTCCGCGAGCGCAGGGACGGTGAGACGCCACGGCGCGAGATTATCAGCCAAGTGTATTTCTGCCGGCGGACGGACGGCGTGTGGCAGGAAGAGCGAGGATGAGGGCTATGCGACGTAGAGCGACGGATCGTCGGAAGTCATTACCCGGCAAGTGCGGTTCGGCCGGTGGTTTCACCCTGATCGAGCTATTGGTTGTGGTGGCCATTATCGCCGTGCTGGTGGCCATGCTCCTGCCGGCGTTGCAGAACGCCCGGGTCAAGAGCAGGCAGCTCGTGTGCATCGCCCGGCTGGCCCAGATCGGCAGGGGCACTTCGATGTACCTGAGCGACCACAACGACGTTTTTCCGCTTCTGACCAGCACAACGGAGTCGTTTATCCGCGGCTTGAATCCGTACATCAAGTTTTCCGACAGTCCGTACGACTACTGGGTCAACGGCATAAGCCCGCAGCACTACGATCCGAGCCCGCGGTGGTCGTGCCCGGAGTCGCCGGACTCGGGCGCGCCGCATGGACGGCCGTATACGCCGAATGCCGGGTTCGTCTTCGGGCGGCTGAGCACGAATCCCTACGACGGGATGTGGGGCGGGTTCGGCCGGATGCGGCTGAGCGAGATCGCCGATCCATCGGTAGGGATCTGGATGTCCGAGGCGGGTCAGTGGCACAGCGGTACCGCCTACAACTGGTATTGGCGGCCTTTCGTGTTCGGGCCGATCTGGGGCTCGGTTGGAGCGGGATGGGCTTACGTTCGATTCGAGTACCATCGGGGGCAGGCCAACGCGCTGCATGTGGATGGCCATGCGGCCGGCTATACGTACGAGCAGATGATGGACAGGAATCTGTGGTTGGTCCGGCCATGAAGCGGAGCCGCAGCGAGTCGTGACCGCCCTACCGGACCCTATCCCTCAGACAGGAGATGAAGATGGAGAATCGTGTTGTCGCGCTTGTGGTTCTGGCGGTCGCACTGGGCCATTGCGGAGCTTTGGCGGATCAGAAGGTTGAGACCTTCGATCGGTTTGATATCGGCCAGTCGTGGTTGCCCGGATCCACCGTCGACGGCTGGGGCAATCTGGAGACTGAGCCTTTCGGGACGGCCGGAATCGTGGCGGTGGACGCGGAAGGCGGCAAGGCGTTGCGATTGTCTGACAGCACGGGTCGCGTCGTGAGGGCGGAGTGGAACGCGGCGTTCAACCACCAGAGCATGCCCCACCAGTTCCTTCGGGCGGACATCCGGTTTGCCGCGGAAGCGGCGGAGATGGACAACGTACGGGCGACATTGCACTACCAGAGCCAGAACGTCTGGTGGCCGGAGGGGGGGGTGTCGTTGAGCGTCGCTTACGGCGCGCCCTCGGCCACGTTCACCGTCAAACAGGGGGACAAGCAGTACGTATCAGTGGATATCCCCGGCGGCAAGCGGCTGTGGTTTGACACGTGGTATACGGTCGAGATGGAGTTCGATTTCGGGGAGCTGCAGGCGCGGGCCCGGCTGGCTCCACGGGACGAGGCGAGTTGGCCGTGGACGGAGTGGCAGAAGATCGCCAGTCAGATACCCGCGTCGGTGCGGGTCGAAGCCAACGGCCTTGCCGAGTTCGACAATTTGGTTTTGGGCGACGAGGCTGCGGACGGACCGACGGCGACCCAGCCGACGGAGCAGGGCTTTCGTCCGGTGCCGGCCCATTCGGTTGACGCAGCGGAAGGCGTGTCGATCCACCGTGTCTCACCGCATTTCAAGGTTTACCCCGACGACCGGATCGAGGCGATGGAAACGCCGCTGCCGGTGGTGGAACTGTGCCGCGGCGAGTACGAGCCGTTCCAGATTGTACTCCAAGCGGATCGGAACCTCGCGAAGGTCCAGGTCGCGTTCGGCGACCTGCCGGCGGGCGTGACCGCCACATCTCAGCCGCAGGGCCTGGTAAACATCAAGAAGAGCCCGGTCCGGACGGGACCGACGCCGGACCCTCTGCTGAACGAGCCGGCGATGGACATACCGGCGGGTGAGAACCGGGCGTTCTGGATCACCGTGCGGGCCGATCGCGAGGCGGCGGCGGGCGAATTCGCAGTCCCGGTGACAGTCACGGCGGACGGCCGAGAGATCGGGCGGTTCATTCAGCCCGTCCGCATCTACGATTTTCCCATGCCGAAAATGCCGCACCTGGCATGCATCGTGGAGTTCCGGCCGTGGAACGACAACGAGGCGTACAAGGGTCTGTTCGGCTGGCCGATCGAGCGTCAGTACGCCCTGTATCGGCGGTACTCTCGGTGGTACACGGATCGGCGAATGCAACCGGGCAGCCTGTTCCCGTGGTTTTCGGTAACGCAGGACGATCAAGGCAACTGGGGGGTCGCGCACCCGGAGTGGATCGAACAGACGTATCCGCGGTACTGGGAGGAGTTTCCCGGGGCGTTTCAGGTGGCGTGGGTGCGCAACCTGATGATCGGGCACGGATCGAGCTATACGCCGGTCGCAGAAGCCAAGAACGTCGAGGAGATACGCCAGACGTGGCGGCTGTTTCTTGCGATGCACCGCGACCACGGCTGGCCGATCGATCGGTACATGTGGTATCTTGGCGACGAGCCGCTGAATCCGGGAATCGACCAGAAGCGAGATCAGAACGTGCCGATCCTCAACGACTGGGTGGCTGCGGTCCGTCCGGAGCTTGGCAGTATTCCCGTCTTCGCCAGCGCGTGGCCGTTCGATCGGGATCTGCTGCCGTCGATCGACATCTGGTCGATGCTGCCCTACGGCGACCCGCAGTCGAACATCGAGCGGATGCCGCTGAAGGAGGCCAGAGCGTACGGCAAGGCGGTGGGACTGACGCTGGACGGCAGCACGAACCTGGTGATGGACCGCGAGGCGATCAACTACCGGCTTAACCCTTGGCACGGGTGGTACGCTGGAGTGCCGATGATCGAGTACTGGAACAACATGTGGTGGCAGATGACGCCGTGGGACCCGGCGGCGGACTGGTTCAGCCCGGAGTGGATTTTTCCCGGCGACGGCAATCTGAACTATCCGCCGCCGAGCGAGGATCAGGTAATCACGAGCATTCGGGCGGAGCTGTTGCGGGAGGGCATGGAGGATTACGAGTACCTCTGGCTGCTGCGTCACGCGGCGTACACGATTCGGACGGGCGGGCATGGGCCGAATGAAAATGAGTTACTTCGGCGAATTGATATGCTGTTGTACGACGCGCAGCAGTGGGTGGCCCGGGGGACGGTCAGGCGCGCGGAGAGCGACTATATCCTTCTGGCGTGTAACCTCCAAGTGGACCGGTTGCCATGGCTGGCGTACAAGCTGGATCGTCTGCGGCGGGCGATGGCCCGGACGCTGGAGGAGGCATATCGCAAAGGGTACGTGAAGGATGAGGCAATCGACACAGGACACGCTCCGCCGAACCGCTGGTTCGCTTATGAATAATATCTCCACACGGGTCCGTCTGGGGCCTTCCGAAACCAGGTGTTTGACCGATCCAGCGGTGCATTGAGCTCCCTAAGACGCTGAGTCTGGCGGCGGACAGCAGCCGCCCGGAGCGAAGCCACACGGAAGCCAACACCTCTCGATCGTCCTAACCCCAAGTCTGTGGGGCACTTATGGTTAAGGGGAATTCTTATGGCGTAGTCTGACAAGCAGGTGTATAATGTGCTCTGCAACAGCTCCTCTGTTGGGGTCTTCCCGGTGGGCGGAGGAGGAAGCGCCATGTCGTGCAGACGGTCGCTGGCGTTGCTGGAAGTCGTGGTGGGGGTTGCGATTGTCGCCCTTCTGATGGTGATCCTGCTGCCCGCGCTGAGCCGCGCGAGGGCTGCGGCGGGCGAGACGGTGTGCCGGTCGAACCTCAGGCAGTTGGCCCTGGCGATCGTGCTGTACGCCAGGGACGCCGACGGCTGGCTCGTGCCCTTCAACGACGGCTACGGGTATTACCACTTCTACGCGAATCTGCTGGCGGATAGCGTGTACGTGCCGACGGCGAATTGGACGAACGAGGCGTGGGGCGACGCGGCCGACGGGATCTGGCGCTGTTCGGCGGTGAACGATTCGCAGGTCGGCTGGGGCGGAGGTTATGGGGTCAATGGAGGGAGTAGCGACGGGCATCTTGTCGGCTGGGGACAAAGCCGGTCGTTGGACGCGATCGTTCGCCCCGCGCATTTGTGGATGATCGGCGACGCCGAAGGCCATCAGTTCGATCCAGAACATCAAAAGACCTGGCCTTTCGTGAGATGTCCGGCCTGCTTCGCCGATGATAGCAGCCCGTCGGCTGATTACCAGTTCGCCGCCGGCCGACATGATGGCGCCGCCAACGTGGCGTTTGCCGACGCCCACGTCTCCGAGACGGCCTATGCCGATCTGGCGGACAACCGCGGAGACGTTTTCGGGCATTACGGGCTGTGAAAGCGAACGATCGTCGGCGATCCTGCCGGTTGCGGTCGTACAGCCGGAGCGGCGATCCTGCATGCTTGCCTGACGCTCATCAGGAGATATAATCGCCGTAGTTGCAGGCCCATCCACCTGCTGGGACAGGAGTGCAGCCGATGACAGAGGCGATCGTAGTCGGTGGCGTTCTTGTCGCGTGCGTGCTGATTGGCGGCGGGCTGCTCTACGCCGGTGGGCGATTTCTGGTTCGGGCATCCGGCGTAACCTACGGGCGGAGCGTCGTGACGTATCTGCTGTCGGGACTGGCCGGCCTGCTGGTTCTGGCAATCTGCCGACAAGTTGGAATGCTGCTTCCCGATCCCCTTCCGGTGTTCGCCACCGCTCTGGGACTTGTCCTGTCGTTGATCGTCACGTGGGCGATTATCGCCAGAAAGTTCAATATCAGTCTCAGTCGAGCCTTTGTGGCTTGGGTGCCGACGTTGGCCCTGCTACTTCTTGCCGCCTCGGCGTTGATCTCAGGTCATGCGACCGTGACCAACGCCGCTCGCGACCAGACCGCGCGCAGCATGTGCGCCGCCAACCTTCGACAGATCGGACAAGGTTTTATCGCGTACGGACGGCTCCACCCCGACGAACCGCCGCCGCTGCTGGAGGATCTGGTGCGAATGGACCCGGAACTCGGCCATGTGGCGCACTGCCCAGCCGCCGGGCGACGCACGGAGCCGGACTACTTCTTCGTGTTTCCCCAGTATACGGTCCCTCCCGATACGATCATCGGCTGTGAGCTGTCACGGAACCACGGCAACGGCAGGAATGTCCTCTTCGCGGACGCCTCCGCCACCTTCATGCCGGAGGAAGAGTTCCGGCGCACACTGGCGGCGCCGGCCAACCAGGTTTTCGCGGAAGCGTTTCGGCGGGTCGAGAAACCTGAGCTGGCGGAGCACCTGCGGCAACGAAAACGGGAACCGACTATCTGGCAGCACATGCTTCCGTCGACGAGGTAACGTTCGGTCGCGGCTGCAACGCTCCAGGATGCAGGACCTTCAGCGGCCGTGTTTTTCGAGTTGGGCGAGGGTGCGGGCGAAGTCTTTGGGCAGTTCGGTGTCGAAGGTCATTTCGCTGCCGGTGGCGGGATGGCTGAAGGTGACGGACTTGGCGTGCAAGGCGAGGCGATCGATCAGCGGGTGTTCCGTCTTGCGGCCGGAAGGCTTGAAGCGGCGTTTGAACTCCGAAAGGTAGATGGCCTGCGGCGAGCCGTAGTGATGGTCGGCGATGATGGGCAGACCGACGGCTGCCAGGTGGACGCGGACCTGGTGCATGCGGCCGGTGCGAGGCCTGGCCTCGATCAGGGCGAACTCACGGAACTGCTGGAGCACGCGGTAGTCGGTGACCGCGTAGCGGGCCTTCTTGCCACCAACCACGACGGGCTTGACGGATTTTTCGGTTTTGCGGAGCGGAAGATTGATGGTGCCGGACTCGACCTCGACAACGCCACGGACGATCGCCAGGTAGGTCTTATGGACCTGTTGATCCCTCCACTGGCGTGAGAGCTCGCGCTGGGCGTCGGCGGTCTTGGCCAGGATCATCACGCCAGAGGTATCGCGGTCCAGGCGATGGACGATGCGGAGCTGGTCGGCCAGTTCGGGCCGGTTGAGGGCGAGGCGGTCGAGAACCGGTTCGACGGCGAACTGGCCGCGGACGCTGTCGAGACCGGCAGGCTTGTCGATAACCAGCAGGTGCTCGTCCTCGAAGAGGATGCGGACGTCCGCCTGCTGCGGCCCACGAACGCGGCGCGGGGCGGGACGGCGCGAGGGCTCAACGCCGGCGGGTTCCTTTTCGTCGAAGTCCTCTTCGAGTTCTTCCTCGTCAAAGTCTTCATCTTCATCGAAGTCTTCGTCCAGGTCATCCTCGTCAAGGTCTTCGTCGTCGAGTTCAAAATCGTCGCGTTGTTTCTTGCGCTTTCGACTCATTATGATCTTCATCTCAGAATGGCGCATCGGATGACGCACCATCACGTGCAGTTTTATCTCGTCAGAAGCCCTTTACCCACGCCAGGCCGGCGTTGCCGCTTTCCGGGTTGATGTACGGGGTAATCTTTCCGCCGAAGATTTCCGGCTGATGTTTCTGGGCGACGGTCTTGCCGACGACGTAGCCGAGGGCGGCTCCGAAAACGATGTCGGAGAAATGGTGCTCGCGGTCGTCCATGCGTTCCAGGGCGACCAATCCGCTGACCAGGTAGAGAGGGATTCCGACCACCGGGCCGTAGTACTCATCGAGCACAGCGGCCAGGGCGACGGAACTGGAGGTGTGGCCGGAGGGCCAGCCCCAGTCTTCGCCGTTGGGCACTTCGGTGCAGGCGGCCAGTTTCAGCAGTACCGTGGTTGCTCCGTTGATGGCCAGGGCGCTGGTGAGCGTCTTGGCGACGCCGTAGGTGTGGCGGTCCTGTTCGAGGACTCCGTAGGCGTACATCAGGCCGGCGAAGGCGAAATGGGTGCCAGGATTGCCGAGGGCTCCGAACACGTCGCCCCACTCGGTGGACAGGGCACGGCTGCGGTCGAACTTGTCCTCGAAGCAGTCATCGGCGCCGGAGTCGCGGACGGCGACGGAGGCTCCGCCGGCGATCAGGAGGATGGTCAGGTTGGTCTTATCGGTAAAGACGGTCTTGGTGTCGCTCCAGAGGTCGCGCGGCATGTGTTTGAGGTCGGACTTGAGGGCCTCAAAGAAATCCGCGCCGGGCTGGTAAGGATCGTCGGCTGACGGCTGGGTGTCGGTGTCGAGATCGAGTTCGGAATCCTGCGGTTCGTAGGCCGCCAGGAGGAAGGATCCGGCGGTGAGCGGCTCAAGATCGGCGTCGTGCGATCTGTCGGCCGACGCGCCGACGGTGAAGCATTTTTCCGGGGTGGTGCAGCCGGTCCGGTTGACGGCGGCCCGACGGCGGGCATCGCGGCAGGCATCGTCCAGTGCATCGGACGCACTGGACGAGATCGACGAGCAGCCGGGGCAGAACAGGCTGAGAGTGGCGAGAGCGGTCAGGGTCGCGGAAACCAGTGCTTTCATGGCGCCTCCTGTGGTTTTATCTGGACTGACGAACGGCTCTATTATATGAGTAGATTCTGAACAAGCAATATGAGGGGCAACCGTCATGAAGAAAACGCCATTGTACGACGTACATGAGACACTCGGGGCACGGATGGTGGACTTTGCCGGCTGGTCCATGCCGCTGGTCTACGGTTCGATCATCGAGGAGCACGTCTGGACGCGGAGCCGAATCGGGCTTTTCGACGTCTCACACATGGGACGAATCGAAGTCTGCGGGGCAAAGGCTGGAGCGGCCCTGGACGGGCTGTGTACGCGGAAGGTCTCGGAGGCCGAGGCCGGCAAAACGGTTTATGCCCTGATGTGCAACGAGGACGGGGGCGTATTGGACGACCTGATGGTCTCCCGGCTGGGCGAGGATTCGTTCTACGTGGTCTGCAACGCGAGCAATCGGGAGAAGATCGTCACTCACGTGCGGGAGCACGCGGGTGAGACGGTTGAGTTCCGGGACGTCACGGAGTCGACGGGCATGGTCGCCGTGCAGGGGCCGAAGGTGGTGGAGTTGATCGGCCGCCTGCTGCCGGGCGAGGTGGCCGAATTGGGGCACCGCCGGGCACTGCGGGCGAGCATGTACGGGGTGAGCTTTATCGCCTTTCGGGGCGGCTACACTGGCGAGGACGGCTTTGAGGCGGTATTCGGTCCTGGAGCGGTGGTGGCGGTGTGGCGTCAGCTTTCGGGCCTGGCGTTCAACGGCGAGCGGATGGTTCGGCCGGCGGGTCTGGGAGCGCGGGACACGCTGCGGCTGGAGGCGGGACTGCCGCTATACGGGCATGAGTTGAGCGAGCGGATCGATCCGATCTCAGCGGGACTGCGATTCGCCGTGGATTTCGAGCATGATTTTGTCGGGCGGCAGGCGCTGGAACGGGTGGAGCGCGACGGGCCAAGTCGCGTACGGGTCGGATTGCGGCTTGATGAGAAGCGTGCGGCCAGACAGGGGCATCGTATTCTCTCCGACGGCCAGGACATCGGTGAAGTCACCAGCGGAGCGTACTGCCCGACAGTGGAGGCGTCGATCGCAATGGGCTTCGTCGATCGCGATCGCTCAGCGGTTGGGGCCACGGTCGAGGTGGACACGGGCAAGAACCGCCTTGCGGGACGGATCGTGGAGATACCGTTCTATCGACGGCCGAAGTAGTAGCGGGCGGCTAAGACACGGTTGCCGTTGGGACCGAGAGCGGTAGAATTAGGTTTGGCGGCATTGGGAAAGGGCTCTTGGCGGGACGGTGATGCGGATGGAGCGAATTCGGAAGATTCTAGGCAAGTACTGGGGCTACGAGAGCTTTCTGCCCCTGCAGGAGGAGGCGATCCGGTCGGTGCTGGAGGGTCGCGACTCGGTGGTGGTCCTGCCGACGGGCGGCGGCAAATCGCTGTGCTACCAGGCTCCGGCCCTGGCGATGGCGGGGACGGCGGTGGTCGTCTCGCCGCTGATCTCGCTGATGAAGGACCAGGTGGACGGGTTGCGGGAGTGCGGGGTGACGGCGGGCTTCGTCAACAGCAGTCAGAGTCCGGCCGAGCGGCACGAGGTGATGCGCGAGGTCGCGGCGGGAAAGGTGAAGCTGCTGTACGTGGCGCCCGAGCGGCTGGTCTCGCCGGGGTTTCTGCGTTTTGCGCGGGAGCAGAAGATTTCCTTTGTGGCGGTGGATGAGGCGCACTGCATCAGCATGTGGGGCCATGACTTCCGGCCGGAGTACCGCCAGCTTTCGAAACTCAAGGAGGCCTTCGCGGGAATCGGCGTTCATGGGTACACGGCGACGGCGACCGAACAGGTCCGACTGGACATCGCCACGCAGCTCGGGTTGGCCGAACCGGAGATCCTGGTCGGGTCGTTCGACCGCAAGAACCTGATCTTTCGGGTGCGTCGGCGTGACGGGCTGGTCGATCAGGTCTGTTCGGTACTCAAGCGGCACGCGGGCGAGTCAGGGATCATCTACTGCATCCGGCGGGCGGACGTCGAGGAACTCGCCGCGACGCTGGTGCAGACGGGTTTCAAGGCCCGGCCGTACCACGCCGGAATGAGCGACGAGGAGCGGAAGGAGAATCAGGACGCCTTCATCAGCGAGGAGACGGACATTATCGTGGCGACGGTGGCGTTCGGGATGGGGATCGACAAGTCGAACGTGCGGTACGTAATCCACGCGGCGATGCCCAAGTCGCCGGAGCACTATCAGCAGGAGGCGGGCCGGGCGGGCCGCGACGGCCTGGAGGCCGAGTGCTGGCTGTTCTACTCGGGCAAGGATTTCATGACGTGGAACCGTCTGCTGGGCGACGCGGAACCGAACTCGAAGGCGGTGTGGGAAGAGAAACTGCAGGCGATCTATGGGTACTGCACGAGCATGACGTGTCGGCACCGGTCCATCGTAAGGTACTTCGGACAGGAATTGGCGGATCGCAAGTGCGACGGCTGCGATATCTGCCTGGGCGAGGTGGACCGCGAGGATGACGCCCTGGTGATGGCACAGAAGATCCTTTCGTGCGTGCTTCGCCTGGAGGAGCGTTTCGGCGGCGACTACACAGCCGGGGTGCTGATCGGATCGCAGGAGGACCGGGTTTTCGAAAAGGGGCACGACCGACTTTCGACGTACGGGCTTCTGAGCAAGTACAGCAAACGCGTGGTTCGCGACTGGATCGAGCAGTTGGTGGACCAGGGCTATCTGCGAAAGCACGGGGAATACAACGTGCTGCAAGTGACGCCGGAAGGCTGGCGGGTGCTGCGGGGTTCGGGCGACCCGGCGCTGGCCAAGCCGGCGAAGAAAGGCCAGGCCAAAAAGGCGAAGGCACTGAACGATTCGTGGGACGGGGTGGATGAGGGGCTCTTCGAGCGGCTGCGACAGGTTCGCCAGATGCTGGCGAAGGAACGGCTGGTGCCCCCGTTCGTGGTGTTCAGCGACGCCTCGCTGCGCGACATGGCGCGTAAGCGGCCGACGACGCAGGAGGGGTTTCTGCAAGTCCACGGCGTGGGTCAGGAAAAGTGCCGGCAGTACGAGTCGCAGTTCCTCGGAGCGATGCGGAAGTACTGCGGCAAGCACGGCTTGGAGATGGACGTGGGGCTGGCGGACCTTGAGTTCTGAGGCGGCTGGAGCTATGGCGATTCCTGATCGGCGAGCGATCGGATTTCGGCGGCCAGATCGGGGTGGGTGGTGATGAGCAGGTCGGGCGACTGCGCCTCGTTCATGAAAACGTCGATGCTCAACAGGGTATCGACGCCGCGGTAGCGGATGGGGAACTCAAGCATCCTCTGTTGATCGACACTTATCGTCTCAGCGGTCTGGCGGAGTTGTTCTATCTCCGGATCGCCGAAACCTGACTCGATTCGGGCGGAGACCTGCCTGAACAACGGAACCAGGCCATGGATATCGAGGTTCAGAGTGATGTTCCGCAGTTTCGGCGGCTGATGCGAGACCGGCTCGCACTGGCATTGACAGCCGGACTGGACCGCGAGAGAGATCGTTGATGCCACCATCAACAGGCAGAAGAGTGGGCGCATCGGACTTCCTCCATGAATAGACCGCTAATGAGCATGATAGCGGACAGGTGCCGATGAGGCAAGAGGCAGATTCGGCAGACCGGCATTCCGCACTGACAGAGAGGCCGGCAACGGTTCGTGCCCGGTGCGGAGCGCAGCCTACACGGCGACCTGCGGCGCGGTGCGGATGCCGGTATCCTCGACCTCGAAGAATTCCTCCTTCTGGAAGCCGAAGAGGCCGGCGATGAGGTTGGAGGGAACGACTTCGATGCGGGTGTTCAGGTCGCGGACGTTGCCGTTGTAGAATCGCCGGGCAGCCTGGATGCGGTCTTCGGTGTTGGCCAGTTCGCGCTGGAGGTGGAGGAAGTGCGTGCTGGCCTTGAGGTCCGGGTAGGCCTCAGCGACGGCCAGCAATTGGCGGAGGGAATGGACGAAGTGATTCTCGTCGCGGGCCTGAGATTCGGGCGAGCCGGTGGAGGCCAGGGCGCGGCTGCGGGCCTCGGCGACCATCTCCAGCGTCTGGCGTTCGTGCGTGGCGTAGCCCTTGACGGTCTCAACGAGGTTGGGGATCAGGTCGTAGCGGCGCTTCAACTCGGTATCGACGTTGGACCAGGCCTCGCGGCACTGGAAACGGAGCTTGACCAGCGAGTTGTAGGTCGCGGCGACCCAGATCAACGCAATGACAAGCAGGCCGATGGGCAGGCACAGGCCGAGGCTGATAGGCAAATCCGGTTGGTGCATGGCGGCATCCTCTATGTTGAGGGCGAAGAGACTGGTCTGGTCATATCAAGATCGACTCCGGTCGGCGGACAGCTCACGCTGCTGCCGGACGAGATAGTCCGGCAGCCGGTCAAGAACACCGGCGATGACGCCGACGGCGTCCTCGTAGGCCTGCGGCGAAAAGACGCTGCCGTTTTGGGCGATCACGCAGTGGCGGTCGAACTTTAGGCTGAACACCGGCGAAGCGAGCAGGAATTCCATCGTCCGGGCGTGCAGCACGTCGTAGGCCCAGCGTTTGTCCGGGGCGCGGACGCAGAAATTGCGGCTGAACTCAGCGGACTCGAAATCGATGTCGTCGGCGCCGAAGAACTCGCCGATCTTGTCGAAGAAGTTTTCTCGCCGGAGGGAGAGCGGCTGGAGCGGCAGGTCCGAACCGAGGATGACCGCGGAGAAGTGGTTATGGTGCGTCTGCCGCCTGCCCTTGGAGTCATGGGAATGCGTCTCGTAGTGATAGTCAAAGCCGAGAAAAGAGCGGTCGCCCCACCGCCCCTCCAGCACGTTGTACGCGTAACGATTGGATCCCTGGCGGAGGCAATCGAACCGGGGAAAGCGGCCTTCCAGGTCGCTGCGATGGGCCTCGTCAAAGGTCATGCCATGTTGTGTCGCCCAGGCCCGTAACTCCTCCCTGCGTTTGGCGGCCTGTTTGGCGCTGACGACGGCCAGGACGATAATGACGGCGACGAACAAGGCGACTATCACAAACGGCATGGCTTCTGGCCCCATGGGTATTTCTCGCTACCGGCCGCAACTTCCGACTGAAGGATACCATGAGGGCCGTCGGAGATCAAGAGGCAGACCCAGTCTGTGCGCCTGGGCGTAGTGCAGAGAGCGGCGCGCCCGCCCTACCGACGGACGCGCCGATGGAGGCACTGGTGACGATGATGGCGCTATCGCACGACGGCCTCGACTTCGCGGAACCGTTCGATCGGGTGTTCACCTCGGAGTTCCTGGCGGTAGTCCCGTCTCCGCCGTTCGATATGCCGCGTGATGACGTCCTGACTCGGGACCCCTTCGTGATCGTTGACCGCCTGCTGATAGTCGTAGTAGCGGTAGTCTTCCGGAATGTCGTCGGCGGGCACGAATTCAGTGCCTTTGGCGTTGTAGTCAGCCTGGCGGGCCAGGATGTCGCGGACGTAGTCGATGTTGGACTGGAAGAACACCGGCCGCGGCAGTTCCTTGGGCAGCATCTCGACCGGATCGCGGCGTTCCTGCTGCTTCATCATCTCGCGGTCCGCGTGCAGGTGGCCGATCTCCATGTCCAGGTGATGCTCCCACATCTTCTTGATCCGCGGGTCGTCCTCCTGCTCCATGAACGAGTGGTAGAGATAGCACTCGGTGTAGTCGTGCATGACCAGGCGTTCGAACCAGGACATCGACGGGTCGATCAGGGACTCGTAGTGAGTCACGTGCTGCTCCTCGATCATGGCGATCTCGGAGTAGAGCCCGCGGGCCAGGTGCTCCTGCGACCGGTTGGCCTGGTTCATGTAGAAGTTCATGGTCTGCTGCTCCGCGGCGACGATGATGTTGGCGTGGAGCTTGGTGAGAATGTCGGCCGAACGGGAGTCGAAATGGTGGCGGATCTCATCGAACGGGTGGCGGTGCTCGGCGATGGTGGGCCGTCCGATGGTCACCTCGGTGTAGTCGCCGACGAGTTTCTCAGCCGTGGTGCCCTCGGTCATCTCCATCAGGTTGGCGTAGCGATAGAGATGGTCAAAGTCCTCGAGCAGGGCGAAATCGAGCACCGACTTGGCGTATTCGTCGGGCTCGGTGCGGGCCAGGAAGGCGGTCAGGTCGACCGCCACCTGTTCGTAACCGATGGTGTGCTCCAGCGTGGTCTCATCGCCGGGCACGAGGGCTGAAATCGCCTTTTGCTGCTGTTGCTCCATCCGGCGGGCCAGGGCCAGCTTTCGCCGGGTCTCCAGGTCGCCGGTGTGCCGGGCGAACTGATGCAAAAACCACTGCGACTCGAATTCGGCCCCGTTGAGCGTGATGATCCGGCATCGCGTGTAAGGATGCACGCTGTTCTTGTCGTAGGGTTTGACGTTCAGCTCCGACCAACTGCGAAGCTGCTGTTCCAGCGGAATGCCCTTTTCATCGAAAGGATTGAATGCCATGTCTGCTCCCCCTTTTGCGGTAGATGGCTTGGTCCGTTGCACCTGCGGCCCGCACGGCGACGACAATCCCGTGACTCCCGCCCCGTTGGCCGCGTCTCCCGTCATTTCAGAATAACACACGGGCGGTACGGGTCAAGCACTTTTTTCTTCGCCTAGGGCACCAACGGGTTGTGATACTTTGTGATCGGCGATGCGGATAAAGGTTTGACTCGTCGCACAGCGGCCGTTATGATTGGAGCCGAAGTGACTGGGGGATAGCCGCTTTTGGTCAAGCGGGAACCCGAATGGACCTGATCAATCGAGTCATGGGCGTACTGGCCGTGGCTCTGGCGAGTCTGCTCTCCTGCGAGGACGACAGCAGCACTGAAGCGAGGCAGGAGGCACTCGAAGCGTGCGAAGAGGTCGAGGAAAGGATCGATAGCCTCTTCAGAGCGCGGGATGTGAGGCACAAGCGAATTGGCGCCGGCCGATCGCTTCTGAATCTCGATCACAGGGTTGTCTGACAATCGACGGAGGCAAAGATGAGACTGCTCAAATCACTACTGGCGATGCTTCTGCTGTCGGCCGTGTTC
>Ga0123329_1001829_pt1 | contig 19388 bp, 4 predicted proteins | sample BioC12SIPDNA_FD_89703 | JGI IMG/M metagenome (GOLD analysis project Ga0123329, IMG submission 89703) | Anaerobic biogas reactor microbial communites from Washington, USA - Biogas_R1_B C12 SIP DNA | ecosystem: Engineered > Bioreactor > Anaerobic > Unclassified | place: Washington, USA | collected...
CCGACGCTCCCGGTGTGGAGCGTGAGAAGGCGCTGCGGTCGGCTAAGGCCCGCCGTGACGCCGCGCGCCGTGAGCGGGATGCCGCTGCCGAGCGGGACAATGAGACCACCCCACAGAAGGAGACCCCCACCGATGAGCGCGAAGTACGCGAAGATCGCGGAACGCTACTGGACGACCTACCTGCCGAGCAGGGTGAGGGAGACGAAGGACCCCGACGCTCTGTTCGAGAGTCTCGGGGAGCAGGTCGAGACGATGATTCTGACGGGTCTGCCGCGCGCCGAGGAGGCCGTGAAGAAGGAGAACCCGGACGCGACGTACCCGCAGATGGCGGGTCTCCTGCGCGGGGTCCGCGGAACGCTCGAGGCAGCCGCTCTAAGGGACGTGGTGTACCTGACACCGGAGCGCGGGACCGAGGACAAGAGGATGCCCGGGACGACGCTGCCCGGCTGGGAGTAGACAAGCCCGCCGAGCCGAAGCAGGCTCCCCGGTTCCGCCCCCAAGGTCAGGGGGACCTGGCGCCCAAGGGCAAGGAGGCCAAGCTTCAAGCCAACCTGGCAGTCCTGCGGCTCCTGCGTGACCTCAAGGCCGAGAACCGTGACGCCACCAGCGACGAGCAGCGTGTCCTGGCCCGATGGGCCGGCTGGGGCTCCCTCGCTGACGTGCTGGACGACCGCAACACCCGCTACACCGCAGAGCGTGAGGAAATCAAGGAGCTCCTGGGCGATCGGGAGTTCCGGGCCGCGACCCGCAACACCCTGAACGCGCACTACACAGACGCTTCGATCGTCTCCGCGATGTGGGACGCGTTGAAGGGCCTCGGGTTCAAGCGCGGTGAGGTCCTCGAGCCTGGCTCCGGTTCGGGCAACTTCATCGGCCACGCACCTGACGGTGCGCGCATGACCGGCGTGGAGCTCGACCCGACCACCGCCGCCATCTCCAAGTACCTCTACCCCGACGCGACGATCCACAACGAGGGCTTCCAGCACTCCCCGTTCCGTGACGGCTCCTTTGACCTCGTGGTCGGCAACGTGCCCTTCGGGAACTTCAAGCTGCGCGACCTCAAGTACAACCCGGGCCGCAAGGACCCGATCCACGACCACTTCATCAACCGGTCCCTCGAGCACCTCAAGCCCGGCGGTGTCATGGCGGTGGTCACGTCTCAGTGGACGCTGGACAAGTCCGACGACTCGGCCCGTCGTCGCATGTTCGAGAAGGCCGACCTGATCGGCGCTGTCCGACTGCCCTCTGGCACCCACAAGGACGCCGCGGGCACCGATGTCGTCACCGACGTGCTGCTGTTCCGCAAGCGCAAGGACAACGAGGCGCCCGGCGATGACAGCTGGCTGACCTCATCTGAGGCGTTCAAGAAGGACGGCACCCCGCTGCTGTCGGCCAAGGGCGAGCCGCAGCGGATCAACGACTACTTCACGCGGCACAAGGACCGGATGCTCGGTGACCTGCGTGACGGCGGCTACAACGGCCACAACCTCGACGCCAACGGCGACAGCAACGACCAGCTGCGGCGGCGTCTCTCCGAGCTCGTGGACTACGCCAACGACACCGGCCGCGGCTACGACCCGGCCGTCTCTGACGATGACCACAAGCCCGTCCGGGCCGACTCGGACACCCTCGACGGTCGCCTCAGCCTCTCCGGCGTGGACGAGAACGGGGTGCCCACGTTCACGATCATCGAGGATGGCGTGCCCGTCACGCACACCCCGCGCGGCAAGAAGCAGGCCCATGAGCTCAAAGAGCTGCTCTCCATCCGTGACGCCGCCGCCCGCCTCATCTCCCTCGAAGGCGACCCCGACGCCAGCGACAACGAGATTGAAGACGCCCGCGCCGACCTGAACCGGGTCTATGACAAGTACGTCGCCACCCACGGACCCCTGTCACGGTGGACGCCCTCCAAGACCCGCTTCGAGGACCCACAGAACCCGGACGACCCGGACGAGGTGCGCATCCCCAAGCGCAACAACCCCGAGATGGGGTACTTCCGGCGCGACCTGACCTCATCCGACGTGTTCGCGTTGGAGAAGTCCTACGACCAGGAGACCAACAAGGCCGAGAAGTCGGACCTGTTCCACAAGCGGCAGATTCACCCCCCCAAGGAGGACGGCCCGCTGCGCGCCGACAACCCCGACGACGCTGTGGCGTTGATCGACGAGCGCGGCGAGGACCTGACCTGGAAGCGGCTGGCCGAAGTGCTGGACATTCCAGAGGAGGACGTGGAGGGAATCGCCGGCGACGCGGTGTTCCGTGACCCCGCCAACCCTGACCGGCTGATCGGCCGTCCGGCGTACCTGGCCGACAACGTGCGGGAGAAGCTGGGCGAGGCGATGGCCGCGCTCGATGAGCACCCGGACCGCGACTACCTGCGACGCAACATCGAGGAGCTGCGGGCCCGGATGCCCGCCGACGCGGCCCCGGATGAGGTTCCGTTGCAGCTCGGCGCGGCGTGGATTCCCACCGAGGTCATCGCCGCGTTCGCCAATGACACCATCGGATTCGGTGGCCGTCGTGTTGCCAAGGTCCGCCGCGACCACAACAACCTGTGGACGGTCAAGACCCCTCCCGCCGCGCAGCGTCGCGGCAAGGACGCCGCCGAGTACGAGGTGTGGGGCACCAAGGACAAGAACTTCTACGAGCTGCTGACCGCGGTGCTGCGGCAGAACCACCGCAGCATCGTCGTGAACCGCAAGGACTCCGAGGGGAACTCCTACCGGGACGACGAGGCGACCGATGCCGCACGAGAGAAGGCCCTCGAGATTGCCGCCGAGTGGGAACGGTGGGTGTTCGACAACCCCGCCGCGATGGACGCCCTCACCCGGGCGTACAGCGACAAGTTCCGCTCCCGGGTGCCGCGCGACTTCAAGGACTCCGCGCGTCGTGAGATGCCGGGCAGCACCGTCACCTTGCGCCCGCACCAGAACGACGCGGTGACCCGCATGGTGAACGAGGAGTCCGTGCTCCTGGACCACGCCGTCGGTTCGGGCAAGACGTTCACCCTGGCCGGCGGGATCATGGAGCTGCGGCGCCTGGGCCTGGCGAAGAAGCCCGTGCTGACGGTGCCGAACCCGCTCGTTGAGCAGTCCGTCAAAGAGTTCCGCGAGATGTACCCCAACGCGAAGATTCTCGCGGCCGACAACGACACGTTCAGCGGCGACAAGGCGGGCCGGCGCAAGTTCGCTGCCCTGGCGCGCAACAACGATTGGGACGTGGTGATTATCAGCCACGACGCATTCACTCGCATCCCGGTGTCGAAGGACGCCCAGGAGCGGTATCTCCACAAGGAGCTCGACCGTCTGCGCAAGGCTCTGTTGGTCGCTCAGGCCGAGGACGCCAACGGCAGCGACGCCGACACCAGGAAGTCGCTCAAGGACATCGAGAAGCAGATTCTCGAGTACGAGACGCACATCGAGGAGCTGCTGTCCAAGGTCAAGGACGACGAGGGGATCAACTTCGAGTCCCTCGGGTTCGACTACATCGCCGCCGACGAGGCTCACGCCTACAAGAACATGAGGTTCATCACCCGCATGACGGGCGTGAACCCCCCGACGGGTTCCGCGCGGGCACGGGACATGCACATGAAGCTCGAGCTGCTCCGGGAGAACGCCGGCGACGGCGCCCGCGTCGCCACGTTCGCCAGTGGCACGCCGGTCTCCAACTCCCTCTCCGAGATGTACACGATGACGCGGATGCTGCGCCCGGACCTGCTCACCGAGGCCGACATCGACTCGTTCGACTCGTGGGCTGCGACCCTGGCCACGACCACGGCGAAGATGGAGCTCAACACCGCCGGCGACGGGTACGCCGAGAAGGTGAGGATGCGCGGGTTCACCGACGCGATCGGTGACGGGATGCGCGTGTGGCGCTCGTTCGCGGACACCAAGACGATCGAGGACCTGCCGTACCTGACCCGCCCGAAGGTCAAGGGCGGTCAGCGGCAGGTGCACGTGGTCCCCATGAGCGAGACCCAGGAGCTCGTGAAGGCGACGCTGAGGGAGCGGGTGGACGCGATCCCCAAGGGGTTCAAGCCGAAGAAGGGCGACGAGAACCACCTGACTGTCATCGGAGACGGCCGCGCGATGGCGGTCTCCCCGGCGCTGCTCTCCAAGCGTGGCCTCGAGTGGGCCGGGATCGACCCGGACGACCCGGACGCTCAGGACTCGCCCAAGCTCGAGAAGATGGCTGACCAGATCACCGACATTTGGGCCCAGCACAAGGACGACCGGTTCAAGGTTCGTCGCGGCAGCGACGAGGACGCGGAACTGCCGGGCGCGTTGCAGATGGTCATTGGTGACACCCGCCGCGCGGCCTACGTGATCCTCAAGGAGAAGCTGGTCGCGCGGGGCATGGACCCCTCCCGTATCCGCATCTCGCAGGACGAGGACGACAAGGCCAAGCTGTACGCCGATGCCCGTGACGGCAAGGTGGATGTGCTGTTCGGTTCCACGCAGTCGCTCGGCACCGGCGTCAACGTGCAGAACCGCCTCTACGCGCTGCACCACATGGACTCCAACTGGAAGCCGTCGGACATCGAGCAGCGTGAGGGCCGCATTCTCCGCCAGGGCAACCAGTACGACGAGGCGGAGATTCACGTCTACGCCACCGAGAACACCCACGATGTCAAGACGTGGGACATGGTGGCCTACAAGCAGGCCGGCCTGGACCAGCTGCGGGTCGCCGGCTATGACCAGAAGGGCATCGAGTTCGCGGACGACGAGGACCCGATGCGCGACTACGACTCGATTTCGGGTGACGCCGCCGGCAACGCCCTGATCGGTGAGCGGCGCGACCTCGAAGCGCAGCTGAAGAAGATGCGCAAGTCCGCCGCGCGGCACACGCAGTCGATCGAGGCGGCCCGCGTCCGGTCCGAGCGGCTGCGGTACACCGCCGGCGCCCACCGGGAGCGGGCCGGAACCCTGCGGAACCTCAAGAGCCAGTGGCGCGACACTCGCGGTGAGAAGTTCACCATGCAGGTCGGTGATGAGACATTCACCGACCGCGCCAAGGCCAACGAGAAGATCACTGAGGGGCTCACCAAGGCTTTCAGCGGCGCCGGGTTCCCGGTCGGTCAGCAGAACGCGTCGAAGTCGTACTCGCTGCCGGAGCTGCACATCGGTGGTTTCAAGGCCGTCCCTCACCAGTACCGCGACCACACCCAGCGGAAGTGGATCGAGTACCGCTTCGATGAGACCGACGCGCCCTCGTACCGTGAGCCGAACCTGCCGATCCCGCCTGTGGTGTTCGGGCAGAAGGACGACCTCAAGGGCACCACGGTCACGCAGAAGTTGGAGAACCGGGTCAACAGCCTCGATTCTCTGGCTGACCGCGAGATTGAGAACGCGGACCTCGCTGACGGGCAGGCAGCCACCCTGACCGACCAGATGAACCGCTCCTTCAACGGCGCGCAGGACCTCATCGACGCCGAGCGTCAGATGGAGCTGCTCAACAAGCTCCTGGCCGAGCAGGGCACGCCTTCCGAGCTGGCTCAGATGCGCGACGAGTACGAGCGGCTCAAGACCGCCGGCGTGGAGCGGGTCAAGGCCGAGCGTGCCGCGAAGGTTGCTGCGGCACGGGGCCGGGAGGTGGACGCGGAGAAGGCCGCTGAGCAGGTCAAGATGTCGGTGCAGGAGAAGGAGGCCGAGGCTCGCGCGCTGCGGCAGAAGGTCGCTGAGGCCCGCAAGAAGAAGGTCGAGGCCGACAACGCGCTCCGTAAGGCTGCCGGTTTGGAGGAGCGCAAGCCGTCCTCCGGCGGCTCCGGGTCCCGCTCCGGCGGCTCCGGCGGCGGCTCGGGCACCCGAGGTCCGCGGTCCGCGTCTCCTGCCGGCGACGGCGACAAGGATCGGGAGGACCTGACCCCGATCGACACCGACGAGCTGGCCGAGCTCGGCGTCAACCTGCCCACCACCCCGGACGCTGACCGTCCCCGCCCGGACGTGACCCCCGACGCAGCCACGGGCGACGCTCCCGAGGACCTCACGCCGGTGGACACCGACGAGCTCGCAGACCTCGGCGTCAACCTGCCGACCCCGGATGCCGCCCGCCCGCGCCCGGACGCGACCCCGGACCGTGGGGAGAGCTCTCGGCCGCGCCCGGACGTGACGCCCGCCGCCGACGCCCCGGCCGCGCCTGCGAAGGATCGCCCGAAGGCTCCCGCCGCGGAGAAGGACGAGCAGGAGGGCTCGAGCCCGCTCAAGGACGCCGACCGGACCCGGTTCGAGAAGTTCATCGAGGACAAGGCGCACACCTTCAACCGGCTCAACAACAGCCGTGAGGACGTGGCCCGCTACGTCTCCGAGACGTTCAAGAACACCGAGGCCGGCCGTGGCTACGACCTGCCCGACCTGTGGCGTGCTGCCCGGGAAATCCTCGAGAACGACCCGGACCTGCTCGACGCCGACAAGGCGAAGCTCCGCGGCGAGGAGCGGCGGGAGAGGATCGCTGAGTTCGTCAAGGCCGGCTCGCTGCTCTTGAAGGACGGCGACTGGCAGGGCTTGGACGCCGTGATCGACGCGATCGAGGAGCTGGACCCGGACTACCGCAACGCCCGCGGCGTGACCCTGGCGGACCTGCGCGCCCACTCCCGCAAGATTCGGGAGGCCGAACTCGACAAGAGCAAGCCGGACGCGCCCACAAAGCCCGACGCCCCGACTCCTGGGGAGGGCTCTGCCTCCACCCCGGAGGTTCCAGCCGAGAAGTTCGCCGGCGCTCCTCATGAGAAGGCCCGTGGGGAGTTGTCGAACATCATCGTCGCTGGCGAGCGTGCGCCGGCGGACTCCCCCGAGTACCGCCGGGCAGAGCTGGCCCGCGCGGTCCGCGAGTTCTCCGATTCCGGCCGTGCGCCGGCGGACTACAACCTGTGGCTGCGTGACGACGCCACCGGGCAGGACATGCGTGACCTCGTGGAGCGCATGGAGGCCGAGTACGACGGTCCGCTGGCGCAAGCCCCGATGTGGGACTGGCTGCGCGCCGCTGCGCCGCACAAGCGCCCCGACACGACCCCGGAGGTCCCCGCCGCCTCGGACCCGCCGGCCACCCCCGACGCGCCCGAGTCGGTGGACTCGCCCGGGCAGGCCCGTGACGCGATCCGCAGCGCCATCGACGGCCTCGACATGTGGGAGGACCGCCGCATGGCACTCGAGGACACGATCAAGCGGCTCGACGACGTGGAGGGCGTCGGCCCCGAGGACCGCGACGAGCTCCTCGACCGGATCGCCCGTGAACTGGACGAGCACGGCGACGCTATCGGCACCGATGTTGACTCGCGCGCCGGTGACCGGATCAAGGAAATCGCTGAGCAGGTCCGTGGACTCAAGCGCGCTGACCTGTCCGTCACCAAGGGCGGCAAGCACGTCGATTCGCCCGAGTACCGCGCCGACTACAACAAGGGCTGGCGCGACTCGCAGCGGTGGGCCAACGGCTCCGGCGAGGGCACTCCCCCGCTCGAGCGGAATGGCGCTGCCGACGAGGGCTACTTCGACGGCTACCACGACAACGCTGTCGGCCGGAAGAAGTGGTCTGCGGTGGAGCGACGCAAGGCCGGTGTCGCCCCGGGTGAGGACGCCGAGTGGGATGCCCGCGAGAAGGGCGATGCAGTCCCGGACGACGTTGCTCCCGAGGCTGACGTGGCCGAGGCGTCGCAGGGTCTCCTGCCCCCGGCGGTCCCGGAGCAGCAGCAGCGCCCGGAGGTGCCCGAGGGCCCGATGGTGCACACCCTCACCCTCCCGGCGCGGTACGCCGAGGATTGGGCCTCCCGCGCCGACGGTGACGTATTCAGCGACGAGCTCGGCATTTCACGCGCCCGCGTCTTGGACGTGAAGGGCAACCGCGCCACGGTCGAGATGAACGAGGCCGGTCTCGCCAACCTGCGCTCCGACCTGGACCATCACCTCGACCCGGGCATCATCAAGGACCTCGGCTCCGAGTACCGCGACCTTGTGCAGTCCGCGCGCCGCGCGAAGGCCGCGCTCGAGAAGTGGGACACCGACCGGACGAAGAAGGCCGACGCGCCCGCGGCGAAGCCTTCCACGGGTAAGAAGCCGCTCAAGCGTGACGAGGTGATCTTCAACGAGTCCTACGGGGAGGTTTCCCGTGGACAGCTCGCCGCGTACAAGAAGCACAACGTCAGTCCTTCCGACCACACGGAGCTCGAGGACTTCTACGGGTTCGACCACGAGGCGATCCGCAAGGCGGTGCTCGACCCGGAGAACCACCAGGGCAGCTCGTTCAGCACCTACCTGTGGTCCAAGCGTCGCGGTGACGCGCCTGCCTCCCCCGGTGGCGATGACGACCGCACCATCGTGGACCCCAAGAAGGTCCGCGAGGAGATGGGCGACCTCGGCGCCGACACATCGGTGCTCCCTGACGCGCCCGAGAAGGACGGCCCGACGATCCGCGAGGTGGCGAACGAGGGCCAGCTCGACGGTCAACTCGGCCTGGCCGGCGACGGGTTCGACATGGAAATCAACGAGGACTTCTTCAATCTCGATGACGCCCCCGCGGCCAAGCCTGCTGCGAAGCCGACCCCGGAGCGTGAGCCTGACCTGCTCGACGCTGCGGGTGTGGAGCAGCCGGTCAGCCCGGCCGCACGGTTCGGGCTGGAACACATGGAGCCCGGCGACCAGAGCGACCAGACCCGCATGGCCGGGCGCCTGAACTACGGCGCCGACCGGATCAGCGACCACAACGACGGCACGGCCATGCTCCTCGCTGGGAATATGCTCCGCAGCGGCGACCAGTCCGGCTACGACCAGGCCGGGGCTCGCTCCGTCTCCGACGGCGACACGAGCCAGATGGACGCCATCGTGGACTCGCTCGAGGCGCTGTCGGCCGAGCTGCGCCGCCAGGGCGTGACCGTGGACGTGCTCGACGGCGACGCCCGCCGTCCGCTCGTTGACTCGCTCGACCGGTTCGTGAAGGGCTACCGCGACGAGAAGGCCCGCCGTGCTGCCGCCGCGCCGGCGACCCCCGAGCGCGCCCCGGACGGCACGATCGCAGCAGCCGACCCGATCGACGGTTGGACGCACGGCACCGTCGCGGACCTCACCGAAGGGGGGAACCTCCACGATCCCACCCACGGTGTCATGGCGGTCCGCAAGATCGAGCGTCACGACGACGGGACGGTCAGCGTCACCGTCAGCGACCTGTTCGGCAAGAACGAGCGGACGGACCGGCTCTCCCCCGACTCGCCCGTCAACTACGTGGGTGAGAACAAGTACATGGAGGGCACCGGCGGGAAGTATTACCGCGAGACCAGCCCCACGCAGGTCACGGTGTACGACGCTGACGGCACCGAGCTGGGTGTGCTCGAGAAGGGCACCGCAGAGCGCGGCGGGGGGGCATGGTCAGACGTGCCCGGTCAGCCGGCGGTGAGGTACGGGCACGCCAGCCCGTATGCGGCGGTGTCGTCGTTCCTGGACAACCTCGACCGCGGCGACGCTCCCGGCCCGGACGCCGACGCCGACTCGTTCGACCTGCCTGCGGGTCTGCCGCGGGCTGCCTCGAAACTGGCCGACGCGCTCGGTCGCCTCGTTGACCGTGACGGGATGACCGGCCCGAAGCGTCGCGCGATGCGCGCCGCCGTCGATCGTCTCTCCAAGTTCACGCTGAACCCTGCCTACAGGCTCGGGAACTCTCTCGCGGACAACGAGAGCGTGACCGCTGACGAGATGCAGGCGTTCCGTCGTCTCGCTGACGAGCTCGACGCGAACGGAGGCGCCGGCCGGGCGATGCTGCCACGCCGATACGGGCAGCAGCAGAGCGACGGCACGATCAGCGACTACCTGCGGAAAGTGGCTGACGTGTTCGACCGTAGCCGCGCCCGGGACGCCGCGGCGGTCAACGCACCGGAGGAGCCCGCGAAGGGCCCGTGGAAGCCGCTGGACCGGGACATGGGCCCGAACCACCGGCAGATCGTGGACCCCGACTCCGGGACCGTCCTGTTCGACGTGGAGAAGCACGAAGGGGTGTGGTCTGTCCACGCCCCGACCGAGAGCGCAGGTGTCGGGACGAAGTTCGGCACGAAGCGTGAGGCGATGGAGTGGGCGAAGAAGTACGCCCACCTGCGCCGTGACCGGAAGGAGCTCCCCGACGCCGAAGGCAACTTCTGGCCCGAGGGCGCCCCGGCCGACGAGCCGGAGGCGCACGACGTTTTCGATACCGGATGGAAGTATCGCCGCCGCGCCGACAAGACGCTCGAGGTCATCGACCCGGACGGGGAGATGGTCGGGACCATCAGTTTCCGCGAGGGCGCCAAGGGGCAGCGCGGGTGGCACTCCTACCTCGACGGCGAAACCCCCGACGCGTGGGACATGCTGCACTCGAACCCGCTCTCTCCTGTGCAGAAGCTGGCCGAGCGGCGCGAGTCCGAAATCCGGGAGTCGCGCGACGACGACAGCACCCCGAACGCGGACGCCCCTGGCGACGGTGGCGGTGGAGACTCGACGCCGCCGGCGCCGGAGACCCCGGACGAGCCCGAGCAGGAGCCGAAGGGCTGGCGCGGGAAGTTCGAGTGGGCCCGCAAGGCGATCACGGGTGAGAAGTACGACCCGACCGAGCAGCAGGCCGACGTGTACGAGGCTGTCCTCGACGGCAAGGACACCATCGTGGAGGCCAAGGCCGGCGCCGGCAAGACCTCCACCCTTGAGGGCATCGCCCGCCGGCTCGAGCAGATGGACCCCAAGGCCCGGATTCTGTACGTCGCGTTCAACAAGACCGTGCAGACCGAGGCCGAGGGCCGGATGCCGGGCAATGTGGAGTCCCGCACCGGGCACTCGCTCGGGTGGGCGTTCGTCGGCAAGGACCTGACGGCGAAGATGGACCGCCGGGGGATGCTGTCCCGCCCGGAGGCGATCGCCCGCCACCTGGGCCTGCTCGACCGTGACGGGATGCCCCGCTCTCAGGACGCGCAGTTCGTGATGTCCGCGGTGGGTGCCTACGCGCGCTCCGCTGACGACAAGATCGGCGCGCAGCACTTCCCGCGGCGCGCAGTGGAGGAGCTCTCCCCCGACGAGATGAAGGAACTGGTGTCCGCTGCGGAGGCCGCGTGGAAGGACCTGTCCAGCAAGGACGGGAAGATCAAGCCCACGTTCGACCACTTCCGCAAGATGTGGGCGCTGACGAAGCCTGACCTGTCCAAGCCGGGCAACGGCAACCGTCGGGCGGCGACGATCCTGTTCCTCGATGAAGCGCAGGACACCCCGCCGGTGCTGGCGAAGGTCATCGCGGACCAGAAGATTCAGAAGGTCATAGTCGGTGACGCCGACCAGGCGATCTACGGGTTCACCGGCGCCACCGACTATCTGAGCAAGGCCGACGGTGACGAGCGGCTGCCGCTCACGAAGTCGTGGCGGTTCGGTCCCGAGGTTGCGGACATGGGCAACCGGTTCCTGCAACTGCTCGGCTCCAAGGACCGGGTGGTGGGCGGAGGCCCGTCCTCGCGGATCGTGCGCGACATGGACGACGCCGACGCGATCCTCGTGCGCTCCAACGGCGGCATGTTGCAGGCGATCGCGGACGAGACCGGCCGTGGCCGCACCGTCGGCGCACCGAAGGGCACCAAGGGTGACCTGGACCGGTTCATCGAGTCGGCCCGCTACCTGCGCGGCGAGGGCCCGGCCCCGACGACCATGCACCAGGACCTTGAGCCGTTCCTGACGTGGGCTGAGGTTGAGGAGGCCGCGGCGAAGGGCGACGTGAAGCTCGCCATGTTCTCTCGCCTGGTCAAGAAGTTCGGTATCGACGGCATGGACGATCTGGTGTCCAGGCTGATCGAGGACAACGACCCGTTCGACGGTGTGGTCATGGACCGCTCCGACAACCACCTCAAGCTGTCAGGCAAGACGTGGGACTTGGCCAAGGCTGTGCGTCTCGCCACGGGTGGCCACATGGTCGGCAACAAGGTCGAGGGCGGCGACTCCCTCGGCAGGTACGGGTTCCGTTGGGCCGGCGGAGACAAGACGTGGACGCTGCACGGCGACACCGCCGCCCAGGACCGTGCTCTCTCGCAGGTTCGTGAGCTGCTCGGTGGGCAGAGCATGGACGACGCCGACGTGATCGTCTCCACCGCTCACAAGGCCAAGGGTCTTGAGTGGGACCGGGTGCGGATCGGTGACGACTTCCGCGGCCCGGAGGTGGACGACGACGGCAACGTGACCATGCCGGACCCGGAGGAGCTGCGACTGTTCTACGTGGCCGTGACCCGCGCGGAGAAGGAGCTCGACCTGGGCTCTCTCGAGTGGGTCATGGACTACACCGACCCCGACGGCGGGAAGCCGGGTTCTCCCCCGCGCTCCCCGAACGCGCCGGATGCGGTGACCGTGGACCCGTCTGAGGTTCGCGCCGAACTGGCCGACCTCGGCATCGACACCCCGAACCTGGACGCACCGCGCCCGACCCCGGACGTGCCGGCAGCCGACGTGACCCCGGACTCCACCCCTGCGGAGAAGTTCGACGCCGAACTCGACCTGGCCGGCATGACTGTCGAGCAGCTCGAGCAGGCCGCGATCGACGAGATGACGAAGCAGATGGGGCTGCCTGCGCATGAGCAGGACTTCACCCGCTACTCGATGCTCGAGGAAGCCTACGAGGCTGCCGAGAAGGCCGCGAGGGAAGCCAAGACCGACCTGACCCCGGAGGTGTCCACCGAGGACCGCTACCGGATGCTCAGCGACGGTGACCTGGCCGTGGAGCGGGCGAAGGCTCTCGATGACGGCCGCATCCGTGACTACGACCTGGCCTCGGCCGAGATGCGTCGCCGCGACGAGGACAACCAGGACTGGCGCGACAAGACGCTGACCCAGGCCGACCTGCGGAAGAAGTGGGAGACCGAGCTCTACACCCACAACCTCGGCATCCTTGAGCGGCACGGCCGTGACTCGCGCACGTTCGATGAGGCCGGGATCGACGGTGAGGACCTCATCGACGGGCTGCCGCCGAAGTGGCACATGAGCCTCATGGACGGCAACGGCGCGCCCGCGTCCGTCCTGGCGAAGTACCTGCCGGAAGAAACGCTGCTCACCCTGTGGGGCAAGAACACCGCCGAGATGCGGAAGGAAGGTTTCCGTCACTACTCCATCCCCGGGTTCATCAAGCGGTCCGAGTGGATGAAGGACAAGCGCCGCGGCGGCTCCGGCCTGGGCGACGCTGACGACGCCGACGACCGTGACCTGCCGGACACCTACGAGCCGAGCGATCTGCGCGACAGTGACCTGGACGCGGAGATTGTGCGCGCCGGCGACCTGGGCGACGACGACCGCGCCACGGAGGTTGCGACGGAGAAGCTGCTGCGCGACGAGGACCCCGACCGGCCCCGCCCGGATGACGTGCCCGCGGAGAAGGAGCGGTACTCCCCCGAGTCCGCGCCGCGTATCCACGGCGATGAGCTCAAGGTCGGGGACAAGGTGCACGGCAAGTTCACCGACGGCGACGGCGACGACACCCACGGTGAAATCACCGTGGACGCCGTGGAGGAGCAGGCGAACCACTGGCTCATCTCCGGTCTCGACGCAGACGGTAAGCGCCGGTTCCTGCGCGTGCCCGTCGAGCACTTCGCTCGACGCACCCAGGAGACCAGCGACCCGGACGCGCCACGCGGCATCGACCGGGACATGCCGGACACCAAGGACCTGGACTCTGGCCCCGTCATGCCCGGCGATCTGCGCGTCGGGGACGAGGCTGACTTCAACCTGCCCACCACCCCGGGCGGAAAGAAGGCCCGCAAGCGGGCGAAGGTGGTGTCCGGCCCGTTCAAGCGCGGATTCAACACCACGGTCGAGGTCGAGCACGAGCGTGGCGGGAAGAAGGTTCGGGAGTGGGTTCACCTGCGCCCGAACACCCCCGTCAACGTGCACAAGCGGGACAAGGACCGCGACCTCGACAATGACAGGGATCGGCGCGAAGGCGACAACATCGACGCCCCGAATGTCCCTGATGTGGTCGATGGCGGCGGCGACCGCGACCGCGACCGCGACCGGGACCGGGACTCTGGCACGCCCGGCGACCGGGACACCGACAAGGACGCCGAGGCGGACAAGGGCCGCGACAACGAGAGGGATGCCCGCGAGGACACCGACCGGGACAAGGACCGCGACCTGCCCGACGACCGTGACCGGGATCGTGACCGGGACGGAGCCGACGCGCCGCCGCCTGTCGTGCTGCCACGCGACGAGGACGACGACGAGCCCGAGGACGACGACGAGGACGACGAGGAGAAGAAGCGCCGGAAGAAGGACAAGCGCGATCGTCGCCGTCGCCGCCGCAGCAAGGAGCGTCGCCGGCGCCGCCGGAACAAGAACCGACCCAACGGCCCAAACGGACTGGACGGGATCGACGGGCCGGGCCTCCCGGACCTCGACCCGCCGTTGGTCGGCGCCCCACTGCCCGGCGACAAGGACGGCCGCGGCGGTCGCCGTGGTGGCCGGGACGGTCGGGACAAGATGCCCGGGAACGCCAAGGACGTGGAGCGGCAGCTGGCCGACCACGACCGCAACGACCCGGACGTGGACGACAGGGCACGCGCCGACTCGCCCACGGCCGACCGTGACGGCAAGGACCTCACCAGTGAGGAGCGCGCCGACGAGTTCGCTGTCATGGACGAGCACTACGGCGACCCCGAGCCGGACATGGAGGGTCACCTGGCTCTCGAGGACCTCCCCCAGCGTGGGGAGCCCGGCTCCGGCCTGGTGAACGGGATGACCCGTGATGAGGCCGACGCCGACCTGCTGCGCCGCAACAGCGACCTGTTCGACCGCTACCTGGCCGACTTCGGGGGCCCGACCCACGGCGACGACGACGGCCGTGTCGTGTTCGACTCCGACGACCTCGAGGCCGCAGTCGGTGAGGACCTCGCCGGGCGTCTCCTGCGGGGCCAGAACGTGCCCGCCGGGGACATGGCGGACATGCTCAGCGACGCCGACAGCCTGGTGCTGTTCGAGAAGGACCGCGCGGAGCTCTCCGAGATGGACGGGCTGCCGGTTCGGCTGGGGATGGTGCACTCACAGCGCACCCCGCGCCCGGCCCGGGGCCGGGATGGCGCGGACGCGCCGGCATCCGACAGCACTCCTGGTGCCAATGGTGCCAATGGTGCCCGTGGTGCAGGCGACGGTTCCATGCCTGACGGTGACGCGGCCAAGTGGCAGGACTCCCCTGTCGAGGACGTGCGCCCCGGTGACCGGGTTCGGTTCGGCGCCGACGGCGAAGGCTGGAACGTGCTCGCCGCCGCGGATAACGGTGACGGTGGGATCGACCTGACCCTCACCGACGACGCCGCTGATGGTGACGGCATGTTCACTGTGCCGGCGCCGCGTGGCGCTTCCGTCTCGAGGATGCCCTCCTTGGGCGACACTCGAGGCGGCGACAGGGACCGCACCCCGGAGCCTGTGGGCGTCGGTGGCCGCGGCCCGTCCACCGATGGCGGTTCTGCTCCTGCCGGTGGCGTGATCGCCCCTGCCGGCGCGGCGCGACCCGCCGGCGGAGCCGCGGCGGCGACCCCGCTGGACGTGACCCCGACTGCGGCCACCCCGGACGCCCCAGCTGCGTCCGACGTGGACTACGCCGAGGCCGGCGCGGAGTTCACGCTGCCGACCGGCGGGACCTCCCTCGCGGACGTGATGAAGGCGCTGCACACCCCTGTGGGCGGCGCGGAGCGGCCGTGGGTGTCCGGCGTGGATGAGGACGGCAAGCCGTTCATCGGCCGCGCGGTCGGTGTGACCGGCGGCGACGGGCCGCACGTGCGTGCCCTGTTCGAGACCGTCGAGGGCGACCGTGTTCTGGTCGCCCCGGGCGCTCCGCTGCGGGTCACTGAGGGCTCCGCCGTGGTGCCCGCCGGTGGCCGCTGGGTGCCGGTCGAGTCCCTGACGCCGGGCACGGTGTTCCAGCTCGACGGCAACGGTCAGCCGCTCACCCTGGCGCACATCACCCCGGACGGTGACGTGGTGGTCGATGGCGGGGAGGTCCTCCCCGGCGTCAAGGGTGACACGAAGATCCTGCCGTGGCGTCGTCACAGCGCAGGCGTGGACGCTCCTGACGGCTCACGCGGCTCGCGCGACGGACAGGATGCTCCGCAGGGTGGCCGTCGTGGCGGGTCCGGTGCCCGGCCTGGGGACGGTCCGGCTCCCGACTCCGGCCGTGGTGGTCCCGAGGCTGCCGGCGCTCCTGGCGGCGAGGCCCGCCCGGACACTGGTGCGGGCAAGCCGGCTGGGGCGTCGCCGCTGCCGATTGCGCTCGAGACCACCGGCGGTCGGATGCCCGATTGGGTCACCGTGGACTCGTTGCAGATGGGTGACTACGTGCGTGTCGAGGGAATCACCCCCGACGGGCGCCCGATCACCGGCGTCGGCTACGTCATGGAGAGCCCCCAGCTGGGGACCTTCCACACCAAGACCCGCAAGTTTGAAGTGGTTGGTTTCGTCCTCTCCGATGACATCAACGGCAACTCGCCCAAGAGGACCGTGTGGGTGCCGTCCGATCGTCTCGCGGCGATGGCTCCCCGCCCGGAGGACTACGCCGATCTTGTCCTCGACGGTGAGCAGCCCGCGTTGAACAAGCGGATGGTCGCCAAGGGGGAGATGCCTGACGCGATCCCGCTCGACGCAGACCGGCGGCTGCCGCTGTTCCCCCGCTCGATGGTGCAGGACGTGGACGGCCAGCGCAGTGGCGTTGTCCTCGCCTCTCGCGGCAAGGACGTAACGGTGCGCTGGGACAACGACGACGTGGAGGACGTGGCTGCGCCGAACCTGCGGGTCACTGACGGTGGAATCGCCGGCCCGGCCGGGTGGGGTCGTGACGGGAAGCGTCGCGCCTACCGCCGGATTGGTGCGCCGAAGTCGGCCAAGGCTCGCCGCGACGCCGCGATCAACCGTGAAATCGAGGACTCCATCCGGGACCTCATCGACCTGGGCCTTGTCGAGTTCAAGTCCGCTGCGGACCTGGACGAGTTCGTGGCGCGCATGGTCAAGCTCAGCCAGAAGCGTCGGGTCGCCGCGGCTCGCAAGATCGCCAGGCGCCGCAAGTCTAAGCCTGGGCACCTGGCCAAGCTGATCGCTGCACTGACGCAGCTGGCCGTCGAGGTCGCCAAGGCGCTCTGGAACCTGCTGCGCCGCCTGTTCAGCGCGGACAACCGGACCAAGGCCAAGGAGGCTGCCTCGGCCGTGCTCAGCGAGAAGAACCGGCGGCTGGCGAAGGAGAAGTCCGCGGCCGTGGCCCGCGCCATCCGATCCAAGGTCGCGTGGTTCCCCGCAGCGGCCGGTCTCGAGGAGCTGGCCGGGGTGGAAGCCGCTGACTGGTTCTTTGACGAGCTCGAGGGGTCGTGATGAGTGAGAGCGCGACACAAGAGCAATCAGGAAGGCAAGGTCCCGCAACGTGAGCACTAAGTACCGACTCGAAGTGAAGGCCGACTGGCCCGACCCTGCCGTCCCCGTCGAGGACGAGGAGCAGGAGGCGCCGGAGGTGGACGAGGTTGACCCGAACACCCGGGAGTGGGCGGGCGACGAGTACGCCGAGGGCGACGAGCCTGACCCGCTCGACTCGTTCGGGGCCCTGACCGGCTCCGACGGGTCGGAGGCGTGGCTTGAGCGCCGCGACGACGGCTCTCTCGTCGGGTGGGTGCGCGACTCCCGCGACGACCGCGTGTACCGCTACACCGACGCTGAGGCGTGGGCCGCGGACGTGGACGGCGCCGGCATGAACCGCGTCCCGGGTGTGGGTGACGCGCAGGCGCCGGAGTCCGAACCTGCCGAGGGCGACGTTCCTCCCGACGAGGACGACGAGGGCGATGACTTCGACTTCGAGGACGACGAGGGACACACCAGCAGCGTGGACGACGCCACGGAGGACGAGCCGGAGCTCTCCGACGACGAGGACCTCGATCCACTGGACGACCCGGAGCCCGACGAGCTCGGCGGCGACGAGGACGACGACGATGAGCTCGTGCGCGACCCGGGCGACCTCGATGACGACCTGTTCGATGACCTCACCGACGAGGACGAGGACGCCGAGCCCGAGGACGACGACGAGACCACCGACGAGGACGCCGACCAGGGCACCGACGAGCTCAAGGCTGACGAGTCCGACTTCTTCACCCGCATGAAGAAGAAGGGTGAGGGCAAGATGCTCGCGCTGAGGGTGCGGCCGCTGTGAGCGTCGCGGGCAGGATCGGCCGCGTGGGCGCGTTTCGGGCCCGCACCGCCGGCGCTCTGGCACGCCGCGAAGGTAAGCCGGTGACTGACTGCCCGTACAGCCCGGCAGGCGACTGGAACGAGCGGGTGAAGGCCCGCTATTGGGTTCTCGGGTGGACCCGCGCTGACTCCGTGCTGCGCGGATACGGGCTGTAGGAGGCGACACAAGCACCCCCCGGGAGGCATCGTCCCCGCTGACCTGTCATCAGCGTTAGTGGAGGACCCCCGGTGGCTACTGCTACCCGCGCCCGCGTCCGCACCCCCGGTGCGGCGTTCCGCAAGCCTGTCCTCGCCCCCGAGGGGATCGTCACGGCCATCGTCGCTGTGACAAATCACCAGGATTCCGTCAACGACATCATCGTTCCTGGGGCATTCACCGACACCTTGAAGAAGCGTAGAGCCAAGGTGTGCTGGATGCATGAATGGAAGGACCCGATTGGGCGGGTCCTGCACATCGCGGAGTACCGCCCCGGGGACAAGCGACTCCCGAAGAAGCTGCCCGACGGCCGCGCCTGGCCCCGGGAGGCCGGTGCGCTCATCGCCACCATGCAGTTCCACATGGGAACCGCCCGCGGCCGGGAGATGTTCACGCACGCGCAGGAGTGGTCGAAGAACGGGGAGTGCCCCTTCTCGATCGGTTACCGCGTCATCGACGGTATGGCATCCAAGCGCGCCGACGGTGTGCGCCTCATCTACGGCCTGGAACTGTTCGAGATTTCGTTGGTGCTGCACGGCGCGCACAACATGGCTCTGGCTCTCGAGGTCAAGGACGCGCTCAACGCCGGCGGCATGGAGACCAAGGACTCCACGATCCCCCTCGCCCTGGAATCCAAGACCCCCGCCGCCGCTCTCGTCATGGAGGGCAAGGCCGCAGAGTCGATGATCGGCTCCGGCGCGATGGTGGCGCTCTACCCGTCCGCGGAGGTCGCGGAGCATCTGGCTGTCGAGGGCGGCTCCCCCGCCGGCGAGCTGCACGTGACCCTCGCGTTCCTCGGTGACCGCGCCGCCGTGGAGGACCCGGCCGGGCTGGCTGCGCAGGTGCAGTCCGCGATCGCCGGCACCCCTCCCCTGTCCGGCGAGGTCGGCGGCATCGGCATCTTCCCCGACAAGGGCGACGGCACCCCGGTGTGGGTGCCCGTGGACGTGCCCGGCCTGGCCGAGCTGCGTGGATCGGTCGTCGGCGCACTGGACGCGGCCGGCACCCCGCAG
>Ga0123329_1001831_pt1 | contig 19376 bp, 18 predicted proteins | sample BioC12SIPDNA_FD_89703 | JGI IMG/M metagenome (GOLD analysis project Ga0123329, IMG submission 89703) | Anaerobic biogas reactor microbial communites from Washington, USA - Biogas_R1_B C12 SIP DNA | ecosystem: Engineered > Bioreactor > Anaerobic > Unclassified | place: Washington, USA | collected...
ACGGAGCGTGCCCCTCCAACGGCGTGAACCGTCCGTGCAAGTGGAGGGCCGCGCTCCGTCGCGGCCGGGGATGGCAGGCAGCCGGTGATTGCAGGAGCGGGCACGACGGAGCGTGCCCCTCCAACGGCGTGAACCGTTCGTGCAAGTGGAGGGCCGCGCTCCGTCGCGGCCGGGGATGGCGAGCGGCCGGTGATTGCAGGAGCGGGCACGACGGAGCGTGCCCCTCCAACGGCGTGAACCGTGCGTGCAAGTGGAGGGCCGCGCTCCGTCGCGGCCGGGGATGGCGAGCGGCCGGTGATTGCAGGAGCGGGCACGACGGAGCGTGCCCCTCCAACGGCGTGAACCGGGCGTGCAAGTGGAGGGCCGCGCTCCGTCGCGGCCGGGGATGGCGAGCGGCCGGTCATTGCGAGAGCGGGCACGACGGAGCGTGCCCCTCCAGCGGGGTCCCGGGCGTCGTGCGCACGCGCCCCCCCCGTCTTGTTGCCGGCGGTACCCGGCGGCTGCTATACTCCTGCGAACGTGTACGCCATGAAGAAACCGTCCGCCGCCCGATTGTGCTATCTTCTTCTGCTGGCCTGCTTTCCGGCCAGCATGCTGCCGGTGATCTGGCTGTCGCCGGCCATGCACGACTGGATGGCCGCGCACGCACGTCGGCTGTACGACGCCCTGTGGCACATCTACCCCTTCCTGCCGTCCTGGCCGCAGTACTTCGCCTTGCAGACGCTGGCGGCGGCCCTGCTGATCTGCGCCGCCGTCCGCCGGCCGAGGCCGCACGAGGCGTCGGAGGCCGCCCGCCCGCGGCCGCCCCTGCTGTTCCCCGCGCTGGTGGCCGGCTACGCGGCATGGGCCGGCCTGTCCTGCTTCTGGTCGGCATGGCCCTACGGCACCCGCGCCTACTTCATCCGGGAACTGCCCTTCTACGTTCTCTGCATCGCCGCTTACTTCCTGTGCGGCCGGCCGGGTCGGTGGCGGACGGTTGCGCGGGTCTTCGTCGTATGCGCCGTGGCCGAGGCCGCGCTGCAGACGGTCATCATCGTCGCCTCCTATCTGGGCGGCGGGGTCGAGCCGCCGGCGGGCCGTGCCCTGACGCTCCGCTACGTCTTCCTCAAGCGCGCCATCTTCTACAGCAACTGCAACTTCGGCTCCGCGCTCCTCCTGACGGCGGGCCTGACGGCCATCGGGCTGGCCGCCGGACGCGTGTCGGCCGAACGCCCCCGTGCCCGACAGGCCGCTCTGCTCGCGGCCGGCACGGCGGCCGTCCTGGCGGTTCTGGGGTTCGTCTTCCTGACGGCCGGGTCGCTGGCCGGCCTGATCGCGGCGGCCGTCGGCGGGGCCGCCTACCTGGCCTGCTTCCTGCCCCGGCGCGCGCAGCAGCGGCTGGCCGCACTCGTCGTCGTCCTCGGCCTCGGGGCCGCCGTCGCCCTGCTGGCATCGGACCGCCTGTGGACGGGCACCGCCCGGGCGCTGCTCTCTCCGCACCGCACGACGCATCTGCGGGTCATCGACTGGATGGCGGCCGGGCGGATGTTCGCCCGCAGGCCGGTCCACGGCTGGGGCATGGGCACGTTCCCCGCCGTCCATGCGCGCTTCTTCCCGCCGCTGGCCCGCGAGCTGCCCTTTTTGAAGGACATCCAGACGACGCACCCGCACAACGAGTTCGCGCGGATCGCGGCCGAACAGGGCGCGGTGGGACTCGGCCTCTACCTGGCGATCCTGGCCTGCGCGCTGACGGTCGCCTTCCGCGCCCTGCGGACGCGTCCCCTGCGCGAGCGCCTCCCGGGATACGCGCTCTGGGCCGGCTCGCTCACGTTCATCGTGCAGAGCGCCTTCGGCAAGGCGCCCATGAACTGGAGCTTCGCCGCGAACCAGTGGCTCCTGCTCGGCGTGCTGGCCTCGGCCCGCCACTGGCGGACGGAACCGGCCCCGGCGCCCGCGGCCGGGCAGGCGCCGCGCACCGTGGCGGGATGGATCGCCCTGCTGGCGGTGGCCGCCGGCGTGGGCTGGTTCTGGTGGGAGTGGGCGCTCGGCGGCTACGCGGCGATGGTCTCCTACCACCAGGCCCACATCGCGCACAGGCGCCTGCACGAGAAGGACGGACAGGAGAAGCGCTTCGCCGAGTTCGTGGCCGCGGTGGACGCCAGCCGGCCGCGCTTCCTGTGGCCCGACCAGATCATCAACGCCGACTACACGGCCGGGTGGTTCCTGACCAGTCAGGAGCGGTGGGCGGAGGCCCGCGACAGGCTTCAGGAGGTCCAGCGCACCGTGCCCGAGTTCCAGAAGACCCGCCTGCTGCTGGCCGAATGCCACCTGAACCTGGGCCGGGCGGACGCCGCACGGGCGGAACTGGCCGAGTACATCGCCCGTGCCCCGCACGACATGGCGGGCTACGACCTGCTGGCCCGCGTCGACCCGGCGGAGGCAACGCGCGCGCTCGAAGCGCACGTCCTGCCCCGGCTCTCGCTCCGGCGCCACTGGATCATCCGGGACATCCCCGAGACCGACGAAGTGCACCGCCTGCTGAACCTGTACGTCCAGATGGGGCACGCGGCCGCCGCCCGCGAGCTGATGAACCGCGTCCAGCGCTTCCAGCGGGAGGACCTGGGACGGGGCACGTACGAGGCGGCCGACGAGGTCCGGGCGCTGGAAGCCCGCTACGACACGGCGGACCGCCCCGCGCTGGCCGCCCGCCTGCGGCGGATGTTCCCCGAAATCTGGCCCGACGACGCGCCCGCCGGCACGGACCGCTGAACGGCCCCGACGCGGACTCCCGGACGCTCAGAGGATGCCCTCGCCGAACCCGCCCCGCTTCCTGTCCGCGCGGGACCGCGGTCGCGACGGACTCCCGGCGCTGGGGCTCTCTGCGGGGGCCTCTTCGGGCTCCTCGTCCGGCTCGGGCTCGGGCTCGGGCTCGCGAACGGCCGATTCGTCGTCCGGTTCGAGATCCCCGGCGCACGGCGCCGGTTCGTCCGACACGGCGGCCGAGGGCGGATCGTCCTCGAAGACGTCCAGGACCGGGCGGGCCGCTTCCTCCTCGGGCTCCTCCCAGGGGCTCTCGTCGGTCTCCTCCGGCGACTCGTCCACCTCGTCGGAGAGAGGCTCCTCGTCGAGGGTCTCGTCCCGCGCCCCCGCCACGACGTCCCGGTAGGCGGCCAGAACGGTCTCCTGGAGCGTCTCCCGACACGGGGTGTTGATGGGGTGGGCGACGTCGACGTGCGACTTCTCGGTAGCCTTGTCGGCCCTGTCCTGGCCGAGGCGCTTGCCGCATTCCCCGCAGAACGCGGCCCGCAGCTCGTTCTTGCCGCCGCACCCCGGGCAGTTGTCCGTAAGCTTCCGGCTGGGCATGGCCACGAACAGGCCCTTGCGCCCTTCGATCACTCGCAGGTCATGGACGACGAAATCCCCGTCGATGGTGATGCTGCAAAAGGCCCGCAGCCGGTCGGACCGATTGCGCATCAGCTTCACGCGCACCTCAGTGATATTCAACGATGTCCCCTTCCGCAGGTCAGCGACAGAATGGAGCCGTTCCAGGCAGGCATGCTGCGCACCGCATGGCAGGGCGTGCCCAGTGCGGTGGTGAGCCGGTTTGCCGTATGCACGGCCTCGCTCTCCCCCCCGGCGACGACCAGAAAGGCGGAACCGCTGCCCGTCAACATCGCGCCTCGGCGGCGGTCGCCCTCGCCGGCCTCGCTCAGTCTCTCCCACAGTTGCCGTAGTTCCGTCTGCAGCGCCAACGCCGTTTCCTGCAGGTCATTGCGCAGCGAAGCCGCCAGCAGAACGGCGTTCCCTGTTCGCAGGGCCTCCAGTACATTCTTACGCGCCTGCGCGCAGTCTGTCAAGCCGTGCCGCCAGCACGCGTAGACCCGGCCCGTGGCGCTGTGGCAGGCGGGCGTCACCAGAACGTAGTGCATCGGCGCCGGGCACTCCAGCGGCGTCACCCGTTCGCCACGGCCCTCGCAGAGCGCGGTGCCTCCCCGGACGAAGAACGGGATGTCCGAGCCCAGCTCCCCCGCCAGGCCCTCCAGGGCGTCGACGGAGAGCCCCAGCCCCCACAGATGCGACAGGGCCAACAGCGTGACCGCGCAGTCCGAACTGCCTCCCCCCAGCCCGCCCCCGATGGGGATGCGCTTGCGGAGCCGGATCTCGGCCCCCCGCCGCACGCCACAGCGGGCCTGCAGGGCCCGGGCCGCCCGCACGACCAGGTTCTCGTCCGCCTCGCCCAGGCCGGGGTGGTCGCAGGAGAGCACAACGTCGGCGTCCGCCCGGGGTGCGAACTCGACCTCGTCGCACAGGCTCACGGCCTGCATCACGGTGCGTATCTCGTGATAGCCGTCCGGGCGGCGCCCGAGCACCTCCAGGTACACGTTCACTTTGGCCGGCGCGTGCACACGCAGCGTGCGCCCGCCCGGGAGGCGCTCACTCATCCGCCGCCTCCTGCGACACTTCCAGGAACGTGAGCTGGCTGTGGCCGTAGACGCGGCGGTCCCACTCCGCGAAGCGCTCGCTCGGCCACCCGGCGGGTTCCATCGGCCGATGGTGGAGCGCGAGCACCGCCGTCGGGCGGATCCAACCGCCCACCAGCGCCTCCAGCACGCCGAAGAGCCGCCGGCGGCCCGCTTCCTCGTCCACCAGCGCATACGGCGGATCGACAAGCACGATGTCCGCCGGCACCCCCTCGATCCGATACGGCAGAGGGCTCAACGCCAGCGCATCCGCGCGCACGATCTCGCAGCGGTCCGTCATGCGGCACCGTTCGGCATTGCGGCCGATCAGCCTGACCAGCGCGCCGTCCTGCTCGACGAACACGCAACTCCGCGCCCCCCGGCTGAGCGCCTCCAGGCCAAGCGCGCCGCTGCCGCTGAAGAGGTCCAGTACCCGGGCGTCTTCGAGCAGGTGGCGCAGAATCGCGAAAAGGGGCTCCTTGACGCGGTCCAGCATCGGCCGAAGCGCCGGGTCGGGAAGGGACTGCAGCCTTGTGGCACGCGCCGTGCCGGCGATGATCCTCACTGGCCGACCTCCTCGATCTCGCGGGGCCCGACGGCGATGATGCAGACGCCCGCCCGATCGCCGCGGGCGGCAACCTCGGCCGCGTCCAGGAGGATGGTCCGCCCGGCCTCGATGGCGAGCACGGCCACGCCGGACCGTTCGAGCACGTCCACCGTGTCCGGCCCGATCGAGGGGATGTCGAAGCGGTCGTCGTGGCCTTCCTTGGCCACCTTGACGGCGACCGCTCCCTTGCGGGCCAGCGTCCCGCCGCGTTCGAGCGTCGCGTCGGTGCCGTCGATGCCCTCCACGGCGATCACCGCGCATTCCTTCACGACGATGCACTGGCCGATCTGCATGGCGGCGATCTGCTTGACCAGGGGCCAGCCGTAGCGGATGTCGGCCCACTGGGCGCGCGTGGGGGCGCGGCGCGTGACGGGGCCGGGGCTGGACAGCAGGTCGGGGCAGCACTCCGGCACACTGCGCACGCGAATGCCTTCCCGCTCGAACTCATCCACCAGGGCGCCCAGGATCGTGTGGTCGCCCTTGCTGGCCAGCCGGCTGTACCACATCTTCACGCTGCGCCAGTCCGGCAGCAGGGCGGCCTTGCACCCGAACATCCGCCCCTTGCGGATCGAGCCGCACAGGAGCATCTCGCGGGCACCGCACCTGCGCAGGATCGCAATCCAGCGCCCCAGCTTGGCCAGCCCGGTCCAGTAGGTCTCGTCGGCGGCCGCCTCCAGCGCTGCGTCCGCCTCCCCCTCGATGCCGATGGCCACGACGCGCACGCCCCTGGCGCGCAACGACTCGGCCACGCGCAGCGGCAGCAGCCCGCCCCCGCACAGGATGCCCATGCACCGGCTCGACCCGCTGTCCTGCGCCTCGCCCATCGCTCAGGTCCTCAACTGGCCGCGGCCCGTGACGCGCCACTTGTAGGTGGTCAGTTCCTCCAGCGCCATCGGACCGCGTGCGTGGAGCTTGTCGGTGCTGATGCCGATCTCGGCGCCCAGGCCCATCTGCTCGCCGTCGTTGAAGCGCGTGGTGGTGTTGACGAACACGGCCGCCGAGTCCACTTCGTCGACGAACCGGCGCGCGCTGTCCAGATCGCGCGTCACGATCGCATCGCTGTGGTGGGAGCCGTAGCGGTTGATGTGCTCGATCGCCTCCCGGACGTTCCGCACGATGCGCACCGAGAGGACCAGGTCCAGGTACTCGGCCGTCCAGTCCTCCACCGTGGCCCGCTTCATGCCCGGGAACCTGCCGCAGCACTCCTCGCACCCGCGCAGTTCCACCCCTTCGCGTTCGAAGACGGGCCGCATCTTCGTCCAGAACGCCTCGGCGATGTCCTGGTGGACCAGGAGCGTCTCCATGGCATTGCAGACGCCCGGGCGCTGGCACTTGGCGTTGTGGCAGATCGAGACGGCCATGTCCAGGTCCGCGCCGGCGTCCACGTAGGTGTGGCAGACCCCCTCGTAGTGCTTGATGACGGGGATGGTCGAGTTCTCGACCACCATGCGGATCAGCCCCTTGCCGCCGCGGGGGATGACCAGGTCCACGCAGGCATCGGCGTGCAGGAGTTCGGCCACGACCGCGCGGTCGGGCGTCTGGACCATCTGGGCGGCCGCCGGGTCGATGCCCGATTCCTCGCAGGCGCGGGCGATCAGGTTGTGGATGGCCACGTTCGAATGGATGGCCTCCTTTCCCCCGCGCAGGATGACGGCGTTTCCGCTCTTCAGGCAGAGCGCCGCGGCGTCGGCCGTCACGTTGGGGCGCGATTCGTAGATCATGCAGATCACGCCGATCGGCACGCGCACCTTGTCCACGGTCAGCCCGTTGGGCAGCGTCCATCCGTCGATGATCCGCCCGACCGGGTCGCGCAGGGCGGCCACCTTTCGGACGGCGGCGGCCATGGCCTCGATGCGCGAGTCGGACAGATCCAGCCGGTCGAGCATGGCCGCCGAGAGGCCGGCGTCGCGGCCGGCCTGCAGGTCCTTCGCGTTGGCGGCCTTCAGTCCCCCGCGCTCCTCGAGCAGGAGGCACGCCAGGCGCTCGAGCACGGCGTCCTTCTCGGCCGTCGTCGCCCGGGCCACCGAGGCCGAGGCCGCCCGGGCCGCCTGAGTCAGTCCATTCACGTAGGCCGCGATATCCATCGGTCTCGTACCTCACATCCTCGGGGGCCGGCCGCGGCCCCGGCGCCTCACGCACGCCGGCGCCGGAGCGCAGCCGCGATATTCGCCGCGGCGAACGTGAACCCGGCCAGGACGAACGCCGCCCCCGGCAGAGCCAGGGGCAGGTGTTGCCACGTCAGAACGGTCCGCCAGGCCGGCCTCGGGCGCTCGGGGGCGCGGACGGGCGTGGGCCCGGCCGGCAGGTCGTCGAACTCCATCACCTGTTCGCCCGGCGCCACGAAGCCCAGGTCCACCCGGGCCACCGCCTCGATGGCCTCGGGCGAATTCATCAGGGCGTCCCGTTCGGCCTGGGCCAGGCGCACTTCGTGCTCCAGTTGCAGCAGCCTCTCCTCCAGCCGGGCCTGCCGCGCCAGCATGCCGTCCAGCACGCGCCCGCCCCGGGCAAGGACCGCGCCGAAGAATGCCGACACGACGGTCGTCACCAGCACCGGCAGCCAGAACGTCCTGGCCGAGAAGACACCCATCCGTCCCTCCCGATCGGGCACACGCTCGCCCGCACATGATACACTGCAACCGAAGCCGGCGCGAAGGACTGGCCGATGCGGGCCCCCGGGGCCGGCGATTTGACAGCCCGCCCGCCATGTGGAATACTGCCTGACATCCTCCAAGCAGCCTCTCGCACGATCGGCGGACCCATGCGCATCCCCCTGGCCCGATACGGCACCGGCACCCTGCTGACGGGCACCGCGCTGCTGGCCGCCGCGGCCGCCGCGGGGCTCTGGCTCTTCCCGCCGCTCGCCGTCGTCGCCGCGATCCTGTGGCTCTGGATGCTCTGGTTCTTCCGCGATCCGGAACGGAACGCCCGCTGTGGCCCGGAGGACCTGCTCAGCCCGGCCGACGGGACCGTGCGCGACGTCGAGGAGGTGGACGCGCCGGGCTTCCTCGACGGGAGGGCGGTCCGGATCGGCGTCTTCATGTCCGTCTTCAACGTGCATGTGAACCGCTCGCCGGCCGACGCGGGCGTCGGCTGGATCAGCTACCACCCGGGCGCATTCCACGACGCGCGCGACCGCCGGGCCTGCCGGAACGAACACAACCTGATCGGGCTCCAGCTCGCCGGCGGACGCCGCATCCTCGTCAACCAGATTGCGGGCAGGATCGCCCGGCGCATCGTCTGCGAGCCCCAGGTGGGCGCGCAACTGGCGCGCGGGCAGCGCCTGGGCATGATCAAGTTCGGCAGCCGCGTGGAACTCTACCTCCCGCTGGCGGACGCCTACCGGGTCGCCGTGCGTCCGGGCGACCGCGTGAAGGCCGGGCTCACCGTCCTGGCCTCCCGCCCCACCGAGCCGCTCGACGACCCCGCAGCCCCGTCCACCGAAACCACATGACCGGCCGCCACCGACCTCCGGCGATACGCGCAGCCCTGCTGGCGCTGGCCGTTGTGTCCATCGCCCCGGCCGCCGCCGACCCCATCCTGGACGCCGCGTTCCGAACCGCGCAATCCCTGTCGGACCCCTACGCCCGGTGCCGGTCCATCCTCACCGCCGCCCGGGGCTTTGCCGACGCCGGCTTGACGGACCGGGCACTGGAGGCCGTGGCAGCCGCCGAGCGCGCCTCCGCCGAGACGCCGCTGGCCCGCCAGGCGCTGCTCGAGACGGCCGAAACCTGCGCCCGCTCCGGACTGCACGCCCGCGCGGCCGAGATCGCCGCCGCCATGGCCTACCTGCCGGACGCCGTGCACGTGCACTGCCTCAGCGCCCGCGAACTGCTGGAATCCGCGGACACCGCAGGCGCCCTCCGCGCGCTCGACGCCGCCCGCCTCAGGGCCGCCGAGATGACCGCCCCGGGCGACGCCGCCAGAGCACTTGTCCGCATCGCAGACGTCTACAGCCTGGCCGGACGGCCCGCAGACTGGGAGGCGGCCATCCGCGCGGCCGCCGAGGCGGCCCGTGCGGCCGACAGCCCCCTGGCCCGGGCCGTGCTGCTGGAATGGGCCGCCGACGCCTGCCTGGCCGCCTCGCGGCCCGATGCCGCCCTGACGATCGCCCGGACCGTCGAGGACGCGCAGTCCCGCGCCCCGCTCCTGGTCAGGATCGCGGCCGGCACCGACGACCCGGCCGAGGCCGACCGCATCCTCACCGAGGCCCTGGCCGCCGCCGGCACGCTCGCCGATCCGCACAACCGCGCGATGGCGGCCCTGACCGTTGCCGACGCGGCCGCGCGGCCCCAGGTGGCCGACGCCGCGCGTGCGGAGGCGCTCCGCGCGCTCCCGGCCATCGCGGATGAACTGCGCGCCGCCAGCGTCCGCGACCGGCTGGCCCCGCTGCTGGCGGCCGCCGGGCGGCCGGACGAGGCGATCGCACTGCTCACGCAGACGCCGGACCCCCGCCGGCGCAACGAGCAGATGCTCCGGCTCGCCCTCGCCCACAGCGAGGCCGGACGCTATGCCGAGGCCGTCCGTTGCGCCGGCGAACTGGACGCCGAGACGCTCCGAACGGCCGGCCCCGCGGGCCCGGACGGCCTTGCGCTCGCCTTCGCTCGCGCCTGGGGGGAGCCGCCGAATCCGGCCCGGATCGACGGCCTCCGGCCCGATGCGCTCCGCGATGCGGTGCTCTCGCAGTATGCGCGGGATCTCTCCGGAAGAGGCGAGTGCGACGCGGCCCTGGACCTGACGCAGGCGATCGGCGACGCGATCCGACGCGACGCCGCCCTGCTGGCGGTCGGCCGCGCCGCGCTGACCTCCGCGACCTCGGGCACCGCCCTTGCACCCGCCCGGCGTGCCCTGGAGCGGATCGCCGGCCTGCCCGAGCGCCTGATGCTCTCCACGGCGCTCGCCGGCCGAATGGTCGCGCTGGGACGGACCGAGGAGGCGCGCGGCACGCTGGCGGCCGTCGCCGCCCGCAGCGCCGAACTCCCGCCCGCCGTTCGCTCCGAGGTGCTCGGGGAGGCGGCGCTGACGTTCGACCGGCTCGGCGACCGGCGGGCGGCGCACGACGCCGCCGTCGGCGCCGTCGCCGCCGCCCTCGACGTCTCCTGCGCCAGTTGCCGCGACGACGTCATCGGCGATCTGTTCGGCCAGATGTCCGGCCCGGACTACGCGGACCTGGCGCTGGCGGCCGCCGGGCAGGTCCGGTCGCCGGGCGTGCGGGCGGCGAACCTCCTGCGCATGATCCAACTCGGCGGCGGCCTGGGCGAGGACCAGGCCGAGCGCCTGCTGCGCAGCGCCCTCCCGGCCGCCATCGGCGCGGAGTCGCCGACGAACCGCGTGGACTATCTCGTTCGAATCGCCGAGCATTATCGGCGCGCCGGCCTGGAGGTCACGCCGGCCGAACGGCAGGCCCTGCGCCGGGCGGCTCCCGCCCCGGCCGCCGGGCCGACGACGGCGCGACTGCACCCCCATCCGGAATCCGCCCCCGGCGCCGTGCGTCTGGTCTACTTCGACCGCCCGGGCTGCCCGGAGTGTCTGCGCGTGAAGGCGCTCTTCGAGGACCTGCGGCGCCTGCACCCGGACGTGGCGATCGAGGCGTTCGACCTGGGCCTGTCGGAGTCTGCGGCGGTGCTGAACGCGGCCATCTGCGAGGGCCTGGGAGTGCCCCGCGAACAGCGCTTCGTGGCCCCGTCGGTGTTCTCCTCGCGGGGGGGCCTGGTCGGGTCGGAGATCACGCTCTCGGCCCTGTCCGAGCTGGCCCACGACGGGCGGGGCCTGCCGTCGCCGATCGAGGCCTTCGGGCAGCCGGACGACGGCCGCGCCGTGATCGAGGAGACCTACGGCGACCTCGGCGTCGTCCTGATCGTCTCGGCCGCGCTGGCGGACGGTTTCAACCCCTGTGCGTTCACGGTCATTATCTTCTTCCTGTCCTACCTGGCCCACGTGGGCCGCGGACGCCGCCAGATCGTGCAGGTCGGCGCCGTCTACACGGCGGCCGTGTTCGTGACCTACCTGGGCATCGGGGTGGCCCTGTTGGGTGCGGCGCAGGCTGCGGACGCGTGGTCCGGGCCGATTCACGCCGTCATGGCGGCGCTGGCACTCACCGCCGCGGCGCTGAGCCTTCGGGACGGCGTGCGCTGCCTGCGGGGGCACGCGACGGATCTGACGCTGTCGCTTCCGGAGGGCATCCGCAGCCGGATCCGCCTGACGATCTCCCGCCGGACGCGCATGGGTCTGACGCTGGCGGCGACGGCGACGCTGGGGGCGGTCGTGGCGCTGCTGGAGTTCCCGTGCACGGGCTGGGTCTACCTGCCGATCGTCATCGCGCTGCGGCACATGCCGCAGGCCCGGTGGGGAGCCTTCGGATGGCTGGTGCTCTACAACGTGATCTTCATCCTGCCGCTGGTCGTCGTCTTCACGGCCGTCGTGTTCGGGCTCACGTCCGAGCGGCTCACCGCGCTCTTCCGCCGGCACCTGGCGCTGACGAAGTTCGGCCTGGCGGCCGTCTTCGCCGGCCTGGCCGCCTACCTGGTCACGCAGGCGATGGGCTGAATGCGCTCAGAGCACCTCCTCTTCCGAGCGCCGCACCAGAAGGCCGTCCTGGAACTCGAAGGAGTACCGCGTGATCCGCTTCCTCTGCGACCGCCAGCCGAGCAGGAAGATCACGCCCAGCTCGGAACGCACCGTCCGCTCGTAGACGTACGTGAGCACCTCGCGCCCGTCGTCGAAACGTACCCGCTGATCGGGCGCCCCGAACGCACGCACCACGTCGTCCACACTGGTCGTGCCCTCCTGGAGCACCACCAGCCGCTCGGTGGCCACGGCCCCGCCCCGCTCGGCCACGGTGCGCTCGCGGACGACCAGGCACCCCGTCGTCGCCAGCAGAACCACGCACGCCGCACACACCAGCCTCGCCGTTCCTCGCATCACAATCCCTCCATGCGGGCGATCACGCGGACTCGTCCGTTCCGGGCCCTGTGGAGACCGCCACCTCCTCTTGCTCCCACCGGCGCACCAGCAGCCCGTTCCGGAACTCGAAGTAGTAGTGCGTCTCCCGCCTCGTCTCAGACGTCCAGCCGATCACGAACATGAACCGCTTCTTCACGCGCACGGTCCGCCCGTAGACGTAGGTGAGCACCTCGCGTCCGTCGTCGAACCTCTCGCGCCGGTCCGGACTGCCGAACGCCCCCACAACCTCCTCGACGGTGGTCACGCCCTCCTGAAGGGCGGCGGTCCGGTCGGCCGCCAGGACGGTGCCCTGCACGTTCGATACCGACCACTGGCGCCCGTAGTGGCACCCGGCGGCCGCCACGAGGACGACGCACGCCAGCCCTGCAAGACCCCATGCTCTCTTCATCCCCGAGCCTCCGCAAATGGTCCGTTCCGTCTCTGCACCGATCTCACTCTATCACGCCTCCGGCGCCCGTCAAGCCCCCAAATCCGCCCCTCGGACGCCGCCAGCATAGCGGACATCGCGCCGGATTCAAGCAAGCTCGATCAACGGTACCGCGTCAGGGAAACGAGCAGCACCAGGAACAGCGGGCCGCCGATCATGGCCGTCAGCACGCCGACGGGCAGTTCGGACGGCGCGAACGCGGAGCGGGCGACCGTGTCGGCGGCAGCCAGGAAGAGGCCGCCTCCGAAGAACGACAGAGACAGCAACGTGCGGTGGTCCGGCCCGAACAGGCCGCGCACCAGGTGCGGCACGATGAGTCCCACGAATCCGATGGGGCCCGCCACGGACACGACGGCCGCCGTCAGCACCGAGCCGACCAGGAAGGCCCGCGCCTGGAGGGCCGCCACGTCCACCCCGCGCCCCGCCGCCACCTCCTCCCCCATGCTGAGCTGATTGAGCGGTCCGGCCAGGTCCATCAGGAAGGCCACGCCCGGCACCAGCAGGGGCAGGATCGCCGCCACGCTGCCGAACCCGTGCACGCTGAGCCCGCCCATGAGCCAGCGGTCGGCCACGACCAGCTTCTGCGGCTCGGCGGCGAAGCGCACGAACATCGTCAGCGCCGAGCAGATCATCCCCAGCGTGACGCCGGCCAGGAGCAGCTTCAGCGGCGCGAACGCCTCGCGCCGGCGCGCCAGGACATAGATGATGCCCACGATGGCCATCGCCCCGAGCAGGGCGAAGAACTGCACGGGCGTCAGCGGCCCGATGGACGGCCCGCGCACGCCGAGCGCGATGGCCGTCACCGCGCCCAGCCCCCCGCCGGCCGACACGCCCAGCGTGTGCGGAGTGGCCAGCGGGTTGCGCAGAAGCGCCTGGAACACGGCGCCCGCCACTGCCAGGGCGCCGCCCGCCAGCAGCGCCAGCAGCACGCGCGGCACACGCAGCATCAGGACGACGCTGCGCGCCTCCTCCGAGACGGCCCGGCCGCGCAGAACGGCCACCACCTCGGACGGCGGGATGGCCATCTGGCCCCAGAAGAGGCACGCCAGGCCCCCGGCAAGCCAGACGACGGCCGCCGCGACGCACAACGTCCAGAACCGGCGGGCGGTCAGGTAGCCGTCAGGTCGCCTCATGCGCCGCCCTCCCGGGGACGATGGCCATGGGGCCGGACGTGATCGGGTTGTCCACGATCCGCACGTCGGCGCCGTACGCATCCGAGAGCAGGCGCGCGTCCATCACCTCGGCCGGGCGGCCGGCCCGCGCCACCCGCCCCTGCTTGAGCAGCACCAGACGGTCGCAGAACTGGCTCGCCGCGTTCAGGTCGTGCGTGACCGTTACGACGGCGATGCCGGAACGCGAGAGCCGCCAGAGCAGGTCGAACACGTCCGAGCGGTGGTGGATGTCCAGCGCGGCCGTCGGCTCGTCCAGCAGCATGGCGGCCGGCTCCTGCGCCAGCACGCTGGCGATGAGCACGCGCTGCTTCTCGCCGCCCGAGAGCGTGGCGAACACCCGGGCTGCCAGCGACTCCGTGTCGGTCTGCACGAGCGCCCGCTCGACGACGTCCACGTCGTGCTCGCCAGGGAAGCCGAACGCCCCCAGGTGCGGGTAGCGGCCCATCGCCACCACCTCCCGCACGCGGAAGTGGAAGGACGTCTCGGGGCTCTGCGGCAAGAAGGCGAGCCGGCGCGCAAGCTGCCGGCGGCCGAGCGTGCCGATCGGGCGGCCCTCCAGAAGCACCTCCCCGCCGTGCGGCACCAGGATGCCGCTCAGCAGCCGCAGGAGGGTGCTCTTGCCCGACCCGTTCGGGCCCACGATGCCCACGACCTCGCCGGCCGAAACGGCCAGCGAGACGCCGTCGAGCCGGAACCCGTTGCCCCGGTAGCGGAAGCGGCAGTCACGGGCCTCCAGGATGGACGCGTTCACGGGCCGGCCCCCCCGTGCAGGAACTCGACCAGACGCTCGGCCAGCTCGACCACCCGCGGCCCGGGGATCATGGCGTAGGTCGCCTCAATGGCGTAGACGCGCCCGTCGCGCACCGCGGGCAGCGACGGCAGGCCCGCCCACAGGGCGCGCGCCTCGCGCAGAAGGGCCTCCGCGTCGCCGCCCTCCCCGTGCAGTTCCACGACCACCGCCGGCCCGCGGGCCAGCAGCATCTCCTTGCTGACCGGGCCGTAGCTCTGCGGCAGATCGGCCACGACGTTCACGCCGCCGGCCAACCCGATCAGATCGTCCAGGAACCCGCCCGGCCCGACGGCCTGCAGTCCGTTGAGGGCGCCCGGCTCGCGCGCAGTGACCAGCAGCACGGAGACCGGCGGGCGGCCGGCCACACGCGCGCGCACGGCGTCCAGACGCGCCTGGATGTCCGCGCACAGCCGCTCGGCGCCCGCCCGCGAGTCCAGCACCTCGCCCAGCCGCCGGGCCTCGGTCAGGATCGACTCCAGCCCCACGATGTCCAGCGACAGCAGCGCGATGCCGTTGTGCCCGGCGAACCGCTGCAGGTCCTCCGCCCTCCCCTGGGTGACGATCAGATCGGGGCGCAGCGACAGGATCGCCTCGTAGTTGGGGTCGAAGAACCCGCCGCACAGAGGCCGGCTCAACGCCTCCGGCGGGTGCATGGTGTGCGCGCTGACGCCGACCACGCGGTCCCCCGCACCGATGGCGAAGGCCAGTTCGACGACGGCGGGCGACATGCAGACGATGCGCCGGTCGCCGCCGTCCGACGCGTCCCGCGAGGGCGCAAGCCTCTGCAGCCGCACGGCCAGCATCCACGCGCCCGCCAGCAGGACGAGGGCCGCCGCCGTTCGCAACACCTGGTTTCTCATGGTGTCCTCCCTCCCCCCCCCACCGCGCGGCGGGACACGCGGCCGGGGTGGCCGCGCCGCCGGATCGCTACAGCTGCAGGCCGCTGATGCGCAGCCGTCCGCCTTCGCTCTTCAGGAAAAACGTCCGCGTCAGGGGGTCGCCCTCGGGGCGCGGCCAGGACACGCGCACGCGCAGGTAACCGCCGTGCCAGCCGGCCTCCTCGAATCGGATCGACTCGGCCTCCTGGAGACGTTCGGCCGTCTCGGCCACCATCTCCTGCACCCCGGACGCAGCCCCGGCGACCATGTGGGCGGCCACGGTCGTCGGGTCCCCGGCGATCGCCCGGATCACTTCCATCGCCTCCCGGGCGTCCGCCGACTCCCCGGAGACATGCCGCAGCCCGCGCCCCCCCCCGCCGAGCACGGCCCAGAAGACGGCGACGACGGCCAGACCCGCAAGAACGCCCACGACCATGTGCTTGCGTCGACGGTCCATCGGTCACTTCTCCGGATGGAAGTAGATGTCCTCGGAATCGCACAGCACGCCCAGGTTGTTCCCGTTGACCGGCCAGGTGTCCTCATCCGGAGGCATCGAGGTCACGTGCCCGTCGGCCCAGAGCACGTTGCAGCGCCCTCCGTGCCGGAAGTGGACGTAGAGCGATTCCCAGCCCGGCCAGGCGAGGCACTGCGAGGTGGGGTCCAGGAACCAGTTCTCCTCCAGCGGCCCCATCCAGTCGCGGGCCGAGTCGGCGAACAGGATCGTCGTGCTGAACTTGTAGATGGCGGACTCGTGCTTGCCCTGCCAGCTATAGGCATAGTCGGGGTCCCACCAGTCGCCCTTCTCCTTCAGCTCGGTCAGGTAGTAGTAGTTGTACCCGTAGCCCGTGCAGGGGCCTTCGGCGCGGGGCATGAAACTGCCGTGGCTGGTGGACGGGCACTGCCAGATGTCCGGGTCCTCGCCGACGTAGAACGACAGATAGCCGGCCGTGAAGTCGACCTGCTCCGAGGCGCCCGTGAACTTCCCGAAGAACTGGCGGCCATCGGAATCCGCGCAGCCGGGCAGGTAGCCGGCGTGGTTGACGGCGTATAGCTGCACGGCGGCGCCGATCTGGCGAAGGCGGCTGCGACAGCTCACCGCGCGGGCCTGGTTCATCGCCCGGCCGGCGGCCGGCATGAGCATGCCGGCCAGGATCGTGATGATGCTGATGACGACCAGAAGCTCCATCAACGTGAACGCTTGCCGGCGCATCGTGCGCCTCCCCTCTCGGGACTCGGAACACCCCGGGGCAGGCGGACGGCGGGGGGGGCGGGGGCACACGGGCCCACGCCGATCCCCGGCAGGCGGTCGCACGCAGTCGCCGGGCGGCCGGAAAGACGCGCCCGACGCTGCGAACGCCGGGCTGCCGCATCGGCCGACAGGTACACGAACACCCTTCGGCCGTGCCGCGCATCTCAGACCCGGAGATTCACAGCACATCTGGCCGGCGAGTCGGTCTTCTGGCTTCCGGTTCTGCGCTACTTGCCCGGCCTTCCCATCCCCTGCCGGGGACAGTGGCGCTGAGGGGGCGTTCGCTCCCGGTCACAGCGGCGGGTCCGCAACGGATTCGCACCGTTTTCCCGGGCCCCACGGGGGGCCACTCGCCGACGCACCAAGGTATAGCACACGGCCCCCCCGGCCGTCAAAGGAACGCGCAACGGGATTTGCGCCCGCCCCGCCCCTTTTCGTATCTTGATGGCCGTTCCGCAGTTGCCCGCCTTCGAAGGGAGCGACGGTTGGCCGCGGCCGAGCCACACGATCCGCCCGCAATCAGCATCGTTGTGCCGATGTTCAACGAGGCCGACAACGCCGCCGCCTGTTACGCGGACATCTCCGCGGCCATGGCCGAGGCGGGGCTCGCCTGCGAGTTGATCTTCGTCGACGACGGCAGCACGGACGGCACGGTGGCCGCCCTGCTGGAGGCGGCGGGGGACGACGCCCGGACCGTGGTGGTGGAGCTGCGCCGGAACTTCGGCCAGGCCGCCGCCATGGCGGCCGGCTTCGAGACCGCGCGCGGCGAGGTGGTGGTTGCCCTGGACGGGGACCTGCAGAACGACCCGCGGGACATCCCCCTTCTGCTCGAGCACCTGTCCGGCTTCGACGTTGTGAGCGGCTGGCGCCGAGGGCGGCGGGACCGCCTGGCCCGCCGGATTCCCAGTTGGATCGCCAACCGCCTGATCAGCGCGATCACCGGCGTGAAGCTGCACGACTACGGGTGCTCGCTGAAGGCCTACCGGCGCGAGGTGCTCCAGGACATCCGGCTCTACGGCGAGATGCACCGGTTCATCCCGGCGCTGATCCACTGGGTGGGGGGGCGCGTCACGGAGGTGGAGGTCCGCCACAGGCCGCGCACGGCGGGCCGCAGCAAGTACGGCCTGGGCCGGACCTTCCGCGTGCTGCTGGACCTGGTGACGGTCAAGTTCATGCTCAAGTACTTCACCAATCCCCTGTACTTCTTCGGCACGGTGGGCCTGTGGACGCTGCTCTGCGGCATCGGCATCCTGGGCATCGTGGTCGCCAAGAAGCTCGCCCGTGGATTCGACATGACCGGGAACCCGCTGCTGTACCTCAGCGTCATGCTCGGGGCAATGGGTGTCCAGTTCGTCATGATGGGCTTGATCATGGAGGTGCTGACGCGGACCTACTACGAATCCCAGCGCCGCACCCCTCACCGCATCCGCACCGTGCACAGGGAGGGCGCCGAAGATGGCGACGCCGGCAAGCCGGGCGCGTGATTCCTGCGGCGTGCCGACCGCGGGCACCGCTCAGACGCGCGTGTCTTCCATCCTCCGATCGAGCTATGCGAGACCCATCGGCGGAGATGCCCGGTCGCCGGCGGCTCGGAGCCTGTCCATGAATTGACGCGGGAACGGGCAGCCTCAGTGCCGACAGGTTCCCTCTTGAAGATGCGAGATGACTGGCCTGTCACGGGCGAGTTCCTGGACAGGCTCCTGGCCGCCAGTGGGGACGAAGACAATGGGGCGACGACTGCTCCTGGCCGGAGCCTACCACGGACAGAACAAGGGCGACGAACTCGTCTTCGCCGCGCTCAGGGGGGAGCTTGCGGAGATCTGCCCGGATGCAAGGCTGGACGTGATGTCCACGGATCCCGCCTACTTCGCCGAGCGGTACGGCGTGGACGCCTTCCAGGCCCGCCGTCCCCTGGCGCTGTGGAAGAAGCTGCGCCTTGCAGATGCCGTGATATTGGGCGGCGGCGGGATCCTCTTCGACGCGGGCTCCCTGGATACACTGCGGGTGGTCGGGCAATCGCAGCTGCTCGTCTGGACCATGCTGACGAGACTGGCCGCGATGCTGGGCAAGCCCGTCCTCTGGTATGAGCTAGGGGTGGGGCCGCTCAGGTCGTCTCTCGCCGCCGGCCTCGTGAGGACGGCAGCCCGCAGGACGGCAGGCATCGTGCTGCGCGACAGCGAGTCGGCACAGGTCCTCGGGTCCCTTGGCGTGCGTGACTTCCTTCTCGGGGCCGACCCCGTGTGGAGCGTCCCGCTGCCGAGGGGGTCGCTGCCCCCTGACATGCCCACGGAGTACGACCTGGTCGTCGTGCGGCACTGGAAGGGCCTGGAAGACGGGCAGGTGCTCGTGCGTCTGCTCCGAGCTGTAGCGCGCCGTGGACTGCCGGTGGTCGTTACAGTCACCAATCCCCTCCGGGACCGGGCCTTCGCTTCCCGGCTGTGCGAGTGTGCGGGCCCGGCCGTCCTCTGTCGGCCCCTCGACTCCGGTAGCAGCCCGTCGGCGCTGGTCGAGATGGTCCGTCGCGCACGGACGGTCTACAGCATGCGCATGCACGCATTGATCGTCGCCGCCCGGCAGGGAGTGCTCTGCGTGGGGCTCCAGTACCGCACGCCCAAGGTGTGGGCCTGCATGGCGGACATCGGCTGCGGGGAGCAGTGCATCGATCTGGAAGACCCCGCCAGTGCCAGGGCCCTGGAAGAGCAGGTGGCGGCCGTGGAGGCGCGCGGCGCGGACGAATCCGCGCTGGAGCTTCTGCGCCTTCGCGGCCAGACGGGCCGTGATGAGCTGGCTCGCTTCGTCCGGCTGGTCGCCGGCGTCAGCGGCGCCGGGACACCCGCATGAAGATGTCTTCGTA
>Ga0123329_1001834_pt1 | contig 19357 bp, 18 predicted proteins | sample BioC12SIPDNA_FD_89703 | JGI IMG/M metagenome (GOLD analysis project Ga0123329, IMG submission 89703) | Anaerobic biogas reactor microbial communites from Washington, USA - Biogas_R1_B C12 SIP DNA | ecosystem: Engineered > Bioreactor > Anaerobic > Unclassified | place: Washington, USA | collected...
TCGGCGCTACCGCAGGACGTCCTCGCCCCCACCGGAATCGATCTGTGGGCCCGGGTGCTGCGGCGACAGCCGCTCCCGCTCGCGTTGCTCGCGACGCATCCGATCGAGGTGGAACGGAACTGATCGGTTGTCGGCCGGAACACCGAGCGGGGACGTCGAGGGTCGGTCAGTCGGGGTCCCGGCGATCCGCGAGGGTGTTCAGGGCGCCGGCCATCTCCTGCGCCCGCCGCGTGGTCACGGTGAACTCCTGACCGGACTCGGTGGTGACGACGAGCGCGGGCCCGGTGTTCGTGACAAGTCCGTATCGACCCCGGCCCTTGACCCGCATGCCCCAGCCACCCCAGTCCTGGAACGGTCGGGTGTGGGTCACCTTCGCTCCGACGACCTCGTCGATCCCGTAGAAGACGGCATCGGCACCGAGATTGCGGACCGACAGGCCGGTCTCGTCCACCGTGACGGTGAACCGGAGCAGCCCCAGCACCACGATCAGCAGTGGCGCCGCCACCAGGATCGGCCACACACTGCCGAGGGCGCCGCACACCAGCACCACGGGAACCAGCACGACGAGCGCCACCACCGCGGTGGTGCCGGTGCCCGTGCCGACCTGTTCGACGAGGGGGAGTTCCGCGGGGCCGCGCGGCAACGACGGATCGGGCCGCCGCGTCGCCGGGGTACGGGGACGCCCGTCGCGCAGCAACCGCGCTCCGACCCACCCCACGACCGCACCGGTGACGGTGCCGACCCCCAGCGACCAGGCCGGGAACCGCACGTCGGCCGGGTCGGTGACGTCGAGCTGCGAGGCGAGTGTCGCGACCTGCACGGCCAGCATCAAGAACGTGACGGTCAGCCCGATCACCAGCATGTAGCGGCGCATCATCAGCTGTGCCTGCGCCAGCGCTGCGATCGCGCAGCAGCCGCCGCCGATCAGCAGGATCAACAGCGCCATCGTCCACGCTGTCGACATCGGGCTGCCGAACGAGTCGGCGGCCGTGCCGCTCCAGTGCGTCGCGATCTCCGACGGCAGCCGGGGCGTCCATGCCGATGTCAGCCACACGACGCCGACGGCGCACAGGACGGGGATGCCGAGGCCGAACAGGGCCCCGACGGGATCGATGGTCCGGCGGGTGGTCACCGCCACAGGATAGGGCCGCTCACGCGGTCGGTTCGCACATGCCCTTCAGGCTGCAGGCGCCGCACGACGATCCGCATCCCTCGGATTCGGCGGGCTTCGTGGCAGCGGCGACGCGCGCGGCGATCGACCCGCCGGCACCGGCGGTGAGCGCGGCGGCGACGACCGTCACGATCACGGCGATGACACCGCCCACCACGGGCAGGGTCAGGGAGGCCACACCGCCGACGGCCAACAGCACGGCGGCGCCGAGCATGCTGGGGGCGGCGACCTTGTTGGTCAGCGCGAAGGCCTCGTCGTCGCGCAGCGAATCGGCGGTGCGGACACCCGCCCAGCGGTTGCGCGACAGTTTGCCGGTCAGCGCCGCGACACCGACCGCGCCGACGGCGACGGCGAGAACGAAGAGCAGGCAGGCGACGATCAGCACCCGGCCAGGATACGCCCGGGCGTGGCCGCCTGGCCCGCCGGGTGGGGGCACGTTCTACCCTGGTTGGAGCCGACAAACGCCGTCCGAGTAGATAGCGATCACAGTGACCCGTCCCGATCAGACTTCCACACCGTCATCCGACGCCGCCCCGCAGCACCGGTACACCGCCGGGCTCGCCGGGCGGATCGAGCAGCACTGGCAGGAGCTGTGGCGTGAACGGGGCACGTTCCGCGCGCCCAACCCGGTCGGCGATCTCGCGGGCGACGTCCCCGCCGACAAATTGTTCGTGCAGGACATGTTCCCCTACCCCTCGGGTTCGGGTCTGCACGTCGGCCATCCCCTCGGGTACATCGCGACCGACGTGTACGCCCGCTACCACCGCATGCTGGGTCACAACGTGCTGCACACCCTCGGCTACGACGCCTTCGGTCTGCCCGCCGAGCAGTACGCGGTGCAGACGGGCACGCACCCGCGCACCACGACCGAGGCGAACATCGCGAACATGACGCGCCAGCTCGGCCGTCTCGGTCTCGGCCACGACGACCGTCGCTCCGTCGCGACCACGGACGTCGACTTCTACCACTGGACGCAGTGGATCTTCCTGACGATCTACAACGCCTGGTACGACGCCGAGTCCGGCCGCGCCCGCCGCATCTCCGAACTCGAGGCCGAGTTCGCCGACGGCACCCGCTCGCTCGACGACGGCCGCAGCTGGTCCGAGCTGACCGCGGCCGAGCGTGCCGCGGTCCTCGACGCGCACCGTCTCGTCTACCGCTCCGATTCGCTGGTGAATTGGTGCCCCGGGCTGGGTACGGTGCTCGCCAACGAGGAGGTCACCGCCGACGGACGGTCCGAGCGCGGCAACTTCCCCGTGTTCCGGAAGAACCTGCGCCAGTGGATGATGCGGATCACCGCGTACTCCGACCGGCTCATCGACGACCTCGAGTACCTGGACTGGCCCGACAAGGTCAAGACCATGCAGCGCAACTGGATCGGGCGGTCGCACGGCGCCGAGGTCACGTTCACCGTGGACGGATCCGGCGAACCGATCGAGGTGTTCACCACTCGTCCCGACACCCTGTTCGGCGCGTCCTACGTCACGCTCGCGCCCGAGCACACCCTCGTCGACGAGATCGTCCGCGATGCCTGGCCGGACGGCGTGGACGAGCGCTGGACCGGGGGTGCCTCCACCCCCGCGGAGGCCGTCGCCGCGTACCGCGCGGCGATCGCCGCGAAATCCGATCTCGAGCGGCAGGAATCGAAGGAGAAGACCGGTGTCTTCCTCGGCGCCTACGCCGTGAATCCGGTCAACGGCGAGAAACTGCCCGTGTTCAGCGCCGACTACGTGCTCACCGGCTACGGCACCGGCGCGATCATGGCGGTCCCCGCCCACGACCAGCGCGACTGGGAGTTCGCGACCGCGTTCGGTCTGCCGATCCTGGAGGTCATCGCCGGCGGCGACGTCACCACCGCGGCGTACACCGGTGACGGTGCACTCGTGAATTCCGGTCTGCTGGACGGGCTGAGCGTCGACGACGCGAAGAAGACGATCATCGCGGAGTTGGAGAAGAACGGAACCGGTTCGGGCACCGTGCAGTACAAGCTGCGCGACTGGTTGTTCGCCCGGCAGCGCTACTGGGGCGAGCCGTTCCCGATCGTCTACGACGCCCGCGGCGGAGCGCACGCGCTGCCCGAGTCGATGCTGCCGGTGGAGTTGCCGGAGGTCGAGGACTACGCGCCGGTGTCGTACGATCCGGACGACGCCGATTCGCAGCCGTCGCCGCCGCTCGCGAAGGCCACGGACTGGGTGAACGTCGAACTGGATCTCGGTGACGGCCTTCAGCACTACACGCGCGACACGAACGTGATGCCGCAGTGGGCGGGCAGTTCGTGGTACCAGCTGCGATACATCGATCCGACGAACTCGGAGGAGTTCTGCGCCAAGGAGAACGAGGCGTACTGGACCGGTCCGCGTCCGGAGCTGCACGGCGCGAACGATCCGGGCGGCGTCGATCTGTACGTCGGTGGTGTCGAGCACGCGGTGCTGCACCTGCTCTACTCGCGGTTCTGGCACAAGGTGCTGTTCGACCTCGGCTACGTCACCTCCTCGGAGCCGTACCGCCGCTTGTTCAACCAGGGATACATCCAGGCGTACGCCTACACCGACGAGCGCGGCGTGTACGTACCCGCCGACGAGGTCGTCGAACGCGACGGTGCCTTCTTCTGGACCGGGCCCGACGGTGAGCAGCAGGTGAACCGCGAGTACGGGAAGATGGGCAAGTCGCTCAAGAATTCCGTTGCACCCGACGAGATCTGCGACGAGTACGGCGCCGACACCCTGCGGGTGTACGAGATGTCGATGGGTCCGCTGGACCAGTCGCGTCCGTGGGCGACGAAGGATGTCGTCGGCGCCCAGCGTTTCCTACAGCGCGCGTGGCGTCTCGTCGTCGACGAGGAGTCGGGCGACGTACGGGTCACCGACGAGCAGCCGGTGGACGGCACCCGCCGCGCGTTGGCGAAGGCCGTCGCCGGCGTGTCCGACGACTATGCGCATCTGCGTGACAACACCGCGATCGCGAAGCTCATCGAGTACACCAACCATCTGACGAAGCAGTACCCGTCCGGCGCGCCGCGCGAATCGGTGGAGCCGCTGGTGCTCATGCTCGCACCGGTCGCGCCGCATCTCGCAGAGGAGCTGTGGTCACGCCTGGGGCACACCGGATCGCTGGCCCACGGACCGTTCCCGACGGCCGACGAGAAGTGGCTGGTGGAGGACACGGTCGAATACCCGATCCAGGTCAACGGCAAGGTGCGTAGCCGCATCACCGTCGCGGCCGACGCGCAGCCCGATGCGATCGAAGCGGTGGCGTTGGCGGACGACAAGATCGTCGATCTGTTGGGTGGTGCGGCACCCCGGAAGGTGATCGTGGTGCCCGGAAAGATGATCAATATCGTGAAGTGATCCCGGTCGACGCTGCGCGTCGAGCACGGTGATGTGAGAGAGGGTGCCCGGAAATCGTTCCGGGCACCCTTTCCCTTCCCATCCCCGGTGCGGGTCGGTGCGATGTCCTCCGCCGTGGGATTCTCGAGGTCGGGGCGAACCATCTTGAAGGCGCCCTCGTTCATGAACATCGGTGTCGAGATGTTGGTCGGGTGCAGGATCTGGGCGTCGACCCAGTCGCCGCGCGAGGTGCGCCGCTGCTGTGGCCGTTTTCTCGGGATCGGTGAACACAACGTCCGGGTCATCATGCGCGACACCGTTGGTGGGGTTCGGACAGAAGGTGGTGCCGCAGCGGGAGGACATCGGAGGTTGCGGCGGCGGTGTCTCCGTCGTCCCGACCGTCCCCGGGCCTTACTCCCCCGCTCGACGTGGGGGATGGCTCGATGGCGAAGGTGGGGCCTCCCGTCGTGGTGCTTCCCAGATCGTCGACGAGCCGATCGTACGAGCCGGGATCCGGTCGACGGAACCCGAGCGGGCTCGCCGACCCGCCGCCGAGGCTGTTGTACAGGGCCTTGACACGCGGGGCGCCCCGTAAGCGGCACGATGCTCGGCGTGGACCATACGGACCTGGTCACGGCCGCGGCGTCGTCCTCGGCGTGCTCGGCCCGAGTCTGCGCGGTGGCCAGGTGCCGGTAGTAGCCGGACCGGGAGGTCTTGAGGACCCGGCACGACCGCTGCACACAGTACTCGTCTCGGTGCGTGGAGATGAAGTCACAGCGGCAGGTCTTCTGGTCATCTCCTGCGCGAAATAGGTGGCTGCCCGGCGCAGGATCTCGCGTTCGAGCTGCCGTTTCTTCTCCGCGCTGCGCAGCCGCGCGTTCTCCGACCGCAGCAGTGACAATTCCTCGGCCGTGGTCTCCGTGCCGCCGTCACGGGCCGGCGTACCCCCCACCCGTGGCGTTGTCCGTACGCACCCACGTGCGCAGCGTCTCGCCGCTGACGCCCAGATCCGCGGCCACGGCCGCGCAAGTGCGGGAACCGCCGGTGGCGCGATACAACGTAACCGCGTCCTGTCGGAACTCCTCCGTGTAGTGAGACTGAACCGTCCCGGGTTTCATACACACCGCGGTTATCTGTGTGCAGCTGACTGGTCAGCACCGAGGACAGCGTAGTACGCGGCCTCGAACTCGAGCGGAGGGATCCGACCCAGGCGGTGCATGAGCCGACCGGTGTTGTTCCCCCGAGGACTTCGTCCAGGGAGGGACCCCCACAGTGCACCCACGCCGAGGTGGCTTCCTCGACGTCGGCGATCGTCCGGAACGGGCCCTTACGGAACGGAGAGCCCGATGCGATGCACTCCGCCTTGTACAGGCCGATCGTGGTCTCCGCCAACGCGTTGACGTACGCATCGCCCACCGACCCGATCGAGGGTTGCAGTCCCTGCAGGAACAGGGTCTCCCCGAACCGGATCGCAGTGTACTGCGAGCCAGCATCCGAGTGGTGAATAGTGTTGCCCTGCAGGGGAGTACCCTGCATCGAACGCAGCGTGACCGCCTGGTTGACAGCCCGCTGCACGAACGCGGTCTCCTTCGACGCCGACACCTCCCAACCGACGATCGTGCCAGCGAACGCATCGATCACGAACGCCGTGTACGCGAAGCACGGCACCATCTTCACGTACGTGAAGTCAGCGACGTACAACGTGTCGGGGGCCTCGACTCGGAAGTTTCGGTCAACCAGGTCCGGTGGCCGCGGCGCGGTCGGGTCGGGCACCGTGGTGCGCACCTTCCTCGCACGGGTTGCGCCTTGCCAGCCGTTCGCGGCCATCAGGCGCTCGACGGTGCAACGGGCGACCGCGATGCCCTGTCGTTGCAGGTGGGCCCACATCTTCAACGACCCGTACAGGGACTCGGGCTTGCGGCGACCGCAGCTGTCGCGCTCGTCGTAGTACGAGGCGAGGACCGCGGTCATCGTGGTGTCCCACAAAGCCCGCTTGGATAGCGGGCGGGTGCGCCACGCGTAAAAGGTTCTCGGGGCGATCTTGCAACCGTGTGCGGTGAGCACCCGGCAGATCGGTGCGACCCCGAACTCCTCGCGGTGTTCCGCGATGAACCGGCAGATCACTTCTGTTGCGGGTCGCACTCCCGCGCGAAGAAAGACGTTGCGGCCTTGAGTATTTCGACGGTCTTCTCCAGCTCCGCGTTCTTGCGGCGCAGCCTGCGCAGTTCGACTTCGACCTCGGATGGCCCGGGCCTGGCGTCGCCGTCACCGGCAGTGGATTCGGAGCGCCGGACCCAGGTCCGCACCGTCTCGGCCTTGAGGGACATCCGCTCGGCGATCGTGCGGATCGCCTCGTACTCGGACGAGTAGTCATCGCGGTGGTCGATGACCAGGCGAACGGCCTTCTCACGGACGTCGTCGGGGTACTTCTTCGGCATGAGGGTTACCTTCCCAAGAATGAAGGTGCGCATCAAACCCGGGACGGTTCAGTCGGGCGTTCTGGCCAAACAAGGAAGCGGTGGCCGTGCTGATTTTGTGGCCTACTTCTTCCTCCGTGCAACGTCACTCTTGCAGAAGAACGGCACACTCGGTCTGATTGCCACCAACACCGTTGCCCAAGGCGACACTCGCGAAGTCGGCCTCGACTCCATGGTTGCCGATGGGTTCATCATCACCCGCGCCATCCAATCCCGCCCATGGCCGGCATCGAGTGCCAACCTCGAGTACGCCGCCGTCTGGGGTACTCGCTCCGTCGTCCACGACTGGATCCCACGAACCGCGGACGGCATTCCTGTTCACCACATCAACTCCCTCCTGGAGCCATCAGGGAGGATCGTCGGCAAGCCGGTTCGTCTGATGGAGAACTCCGGTATCGGATTTATTGGGTGCTACGCACTCGGGATGGGGTTTGTACTCAGCATTGAGGAAGCGCAAGAGTGGATTGTCGCCGGCGGGGACGGCGTCGGCGTGGAACTGTCCGGTCTTCGGGTTGGTGGAGAACACCCAGCTGCCGCCGGTGTCGCTGTGTGGGTTCGGGATCTGTTCGACCGCCTTCTCGAGGAGCCCGCGGGCAAGCGGTGGGGCGGACGGGGCCGTCTTGGCGATCGTGATGTCGAACGCGGCCGGCCGGTTCTTCGCACCCCATTGGGTGACCTTGATGCGGGAGGAGGGGGGTACGGGCGCCGAGGTCGTTGAGCGCGGGTGTCCGGCTACCTGCCGGGTGTCCTCGATGAGGGCGTCGACGAACCGGCGGCGGGCCGGCATGATGCGGGCGGCACGGCCGACGGTGACGAGCAATCCGACGCCGAGGACCGCGGTGATCACGAGGGGGGCGCTGGCGCCGACGAAGTATCCGGCGGCCGCGGTGACGGCGAGGAGGATCCAGTTCCACACCGAGCGGCGCAGCCCGAGAACGGGGGTGGAGTCGGTGAACCAGGTCAACGCCAGCCAGTCTCGGAGGACTTCGGTTCCCTTCTGCTTCGCTTTCGCTTTCGCGGCGGCACCCGCGCGGGCACCGAAAGTGGATCGGGTGGGCATCGGTTCGGGCCTCCCAGTTGGTGGTCTGGACGGCCCGAACCGTACTGCCGCCCTTCTCCGCTCATCCCGACTGAGCTGCGACGCTCACGCAGTGGCGGTGAGCGTCAAGCATATCCCCGTGGTGTATAGACCTTTGCCGTGGCAGACCGCCCCCCCGGACCACGCTGCTGAACCGGTGGGGCGAGCCGAAGCTCCGCGGGTCCGACTTTCCGTCCACGCGGTAGATGCGCGGCTCGGGAACCGGTCGGCACTTCTCCTAGAGTCCGGACCGGGATTGCGCGACGTTGTAAGGAGTTCCACAGCCGGAGCACGGCGTGATCATCGGGCGGCCTATCGCCCACATCCGACGACTCAAACTGCTGGCCTTGTCTCCCGTTTCCTGCTCATGGACCTGGACTCCCTGGTTCACCGATGGATCTTGTCCGCGATCGCAGGTGGCAGAGCCGCAGAGCCACTGCCGCAGCCCAGGCAGAGGCCGCCGTCGCGCGTAGCACGATCGACGCCCTCCACGCCGAGCTCAGTGAATACCCTCCACTACGATCCTCAGTACCGGCTATCAGTCACAGCTGAGCTGCATCTCTCTGCGCCTGCCCCTGATGGAGCTAGCCTGCAAGGTCTCAAGCTAAGTGAGGCCTAGAGCATCTCGAGCGCGACCCCGAGCCTGCCGTTGAACTCTGGAGCGACCGATTCATGGAATTTCCTTAGCATTGCCTCAGCAGATTCGCTTGTCGTTCCGAGAGTCGCGAGATAGGTGCGATGCGCCAGCAACGAACGTAGCCCTTGATCGAAGTAGTCTTCACTATCCACTGCGTGCGTCGCGACGGGAGACCCCAGCAAGGCCATGTACTTCACGCCAGACCAAGGCTCCTTATCAAGATCCCGAAAGACCCAGCGGTTAGCGGCGTCTCGCACCGCGTCGATCGCGGCCTGGCCGACAGCACGATGATCGGCCATGTTCAGCATTCCATTGCCGCTCATCTCCCGATGGTTGCCAATGAGAACGAAGTCCGGCTTCTTGGACCGGATCGCGCTAGCGATCTCCTTCCGAAGGCGCAGTCCGTACTCGATCATCCCGTCAGGATGCTCAAGGAACTCGACATCACGAACGCCAACCTCACTGGCGGCGTCAATCTGCTCTCGCATCCTCAGCTCCATACACTGCTCTGGGGACATCGAATCGAGGCCCGCTTCGCCGCGGCTCGCCAGCAAGTAGGACACCTCCTTGCCTTGCGCAGTCCATCGCGCGATGGGGGATGCGCCGGGGTACTCGACATCGTCTGGATGCGCGACTACAACGAGGACACGGTCCCAATCCTCGGGAAATTCAATAAGTTTCACGCGGTAACTCATACCACGTTCGGGTTACATTGTGGCACACGTCTTTCCGGGCGCAGCGTTTCGCGTGCCGTTCCGGTCGACGTCCCAACCCCCTAGGTCAGGGCCCCGGCAAAGTCGTGAGGTATGCCTCCTGACCTGCGGTTTCAGTGCTTGGTTGTGCGCGATGGAGAGTGTGGATTGGGGCGGGTACGACCGTCTCGGCGATGGTTCAAGCTCCTACACAATCATCGTCACCAGGAACGAGTGGTGCCCACAGTCTCATCTTCTCCCACGCATGCCTTGGTGTCTGACACTTTCGATCCTCGAGGTTCTCGGCCGGGTGCCCGCCCCGCGTGCCCGGCGCGAGATTCGGCACCGACTCGCGGTGATCCTGTCAATCACGTTGGCTACGGTGTGCGTCGGCGCCCGCTCATTCACCGCGTTCGCGGAACGGGCCGGCGGAAGCACTACATCGGCTCGGGATTCAGGGGGTAGCAGCCATCGGAATCGACGATGCCGATGACCTCCGCTGCCCCGGACCAGGCCGCGGCCTGGATTCGTGGGCATTGGGGCATCGAGAACCGCCTGCACTGGGTTCACGACGTCACCTTCGAGGAAGACCGATCCACCATCCGCACCGGCAGCGCACCCCAAGTCATGACCACCATCCTTGGGCACGGTCGTCGGCATTCTGCGCCTAGCCGGCCACGCCAGCATCGCCGCCGCCCTGCGGCACCACAGCCGTGATCTGCACCGGCCGATCGAGCTACTTCACACCCCCTGACATGCAAGTACACGACTTTTCTGGAGCACAGACTTCCTCTGCCCGCTGCCTTCCGTTACACTCGCCCTGGTTTGTTCACTGGTTAACAAAGTTGGCGGCGATGACAGCAGAATCACTTCGAACACGCACTCAAGAGCTCTGGGGAGAACACAACTCTGGATTGGACACGTCCGCAATGGAAGTGGTGGCCCAGGTCAAGCGCATCTCCGCCTTGCTCGACCTTTCCGTCGACCCGATCTATCGAGGAGCCGAACTCACCGCTGCCGAGGTGGAGCTCATGGTCCCTCTGCGGTACGCGGAGGAACCAATGGCGGCGATACGCCTTGCTGAACGCCTCGGAATGTCCCGGGCTGGGGTCAGCAAGGCACTGGCAAAGCTTGAGAGGCGGGGACTCATTGCACGAGAACAGAATCCGTCCGACCGCCGCTCCGCCCTGATAAGGATGACAGGCGAGGGCGAAGCAGCGATCGATTATGTGTTCCCACGCGAACTCGACGCTCATACAAAGCTGCTTGCCGGCCTCGGCGACTGTCGAAGCAGGGTGTTGGATGCACTCGTCTGCCTAGCTGAAACTATGGAATCGTACGTAGACGATTCGACTCAGTGAGCAAAACCAATGTGTAGCGCGTACCGTCACTCATCGCCAACTCATCTCCTGGATCATCTCGGAAGGACGCTGCTAGATGCTGTCGGAAGAACTTCTCTCCACGACGTGGGTAATTCGCGAGTCAATGGTGATAGATGCCGCGCCTGAGGATGTCTATGACCTTGTCAGTGACATCACTCGCACGAACGAATGGTCACCCGAATGCACTGGGGGGGAGTGGGCAACCGGACCCGAAGCACAGGTTGGATCTCGTTTCCTCGGGTACAACGACGACCATGGGATGCGTTGGACTAGCGAATCCGAAGTTATCAAGGCGAGCCGCCCGGCGGAATTCTCCTTCTCTGTCATGCGATTCCGCGTGGGAGGTGCGGGTGAGGACAGTGGGTTCGGTGAGAGCTCTCAACTAGGCGACATGACCTGGAGTTTCAGGATCGAGCCGAAAGGTCTCGGGTGTGTCCTCACACAGACCCACTCAATGCACACGATAAGCGTCTTCTTCAGGGCATTGCTCGAAAGTGTGGAAGATCCTGGACAACACCTCGCCGAGAGGGAGGATCAGCTCGCTCGAGCTATGCAGTCGACCCTGCGGAACATCAAGTCCATCGCTGAGGCTGCCGAGTAGGCGCTTCAAATGCAGTAAATCCGCGTCGCGGAAATTTATTCGGGGGAAATGATGAAGATAGGCCTAGTTGGCGGAGGGGCATCCGCAGTCTGCTTCATTGACGCGCTGGTGCAGTCCAATGAGGCGCCTGGAAGCTTGACCATCTTTGATCCGGCAGATCGGTTATGGAGGGGGAGGCCGTATCGGGATGATCTGCTCTCGGTTCGGCTCAACTCGCGGGCAGATGACATGTCTGTCCGACTCGGGGACGACGCACACTTTCAGCGGTGGTTAAGGGCGCAAGGCAATTGCGCAGAATTTCTTCCACGCGCCGTCTACGGCGACTATCTTGCAGCCACGGCGGAGACAGGCATTGCTGAGCTTCGCAGGATCGGCTGGCAGGTTGAGATTGTGCACCAAGCGGTGGTAGGCGCGTTTCGTGTGGGGCGAGAACTTGTGCTCTATACCGACGATGGGTTGCACAAACCGGTTGATCACACGATCCTCGCGGTGGGCGGAGGGCCGCCGAGTGACTGCTACGGCCTTGCCGGTGAGCATCGCTTCATTGGCGATCCATTTCCGCTCCGTGAGAGTTTGTCGGTGATCGGTTCGGATGATTCGGTGGCGGTTCTCGGGAGCGGCCTGACTGCCGTCGACGTTGTACTTGGACTCGATGCGATTGGCCACCGAGGCCGGGTGTCGATGGTCTCCCGTTCCGGAGCGTTGCCGGCGGTACGTCAGCAACCAATCGATTTTGAGCCCACGCATCTTCTGGCAGCCAGTATTCACTCGCTCGCGCACCGGACTGGCGGCATCTCGTTTTCGCAGATCGTGGACCTAATCGAGCATGAGCTCTCAGACATGCATGCCGACTTGTTTGAAGTAATCGGCGAAGTTGCGGCAGTGGCCCACGAGCCTATCGCTCAGAGGTTGCGGCGACAACTGGAAGCGGTTGAATCATCGAAGATCGCGATGAGAATTCTGCAAAAGGCCCTGCCGATGGCAGGTCCGGATCTATGGCCGCTGCTAGCCGACGACTTGCGGCAGAAGATTCTGGGTCGCTACAAGCGAATGTTCATGAGTCTGTGCTGCCCAATGCCGCCCGGCAATGCGCAGGTCCTCCTGGGGCTGATGGCATCCGGTCGGCTGGATGTAGTCGACCGGCTGGAATCGGTAGAGCCGGCATCTGGAGGCTTCCTGATATCCGCTGGTGGAACCGGATACTTCGCCGACCACGTAATTAACGGGGTCGCTGCACCAGCGCACCGTATTCCCCTCCGAGCCAAGCGTCTAGTCGAGTCTCTGTACGACGAGGGTCTCGCAGTCCCGCACCAAGATGGTGGGCTTTGCGTGCAGTTCGGGAGTAGTCTGTGCAATGGTGTTCGGCGGGGAGGGGAGAGCAGCCATATACCTGGCGTATACGCGCTCGGCGATATAGCGGCAGGGACATTCTTCTTCACCTTCGGTATCACGTCGATAGTCGACAGATGTCGAGACATTCTGGGTGATATCGTCGCGCGTCATTCGGAGAAGCACGAAGGAAAGCGAAGTCATGCGTCATAGCAGGGGGACATCGTCGGCGCATCTAGCGGACACGGCTACGGGTCTGCCGATACCGGCTACACACCGATTTGATTCAATAGAAGACGAGCGCGCACAAAGAAGGCGTCGACTCGCTGGCGCAATGCGACTGTTCGGGAAGTACGGGTTCGCTGAGGGCATATCAGGGCATATATCTGTTCGGGACCCCGGGGAGCGGGATCTCTTCTGGGTCAACCCCTTTGGGGTTCCGTTCAGTCGGGTGACGGTTGGCGACCTCATCTGTGTGGATGCGGACGGCGTCGTGGTCGCTGGTGGCGACCACTCGGTGAACCCAAGCGCATTCGCCGTCCATTCCGAGATCCATAAGCGGGGATTCGACGGTATCGCGCACGGGCACACGGTTAGTAGTCGCGCGCTGGGAGCACTCGGCCTCATGCTCGAGCCTGTAGACCAGGAGTCCGCTGCCTTCTACGGCAACCAGTCGTTCTACAGCGCATACGACGGGCCGGCCGTGAGCGTCGAGCATGGTCGCGACATTGCCAATGCGCTGGGTGAACGCAACGCCATTCTCTTGCGTCACCATGGACTTCTCACCGCGGGAAGGTCGTTGGAGGAAGCTGTTCACTGGTTCTTCACGTTCGAAAGCTGCGCCAAGGTCCAACTGCTGGCCCGCGCTGCCGGACCGATGGAGGTCATGAGTGGAGAGCAGGCTGAGCTCGCGAAGGCGGGTTTCGGAGACAGGGACCTCGCGGAGTTCACATTTCAGGTGTTGTGGGAAGAGATCGTTCACGAGCAGCCGGATCTCCTCGACGAATGAGGCCGACGAAGGTGGTCCATGAGGGCGAGCAAGCTGTCCAGAAGAGGGTGGGCGAGGGCGGACCGGATCGAGGGTCACCGATGTTCGGGCCGACGTTGGGATCTGGAGTTGCTGACTTCATACGAAGGCAGCGCATGATTGTGATTGGTGGTCCGGACACTGATGGTGATGTTTGGGCCTCGATGCTGACCGGTCCTTCAGGTTTCGCCGATCCGATTGACGACAGAACAATCGTTTTCAATGCTTCACTCGCAGTTGGAGATCCGCTCCATAGTGCCTATGCGTTGAACCAGCCCGTAGGTACTCTGGCGCTCGATACATCTCAGGTCCGACGCATCCGCGCCAACGGCGTCATGCACCGATCTGGGCAATCGCTGGTCCTGCGAACCGAACAGGTCTTACGTAACTGTCCGAAGTACATTCAGACGCGCGAAATAGTCGACGTACAGCCGTGCGAGCCGAGTGTCGAGGTAGGCACATCCTTGTCTGCGGCCCAGCAACGATGGATCGAGGCTGCCGACACCTTCTTTGTCGCGACCCACTCACCGCGTCACGGGGCGGACGTAAGCCATCGGGGGGGAGCGCCCGGCTTCGTGACTGCAGACGTCGACAGGCTCATCTGGCCCGACTACGTCGGCAACTCGTTCTACATGACGTTCGGCAACCTGGAGCTCAACGATCGTAGCGGGGTCTGCTTTCTCGACTGGGAAAGCGGACACATGCTCCAGATATCCGGGACAGCAGAGGTTGATTGGGAAAACCGAGAGGCGCCGGGAGCGCAACGAACGGTCCATTTCCAGGTAGAGCGCGTGGTTTACACACGCGACGCCGTCCCGTTGCGGTGGAGGCTAGTCAGCTATTCCAAGTTCAACCCAGACTCAGTACAGAAGGAGTTCGATCAGTGACCACCACTGAAACCCGTGAGGTCGGCTCTGTGCCGAATACTGCAGCTGAAATTCTGAGTGCGGTCCAAGGGCTTGCTCCTTCCTTGCGCGCACGGTCTGTCGAGATCGAAGAGGCGCGGCGGATGCCAGCAGATATCGTCGAGATGCTCCGCGCGGCCGGCGTATTCCGCATGGGATTCAGTGCGGAGTTCGGAGGCCCGAATCTGACGTCGATGGAGCAGACACGGGTACTGGAGGAGCTAGCGCGCGCCGATGCATCGGTGGGCTGGTGCGGAATGATCGGCATGGATAGTGGCCTGTACTCGGCGTACCTGACGCCGGACGCGGTCCGAGAGCTATTCCCAACTCCCGACACCATCACTGGCGGCATGGTTCAGCCGAATGGGCGCGCGGAGCGTGTGCCTGGCGGCTACATGCTCACCGGAAAGTACAGCCTGGGAAGCGGTATCACTCATGCCGATCGCATTTCAGCGGGAGCGCTGACATGCACTGACGGCCAAGTCGATATCAACCCGACCGGAAACCCGAATTGGATTGTCACCGTTCTCGCACCCGAGGACGTCAAGATGATCGACACGTGGAACAGCACTGGTCTCGCAGGTAGTGGGAGTATTCACTACGAAGTGGACGGAGTATTCGTCCCCGAGCAGCACGTTTTCAACTTCAGCCGCCCGAAGAGCCGCTCTGGTCCACTATCTGCGCCGGATGCTCTGATGCGGAAGATGCCGGGAGTGCCGCTCGGCACGGCACGTGCCGCGTTGGACTACGCGCGTGCCGTAATTTCCGAAAAGACGAATAGCCAGACCGGACAAGCATGGAAGGACCACTACCGGGCCCAGTTTGTTCTTGGTCAGTGCGAGATGGACTACCTCACCATCCGCCACGCCGTCTACGGCAGTTTGGAACACAAGTGGCAATTGCTCAACGGGGATGCTACCTATCCTGATTTGACCCCGGACGAGCGTGTGGGGTCAGTTCTGATTGCGCTAAAGGCATTCAGGGAGTCTCTGTCAATCGTGCGCCGACTCTACGATCTGCTCGCTACTGCCTCCATCTATAAGCCTTCGCTTCTCGACCGGAGCATGCGAGATCTCACCACCATGTGCCAGCACGTAATGGCGCAGGACGTCATCGTGCAGTCCGCCGGTGCCCACTTCCTCGGCGGAGAGCCGGGCTTTCCTTTCGCGCTGGGCATCACCGAATGAGCCTCGAGCCTGAAGTGTTGTCCACGCCGAACATATTTGCCGACATACATAACGCGGTTCGCGCGCTCCGACCTACTCTACGCGGCTACTCGCAAGAGATAGAACAGACCAGGCGTCTTCCACGTGAAGTAGTGGAGCTTGTGAGAAGTGCTGGCGTTTTCAGGATGGGATTTGAACAAAAACACGGTGGACCCGGCCTTACTGCCGCGCAACAAGCCGAAATCCTTGCCGAACTGTCATATGCTGATGCGTCAATCGGTTGGTGCGCGATGGTCGGGATCGACTCGGGGCTGTTCGCCAACTACCTGCGGGATGATGCGGTGAGCCGCATGTTTCCGTCGCTCGACGTCTCTGCGGCCGGGATGCTCGCACCACGAGGTCAGGCGGAACGGGTCGATGACGGCTTCATCCTGAGTGGCCGGTGGACCTTCGGCAGCGGCATCTCACACGCCGACTGGGTTTTCGCAGGTGCCCACGTCACTGAGAGTGGGGAGATCAACCGACACTCGGACGGGCGTCCGGAGTGGCGCGTACTCATGCTCCGTCCAGAAGATGTCTCGCTGACCGACAACTGGTACACAACCGGACTGGCGGGGACATCGAGCATGGACTTCTCGGTTGACCAAGTCTTTGTACCCGGGTACGCGACGTTCTCCTTCCGGGAACCCAATGCGAAGTCAGGGCCGCTGTCCACGGCGGATCTGCAGATGCGCAAGATGCCGGGCGTGCCACTGGGGGTTGCGCGTGCCGCGTTGGACTACTTCCGTGAGATCGCGGCAGAGAAGGTCAACAGTGCGACGGGCCGTCGGTGGGCGGACGACTACCGGATTCAGTATTCGCTCGGCCAGTGCGAGATGCAGTACATCTCAATGCGCCACGGTGTCTACAGCACGCTTGAGGAGCGGTGGAACCGACTCGAGGCCGGCGCGGATCTTGTGGATCTGAGCCCGGATGAACGTATCGCCACCGCGCTGGCACGAACAAACGCATTTCGGACTGCGAGGGACATCGTTCGGCGGCTATACGATCTGCTTGCTTCGACGTCGATCTACAAGCCCTCGCCCATGGACCGGTGGCTCAGGGATCTCGAGACCATGTGCCAGCATTTCATGGCCCAGGATCAGATCATTCAGTCGGCCGGCGCCTACTTGATCGGGGGGCGTCCAGAGAACCCCCTAGTACTCGGGATCGTCTAGAAAAGGATGTCTGGCGTTGCTGAATGTCGAACCGCCGAATAGTGTACTTCACGCGAAATCTGGGCCCGGGACGTTTTGGAGTACAACTAATGTCGGAGAAGCCTTCCCCGGAGTAGTAACTCCTCTTAGCTGGTCTCTATGTGGACCATCGGTCGAGGTCGGTATTCGGGATGCTTACGCACGTATTGGCGCGTTGCCGAGACGGGAGGTCCGAGTACCGGAGAAAGTCGAGGACCGGCTGATCTCGGTGTTCCATGGCCGAGGCGCATTGAATGTGAACTTCTTCTGTCGAATGGGCGCTCACCTGCCTGGTGCTCAACCTGATGCGATTGCGCGGCAGTTTTTGGGAGAGCTGCCTGACGAAATCCCGACCAAGAGCTCCTACCGAAGACTACCGATTGTGGCGGTCAAAACTGTATATACACAGGCGACAGTTAAGAATGACATCCTCCGCCGAACCGCCTCAGTGTTTCCGTGGTGGCAGCAGGAAATAGGTCGGGTAGCCACGCTCGATTTCGTCGAAGCGAAGTACCAGTTCGGAGTAGCACGAGACACCTTCACAGAGATGCTCCGAATTCAGGCAGCGGGCTTGTTCGTAGCTGTGCAGGGAGTCTACGACCGGCTTCTGCACCTCTTCGAACAGGTGAGCTTAGACGACCAGACCGCGAACGCGATCCTTGCAGGTCAAGGCTCACACGTGGAGACCACCATGATCGTGGATCTCTGGAGGCTCGCTCACGGAGAGATCCCTATGGACGAGTTCCTCAGGCGTCACGGATACCACGGCCCCCTTGAAGGAGAGGTTTCCAGCACCGTCTGGCGGGAGGACCCTGAGCCGGTTTTGCGTCTCGCGAGGCGATACGCGACGGTCGACGAAGATCCGCGAGCAGGGGCCCACAGCCGGCAGCTCGCGCGCAAGGATGCCGAGCGGGCACTGATCGGCACGTTGCCACGAACCCAGCGAGCGTATGCACGGATGCTGTTGAATGCTGCGGTCTCGCGTATCCCCTTGCGGGGGGTCGCAAAGGCAGCCTTCCTGCAAGCACTGGATGTTGCTCGAGGTACGGCCCGTACGATGGGCGGACACCTCGCTGCACGCGGCGTGCTTGCCTCGCCTGAGGATGTCTTCTACCTCACCGCAGATGAGCTCCAACTAGCTTCCACAAGCTCAGACTTCCAATGCCTCGTCGAAGAACGCCGCGCACAGCGCGCGCAGTTCGAATCCGTAGTCCTTCCCTCACATTGGCAAGGAACACCGGTTCCAATCTCAGCTGCGCCACCAGTGACGGCTGATTCTACGGTTCGCGGAATCGGTGCGAGCGGGGGCGTAGCGGAGGGCACAGTACGTGTTGTCACTGATCCGGCAGGTGCGGACATCGAGCCTGGCGAGATCGTGGTGTGCGAGAGCACTGACCCGAGCTGGGCATCGACGCTCTTCCTCTCCTCTGCGCTCGTTGTGGACATCGGTGGGCTCCTCAGTCATGCCGCGGTAGTTGCGCGTGAGATCGGGGTTCCGTGCGTCATCGGGACGTCGAACGGAACGCGTGCACTTCGTACGGGCGACCGGGTTTTGGTCAATGGCAATACCGGGACCGTTGAAGTTATTCATAGGCGCGACACGAAGGGCATCGAAGTATGACCACTCTTCAGAATCGTTCGGACGTGGAACCATGCGATCACGCAGTTCCGAACACATTTGACGAAATAATGTCGGCGGCGCACGACATGGTGCCAGAACTGCGAAGGAGAGCCGAGGAGATTGAGGAATCAAATCGACTTCCGGCGGATATCGTAGAGAAACTGAGAGCTGCGGGGATATTCCGCATGGGATTTCCGGAAAGATTCGGAGGTCCGGGTTTGAATTCGGTGCAGCAGATTCGTATCGTTGAAACGATCTCATACGGGGATGCCTCGACTGGCTGGTGTGCAATGGTCGGCATGGATGCAGGCATGTATCAGTTGTCTGACGCCGCCGTTGACGAGATGTTCGCAAATCTGGACGTCGTCGTGGCCGGCATGCTTCTACCTGCCGGGCGGGCGGAGCGGGTTTCAGGAGGATATCGACTAACTGGTGAATGGAGAATGGCGAGCGGACTACACCACGCTGACTGGACTGCGTCGGGGGCATTCGTCTTTGATTCAGATGGTAGTCCGATGCTAGGCGAGGATGGGAGCCCCACCTGGCGGATCTTCCTCGTACCACCCGACGAAGTCTCACCGATTGAGAACTGGCACTCAACCGGGCTGTCGGGAAGCGGTAGTGTCGATTACAAGATCGATGACGCCTTCGTCCCGGAAGCCCACACATTCAGTCTCACTGACCCAACTCGAGCTGGTGCGCTTGGAGCA
>Ga0123329_1001838_pt1 | contig 19325 bp, 15 predicted proteins | sample BioC12SIPDNA_FD_89703 | JGI IMG/M metagenome (GOLD analysis project Ga0123329, IMG submission 89703) | Anaerobic biogas reactor microbial communites from Washington, USA - Biogas_R1_B C12 SIP DNA | ecosystem: Engineered > Bioreactor > Anaerobic > Unclassified | place: Washington, USA | collected...
GGGTTCGCGCGACGAGGCAAATGGCAGCGCGTCCGGGATGATCTTCCTTTGTGTCTTGGTGTCTTTGTGTGAGGCCGTATCCATCGCATCGTATTTCACACCAAGCCACAAAGACACAAAGATGGTTGTGATGCCGGGCTTCCGCTTCGCCTTGTAGGGGCAGCCCCCTGTGGCTGCCCATCCGGTTCGAACGGGGACACGTAGTCGCGCCGGGGCGGCGCTTGGAACATGTCCCCGTTCTGGTCCGGCGTGTTCAAACGCAGGGCCCGCGGTATGTGACACGGGGACCGATTTGTGGTAGTCTTAGTAACTGACTGTTTAGTTACTAAAAGGAGCGGGCCATGGCCAGATGGCAACGGCGGCCGGAAGAACGGCCCCGCCAGATTCTCGGTGCAGCGCTGGATGTGTTTGCTGAAAAAGGGTTTGCGCGAGCGACAATGGATGAGATTGCGGAGGCGGCGGGAATCACCAAGGGCACGATCTACCTCTATTTCAAAAGCAAGAAGGACCTCCTGCTTGAAGTGATCCGTGCGGAAATGGAGGGGTTCATGGCCTTGTTACCTCCTCCGAACGCGGCCGCGCCCGCGGACCTCGAAGCCCATGCCCGTATGCTGGGCCGTGCGTTTCTGGGCGCGTTGATGGCGCCGGCGGCGACGAAGACGCTCCAGGTCATCCTGTCGGAATTGCGCCATCTCCCCGAGCTGAAGCGGTTGTATCAGGAAGAGGCGCTTCCCCGGGCGAATGCGCAGGTGGCGGGGTTTCTCACGGCGCAGATGGACCGCGGGGCCATTCGCGCACTGGATCCCTCCATCGCGACGCGGTGTCTCTTTGGCATGTTCTTCATCTTCGTGCTCACCCAGGAGTTGTTTGGCGCGAGCCGTGTCACGCCCATGGCGCCGGAGAAGGTGGTGGACACGGTTTTGGACATTTTTTTCCATGGAATTCTGACGAAAGGCCCGATGCCATGAAACGCGCGTTTCCCTTACTGCTGTTGCTCACGGCCGGTTGCTTCAATAGCGAAGACGGCGTGCTGCGGGTTGCCGGTCTGCTGGAAGGCATCGACGTGAAGGCTGGCACCCTGGTGGGCGGGCGGGTTGTGAACGTCCATGTCGCGGAAGGGGACCGGGTGGACCAGGACGCGCTATTGCTGGATCTGGACCCGAAAGACACGGCGCCGATGGTGGCGGCGGCCGCGGCCAGGCTGAGCCAGGCCGAGGCAGTCCTGGCGAAACTGGAGGCGGGCGCGCGCCCGGAACAGATCCAGCAGGCCGAGGCGGCGGCGGAACAGGCCCGCCTGCAATACACCATGGCGCTGGACGGGGCGCGGTCGCAGGAGATCGACGCGGCACGCGCCGCGGCCGAGGCGGCCCGCGCGCAGCGCGATGACGCCCAGCAGGCGTTTGAACGGGCCCAGCGCCTGTTCGAGACCGGCGCCGCATCGGAAATGGCCCGTGACCAGGCGAAGAACGCCTTGAATGGCGCCCAGGCCCACTACACGGCGGCGCTGGAGAAACTCGACCTGGTCGCGGAAGGCTCGCGCGTCGAGGAAGTGGCCATGGCGAAAGCCGCGCACGATCAGGCCACGGCCATGCTCGAGGAATTGCGGAACGGCGCGCGCGCGGAAGACATCGAAGCGGCCCGCGCAGCCCGCGACGCCGCGAAGGCCGACCTCGAGCTGGCGCAAAACCGCCTTCAGGAGATGTCCGTGCGCGCGCCGATGGCGGGCATTGTCGAGACCATAGACGTCGAACCGGGCGACCTGGTGGCGCCGGGCCCGATCGTGCGCCTCATCGACCCCGACGAACTCGAAGTGGTCATTTATGTCAGCGCGCCGATGCTCTCCCGGATTCGCATGGGGCAGCGCATTCCGCTGTCGCCCGACGGGGACGGCGCCGTGTACGAGGGCGAGGTCATCTTCGTATCGAACCAGGGCGAGTTCATGCCGCGGAACCTCCAGACGGAGGAGTCCCGCGCGCGCCAGATGTTCGGCATCCGGCTGCGCGTGCCGTCGTACGACGGCGCACTGAAAGCGGGCATGACCGTGACGGCCCATATCCCCCTCAACGGCGCGGCGCCCCAATGAAAACCGCCATTCGCACCGAAAACCTGACTCGCCGCTTCGGCAGTTTTACCGCCGTGGACGGCGTGAACCTCGAGATCGAGGAAGGCGACATTTTCGGCTTTCTCGGCCCGAACGGGTCGGGCAAATCGACGGTCATCCGCATGCTGTGCGGCCTGCTGTTGCCGACCGAGGGCAGCGCCGAGGTGCTGGGGAACGACGTGGTCCGCGACAGCGAGGCCGTCAAAACCAGCATCGGCTACATGTCGCAACAGTTCAGCCTCTATCCGGACCTGACCGTGATGGAGAACCTGACGTTCTATGCGCGGATCTACGGCATTCCGCGCCGCAACCGGCGGGCGCGTATTGAGGAAGTGATCGCCGGCGCGGGCATCCAGGACTACCGCAAGCGCCTCGCGGGCCAGCTGTCGGGCGGGTGGAAACAGCGTCTGGCCCTGGCGTGTGCGCTGGTGCACCGTCCGCGGCTGATGTTTCTCGACGAACCCACGGCGGGCATCGATCCGGTCGCCCGGCGCGAACTCTGGAACCTCCTCTTCGACCTGTCCGGCCAGGGGGTGACCTTCTTCGTCACCACGCACTACATGGACGAAGCCGAACGCTGCAGCCATGTCGGCTACATCTACTTTTCGAAACTGATCGTCTGCGGGACGCCCAACGAATTGAAACAGCTCGACGAAATCTCGCCGCCGGGCACGGCCCGGCTCGAGGTCCGGTGCCCGCGGCTGCCGTCGGCCATGCGGATCCTCGCCGAAAAACCGTACGTGGACGACGTGACCATCTTCGCCGACTCGCTGCATGTGCTTGCCGAGCAAGGCAGCGAACACCGGATCTCCGCCGACCTCGAAGCCGCCGGTTACCCGCAGACCCAGGTGATTCCGATCCCGCCGACGCTCGAGGACGTGTTCGTGACGTTGACTCAGCGCAGGAAGGCCGTGTGACATGTTCAAAGGGCTCACCTCCATCATGTACAAAGAGACCTTCCACATCCTGCGCGATTTCCGCACGCTGTTTCTGATGCTGCTCCTGCCGGTCATGGACCTGGCGATCTTCGGCTACGCGATCGACCTGGAAGTGCGCAATATCGCCACGGTGGTCTACAACCTCGACGGGCGCCAGCAGAGCCGCGAGCTGCTCGACATGTTTGTCAATTCCGGGTATTTTTCGTTCGAAGACGTCGTGCTGACCGATGCCGAACTCGAGCGGGCCATCGTGCGCGGCGAGGCCAAGGTCGGCATCAAAATCCCGCCCGACTACAGCGACCGCCTGCTGCGCGGGGAAAGCGCCCAGGTTCAGGTGCTCCTCGACGGAAGCGATTCCACGGTGGCCATGCAGGCCCTGCAGGTCGTCAATGCCATCGCCCTGCGCAAATCCATCGACATCATTTCCGAAAGCGCGGGCTTGCCCGGCGCCTTCCCCATCGACGCGCGGCCCCGGGTGCTGTTCAATCCCGACATGAAAACCCCGTACTTCATGGTGCCGGGCCTGGTCGGCATGATCATGCAGTCCGTGACCATGCTGCTGACCGCCTTCGCCGTAGTACGCGAGAAAGAGACCGGCACCCTCGAACAGCTCATGGTGACGCCCGTGTCCCGGCTGGGGTTGATGCTCGGCAAGCTGCTCCCGTACGCCGTGGTCGGCTTCATCGAGATGGTGTTCGCCCTGGCGTTGATGCGCGTGCTGTTCCGCGTGCCCATCGCCGGAAACGTGGTCCTGCTGGGGATGTTCGGGATGGTTTTCGTGCTCACGACGCTGGGCATGGGCCTGCTCATCTCCACCATGGCGCAAAACCACATGCAGGCCGTCCAACTGGCCCTCCTGCTCATGCTGCCCTCGATCCTCATGTCGGGGTTCATGTTCCCCATCGAGTCCATGCCCAAACCGCTGTATGCAGTCGCTCACCTCATCCCCGCGACGTATTGGATCCGGATTCTGCGCGGGGTCATTCTGCGTTCGGCGGGCTTCGCCGATCTGTGGGACCAGGGCGTGTGGATGGTGGTTATCGGGGTGGTTGTGCTGGCCGTGGCCGCCTCCCGGTTCCGCAAGACCCTGGCCTGAGGCGGTCCCCATCGTTCTTCAACCCCCTTCGGGGGTCGGGTCGTTGGGGTGCGGGTGATCCCGGGGTGCGCCCGGGGCAACGCAAATTGGACCCCGTTCCGGGGTCCCCGGAATACCATGTTTATCGTGTGCGCGCCGCTCGGGGTCGGAACCGAACGGGGACATGACCGTTCATCTATCGGACGGCATCTTCGACTCTGCCGTCCCTATGGGACTTGGTGCCTTTGGGGTTGCGCAGCCCCCGGGTTGAAACCCGGGGCTGTTTTCTTTCGTCCCTGATGAGACTTATTCCGGGCGCGCCGCTGATCTCCCGGCTAAACCCCGAGTTATTCTCGGTCGCCCTTTCAGGGCTGCAAGGTCGGGGCACAATATTGCCGCATTCGGGATTGCCCATTCGCCTCCCCATGTAGGGGCAGCCCCCCGTGGCTGCCCATCCGGTTCGAACGGGGACACGGAGTCGCGCCGGGGCGGCGCTTGGAACATGTCCCCGTTCTTGTCTTCAAACGCTGAGATCTCTGAGCGCTCTGTGGCTAATCTCTTCCTGATTCGCGCGAGAGGCGTGAAGACCGCATTCCGTTTCGGACGACACGGCTATGACGTGCCGCGTCCCGCTATTCGTCCTCCTGCACGGGCTGGGGCGCCTGGAACGGCTGCGGAGCGGGCGTGGCGGAGGGCGCCGGCGCAGCGGGGGCGGCGGGCGCAGCTGCCCCGGCGGCCGCACGAGCCCGTTCCGCGGCCTGCCGCTGTTCTTCCAGCTGCCGGCGACGCTCCTGGTCTTGTTTCCATTTTTCCTTTTCAGCATCGACCTGCTCGAGCTTGGTCTTGGCGAGCGCGATGCTCTCGTCGCGGGAGGCCACCTGGGCGGAGGATTGGCTGTCGGGGATGTACTTGAGGACCGCCTGGGCGCTCTGGAAGATGCGTTTGGCCGCTTCGAAATCCTCTTCCTTGGTGGCCTCTTCCACCTTGCGATCACCCTCTTCGATGAGGCTCTGGCCCTGCTGGATGATCTCGGTGATGGCCTTGCGTATGTTGCCCGTGGCGTCCTTCTTTCCAGCCTCGGCCTGCTCGCGCTGGGCCTTGAACTCGCTGCTGACGTTGTCGAACAGCGCCATGGCCTTCTGGTACACGTTCAGGGCGTCGCCGTATTTTTGCTGGGCCATCAGGGTGTTGGCCTCGGCCAGGGCGGTTTCCCCGGCGGAGACGATTTCACGGTCGGTCTGCTCGCGCTCGTCGCGCCGCTTCTGCTCGACCCGGGTCTCCTGGATGGAGCGGGCGGCGGTTTCGTTGCCGCGGTCAATTTCCATGGCCCGCTCGAAGAACACCAGGGCCTGTTGCAGCGCGTTGGACGGGGCATCCGGATTGGAGGCCGAAGCGGCGAGTTCCTTGCCCTTTTCGATGTAGTAATTGGCGATTTTGCGCACGATTCGGGGACGGTCCGCGCCGCGCGATTCCAGGGCCAGCTTCCATTCGTTGACGGCCCGGTCCTTGTCGCCGAACTCGTAATACATGTCGCCGATCTGTTCATAGGCCGAATAGATGCCTTTGTTGACCTTGGCAAAGTGGCTGTAAATCGCGTCGGCCGCTTTGGCGTTTTTCTTCTCTTTGAGCAGGTACTCGATATTGTCGACAAAGAACCACGTCAGGGTTTCGTCGGACGGTTTCAGGTAGCCCAGGTCCTGTTCGGTCTGCATGATGGTATAGGTGATGTCGCTGACGCCCTGGACAGCGGCGTTGAAGGCGTTCTGGGCGCCGCCGTTGCGCAGGTACCCTTCATACGCGTCCCCGCGGGAGTAATCCGTCTGGATCATGAGGGCGGCATCGGCCATGTAGCGGCGGCTGGCGGCGAGGTAGGGCCGAAGCTCGCGTATTACCAGGGGCTTCTCCCGCAGCGGAACGTAGGTGAAGTTGTCGAGATGTTCGTCGATCTCCGTGTTGACCTGGGCGGCGAGTTTGCGGCCGTCGAGCGATGTGTCCCACATGTACGGCAGGTACAGGTCGGAGATCAGCGAGGACAGCACGCCAATGCGGTAGGCGAAATAGCTGCCGGTCGCGGAATTGCGCACGTAGTTCAGCAGCTGCATCTCGGCCTCTATCCGGTGCGTGGCCCGGGTTTCGCTGTTCAGTCCCACGGCATCGCGCAGCGCCGACGGGCCCGCCAGCGCGCCCTTGATGACGTCTTCCTCGTAGTTGGCGCTGGTGGTCTTGTAGGCGTCCTTGATCGAACGGCTGACCACCTGGATCGACGTCCCCGTGATGGCTCGCTGGGCGCGAGGGCCCCACGCGAACGCATCCCCTGAAAACACGGCAGCTGCGAGCGCCACTGCCACGACTGCGACGAACCTGCGATTTTTCATGTCTTACCTCGTCTTCTCTCGGGTTGCAGAAGCCACCGGCCGCCGGGGGACCGGAAGATCCATCCGCTGCCGACATCCGTTTTCCCGGGGCGCGCCGCGGAAGGATGCGCGCCCGGAGCGCTAGAACACCAAATTCTTATACATCGCATCGTTCGGGCGATGCCGATACCGCGGTTCAAACATGGTTTCCGGCAAGCGGTTACTGCACCACGCCGGGATTTCCTGGGTCACGCTGTTATCGTATACGTTTCGTCGCGTCCATTCTACCAAAAGTTCGGTGTAGGGCGGACGATGCTGTTCGTCGGGATACCGCCGGTACCCCACATGGCCGTCGAGATACAGTACGTTGCCGCCGGGCGGCACGACGTGGTTCAACTGGAGCGCCCCCAGGTCGCTGATCGCATCGTACAGGACGGGGATTTCGCTTTCCGAGGCGGACGTGGCCGCCGGGTTGTTGACGTCGGAGATGAAGAACCGCGAAACGCCCTGTTGCATGCGATGAAACACGCTTTCCCCGCCGGGCGCGTGCCCGCCCGGACAATACAGGTCGTCGGCCATGAAATCGATCACGCCTTCGTACATGAGCCGGTGCAGCTCGGCCCACATGAACAGGGCCTGTTCCTCGGTTTTGATCGCATACGGCACATACGTGTACATGTCGTCCGTGAGGCACTCGGGATCCATGCGCTGGCCCAGCATGCCCTCGATCGCGTCGCGATTGCGCGGGTCGGTGACCATGATGCTCTCGAGATACCCGTCCATGAACGTGATGTCGTTGTACCATTCGAGGCGTTCGTCGGCCAGGACCTTTACCGAACCGGGACACACGAATACCTTGAGGGTGTCGAGGTATTCGGGATAGAAACCGCGGGCGTCGCAGATGAAATTGTTGCGCTGCAACCGGTGGCTGACGCCGCTGGAATCCGGGTAATCCCAATAGTCGTTCGGAGCGCCGGGCGGATAGTATCCGTCGTGGTCGTTGGCCCACATCAGGAAGACGATGCCGATCTGGCGAATGCTGTTGTTGCAGTACGCGCGCCGCGCCTGTTCACGGGCACGCATCAACGCGGGCAAGATGAGCACAAAAAGGATACCAATAATGGTAACCGATACGAGCAGTTCCAAGAGCGTAAAGCCCCGCTTGCGTTGCAGGTTATCCATAGTGACCCCACACGCCGGGCGATTCTTCAGCCCATCGGCGTGTTTCCGCCCGTTCACCCCGTAAACCTAACTGCGACAGTATCATGACTGAGCGCGATTGTCAACAGAAGACCTGTCCGGCCCGGCGCCGGGCCCGCAAGGCGCGTCATGAAACAGGGGGGCCGGTTCCGCGAAATGGCTGGACCCGGAGCCGGGTGGCCGGCCGGGGGGGAGTGGCGGGCCGGTTTCTTGACTGGGGCGGCCCCAGTCGGTAGCATCGGGTCTGGGCTGATTGGGCGACGTTATGGCAAGAGCAATCCGGAAAAGGTGTTACAGCCGGACGAGGCTTGTTGTTGGAGCCACGGAGGAGAGGCACTGTGGATGTACAGATATTCCCGCTGACGCCGTTCATGACGAACTGCTATGTAGTGCGAAGCGCGGGCGAAGCCATCGTGATCGACCCCGGAGAAACGTCTCCCGCCCTGCTTGCGGCGCTGGAAGGGCACCGGGTGCGGGCGATCGTCAACACGCACGCCCATTGCGATCATTGCGCCGGCAACGCGCTGTTGCTCCAGGAAACCGACAGCGAATTGATGCTTCATGAAGATGACCTGCCCCTGCTCCGGTCGATCCAGCAGCAGGGGCTGATGTTCGGGTTCAACGCGACGCCCTCTCCCGACCCGCACGTCTTCCTCGAGGCGGGCGACGAGGTGCGCGTCGGCGAGCTGGCGTTCGAGGTGCGCCATACGCCGGGGCACACGCCCGGCCATATCGTGCTGGTGGGCCATGGACGGGTCTTTTCCGGCGACGTGGTATTCCGGGGTTCCATCGGGCGCACCGACCTTCCGGGAGGCAAGCAGCAGCAATTGTTGCGGTCGATTCAGACGGAATTGCTGCCATTGCCGGACGACACGGTTGTATACTCGGGGCATGGCCCCGCCACGACCATTGGGGAAGAACGTGCCACTAACCCGTTTCTGGCAGGATTGTAACGCGTGATGATGCGGTTTATTGCAGTGCTTGTTGCGGCAAGCGGCCTGGCGGCCGTCGCGCCCGCGGAGTTCGCGGTCACTATCGCACCCGACCAGCCGATTCCGCATGTCTATGTTGACGATGTGCTGGTGCTCGAGATTGCCAGCGATCGCGATGTCGCGGCGCATGTGCGGGTGGCCATCAGCGACGCGGCCGGGGCGGAAGAGCCGGCGCTGGACTCCGACATGCCGCTGCGTGCGCAGGGCATCCGGTGGATCCCGCTGGAGAACGTGGCTCTTCGCCGGGGGCGCTACATCGCCCGGGTGACCATCGAGGCCGGCGGCGAGACCAGCGAATCGACCCACCCGTTCTGCCGAATCGACCGGCCCGCCTCCGTGCAGGCCCCGCCCGTGGGGGCGACGATCGACACGCCGGAACCCTACGCGATGCTGGCCATGCGCGATCTGCCTCTCCATAAAGTGTGTTTCGCCGCCAACAGCCCCGAACTCGCCACGCTGGTCGAGGCGGCGGTGCAAAGCGGGCTCAGCCCGGCCATCATTGTGGACCTGGCTGTGACGCCCCCGGAAGCGGTTGCGGGGCTCCTGGACTCCTATGCCCCGCGGGTCGCGCATTGGGCCGTGCATCCCGGCGACGCGCCCGGCGCCCTCGCGTCTGCCGCGGCCGTATTTGCCGGCCGCGAACCCCCCGTGACTTTCCCCTGGATCGCCGACACGCCCGAGGCCCTCGGCGCCCTGCTGAGCGCCAATGCCGGGCATCCCGTCTCCACGATTGTGCTCCGGAAGGACGCCCCGTCGCCCGAAGACCTGGCGGCCTTCGAACACGCGGCGCAGGCGGCCGGCCACGAACGCCTGCCCATTCATGTCCTCGGCCGCGGGACCGCGGGCGACGGTCCGGACGCCGCCGCGCGCCTCGTCCGCAATCTGCTCGTGTTCGCGTCGTGCGGCGTGGCGGAGGCGGATATCGACGGCGCCCTGCTGTTTCATGAGCGCGACGTCACCGAGGCTTATGTGTTCTTGAGCGCGCTGGCGCGCCGTCTCGCGGGGGCGGTGCCCATTGGCGTGCTGGATGCTCCCGCGCCGTACCGCGCCGTCGTCTTCCGGATCGGCGATTCGTGGCTGATCGCCGCGTGGAGCGAAGGGGAGGCCGGCAACCTTACCATACCCACGGGCGACGCCACGATTCTCGAATTCGCCGACGCCTCGAACAACCCGCGGGACCTTCCGGCGGTTTCGGATGGCGCGGTGTCGCTGGCGCTGACGCCGGCGCCCGTGTATCTCCGCGGCGAAGGGGGCGCTGTCCTGGCGGCCACCGCCCGCCGCATGATGCAGAGCGCCGCGGCGGACTTCGCGGCCAACAAGGCCTACGCCGCCCTGTTGCCCGAGCAGGTGGCGGACATCTTCGCCATCATGCGGAAAGCCACCCCCCCGCGCATCGATCGCAGCCAGTTCCTCGCGTTGCTGCCGATGTTTCCGCTGCTGGAAGCGCAATGGCACTCCGGAAACGTGCCCCGGGACGTCGCCGTGCCCGCCATGAGCGCCTTGTCCGACATCATCCGCCATGCGGCGGTGATCGAGCAGGCGTTCGGGGAGCCGTTTGTGCAGCCGCTTCAGGACACGCTGGCCACGTGCGCCGAGTTTCAACAGGATTTCCTGACGCGCGCGGAAGCGCCGCCCGAAACCCGGGCGCGGGCCGACTGGCTGTTGGCCGAAGTGACGCGTCTGGTTGGGGAGGCGAAGCACCTCAACGATACGGGCAGAACCATCGAGGCCAACGCCGTCGCGTCGCTGGCAAAATGGCGCGCTCACGCGCTGAACGCGACCCTGACTTACGTGGCGCCGGCCTCCGAAGACGCCCCGGAGGCCGAAGCGCCCGCGGAAGGTGCGGCGGGGGAGGCCGGCGCGAACGGCTCCTAAACAAGGAAACGACGATGAAACGAATCGGAGTATTGACCAGCGGGGGCGACGCACCGGGCATGAACGCGGCGATTCGGGCCGTCGTGCGTGCCGGTGCGTACTATGAACTGCAGGTGTTCGGCATCCATCGCGGCTACCAGGGGCTGATCGACGGCGACGTGCTCGAAATGGGTCCGCGCTCCGTCAGCGGCATCATCAACCGGGGGGGGACGATCCTCCGCACGGCCCGCTGCAAGGCGTTTTTCGAGAAAGAAGGCCGCGCCCGCGCCGCCGAGACTCTCCGGAAACACGGCATCGAAGGGCTGGTCGTGATTGGAGGCGACGGCTCGTACCGGGGCGCCCTCAAACTGTACGACGAGCACGGCATCGCGTGCGTGGGACTGCCCGGCACCATCGACAACGACATCGGCGGAACCGACTATACCATTGGCTACGACACCGCGCTGAACGTGGCGCTGGAAGCGATCGACCGCATCCGGGACACCGCGGAATCCCACGACCGCATCTTCTTTGTGGAAGTGATGGGCCGGCACAGCGGCTATCTGGCCATGATGAGCGGCATCGCCGGGGGGGCCGAGGAGATCCTCGTGCCCGAAACGCCCACCAGCATCGAAACCCTCGTGGAACACATCCGCTCCTACCGGGCCAAGGGCAAACAGTCCGCCATCATCGTGGTCGCGGAAGGCGACGAGCTCGGCAACGCGATTCAGGTCGCCAAACAGGTTGACGCGCAGGCCCAGATCCCCGACAGCCGCGTCGTCGTGATCGGCCATCTGCAGCGCGGAGGCACGCCCACCGCGTTCGATCGCATCCTCGCCAGCCGTTTGGGGGTGCGCGCCGTGGAAGCCCTGGTCGAGGGCGTCAGCGGCAAGATGGTCGGCATCTCGGCGAACGAAGTCGTGCTGCGCCCCCTGGAGGAGGCGTGGGAATGCCGCACGCAGTTCGATCCAAAACTGACCCGGATTGCCCACATTCTCGCGACATAAGCCGGAACCCACCGCAACAGCGGTGAATGGCGAGGACGGGCCGCACAACGATGGCCGTAAAGCTTTACACACCCGCGCGATTGCCGGGACTGCCGAGCCTGCTCGTGCGCATCGGCGTCGTCTTTGCGCTCCTCGCGGCCTCGACCCTGATCGTGTATTTTGAGGGGGGGCTGGTCGATTCCCACACCGGCAGACATCCGGAACTGCTGGACTGCGTGTATTTCGTGCTCATTACCATCACCACCGTCGGCTACGGCGACATTGTTCCGGTTGATACGCCTTCGCGGCTCGTGGACGCGCTGGTGCTGACGCCCATCCGCTTCATCGTGCTGTTAATCTTCGTCGGCACGGCCTATCAACTTTCCATCAAGCAGTTTCAGGAGGAGCAACGCATGAAGCGCGCGGTCAGCAAGCTCAATGACCACACTATCGTCTGTGGCTATGGCACCACCGGCCAGGCCGCCGTCAGGGAACTGCTGCTCCACGGCACGCGCCCCGACCAGATTGTCGTGGTGGATGTGGATGAGAACGCCCTGCGGGCGACCAGCGGTCTCGAGGTCGTCGCGATACAGGCCGATGCGGCCCAGGAGAGCACCCTGAACGCGATGGCCATCCAGCGGGCCGCTCACGTTCTCATTTGCACCGGCCGTGACGACACCGCCGTGCTCACGGCCCTGACGGTGCAGGCGTTGAACCCGGATTGCCGGATCGTCGCAATGTGCCGCCAGCAGGAGAACGTGAAACTCCTTCAACGCAGCGGGGTGCACAGCATCATCTCACCCGCCCTGGCGGGCGGCACGCTGATAGCCGCCGCCACGCGCCAGGACCACATCGTGGATACGATGAAGGACCTCCTGTCCGTGGGGGGCGCCATTCGGCTCGATGAGCGAGTCGTGCGCGCCGATGAGGTTGGCACAAGCCCCCGTGCCTTGAAAGGCATCACGGTTCTCCGCGTCTACCGCAATGATCGCGCCTTGGATCCTGCGCGTCTCGACACGCTTGCCCAGGGCGACATTCTTGTTTTCGTTGCTCCCGGGAACCGGACGTGACGGCCGTCGCGAAATCCGAGGCCTAGGCCTGCCGGGTCGCGGTTCAGGCCAGGGGCTTCTCGTAGATGCGCCAGGTCTTGTAGTGACGCGCGGCAAAGGATTCGCCGGCGCTGATGATCAGCGCGTTCGTTTCGAGCAGCCACGACACCTCCACAAAGTCGAACTGCTCGGCCTGGCGGACATGGCGCAGGGCGTCGCGGTACAGGACGGCGTCGAGCCCGGAGCGGCGGAACGGTTCCTTGATGCCGAGCAGGGTGACGCGCCCCCGCCGGGTGCGGCGCTTGTTGCGCAGCAGCCGGGCGACGCGCACCAGGTCGAACTTGCCGAACGCGCTGCCGTTGGTCTTGATGCAGTCGTAGATGTCGGGCAGGATCAGGAAGAAGGCGGCCGGTTCGTCGTGGACGTAACCGAGCAGCGCGATTCCCGAATCGGCGACCGCGCTGAGTTTGTCGGCCGTCAGGTTGAACTCCTCTTCGGTGAAGGCCGTCGCGCCCCAGTTGTCTTTCCAGGCATCGTTGTAGATGGACCGGATGATCTTCTTTTCTTCCTCGAGGTTGTTGAAGTCGAGGGGGCGCGTCGACAACCCGTTGCGCCGGGCCATGCGGCCGGCAATCCTGTCAATGCGCTCCATAAGCCGGGGGTCGGCCGCCCCGTTGGTGAAATCGAGTTTCTGAGCGATGACGTCCATGGCCTTGTGCATGCCGTAGCGGTCCATCAGCTCGGCATAGTACGGATAGTTGCTCGCGGTCTCGTAATAGGGCAGTGTGTCAAACGCGTTGATCTGGACGCCGACAATCTCGTTGGTGGAGAAGCTCATGGGGCCCAGCAGGGTGGTCATGCCGCGGGCCGCGCCCCAGGCGGCCACCCGGTCAAGGAGCGTTCTGGCGACCTCGAAGTCGTCGATCACCTCCCAAAACCCGAAAATCACGGCCTTGGCGTTCTGCTGTTCGTTATACCGGCGGTTGACGCAGCCCGCGATGCGCCCAACGACTTTGCCGTCGCGTTCCGCCAGGAAATAGACGACTTCGGCGTGTTGGTGAAACGGGTGTTTGTCGGTGAGCAGGCCCTTTTCGCCCAGGAGCCGGTTGCCTAGAAGGTCCATGTTCAGCGGGGGCACGTAGTAGGGGTGGTGTTTGTAGTGCTCCCAGTGGAACTGGACGAATTTCTTGAGCAGCTTGAAGTCTTTGGGTCCGAACTCGACAAGATTCATCAACAGACATCTCCCCGGAATCTCAACCTGTGGTTGACGGGAGGGAAAACGCTACGGGGGAACGCGCATCGAACGGAACTTCCAGCGGTGCACGCCGCTTGCCGCCCCTCAGCATCGAACGCTCTGTCACACACTACCCCGCACGGGGCGGTTCGTTACCGTGTGCGCGCCCTGCGCGCGACCGGGTTCAAGAAAACCCCGGTCCACGCACCCTCATGATTCCAGTTATTCCCGATGGAACGCGAACAAAGACGGTATGGTGTCCCATCGGACAAGGAAATGTCAAGCCAACCCGAAGGTTTTATTGAATTCCGTGACCGAATCACAGGGCGGGACGGGGCCTGAAGCATGATCCGGCGGCTGGAGCTCCGGTGTGTCCCCGCATGCCGGGCAGGCGGGGGCCTGCCCGAATCGCTGCAGACGCGGCCTGGCATCTCCCCCGGCTCGTCAGGCGTCCGCTGTCAGGGGACCTGCGTCCGGATTTCTCCATGCGGCGCCCCGGCCAACTCAGTCCTTGCCAAGAGGGTAGAGCACCTTCTGAATCTCGGGCTCGTCGAAGTTGTCCATAGTGACGACGGTCACCCCGGTGTCGATGCGTTTTTCGACGGGGCGGCCTTCCAGGTGGTCCACGGCGGCTTTCACGCCTTCGTAGCCCATCTTGTAGGGGTTTTGCACGACGAGGGCCTGAATGACGCCTTCCTTGAGGGCCGCGATTTCCTCGTCGGAGGCGTCAAACGCGACGAGCTTGATCTCGCCGGCCTTGCCGTCCGCGCGGAGGGCCTGCGCCGCCCCGATGGCGCCGCCTTCATTGGCGGCGAAGATGCCGGCGAGGTTGGGATTGGCGGTGATCATGTCCTGGGTCACGTTCATGCCCTTGGCGGCGTCGCTGTCGCTGTAGAGGGTGGCGGCAAGCGTGATGCCGGCGAATTCGGCAATGGCTTCCTTGAACCCCTGCTCGCGCATCTCGGAGGTGGCGGCCCCTTTCACGAAGGGAATGAGCCCGACCTCGCCCGAGCCGCCGATGAGCCGGGCCAGTTCCTTGCCGGCGGCCCTGGCGCCCGCCACGTTGTCCGTGGCGACGAAGGAGACGGGATCATCGGACGTCACCCCGGAGTCGATCGTGACGACGGGGATTCCCGCGTCTTTGGCCCGTTTGACGACATCGACCATGGCGTTTTCGTCGCAGGCCGCCATGACCATGGCGTCGACTTCCATGGTGATGAAATCTTCGATGATGTTGAGCTGTTTGACGACCTCGGTCTCCTTGTCGGGGCCTTTCCAGTAGATCTCCGCGTTCAGCGCCCTGGCGGCGTCCTCGGCGCCGGCCTTGACGGTGAGCCAGAAATCGTGGGTCGTGCCCTTGGGAATGACGGCGATGGTGTACCTGGCGCCGCCGGCATCGCCCCCGCCGGAGGCGGTGGGCGGCGCGGCCTGGTCGCCGCACCCGATCACCAGGACGGCGCTCAGCAGTGCGAATGTGATGCGTTTCATGGTCTGCGCGCTCCTATTCTTTCAACAGCCCCGATTTGCGTTTGCGGTGCGTGTCATACGCCACGAGCACAATCACCAGCGTGCCCACCAGTATCTTCTGCCAATCCGTTTCGATGTGCAAGAGATTGCAGAGATTCACGAGGATCTGCATGATCAGCGTGCCCGCGAGCGCGCCGATGACCGTGCCTTCGCCGCCCATCAGGCTCGCCCCGCCGATCACGCAGGCGGCCACGGCTTCCAGCTCATATCCTTCCGCGCCGGTGGGCGCCGCGATGTCGACCCGCGACGTCTCAACAATCCCCGCGAACCCGGCCAGCAGGGCACAGAGAATGAACACTATCATGCGGTCGCGATTGACCGGGATGCCCGACAAGCGGGCGCTCTGGCTGTTGCCGCCGATGGCGTAAACGGCCCGGCCGAAGCGCGTCGCCACCAGCAGGACCGTCAGCAGCGCCACGATGACCGCCATGAACGACACGGGGATGTACCACCCCCGCGTGCCGCCCAGATACGCGAACCGGTCGGGGAAGCCCCGGACCGGGACGCCTCCCGTAATCACCAGCGCCGCGCCCCGGGCAATCATCATCATGCCCAGGGTCGAGATGAACGACGGGATTTTGCCGTAGGCCGTCGCGAACCCGCTGATGGCGCCGCACAGAGCGGCCACGGCGAGGCCCGCCGCGATGCCCGCGGTGACGGCGCCGGGGAGGCCGCGCGCCTCCATGGCATTGATGGTTTTGGCATTCACAACCCCGCTGAGGGCCGCCAGGCTGCCGACCGACAGGTCGATGCCGCCCGTGAGGATCACCAGCGTCTCGCCCGACGCCATGATGCCGAACACCGGGGTGCGGTAGGCCACCTTCTTGATGTTGCCGGGTTTGCGGAAATTCGGCATGAGCGCCGCGATAATGAGGCACAGCACGGCCAGGATCACCAGCGGCGAATGTTTGGCCAGGAATCGTCTCATGTCATTTCAGCGGCAGTTTCACCGGTTTGCCTTCGAGCCCGGAGAGGTCCGCGGCAAGGCAGACTTCGTGGCTGATGAAGGCATCCGCGGCGTTGCAGTGGGATTCCTGGTTGGCGGCGATGCAGTCGAGCAGGTGCGCCACTTCGTGGGAGAACGGATGGTGGGTCACGTCGCCGCTGTCGGGCAGCACGGTGGGAATGGTGGCCCAGCCGGTCTGTCCGGGGAATTTCTGCTTTGAATAGACCAGGTTATTCTTGATGGTGCCGAGCGTGCCCACCAGGTTGATGTTGAACACGTAGGGCTGGGTGCATTCGATGCAGGAGGTCACCTTGCCGATGCGGCCGTCGGCAAACTTCACCATGGTGCAGGTCGTGGGGTCGTATTCGTATTCCTTGAAATCGAACGCCTTGCCGAACGTCGAATACTGGCAGACCTCGGCCACCTCACCGCCCATGAACCAGCGGAGTCCGTCCAGGGCGTGGCAGCCGGCGGCCAGCAGCGAACTGCCGCCGACCTCCCGTTTGACGTTCCACGAGTAGAGCTTGTACCAGGGGCCGACGCCGTGGAAGTAATCCACTTCGCCCAGGAACACGTCGCCGATGGCGTTGTCGCTGATGAGGGACTTGATGATTTCGTACAACGGATTCCAGCGCAGCACAAAGCTGATGACGGACTTGATCCCGGCCTTGGCCACGGCGTCGCGAATCGTGCGGCAGTCGTCGATGTTGAGCGCCATGGGTTTCTCGAGAATGAGGTGTTTGCCTGCCTGCGCCACCGCGACGGCGTGGTCTTTGTGCAGGTTGGGCGGCGATGCGACGACCACGATGTCGATGTCGTCCCGCGCGGCCATTTTCTCGTAGTCGGTATAGACGTCGCACGTCACGCCGAATTCCTGCGCCTTGGCCTGGGCGCCCTCTTTGGTGCGCGAGCAGATGGCGCGCAATTCGGTGCTCGGATTGGTCGTAAACGCCCGAAGGTACTCTCCGGCAACCCAGCCACTGCCAATAATTGCTGCTCCGAGTCTATCCATCGTATTTCACTCCCTTGCGCAGCCGCCGGCCGCGCCTTGTTGTCCATCCGGAGCTGCCGCCAAACCGTGTCGGCGGGCATCCCGGTCTGTACCGGCGCCTCGCGGCGAGCAGACCCCCGGTGGCTGCATCTCCATGGAAGGCTCATTGTAGCTTCATCATTCCGGCGGCGCAAAATACCGGAACAGGCCCGCGCCGCATGCGGTTGCGCTTACCATTCCTGGCGGCGTTCCGCATCGGCGAAATCGATGCCGCGTGCCGCGTTCGGCGCTGTGCAGCCGGACGGGATCTGGACCCCTGCTTGCGCAGGGGTGACGGAGGCAGGGGTCACACAGGAATCCTGCAGGCCTGCGGGCGCATGAGGAAACGGCGTTTTTCAACGTCTGCGCAAGCAGGAATCCAGCAGGCTTCTGGACCCCTGCTTGCGCAGGGGTGACGGAGGCAGGGGTCACACAGGAATCCTGCAGGCCTGCGGGCGGATGCCGCGTACGGTGTGGTGCAACCCCATGCCGAGCTGGAGCTCGGCGATCCCAGGACGCCGGAGACGGCGCTTGAAACACGTCCCCGTTCTTCGTCCTCTTCTGCTGCTCCGCCTGCACAGCCCCCAAATCCGGGGTAAAACGGCTTTGCCCACACAGATCAGGAGTGATGCGTCTTGCGGAGTTTACGGGCGCAGCGCAATCCGTGTTTTTCCTGTTTTTCATGGGCATAATTCGGCTCAAAACCGGGCTTTTGGGGGCCTCGCGGGGCCGGAAACTCCGCATATTGCGCCGGATTGCTTCAATAACTGCTTTGTTTGTAAGGATTTAATTCATTAGATGCATGTTTGGGGCGATTTTGTTGAACAAAGGGATTGACAAATGGGCGTGTCGGTGTAATAATTGATTTAGAATTCGGGTATGCAGAGGCGACCGACAGTTGTAGTTCTAATCCTTCTGATATGTAGTTGCCTTCCTGTTGCGTCGGCCCGTCTCGCGGATACCTGGGATTGCTCAAGGTATGGTGTTGGGGTTCAGGTGAGGGCTGGGGGCCTGAACCCGGGACAGGGCGGTCGATGCCCGCACGTGGCAGCGCCGGGGTGCCGGACGTTGCGCAAGGTTTCTGGAAGGGGCGGTTTCTGCCCCGGAGGTCAATTCGGTAGGGTGCCCGCGGATGGGAGGGCTGTGCTTCCCGGTACGGGGGGGACCCGCAAACGGTATGGAAAGGAGCGATATCCGGATAAGTTCCGTACCCGGTAGGCGTCTTCGCGCAGGGGCCGAAGAGCCTGGAATATGTTGATGTCAGAAGTTTTTACGAACCACAGGGAGTCGATAATATGAATTCGAAAAAAGGCTTTACGCTCATCGAATTGCTGGTAGTCATCGCGATCATTGGCATATTGGCCGCGATTCTGCTTCCGGCGCTTGCGCGTGCCCGCGAGGCGGCGCGCCGTTCGAGCTGCCAGAACAACCTCAAACAGTGGGGCCTGGTGTTCAAGATGTTCGCCAACGAGTCGAAAGGCGAGATGTGGCCGCTTTGGAGCATCGACCACACCAATACCAGTTTCAATGCCGAGAAAAGGATGGCTGCCGCCGTCGGCGTGTGGCAGGTCTATCCGGAATACGTATCGGACGTCATGATCATGGCCTGCCCGTCGGCCGGCCGCTATGACGACTACAAAGCGACCGATTTCAGCCTGGCCCGCAACGTGCTCGGCGGCTGCGATGCGAGCACTGTGCTGTATGCCACCACGAACAATGAAAAAGACAACCCCTGCTACGGCAAGGGCGCTGCCCCCACGACGAACGTCACGCCCCTGGGCGAGACCGGCAAAGCCCGCTTCTACGATTGCGGCATCGACCCGAACCTGTGCGCTCCGTACTGGCACACCGATCTGTACACCAGCAAGTTCACGGACGTGCGCAGCTATCGCTACCTTGGCCGCATGGTCGAGCAGAGCTGTATGACCAACACGGTTGACGATTACTTCGCGGTCGGCTGCTACATCATGGGCCAGGGTGTCGGGAAAGACAAGGTTAACAACAGCGTCTATTGGGGAAACCGGAACAATGACTACAAC
>Ga0123329_1001840_pt1 | contig 19298 bp, 13 predicted proteins | sample BioC12SIPDNA_FD_89703 | JGI IMG/M metagenome (GOLD analysis project Ga0123329, IMG submission 89703) | Anaerobic biogas reactor microbial communites from Washington, USA - Biogas_R1_B C12 SIP DNA | ecosystem: Engineered > Bioreactor > Anaerobic > Unclassified | place: Washington, USA | collected...
CTGGAGACGATCATCCAGGCGGGCCGGAAGAACATGGCCATCACCTCGGTGCCCGTGCGGACGAACCCCGACCTGCGCCCGTCCCGGCTGGTCCGCAACATCCCGTCCTATGTCCAGCGCTCGCTGTTCACCATCGTGCGCATCCTGATGACCTACCGGCCCTTCCGGTTCTTCGCCTTTCCGGGCGTCTTTCTGTTCTTCGTGGGCACCCTGCCCGCCGTCCGGTTCCTCTTTCTCTACTGGCAGGGCCGGGGCTTTGGAAACATCCAGTCCCTGCTGTTCGGGGTGCTGTTCATGGGCACGGGCGCGGCGCTGGTGGTGGTCGGGCTGCTGGCCGACCTCATCGGGATCAACCGGCAGCTCATGGAGGAGATCCGGTGGCGGCTGCGCCAGATGCAGTTGAACGAGCGGACCGGCGCGCCGGAGGAGGTTCCGCCGTCCCGGCGCGGTGACTGAGTTGCGGCGGGTGCGCCCGCCGATGGAGGACACATGGGCTTTTCCTCTTCCTGCCTGGTTGCCGCGCTGCTTCTCGGCGCGGTTTCCGGCGAGATGGCGTTTCTTTCCGGATCGGACCCCGCGACCCGGCGCGCGGCGGTGCTCGACACGGCGACCGGCGCGGTCGCGCCCGTGGGGCCGGGGGCCAGCGACGGCGCGCCGGTGTGGGCCCCCGGCGGGGCGCGGCTGGCGTTTTCAACGAAGGGGGAGGAGGGGCTGGAAATCTGGGTGACCGGCCCTGACGGCGGCGACCGGCGCCTTCTCCGCATGGGGGAGGAGAGCCTTTCCGCGCCCCGGTGGTCCGCCGACGGCGCCAAGATCGCCTGCATCGCCGAGGGCCCCGGAACGGGCGGGCGCGTGGTGGTGTTTGATGTTGCGTCCGGGGAGTCCGCGTTCTGGGGGGGCGAGGGCGTGCGCGCGGCGCGGCCCGTGTGGCTGCCCTCCACGGATCTGATGCAGGCGCTGGATCCGGAAAGCCAGTCGGAGACGGCGGAGAAACTGGCCCCCCTGAAGGAGGAGGCCCTGCGCGACGGCGCGCTGCTGGCCGCGGGCATCTTCGGCGAAAAGCGGATCAGCACCGAGCTGGTGCTGGTCACGCGCACGCAGACCGTGCCCCTGCTTCCCCTGCTGGTGAAGGACTCCGCGCGTTTCGCCGAGTGGTCCGTGGAGTCCGACCGCAAGGGCCGGCAGCTCGCCTACGAGTCCAACGACGGCGGCGACCGGGAACTCTACGTCCTGGGCCGCCGCGGCATCACCAACGTGAGCAACCACCGCGCCGCCGACTGGAACCCCGTGTGGTCGGATGACTACCAGTGGCTCGCCTTCGAGTCGTTCCGCGGCGGCCGCCGGGGGGTCTACCGCGTGCTGGTGGGCACGGGCAACGTGCTGCCCGTGGCCGTGCGGGAGGCCGCCGACTGCTGGGCCCCCGCCTGGTCGCCCGATGACGAGTGGATCGCCTTTGTTTCCGACGAGGAGGGCGCTCCCCAGATATTCGCCGTCGGGCCGGCGGGCGGCGAGGCCGTGCGTCTCACGGACGGCAAAGAGGGAGCGCTCGCCCCGGCATGGCGTCCCAAGCCGGAGAAGGACTGACAGGATGACCAAGCAATCCACCATGGCCGTCCGGCATGCGTTCCGCACCGCACTCTGCGCGGGGGTGCTTTGCCTTCTGATGCTGGGGTCCGCCCCCGCATCCGCGCGCGAGGCCGACGGCACGCTCGGATTGATCCGCCGCCCGAACAACGGCATGCCCGCCCTGGTCACCCCCGGGGGCTCCTTTGAGGCCGTGCTGCTGGGCGAGGCGGAGCTGCGGCTCGCGCAGGGGGACCGGGAATGGCCCCTTTCCCCGTCGTGGACCGCCCTGCCCGGAGGCCGACACGCGGCGACCTGCGCGGTGCCCGCAGATGTCCCCCCCGGCCCCTGCGTGCTGCGCGCGGCCGCCGAAGGCGTCACCGACGAGAACGCACGCGCCGTGTGGGTTCTCGCCGAGTTCCCGAAGGAATACTACGTTGCGGCGCACCTCAGCGACACGCATATCGGCAAAGAGCGCTACGAGCGGTCCTCCGATGACATTAACCGTGACCTCTTCGCCGAGGTGAACCGGAGCGACGCGGCGTTTGTGGCCGTGACCGGCGACCTCACCGAGAACGGGGATCCCGACCAGTTCCGGCGTTTTCTCGCCGTGCTGGACACGGCGACCCTGCCGTCCTTCGTCTGCGCGGGCAACCACGACCGCGACGCCGACGCCTACGAGCGATTCTTCGACACATCCACCTACCTGTTCACTTTTGGGCGGGACGGGTATCTCGTCTACGACACGCGGGAATACCTCGTGGCCGACGACGAGGGCCCGCAGAACGGGCTGCTGCACCAATTCCGCCGGGCGCTCAAGCCGTCGCGGTGGACCGTGGGGCTCACGCACCGCCACGAGGACGGCATGGGCATGCGGGCCCAGTTGCTGCTCTATGTGGACGAACCGCTCGATTTTCTGCTTCAAGGCCACACCCATACGGAGAATGAGCCCGGACAACGGGTTCCCTGGGGCACCACAATGCAGTACATTGTGCCCGCCGCCATAGACGGACATCTCCGGCTGCTGGATGTCACCGAACAGGGGGTGATCCCCCGCGCCGTGGCGCGTCCCGTGGAGACGGGGGCGCGCAGGGACGGCCGGCAGGGACCGCCCCGCTGAGCGTTGAGAAAGGCGTTTTTTGCGATGTGTGCGGTTTTTGCGGTTGGAAATGGGCGCACCGGAAATGGTATAAGAGACGCGGCGGGCGCGGGTGCGCCCGTTCTTTTCACCCCCACAGTACTCCGCGCCGGGGTTTCCCCGGCGTGAAAAACAAAGAAACCGCGATTTTGCGGGTTTTCTTGACAGTAAGGCGTACGTCATGTTGGAAGCGTTACTCTATCCGGAAAGCATCGCCGTTATCGGTGCGTCAAAAAGTCCCGGCAAGGTCGGCTATGCCGTGCTGGACAACCTGATCAAGGCCGGCTTCAAGGGCCCGCTGATTCCGGTGAACCCCACGGCCGACGAAATCTTGGGCTTGCGCTGCCATAAAGATGTCCGCGACGCGGGCGTCAAGGTGGACCACAGCATCATTGTGGTGCCGAACAAGGCGGTGCTGGCGGCGGTGGAGGCGTCGGTGGCCGCCGGGGCGAGGGCCGTCACGGTGATCACGGCGGGGTTCAAAGAGGTGGGCGCCGAGGGCGCGGCGATGGAGCGCGAGGTGGCGGAGTACTGCCGCAAGCGCGGCGTGCGGATGCTCGGGCCGAACTGCCTGGGCCTGCTCAACACGCAGAACCATATGAACGCGTCCTTCGCGGCGCAGTTTCCGAAACCGGGCAGCATCTCGGTGCTGTCGCAGTCGGGCGCCCTGTGCACGGCGATTCTGGACTGGAGCGAGGGCCGCGGCGTCGGGCTGGCCAAGCTGCTGAGCATCGGGAACAAGGCGGATCTCTGCGAGACGGACCTGCTGGAGTGCCTGGCGGACGACGACCAGACGCGGGTGATCGTGGCCTATCTTGAGAGCATCGCCTCCGGGCCGGAGTTCATCAAGGTGGCCGAGGCGGTCTCCGCGAAGAAGCCGGTTGTGGTGCTCAAGGCGGGCACCACGGCGGCGGGCGGCAAGGCGGCCTCCTCCCACACGGGCAGCCTGGCGGGCGCGGACATCGCCTACGGCGCGGCGTTCAAGCGCGCGGGCGTGGTGCGCGCGGAGAACTTCGAGGCGCTGTTCGACTACGCGCAGGCCTTCGCGACGCAGCCCCTTCCCAAGGGCGACCGGATCGTGGTGATCACCAACGCGGGCGGCCCCGGCATCATGGCGGCCGACGCGGTGGAAACCCTCGGCATGAAAATGGAGCCCCTCACCCCCGAGGTGGCCGAGCATGTGAAGAAGAACCTGGCGGCGGCGGCGAGCGTGGCGAACCCGGTGGACGTGCTGGGCGACGCGCCGCCGGAGAAATACGCCATGGCGCTCGAGGCGGTGCTGGCGGACCCGAAGACGGACGGCGTGGTGGTCATCCTGACGCCGCAGGCCATGTCCGATCCGGACGCCACGGCGGACGCGATCATCCAGGCGGCGGCGGCGTGCGACAAGCCGGTGCTCGCGTGCTTCATGGGCGGGTCCAACGTGCTCGGCGCGCGCGCGAAGTTTGTGGCGGGCGGGGTGCCGGACTACACCTCCCCCGAGCGGGCCGTGGCGGCGATGAAGGCAATGGTGGGCTACAGCGCATGGCGGAACCGCCCGCCGCGCATCGTGACGCGGTTCCCCGTGAACCGGCACCGGGTCGAGCGTGTGCTGGCGCGGCAGGCCCGGTCCAACCGCAAGGAGATGGGCGAGGTCGAGGCGAAGGAAATCCTGAAGGCCTACGACTTCAACGTGCTTCCCGGCGCGCTGGCGCGCACGGCGGAGGAGGCGGTGGCCATCGCGGAGCGCGCGGGCTACCCCGTGGCGATGAAGATCGTCTCGCCGGACATCCTGCACAAGTCCGACATGGGCGGCGTGAAGCTGAACCTTTCCAAACCGTCGGAGGTGATGGACGCCTTCGATCTCATGATGCTCCGCATCAGCCGCCGGGCGCCCGGCGCCCTGCTCCGCGGCGTCTACGTCGAGAAGATGGGGAAGCCCGGCCGCGAGGTCATCCTCGGGATGCACCGCGACCCGCAGTTCGGCCCCATGCTCATGTTCGGCCTCGGCGGCATCTTCGTCGAGGTGATGAAGGACGTGAGCTTCTATCTGGCCCCGCTGACCAGGTCGGAGGCCATGGAGATGCTGAAGCGGACCCGGTCCTACGCGCTGCTGCGCGGCGCGCGGGGCCAGGCGGGCGTGGATCTGGACGTCATCGCGGGCGCGCTCCAGCGCATCAGCCAGCTGGTGACGGACTTCCCGCAGATAGAAGAGATGGACATCAACCCGTTCATCGTGGGTGAAGCCGGCACCCTCCCCGTGGTGGCCGACGCGCGCATGATCATTTCCGGAGTCGAGTAACATGAGCACCGAGACCAAGAAGCCGAGTTACAACGTGAATTGGCAGCAGGACTACGCGGAGATGGTTGTCACCTCCGCCGAGGCGGTCCGCAGCATCCAGCCGGGCATGCGCGTCTTTCTGGGCACCGGCTGCGCCACGCCGCTGGAGCTGGTGCGCGCCCTGGTCGCCCGGGCGGGCGAGCTGGCCGACATCGAGATCGTGCAGCTGCTGACCCGCGGCGACGCCCCCTACGCCACCAGCGATCTGGCGAGCTGCTTCCCCGTGAACAGCTTTTTCATCTCCGCCAACGTGCGCGGCATCATCCAGCAGGGCATGGGCGACTACACCCCCATCTTCCTGTCGGACATCCCGCGCCTCTTCCGGTCGGGCCGCCTCCCCCTCGATGTGGCGATGATCCAGGTCACCCCGCCCGACGAGAACGGCCTGTGCAGCCTGGGCGTGTCGGTGGACATCACGCGCAGCGCCGCCGAAAACGCGCGCATCGTGATCGCGCAGGTCAACCCGCAGATGCCGCGCACCCTGGGCAACGCCAGCGTGCACGTCTATGACCTGGACTACATGGTCCCCGTGGACGCCCCGATCATCGAGGAGCCCGCACCCGCCTACCGGGAGGGCACCGAGGAGATCGGCGAATTCCTCGCCGGCCTTGTCGAGGACGGGTCCACGGTCCAGCTGGGCATCGGCCGCGTCCCGCAGGCCGTCGCCAAGTTTCTCCGGGACAAGAAGGAGCTCGGCATCCACACCGAGATGCTCACGGACGCCATCATTGACCTGGTGGAGTCCGGCGTCATCACGGGCGCGAAAAAGACCCTCGACCGCGGCAAGATCGTCGCCAGTTTCGTCATGGGCTCCCAGCGCCTCTACGACCTGGTGGACAACAACCCCGTCTTCTCCTTCAACCCCACCGAGTATGTGAACGACCCGCACGTGATCAGCCGCCAGAACAAGATGGTCGCCATCAATGTGGGCCTCGAGGTGGACCTCACCGGCCAGGTCTGCGCCGACTCCATCGGGCACCAGTTCTACTCCGGCATCGGCGGCCAGGTGGATTTCAACCGCGGCGCCGCGCGCTCGGAGAACGGCAAGGCCGTCATCGCCCTGCACTCCACCACGGGCGAGGGCAAGTCCCGCATCGTCTCCACCCTGACCCACGGGGCGGGCGTGGTCACCACCCGCGGCGACGTCCACTACGTGGTCACGGAGCACGGCGTGGCTTACCTCCACGGCAAGAGCATCCAGGAGCGCGCCCTGGCCCTCATCAGCATCGCGCACCCGGACTACCGCGAGCAGCTGCTCAAGGACGCCATCGGGATGCGCTATGTGCGCGCCGAGATGCAGGACTACAGCGGAAAGATCACCGTGGGCCCCAAGGAAACCCGGACGACCATGCTGCTCGACGACGGCGCGCAGCTCACCATCCGGCCGATCCACCCCACCGACGAGCTCGCTCTCCGCGAGCTGTTCTACGCCCTCTCCCAGAAGTCCATCTACACCCGCTTCATGAGCCGCATGAAATGGGTCCCCCGCAAGCAGGTCAAGGACTTCGTCTACATTGACCACCGCAACGAGGTCTCCATCGTGGCGACCGTCCCGTCTGCGGACGGCGGCGACATCGTGGCCCTTGGCGGCTACTATCTCAACCCGCGCACCAACCGGGCCGAGGTCGCCTTCACGGTTCACGACGATTACCAGAACCGGCACATTGGCACCTTCCTCTTCAAGCAGCTGGTCACCATTGCCCGCAGAAACGGCATCGCCGGGTTCACCGCCGAGGTCCTCGACGAGAACAAGGCCATGCAGGCCGTGTTCAACAACTGCGGCCTCAAGACCGAGAGCAAGCTCGTTGAGGGCGTTTTCCACTACACCATGCAGTTTGACTGATTGACGCCCCCTGCCGGGAGTCCCATCGCGAAGACCACTAGTCGCATTTTTCGCCTTTTGCGCGGAAAATGCGACAAATTTTCCCTTGACATTCTTTTCAGCCTTGGTCTATAACAATACAAGATGGCCCGGAGTCCGTCCGCCCGTGATGCGGGGGGATGGACGGTTGGGCTAGTAAAAATGGACGGGATTGGCCGCCGGAGCCTTCCCCCCGGGCGGATTGCGCCGCCGAAGCGGGGGGTGAGAGGCCGCAACGGGCGCTCCCGTTGGTAGTTTGTTGACAACGGACTGCGGGGCCTCCGCAACACTGCGGATTCCCCGCGGGACCGGGACAGCGAATGGGCAAGGCGGGGCCGTCGGGCAGCTCCGGCGATTCCGTCAAAGGAGACAGGCGTATGCGCGCACGAACAGCGGCGGGCTGGATGCGGAAGGGGTCGGGGATCGCGGCGGCGGTGATGGCCGTGGCATGCGCCGCGGGGTTCGCCCAGGCGCAGGCCACCGACCAGGACATTGCCGGGGTGCTCGAATCCATGCGGGCCCCCGCGTCCGCGGAGCTTCCCGTCGTTCACCGCGATGACGCGGGCTACCTCCATTTTCTGGCCGCCCCGGCGGGTGGGCAGTTTGCCCTGCCCGGCGGCGCCGCAAAAAGCGGCGCGCCGGAGACCGCGGCGCGCGGGTATGTGGACGCGCACAAGGGCGCCTTCGGTCTTGCCTCGCCCGGCGCGGACCTGCGGGTGAAGAAGACCAAGGACCGCCCCAACGGCGCCGTGGTGCGTTTCTCCCAGACCCATGCGGGCCTTCCCGTCATCGGGGCCGAGATGGTGGTGCGCCTGTCCGCCGACGGCGGCGTGGCGATGGTGCTGAACGACATCATGACCGACGCGTCCGCGCTGGACGCGGACCCGTCGCTGCTGGCCCCCGATCTCACACCAGAGCAGGCGAAAGCGGCCGCGCTGCGCGCCGAATGCGCCCTTTCCCAGACGGAGAAGAACGCCTACACCGTTGGCGACACGCCCCTGCTGGCGGTGTTTTCCCCGCCGGTGTTCGGCATGAAGGGGGCTCCCGTGCTGGTGTACGAGGTGACCCTGAAGGACAAGACGCGGGCGAACGCCTCCGTGGCGGTGAGTGTGGACGCCAAGAGCGGGGAGATGGTTTTTCGCCGGGGGCTCGGCGCCGCGGCGCTCAGCCGCGAGATCTACGACGCCCAGGGCAAGCTCGACCCGCTGGCCGACCCCAAGCTTGTGCGCGAGGAGGGCAGCGACCCCACAGGCGACAAGTACGCCGACGCGCTGTATGACTACTTCGGCGACGTCTACAACTGGTACAAGGACAGCTTTGGCCGCGACAGCTACGATGACAACGGCGCCATGCTCAAGGGGTATGTCAACTGCCCGATGTACAACGCCTACTGGGACTCCTCGGAAGAGATCATGGTGTTCGACAACCGCCTGCTCGCTGACGACGTCGCCGGGCACGAGCTGACCCACGCGGTGACGGACGCCGAGGTGAGTTTCACCTATTTCGGCTTCTCGGGCGCCCTGTCCGAGATGTACTCCGACTGGGGCGGCGAGCTGGTGGACCTTTCCAACGGCCGGGGCGACGACAGCCCCGAGTTCCGCTGGTGGATCGGCGAGGACATGGAGCTGCTGATCCCCGACTCCCGCGGGCGCGACCGCGCCGACCCGGTCACGGAATACCCCGGGTTGCGCTACATGAAGGACCCGACGGTTTTCGGCGACCCGGACCGTCTCGGCAGCCCCTACCTGAAGAACCCCTACTCCATGACGGATCTGGGCGGGGTGCACGCCAACAACGGCATCGGCAACAAGCTGGTCTACCTGCTGACGGACGGCGACACCTTCAACGGCGAGACCGTCACCGGCATGGGTGAGGAGGTGGTCGGCCAGCTGTTCTACGCGGCATTGGACTCCCTTTCCACATCGGCCGACTACTATGACTTTTATTTCGCCCTTGGGGCCGCCGCCACCGACATAGGCCTTTCCTTCGATGGCAAACTTAATGTTGCCGCCGCGGCCCGCGCGGTCGAGATCGTTCCGCCGGAGGTGGCCCTGCTGGGGCTGCGCGACTTCCGGGCGGTGTCCGCAGTGGACGGCGACGGCCAGATTGCCGTCGCCCTCACCTGGACGAACCCCGCGATAGAGGACCTTTCCAACCTCACCGTGCTCCGCAATGTCGGCCGGTTTGCCCAGCGCCTTGGCGAGGGGACCATCCTGCCCGTGCAGCGGGGCGAGGACAAGTATCTCGACCGCGCGGTGGAGGAGGGCGTGGAGTATTACTACACCCTGATCGCCGACGTCACCGAGAGCTTCCCACAGATCGCCTATGCGCGCGTGGTGGCCGGCGCGCCCGCGCCCAGCGTGCTCAGCCAGCCCTTCGGTTACGACGCGATTCTCGGGCAGTCCGACCCGATGGACCTTTCCTTCTCCCAGCTGACCTTTACCCCCGTGGGGGCGCCCTCCGGGGGCGTCTCGGGCGACATGCCCGGCATCAGCTACTCGAACTACGAGGGCACCTTCCGCAAGAGTGTGTACGCGCTCCCGGTGGCCCGCGCCGACGCGGACGGCGGGGCCTACCGCCTCACCTTCACCGACGACAACGCGGTCTCCTATGTCGGGAGCGAGGTGCCCTTCCCCTTCTTCGGCAAGAAATACACGCAGCTGCATGTCGGCGCGAACGGGTACATCTCCTTTGCGGACGTGACGCCCATTCCCGAGCTGAACTTCCCCAGCCTGGCCGCGCATTTCGCCATCCCGCGCATCTCCTTCATGTTCAACGATTTCTCGCCCAGCATGGGCGGCGACGCCTGGTTCCGCCAGCTGGCCGACCGCATGGTGCTGACCTTTGAGGACATGCCCTCCTGGCCGTACTCTTTGCCCACGAACATGGTCGGCCGGACCACGGTCCAGGTGGAGCTGTTCTACAGCGGGCTGATCCGGTTCACCTATCTGGGTGTCGGCGCCGAGGATGCGCTTGTCGGCCTTTCAGACGGTGCGGGCTTCCCGCGCGACCCGTCCGAGGCCTTCCCCGACGAGGGCCTCCAGCAGGCCTACACCATTCCCGACCTGAGCGCGCTGCCCTCCGTGCAGACCCGTCTGGCCTTCCTCCCGACGCCTCCGGTGTCCGCCGCCGTCGGCGAGCAGATCACCTTCGACATGTCCGTGTACCGCCCCGCCGGTCTCGCGGGCGTTCCGGTGCTCTTCGGGGAGTGGAATGGTCCGGGCGCGGTGCCCTTTGCCGACCTTGGCAACGGCACGGGCCGCTTCTCCTGGACACCGCAGCCGGACCAGAAGGGACTGTTCACCCTGCGCGCGCGCACGCGGCTGGGCGGCCAGGAGGCCTTCCAGGACGTGAGCATCTATGTGGGCCGCTCCTTTGCGCGGCCTTCGGCGACGGATCTGGCCGTGTCCGCCGACACGCCCTTTGAGAACCCGACGCAGAGCCGGGTGGTGCCGCTCGGCCGCGCGCTGACGGCGTCGTATGTGTACGCGCACCCCGAAAAGGACGCCGACCCGGAGTATTACGCCGAGGGCGGCTCCCTGATCTACTGGTACCGGAACGGCCAGGTGGTCATCTCGCTGATTGGGCGGGCCGTGGTGCCGTCCACCGCGACCCGTGCCAGCGACCGCTGGTGGTTCGGCGTGGTTCCCGTCACGCGGTCGGGCATTGCGGGCGAAATGGTCATGTCCCCCGTGGTCACCATCGCCGGGTTCCCCGTCATCACCTCCGTCACGCCGCCTTACGGCCTGACGCTGGGGGGCGACCGGGTCACCCTGCTGGGCGAGCGCCTGAGCGGCGTCAGCCGGGTCACCTTCGGCGGCGTGGCCGGGTCAAACATCACCGTTATCAGCGACGGCGAGCTTAGGGTGACCACCCCGCTGCACGCCGCGGGCGTGGTGGACGTGGTGGCGGAGTCCATTGACGGCGTCGGCCTGGCCGCGGGCGCGTTCCGCTTCATCGGCGACGCGACCGGCGTCCCCGTGACGGACGTGAACAAGGACGGGAAGGTGGACGCGGCGGACGTGCAGCTGGTGACGGCGGACGTCCTGCGCCGGATCACCAAGTCCGTCTGGGTGACCGACGTGAACAACGACGGCCTGGTCAACACGCTGGACGTGCAGCTGGTGGTGAACTCCGCGCTCCTCCGGTAGGCGCGGCGAGAAGGAAAGTCACGCGGGCCCGCCCCTTCGGGGGCGGGCCCGCTTTTCCTTTCAGCGCGGCGGGAAGAGGGCCCGCTCCAGGGTGGCCGCGTCGAGGCCGGTGAAATCGGGGGACTTGACCAGGGCCTTCTCCGCAAAGGGCAGGCTCACGGGGTTCGCTCCGAGGAGAATGGCAACGAAGGGCATGCCCGCGGCCTCGGCCGCGAGAAACCCCGAGTAGCTGTCCTCGAAAACCACGCATGACGCGGGCGGAAGCCCCAGGCCCGCGGCGGCGGCGAGGAAGAGGTCGGGGGCGGGCTTTCCGGGCAGGCCCGCGTCCGGAGTGAGCACAACGGGAAACAGGTCACGCACGCCGAGCTGGTCGAGGACCAGCCGGGCGTTGGGTTCCGGGGCGTTTGAGGCCACGGCGCAGGGAATCCCCGCCGCGCGAAGCTGGCCGAGGAAGGCGGGCAGTCCGGGCATGGGCCGCACCTGCGGCCCGTAGAGTTCCCGGTAAATTCCCTCCTTCTCCTCGGCGATGTCGTTCCCCAGGTCCCCGCGTCCGAAATTGCGGCGCATGTTCTCCATGATGGCCGTGTTGTCCTTGGAGTGGATGTGGCTCCGGTAGTACTCCGCGTCGAGGGGCAGCCCCCTCCGCACGCCGAGCTCGATCCAGGCGGCCTGGTGGAAGGCGTGGTTGTTTACCATGGTGCCGTCCACATCGAAGATGGCGCCCCAGACGGGACGCGGGGTTTCTTGGGGGGCTCTTGCGGACATGGGAGTCTTTCCGGGTGGGCTGGGTGCGCGCTGCTGGTTTCGGTTTTTATTCTGAAAGGAGTTCCTGGAAATACCGCGCCCGGGCCGCCGCCACAGACAGGGCGGTGCGCCCGGCGCCCCGTGCCAGGCACAGGTGCGCCGCCTGCGTCTCCGCCAGGGCGCGCGCCATGCGGCCGGGGGCCGCGCCGGGGATCAGTTCCAGGGCGCGCCCTACGCGCAGCGTGGAGAGCAGGGCGAGCCCCTCGCGGAACCCCAGCAGCCGCGCGCCCCGGGCCAGGGCCAGGGCCCGCGCAACGCGGTCCTCCAGGCGTTCCCGGTCGTGGGCGAGGGTTTGCCGCGCCTGCTCCTCCAGTCCGGCCGCCTGCCTCGCCGCGTGGCCCACCCGCAGGACCAGTTCCTCCTCCGGAACCCCCAGCGCGTCGGTGTTGTGCAGCACATACAGGTCCCCGGGGGCCGTTGTTCCGGAGCCGGAACACACGCCGTCCTCCGTGCAGAGAAGGCACTGGGCGTGCAGCGGTTCGATTTCCGCCGCCGTCAGGCAGAACTGGCCGCCCCGCGTCCTCAGGGCCGCCCCCTGCTCCGGGGGATTGCCCAGGGCGGCGGGCGCCAGGGCCAGGCGGCGCGTGTGCAGCTCGCGGACGAGCCCGCCGAGCCCGTCGCAGGCGGCGAGCGCGGGAAGGTGGAGCAGCACCCCCGCCCGGAGGCCCGTGCCCGCCATGTCGAGGCGCGAGGTGAGGAACCCCAGCCGGTCATCGCAGGCGTAGTTGAGGACGGCGGCCAGCGCGTCGTCCGTGCGGCTGACCCGCGCCCACGCGTCCTCCAGGCGGTTGCCCGGGACGGAGGCGCGCAGCAGCAGGTGGTCCCCGGCGTTGGTGAGCACCGACAGGTCCTGGGAGGGCGAAAGGTGGAGGCCGCGCGCGCGGTCGGGCAGGGCGGCCCAGGCCGCGGTGGCCAGCCAGCGCTCGGCCAGGGCCTGGGTCTCAAGCGTGTCGGAGGTTTGGGGCGCGGCCGCCAGTCCGGCGAGGGCGCTTTCCACGGCCGCGCGCACCCGCGCGGCCACCGCGCACAGCTCCCCCTCGTTGCACCGCGCGGGAAACACGAAATCCGAAAAATTGCGCGCGAGGGTGCAGTGGGAGGCAAGAACCGCCCAGTCTCCGTCCTGCCCGTCTTCCGCCCAGGGCGGGGGGGTCTGTAAGAGGCTGCTGACGGGCATTGTGCTAGTCGAGCTCCCTTCCGGGGTGTCTGAGGGCCGCGTCAAGCCGTTTGATTTCATCCCTGATCACGGCGGCCTGCTCGTAGTCCTCCAGGCGGAGCACGCTGCGCAGCAGGGTCCGCTTGTGCTGAAGCTGGGCGTGCAGCTGCGCGCGCCCGTCATCCACCCGGGGCGTCTTTCCCTGGTGCCGCATGCCCCGGTGCAGCCCCTCCATCACCGCCTCCACCTCCGCGCCGAAATGCCGGTAGCAGGCCGGACATCCCACGGTGGCCCCCTCCAGCACCCGGGCCAGTGTGTCGCCGCACGAGGGGCACGCGCGGGCCGCACCGCCGCTTCGCGGCGGCGCCCCCGGACTGCGGGCGGGCGCACGCACGGTCGGCTGGGATTCCCCGAGCGAGAAGGCGGACGAGGCGTCCCGCTGGTAGCTGTCCAGGCACTCCGCGCACAGGTCTTGATGAACCACCGTGCCGTCCACCACCTCGGCGTACTTCACCGTCGCTGGGTTTCTATGGCATTTCTGGCAAAGCATGGCGTCAACTCCGCCCTGAGTATATCACCGCGCGCCCCGGGGGGGCACGGGGGACAATGGATGTGCCGGACACGTGCGGGCCTTTCGTTCGAGGCATGACGGTCCCCCCCGCGACTGCGGGAACTGCCGCCCGCGATTGACAGCGCGGTGCCGCACGCGCTATTTTTTGAGGCAGGGCAGTACCAAATCTCGGGTTGAAATCGTCATGGAGGGCTTTGTGATGCGGGAAAAAGACTTTGTCCTGTCGTTGATGGTTCCGGGGGGCTGGCTGGCGGGCATCTTGGGGCTGGTGGCCGGGGTGATCGGCTTCGTGGTCTACACGGTGGCCTCTCCCGTGCTGTTTTTTGTCGCCCTGTTTTATCCCGGCGGGCCGGAGGACCTTTTTAACGCCCTGATCAACGAGGACGGGGGCGGGGAGGAGTAGTCCGGCGGGGGCGCGCGGGGCCCCCGGCGGCGGATGGGGCGGAGGGAACCCCGCGTCCGGGGTCCCCGGAGGACACCTTTGGCCCGGGACACAACGACAAGCCTGCACCCCAAGGCGGGGCTGGTGCTTTCGCTGAACGCGCTCTACAACGTGGCCGAGGCCCTGTGCTCGGTCTTCGTGGGCGTCTATTTCTACGTCAACAGCCTCGATTTCCGGGTGGTTTGCCTGCACTACGCGACGCTCTATGCGGTGACCCCGGTGGTGTTCCTTCTGGCGGGGTGGTACGCGAAAACCCGGGACCGGGTGCATGTCTTCCGCATCGGGCTGGTGCTGCACGCGGCGTACTACGGGGCGCTCCTCTGGCTTCAGGAGGACTCGGCGGACCACGCTGTGGCGCTGGGCGTCCTGCTGGGGGTGACCTGGGGGTTTTTCTGGGCGGGGAACAACACCTTCACCTTCGACTACAGCACCCTCGAGCGCCGGGACTACTTCCTGGGGATGCTCTCCACGGTGAGCGCCGTGGCGCGGCTGGCGGGTCCGCTGATCGCCGGTCTCATCATCGGCCTGGCACCCCATGCCGAAACGGGTTACCGCGCCGTGTTCACCCTGGCGTTGTTGCTGTATCTGGCGGCCATCGCGGCAAGCATGCGGATCCCGCACGACGGGGTCCGCCGCCCCTTTCATCCGCGCCCGGCGTTCTTTCCGCCGTCCGGCGACTGGCGCCTGGTCATGGCCGCCTCGGCGACCCTTGCCGGTTCCTTCCATATCCTCCAGTTCGTGCTTGCCGTGATCCTGTTCCTGCGCACGGGCAGCGAGATCAGCGTGGGCGGGTTTGCCTCGGCCCAGGGGCTCATCGGGGTGGCGGCGGCCTGGCTGGTGGGGCGCACGGTCACGGTCCACACCCGGAAGCCCTTCATGCTGGCGGGCACGCTGGTGATGGTTGCGGCGGGCTGCCTGGTCGCCTGGCGGCTGGACCTGGTGACCCTGGTGCTCTTCGGGTTCCTGCGCAGCGTGTCCGAGCCGCTCTTCGGCATCCCGCACACGGGCATCCGCTTCGACGTCATGTCCCGCACCGCCGCCCCCGGCGACCGCATCGAGTACCTGGCCGCGTGGGAGCTTCCCCTGGCGGCGGGCCGCCTGTTCACCATGACCCTCGTGGTGCTCCTGTACACCTTTTTCGGCGAGACGGGGCTTCGCGCCGCCATCGCCCTGGTCAGCCTGTACCGCGTGGGCACCTATCTCCTTCTCCGCCGGGTGTCCATCGTGGCCCGCCCGGAACTCCTGGAGGAGCGGGCGCGCGGCTGATCCGCGCCCCGCGCCCGGTCTCGCGCGGGTTGCGCTGGCGTGCCGCGGGGGAATATCATCCCGTCAGGCAGGACCATGTGCGGCGGAACCGTTGACTCTTGGAGGGATGTGTCATGGGCAGGCGTCTTTGTTTCACCCTTTCTCTCGCGGCGTTGGTGTTTGGATGCTGTGTTGCGCCGCCCGCGCGGGCGCAGCTGACCGACAGCGACCTGGAGGCGCTGCGCGCCGAGGGCACCGCGCAGGGCTGGACCTTTGAGATCCGGCGGACCACCGCGTCCACCCTCCCGGAGGAGGCGCTGTCCGGGCTCCGCCTGCCGCCGCCCGATGATCCCCACTGGAAGAACGCCCCCGCCATGCCCGCGCCTGCGGACAAGGCCGATCCGCCGTCCTCCTGGGACTGGCGCGCCCTGGGCGGGGTGACTTCCGCCAAGGACCAGGGGTCCTGCGGGAGCTGCTGGGCCTTCTCCACCATGGGCGTGGTCGAGAGCGCCATCCTCCGCGCCGACGGCGTGGTCGTGGACCTGTCGGAGCAGCACCTGCTGAGCTGCAACACGTCCAACTGGGGCTGTTCCGGCGCGACCTGGGGATACTCCTGGCTGATTGACCAGCCGGACACCTGCGGCCGCGTGGGTGCGGTGCTGGAGACAGACTACCCCTACAGCGCCGCGCGGTCAGAGTGCCTGTGCGACGCGCCGCGGCAGTACCGCGTCCGGGAATGGGGCTACGTCAACGGGCTGCGCCCCTCGGTGGACGACATCAAGCAGGCGCTCATGCTCCACGGCCCCCTCGGCATCTCCATCTACACCAACGCGCCCTTCAGCGCCTACGGCGGCGGCGTCTACAACGCCTGCGACCCCGAAGCCACCATGTTCGACATAGACCACGCCATCATGATCGTGGGCTGGGACGACGCGCTGGGCGACGGCGGTGCCTGGATCATCAAGAACTCCTGGGGCGGGGACTGGGGGGAGAACGGCTTCGGCTATGTGGCCTACGGCTGCAACCTGGTCGGCTTCGCCGCCAACTACGTCGTCTATGACGGGCTTGATGCCCGCCTGTCCGTCTCCCCCGCCACGGGCACCCACCTTTCCGGACCCGCCGGCGGCCCCTACACCCCCGACGCGGCCTCCTACACCGTGACCAACAACGGCGCCGCTGCGGTGAACTGGCAGGTGACCGTCCCCGCGTGGATCTCCGCGGCGCCCGCGAACGGCGCGCTTTCCCCCGGCGGGTCGGTGCAGGTGACCGTCACCGTCAACCCGGCCGGCGTGCCGGCCACCGGCGGCCTGTTCACCGGGGACCTCGTCTTCGCCCTGCCGTCCCTGGCGGTGGAGGAGCGGCGGCAGGTGTCCCTGTCCCTGCCCAAAGAGGTGCTCTACAGTTTCCCGCTGGACACGGACCCCGGATGGGGCGTCACGGGCAGCTGGGCCTTCGGCGCGCCGCTGGGGTTTTCCGGAGGCAACGGCGCGGACCCCGCCGCCGCCTTCACGGGCGACAACGTCTACGGCTACAACCTCGCGGGCTACTACGAGAACAGCATGACGGCGCGCTACCTGACCACGGCCGCCCTGGACTTCACGGGCCGTCAGGACATTGAGCTGCGCTTCATGCGCTGGCTGGGCGTGGAGTCCTCCCGCTACGACCACGCGCAGATTCAGATGAGCGTGGACGGGGGGGCCTGGGTTCCCGTCTGGGACCATGAGGGTGGAAACCTCGCCGAGTCCGCGTGGACCGAGCGGGTGGTGGCGCTGCCGGCCTCGGCCGCCAACAAGGCCTCCGTGCGCGTGCGCTGGGTCATGGGGCCCACGGACGGCTCGTACGTCTACGCGGGCTGGAATCTGGACGATATCGAGTTCCGGGGCAACCCGTACACCCCCTCCGGGGATCCGCAGCCCTGCGACATAGACTCCCTGCCGGCGCTCTTCCAGACCCTTCTCATGATCGGTGACACGGACAACGACCAGATGCTCGCCCAGGCGGAGATCGTGGTCTATGTCCCCGAGGCCGCCGCGTTCTGGCACATGTTCGACCCGAACGCGGACGGCAAGGTGGACTATGACGAGTTCGTCACCAACGCGCTGATCGCGGAGGTGCTTCCGGAGCTCGACACCGACGGGGACAACGCGCTCACCCAGCAGGAGATCAGCGCCCTCACGGACATCATCACCCCCGGTCTCTTCGCCCTGGTGGACGCGGACAACAGCGGCGGCATTGACTGCGGCGACCTGGGCCTCGTGCCCCCCGCGCCCTGCGAGGACTGCGCCGCCCCGTCCCCCGGTGTCTACGAGGCGGGGCAGGACGCCTGTCTGATGGTCCCCGGCACCTTCACGGAAGACGCCGCGTTCCTCTGGCACAAAGAGGGCATCGGCGAGCTGCTCGAGGGCCGTTGGACCGGTGTCCACTGCAAGAGTCTGCGAATCCCCAACCTTCAGGTCGAGGACGCCGGCACCTATTATTGCCACTATACCGACGGCGCGGGCAAGGGCATCCCCGACGTCTACACCATTACCATCCGTGTCGCGGAGGACCTCCCCGCCTCGTCGGCGGCAACGCTTGCCCTGGCGGTCTTGCTGGCGGCGGCGTGTGGGGCGCGGTGCCTGGGATGGAAGAGGAAATCTCCCCCCGCAGTCGCCGGATAACAGACGGTCCCCGCGTCCGCACTTGCGCGGAAAGCAGTGCCTCCACGGGTGGGCTTCTCGGCGTTTCCCCGGGGCGGCAGGGGCCATTCCCGCCGGGCCGTTGCTTGCTTCGCCCGGGCGGGCGCAGAAGCCATCCCTCGCTTGTCACTTCGCCCGGACGGCGCCCTTCTTGGGCGTGCCCGCCGCAGCGTGGTATACTTCGCACGCCGTTTAATGAGGCGCATTTCGCGGAATTATTCGCATGAACTCCAGCAAACAGCGGTTTCCGGTGTGGATTCGCCGGGCGTGGCCGTCCGGCCGGGCCCACGAGGAGGTCAGGTCCCTTCTCAGCGACCTCAATCTGCACACCGTCTGCCAGAGCGCGCACTGCCCCAACCAGGGGGAGTGCTGGGCGCGCCGCACCGCCACGTTCCTGATTCTGGGGAACGTCTGCACGCGCCACTGCGCCTTCTGCGGGGTCCATTCCGGCGCGCCGCTACCCGTGGACCCGGATGAGCCGGAGAACATCGCGGAGGCGGTGGCCCGGCTGGGCGTCCGACACACAGTCATCACCTCGGTCACGCGGGACGACCTGCCGGACGGCGGCGCGGCGCATTTCGCGCGCGTGATCCGCGCGGTCCGCGCCCGGACGCCGGGGGTCACCGTGGAGGCGCTGACGCCGGATTTCGGGGCGGACCCCGAGGCCCTGGGCCTCGTGGCGGGGGCGGCCCCGGAAATCCACAGCCACAATATCGAGACCGTGCGGCGGCTGCATCCCGCGCTGCGGGACGCCCGCTACCGCTACGACACCTCCCTCGAAACCCTGCGCGCCGCACGGCGGCTCATGCCGGAGGCGGTGGTGAAGTCCGGGTTCATGCTGGGCTGCGGCGAGACGGAGGACGAGGCGCTGGAGACGCTTGCCGACCTGCGCGGGGCGGGCTGCGACGCCGTGGCCGTGGGCCAGTACCTGCGCCCGCGGACGGAGAACGCCCCCGTGGCGGAGTTCGCGCCGCCGGAGCGCTTTGAAAGGCTGCGGGCGGCGGCGCTGGACCTGGGGTTCGCCTTTGCCGTGGCCGGACCCTTCGTGAGAAGCTCGTACCATTCGGAGGACGCGCTGCGCGCGCGGTCCTGTGGGGAGGACTGAGGCATGCCGAAGACTCTTGAGGTGGCCCTGCCCAGCCTGGGCGACGACGGGGACGCGGTTTCCGCCGCCGTGGTGTCCATGTGGCTGGTGGGGATCGGCGCCACCCTGCGCGCGGGCGATGACCTGCTGGAGGTGAACACGGACAAGGCGGCCTTTGTGGTGCCGTGCCCGGCGGACGGGGTGCTGTGCGAGATGCGCGTGCGGCCGGACGACGAGGTCCGGCCCGGCGACGTGCTGGCCGTGCTGGAAATCGCGGACTGAAACACA
>Ga0123329_1001845_pt1 | contig 19266 bp, 14 predicted proteins | sample BioC12SIPDNA_FD_89703 | JGI IMG/M metagenome (GOLD analysis project Ga0123329, IMG submission 89703) | Anaerobic biogas reactor microbial communites from Washington, USA - Biogas_R1_B C12 SIP DNA | ecosystem: Engineered > Bioreactor > Anaerobic > Unclassified | place: Washington, USA | collected...
AACAGGGAGGCGGCAACGACAACCAGGGGAAATCCTGATAACAAAAGCCGCATCACCTGGTGAAATGGAAAACTTCCGGATCGGGGGCGGGGTTGGCGCAACCCGCCCCCTGATTTTTCCCTGAGGAATTGACGGGCGCCGGCAATATAGCCTTGCCGCCGGAACCGAAAACCGAACAAAAATTTTTCCGTCCTGCCGGGTTTACCGCCGCAGGAACGGTGCAACCGGGGGCGGCTCTGTGCTACCCTGCCGGAAATATCTTTGCCAAGGAAAACCGGCCCCATCCCGATGCCCGCTAAAAACAGCCCGACCTTCTTCGATACCCATATCCACCTGGAGGAATTCGACCCCCGGTGCGGAGAACTGGCCGCCGCCCGCGCCGCCGGTATCGGCTATTTCCTGGTTCCCGGGGTGGCTCCCCAAGGATGGGATCAGATCCTCGCCCTGGCCCGCGCCGAATCGGCGGTCTGGGCCGCCCCCGGCATCCATCCCCTGGCCGCCGATCAATGGAACGATGAAACGGCCCGTCGCTTGCGGGAACTCCTTGCCGAGCCCAAGGCCGCGGCGGTCGGCGAGATCGGCCTCGACCGGATGCGCTCCGCTCCCCCCCACGCCATTCAGGAAAAAGCCTTCCGCGCCCAACTCCGCCTGGCCGCGGCAAACGACCTGCCGGTACTGATCCATTGCCGCAAGGCGTGGCGCCGTACCCTCGATATCCTCCGCGAGGAGGGAGCGCACCAATGCGGAGGCATTCTCCACTCCTTCTCCGGCAGCCTGGAAATCGCCCTGGAAGGGATTTCCCTCGGCTTTGTCATCGCTTTCGGCGGCCCCCTGACCTATCCCAACGCCCGCCGCATTCCGGAGGTATTGAAAGGCATTCCTGACCAGGCCATCGTCCTCGAAACCGACGCCCCCGATCTCTCCCCCGAGCCTTATCGGGGCCACCGGAACCGTCCTCTCCATCTCCTGCTGATCGCCCGTAAAGTGGCGGCAATACGGGGTTGGACGCTGGAACGGACGGCGGCCGTGACCACCGCCAACGCGCTGCGCATCCTGCCCCGCATGGCATCACGAGAGGATCAGCCATGAGGGCAGAACGCTTTTCGCGACTGCGGCTCCTCTACGGAGCCGAGGCGCTGGCGCGTTTGGCATCCTCTTCGGTGGCGGTGGTCGGCATCGGCGGCGTCGGCGGTTACGCCGCCGAAGCGCTGGCCCGCTCCGCTGTCGGCCGCCTGACCCTGATCGACTTCGACGTCGTCGCCCCCTCCAACATCAACCGCCAGGTTCACGCCCTGGAGGGAACCCTCGGCCGGGCCAAGGTGCAGGTCATGGCCGAACGCTGCCAGGCCATCCATCCGGAAATCGAGGTGGAGCCGATAAAGGCCTTCTTCAGCGCCGAAAACGCCGCCATCCTTCTCAGCTCCGGTGTCGACGCCGTCCTCGACTGCATCGACACCGTCACCGCCAAACTCCTGCTCATCGAAACCTGCTGGAAACGGGGCCTTCCCGTATTCTCGTCCATGGGAGCGGCGGGCAAAGTCGACCCCACGGCCATCGCCGTCGCCGATCTATTCGACACCCGCAACTGCCACCTGGCGCGAATCCTGCGCAAGGAACTGCGCAAACGCGGTGTCGGTCCGGGGGTGACGGTGGTCTACTCCAGGGAAGGATGCCGCGGCAACGGCGGTGGACAACTCCGCGCCGAGGCTGGGGAACCCCACAGCCCGCGAAGACGCCCGACCCTCGGCTCCTCCTCCTATATTCCGCCCCTTTTCGGGCTTACGTTGGCGGGTGAAGTGCTCCGCCGCTTGACGGAAGAAGACCTGTAAAGACCGATAACCCCTTCCACCGATCAGCCTTTCTCAACACCTTCGGCGGGCCGGAAAACCCCTCTTTTCAGGCGCAGCTTCCTTGGTCGTTGGCAACCGGAAAAGATTCTTTCCGGCGCACTTTGCATGCCCGACTGCACGTGGTATGCATATAAGAAGAATGCAGCAGGTTTTCACCCCATTCCTGATCGGCGGCCACCATCCGGGTTAGCCGCATCTGTGTTTTTGTAATCCAGGCGAGCCTGCCGCGCCGGTGGGGTTGAAGACACGGAGATGGTTTTTGCCGCATTTGATTCCCTTCCTATCCTTCGGGCAAACACCAAAAAGCTGTCAGCGTCATCGGCACAACGAGCGCAATGTTTCCGGCCAAAACCGCCAGGGTGATCGGCATTGCCGGCAAGAGCCCCTCGGTTCCCCGTTTTCTTGCCGGAAACCAAGAACTTCCCTGCTGCTGATTGAACAAGTCTTCTACCGTCACGAAAACGGAGGAGTTTCTCATGTCCAAAACCCTCTCCAAAAGGTTTTTGATTGGGATCATCCTGACGGCAGCCGTTGCCGGCGTTGTTTTCTTTGGTTACCGGTATTGGCAGTCCAGGAAATTCTCTCTGCCGCCGGGAATCACCTCGGGCAACGGCCGCATCGAGGCCAAACTGGTCGATGCCGCCGCCAGAGAGGCGCTCCGGGTAAAAAAAATTCATGTTGAGGAGGGGGATCTGGTCGCACCGGGGCAGGTGCTGGTGCAGCTTGACACCGTCACCCTGGATGCCCAGATGGCCGAGGCGGAGGCCAAGGTCGCCGCGGCCCGGGAGCGGGTCGCCATCGCCGAGGCCGGAATTCTCAGCCGAAACAGCCAGATCCGCCTGGCGCGGATTGAAACGGAGCGTAACCGCAAGCTAGTCGAGGAACGGGCCGGCTCCCAGCGGGACTACGACATCTCCAGAACGAGACTGGAAACCACCATTGCCGGGCTCGCCGAAGAAGAAGCCCGCCTGCAATCGGCCAAACAGGAGGTCCTGGTCGCCCAGGCCAACGCAGCTACCATCCTGACCCGCATCGACGATGCGACGCTGCGGTCGCCGGTTCGGGGCAGGGTTCTCTATCGGCTGGCCGAAGTGGGCGAGGTGCTGGCTCCCGGCGGGAAGGTGCTGACGCTGGTCAACCTGGAGGATGTCTTCATGGAGATATTCCTTCCTTCGGCCCAGGCCGCCCGCACCAAGATCGGCGCCGAAGCGCGGATTGCCGTTGACAACGCTCCCGGCCTGGCGGCGGCTGGTTATGTCAGCTTCGTCTCCCCCGAGGCCCAATTCACTCCCAAGCAGGTCGAGACTCTCAGCGAGCGGGAAAAACTGATGTTTAGGGTCAAGATCAAAGTCCCCGAAGAACTGGTTGCGGCGCATATCGAGTACGTCAAGACAGGCATCCGGGGGGTCGGCTATGTCAAGCTCGATGAAGCCGCTGTCTGGCCATCCTGGCTGCAGAAACTGGTGGGGCCGGCGCTGCGGGATCCGCCGACCGGAAAACCTGGGGACAAGAAAATCCGGGAGGCCTCCTGATGAGCCGCCCTGAAGAAAAAGGGATCACCCCGGTGAGGACACCTTCGGCCGGCACCGGTACCGCCATTCTGCTGGCTCTGTTGGCGGTCCTGGGTGGATGCACGCTGGGCCCCGACTTCATCAGGCCGCAGACCGAGGTCAACGATTATTGGAGCACTAAAGGAAACCCGCGGGTCGCAACCGAGACGTCGGTCGACCGCCAGTGGTGGAGTGCCTTCAACGACCCCGCCCTCGATCAGTTGATCTCCATCGCCTCCCAGGAAAACCTGCCCTTGCAGATCGCCGCGCTGAGAATCATGGAGGCCCGGGCCCGGCTCGGGCTGGCCATCGGCGGACAGTATCCCCAGCAGCAGGAGGCTTTCGGCAGCGCAACCAGCCACCGCCTCAGTAAAAACGCCCCCAACAGCCTTGCGGCCGATCGCCATCACTGGGATTACCAGGTCGGTTTCGATGCGCTTTGGGAAATGGATTTCTGGGGCAAATTCAGACGCGACGTGGAGGCTTCCCACGCCGACCTGAGCGCCTCGGTGGCCGACTATGACGACGCCCTGGTTTCCCTGATCGGCGAAGTCGCCCGCACCTACACCCTGATCCGCACTTTTGAGGTGCTCATCGAACTGGCCGGAGAAAACGTGCAGCTTCAGGAGGAAGGCCTGAGGATTGCCGAATCCCGCTTGCGCAACGGGGTCACCACGGAACTGGACGTGACCCAGGCGCGAACCTTGCTTGAAAGCACACGAGCCGCCATTCCCCAGTTGGAAGCCCGCCTGCGGCAGGCGCAAAACGCCTTGGGTACGTTGCTGGGGCGGCCGACAGGCAGCGTTCAGGCCTACCTGAAGGAGCGCCGGAGCATTCCCGTGGCACCGGTTACCGTGGCTGTCGGCATGCCCGCCGAATTGCTGCGACGGCGGCCGGATATCCGCAGCGCAGAGCTTGCCGCCGCCGCCCAGTGCGCCCGCATCGGCATTGCCAAGGCCGATCTTTATCCCAGCTTTTCCCTCCTTGGCGAAATCGGCGTACAGACCAGCAGCCAGGGCGGAGTCCGCTCGGGGCACGCGAATTTGAGCAACCTGTGGGACTCCCAAAGTATCTTCTATACCTTTGGGCCACGGGTCAAATGGCCTCTTTTCCATTACGGTCGGCTGAAGAATCAGGTGCGCATCCAGGACGCCCGCTTCCAGCAATTGCTCGTCAACTATCAAAACACCGTCCTTAAAGCCGGTCAGGAGGTGGAGGATTCCCTCACCGGTTTTCTCAAGGCCGGGGAAACCGAGGTGTTTGGACAGAAGGCGGTAAATGCCGCCCGGCGTTCGGTGGAAATCGCCCTGACCCAATACAAGGAAGGCGCCGCCGATTATCAGCGGGTTCTGGATACGCAACGGGCCCTGCTGCAGGAACAGAACAACCTGGCCCAGGCACGATCGGCCATCGCCACGAATCTGATCGCTCTTTACAAGGCCTTGGGCGGCGGCTGGGAATTGCGCCGGGGCCAACCCGTCCTGGCCGAAAGCACCCGGAGCGGAATGGAAAAACGGACGGACTGGGGACGCCTGCTGGCGCCGCAACCGGCGGCGGAAACGGGGAAGCTCCCCGCGGCCGGCGAATTCCCGGTGTTGCTGAAACCGGACTGGTAGGTGCCTCTATGCCGGCAATTCACCGCGGAAAATCTTCGCTTTCGTCGGGGCACCAGGGGTATGGCACTTCTTGCCTGACCACCCGTTTCAGCTGCCCACCAAGGGAGGCTTGATCCATGGCATCCTTCCACTCCCGGGACTCATCTTCGGCAGCCTCCGCCAAGCCGGTGGTTGCCATCGCGGAGGTCTCCCATCTCTACGGCCGGCTGGTGGCCCTCGACGCCATCTCCCTGGAGATTCCCCGCGGCCTCATGGTCGGCATCATCGGCCCCGACGGCGTCGGCAAATCGACGCTGATGGCCCTCATCGCCGGTTCCAAAAAGCTGCAGCAGGGCAGGATGACCGTCCTCGACGGCGACATCGCCGACCTGCGCCATCGCCGCCGGGTCTGCCCGCAAATCGCCTATATGCCCCAGGGCTTGGGCAAGAACCTCTATCTGGAGCTCAGCGTCCACGACAACGTCGATTTCATGGCCAGGCTCTTCGGCCTCTCCGCCGCGGAGCGCTCACTCCGCGTCAGAGAACTGCTTGCCGCCACCGGCCTCGACCCCTTTCCCGACCGTCCCGCCGGCAAACTGTCAGGGGGCATGAAACAGAAGGTCGGGCTCTGCGGCGCCCTGGTCCACGACCCGGATCTGCTCGTCCTCGACGAGCCCACCACCGGCGTCGATCCCCTCTCCCGGCGCCAGTTCTGGACCCTCATCGACGATATCCGGGCCAGCCGTCCCGGTATGAGCGTGGTCATTTCCACCTCCTACATGGACGAGGCGCAGCGCTGGGACTGGATCGTGGCCATGGATGGCGGACGCGTGCTGGCGACCGGTACTCCGGCGGAACTGATGGAGCAAACCGGCAGCACCGATCTGGAGCAGGCTTTCATCGCCCTTTTGCCCGCGGAAAAACGCCGGGGCCACACCCGGCTGACGATTCCGCCCCGGGTCGCCGGCTCCTCGGAAATCGCCATCGACGCCAAAGGCCTGACCCGCCGCTTCGGCAGTTTCACCGCCGTCGACCAGGTCACCCTGGCCATCGAGCGGGGCGAGATCTTCGGTTTCCTCGGCTCCAACGGCTGCGGCAAATCGACCACGATGAAAATGCTGACCGGTTTGTTGCCTCCAACTGCGGGAAGCGCAACCCTGTTCGGCCAGTCGGTCGCAGCCGGCAGTTTGGAAGTGCGCAAGAATCTCGGTTACATGACCCAGTCCTTCTCCCTTTACGGGGAACTGACCGTGCGCCAGAACCTGGTCCTGGATGCCCGGCTCTACCACATCCCCCCGGAAAAGGCGGCGCGGCGCATCGCCGAGCTGGTGGAGAAATTCGGCCTCGGCCCTTACCTCGATTCCCTGGCCGAGGAATTGCCGATGGGTCTGCGCCAGCGACTTTCACTGGCGGTGGCCGTGCTCCACGAACCGGAAATGCTGATTCTGGATGAACCGACCTCGGGGGTCGATCCGGTGGCCCGGGACAGTTTTTGGGAACTGCTCATCGATCTGTCGCGACGCCAGGGGGTGACGATCTTCGTAACCACGCATTTCATGAATGAGGGCATGCGCTGCGACCGGATTTCGTTGATGAACGCCGGCAAGATCCTCGCCTGCGACGCCCCGCAGAAACTAATCGCTTCCCGCGGCGCCGAAAGCCTGGAGGAAGCTTTCATCGGTTATATGGAAGACGCCATCGCCGAAGAGACGGCCGGCGGCGAAAACAGGGGCCCGGAACCGGTCCGTGCGGGACCGCAGAATCCGCCGCCGCTCCAGCGGCAAGCTTCCGAACCGGCGGGCTTGTGGTTGCCCCTGGCCCGCTTGATGGCCTACAGCAATAATGAAACGAGGCAGATCCTGCGCGATCCGGTGCGCCTGGCTTTCGCCTTCCTGGGTTCCGCCCTGCTGATGCTCGTCTTCGGCTTCGGCATCACCACCGATATCCAGAATATCCGCTTTCCCTCCCTCGATCTGGACCGTTCGCCGGAAAGTCGCGCCTACCTCGAACAGTTCGCCGGATCGGCACCCTACTTCATCCCCTTTGCGCCGCTGGTTTCCTCCCGGGAAGCCATGGCGAGATTACAGGCCGACGAGATATCCCTGGTGATCGAGATTCCGCCCGGATTCGGCAGAAATCTGCGCCGGGGCTCGCGGCCGGAGGTCATGGCGCAGGTGGACGGGGCGATGACCTTCCGCGGCGAGACCGTGGCCCAGTATGTCCAGGGGGTGCACAACACCCTGCTGCGGGACCCGGCAAGCGGGCTGCAGACGGGAGTCCAGAAATACCGGGCCAATTTCCAGGAGCGCTACCTGTACAATCCGACCTTCGAAAGCATCTATTCGATGGTGCCGAGCGTGCCGGCCCTGCTGCTGGTGCTGATACCGGCGATTCTCATGACGGTCAGCATCGTGCGTGAAAAGGAACTCGGCTCCATCATCAATTTCTATGTCACCCCGACGGGTAGATTGGAATACCTCCTGGGCAAGCAACTCCCCTACATCGCCATCGGCATGCTCAACTTTTTCATCCTCGTGGCCATTTCCCTGGTCGTTTTCGGCGTTCCGATCAAGGGGAGCTTTCTGATGCTGACCCTGTGCACCCTCCTCTATGTCACCGCGACCACCGGCATCGGCATGGTGACCTCGACCTTCACCGGCAGCCAGGTCGCCGCCGTCTTCGTCACGGCGATTCTCACCATCGTACCGACCATCCAGTTCTCCGGTCTGCTGCAGCCGGTGTCGACCTTGGAAGGCAACGCCCGGCTGGTCGGCATGATCTGGCCGACAACCTACTACATGCACTCCAGTGTCGGCGCCTACACCAAGGGAATAGGACCGTCCCTCATGGTCCAGGATCTGGTTTTTCTGGCCTGTTGCATACCGCTGCTCTGGGCGGTTAGCCTCATCGGCCTGAGAAAGCAGGAAAAGTAGCCATGACCTCCCTGCTGAACATCTTTTGGCTCGGCCTCAAGGAGATGCGCAGTCTGTTAAGCGATTGGGTGATGATCCTGTTCGTGGCCTATGCCTTCACCCTGGCCATCTACGTCCAGGCCACGGGTACGTCGAGCGAAGTCAACAACGCATCCATCGCTTTTGTGGACGAAGATGGCTCGGCCCTCTCCGGGGAACTCATGAACGCCTTCTATCCTCCCCGCTTCCAGGCGCCCCAGAGAATCGCCGCCGCCCTGGTCGACGACGCCATGGACAAAGGGCGTTTCATGTTCGTGGTGGTCGTCCCCCCTTTTTTCGAGAAGGACCTGCGCGCCGGCAGACACCCGGATGTCCAGCTGAACATCGATGCCACCGCCATGCAGCAGGCCGGTATCGGCGCCAACTACATCAAGAACATCATCAGCGAGCGCATTTCGAGCATTCTCGGCCGCACCGATCAACCTCAATCCGGCCCCATGGATCTGGTCATTCTCAAGATGTTCAACCCGAACGGGGTCTCCTCCTGGTTCATCAGCGTGGTCGCCATCATCAACCAGATCACCCTGTTGACCGTCGTTCTCTGCGGCGCCGCGGTGATCCGCGAACGGGAGCATGGAACCCTGGAGCATTTGCTGGTCATGCCGCTGACCCCCTTTGAAATCGCCATGGCCAAGGTTTGGGCCAACAGCGCGGTGATTCTTCTCGCTACCGGCGTCTCGCTCCTGCTCATCGTCCATATGGCGCTGAAAGTGCCCTTTGCCGGTTCTGTCGCCCTGTGGTTTTTGGGCGTTGTCCTCTATCTCTTCTTTGCCACCGCCCTGGGAATATTTCTGGGCACCATTTCCCGGTCGATGGCCCAGTTCGCCCTGCTGATCATTCTGGTGATTCTGTCGCTGATGCTTCTTTCAGGGGGTAATACGCCCGTCGAAAGCCAGCCGCAATGGCTCCAGTACATCACCTTTTTCCTGCCTTCCCGGCATTTCGTCAGTTTTTCCCAGGTGATCATCTATCGCGGCGGCGGCTTTGCCGCGGTGTGGCCTCAGTTTCTGATGGTCAGCGCGATCGGTCTTGCCTTCTTCGTCTACAGCCTGGCCATTTTCCGGAAATCCATCGCCGTGACAAAATAGGGCCCGCCCCCTGCGCCACTCCCCACCCGGAACCGTCCGGCCGTTCCTATGGTTTGATACACCCCTGGTCACCCCGCTCCCGGCAGAGCACATACCGGAAGCGGCGCGCCCAGTACTGGAGAGCGTCATTGGCGTTGTGCCAGGCATCGAACACCCCTTGCACGTCTTTGCCGCCGACCCGCCGATCCACAGCCGCGCCAAGCAATTCACCGGTCATGGCATCGGTTATTTTGAATTCGGCGGTGATCTCTCCCGCCCCCGATGTCTTTCCCGTAGCGCCGTATTGGACCACGGAGAGGCCGATGCCCACGGGAGTCAGACTCGACAGTACCGTGCGCACCGCCTTGGAGCTGTCGGCCTCGATGATGCCCATCTGCAGCCTCAGCGTCCCCGGCTCCGGGCGGGTGACGATCGCATAATCCTTGCCGAGTTCTTCTTTCAGGAAGAGATAGGCGTTGTTGGCGAGTTTTTGGTAATTCTCCAGCTGTTGCGCATTGAGTTCCCCCTGTTTTTCGATGAGCACGGGTTCTATGAGGATTCTGGAGTAGCGGTCGATTTTGAACTGGGGATTGACATAGCGATAAAGAGCCTGATCACCGCTGCCCTTTGACAAAACAGCCGGATTCACCAGCAGCGATTTCTCCACTTTGGCGCTTCGCGCCTGCATGCTTGCCCCACAACCTCCAATCACCAAAGCAAGTGCCGCCAAAAGGATTGCTTCGGCCGTCGTCCTCGAGATCTTCATGGTTTCCCTCCGCCGTTGATTTTCCCTGTGGCCCGCCCTGGGCTTTATCGGGATTGTTTTCTGGAGTTAATTTTATCAGAATAGGGCTTTATCCGCCGTACAGGGATCTCATCCACAAAATCATCCTGGTGATAAAAACTCCAATGGACAAAATCCACCGAGAAAAACGGTTCCTGCCTGGCCTTTTCGCCATGACCGCCCTGCTTCTCGCCGCTGTGACGGGGGGGTGCCTGCCCGCGGGCGGCCATCAGAGAATCGGCGACCTGCAACGCCTTCCCCAGAATCCCCTGGCCTACGTCGCAGAAGAGACTGCCTGCCAGCCGCTCTTCCCGGAGGCCTGCCGAAAGGCCCAGACCGCCGGTTTCCTGGAAAAGTTTTTCCTCCCCTGGCATGTGGCGGGGCCCCTTCCTGCGACCGAAAAGCCTTTCTGGGCAATCCAGTGGGCCAGGGAGCATACGGTCTTCAGCGAGAACCTCCGTCCCCTCACCGCCGACCGGCTGGAAAAACTGATCCACCAGGCCGCCCCGGAAACCTACCCCAGTCTCGACCGCAAAGGGATTACGGTGCGCCGCTGCGACCTGCGCGCCCTTCCCACGCAGCGTCCCCTTCTCAACAACCCCGCCGCGGCGGGGCAAGGTTTTCCTTTCGACAACCTTCAGCACGCCGCCTTGCCGGCCAACACCCCCTTGAAAGTGACCCATGTCAGCCGGGATGGAGCCTGGGTCTTTGTCGAAACCGCAGCGCTCTACGGTTGGCTGCCGGCCACCTGCGTCGCCTGGGTAAATGAAGCTTTGGCCAGTGCCTTTGCAAAGGGACCCTATCTCGCCGTGACCGGCGATGAAGTGCCGGTCACTGACGATCAGGGGATCTTCCGCTTCCATGCCATCATCGGCAACATCCTTCCTGTCGCCTCCGCCGGCGATGGAAACCACCGGGTGCTCATCGCCGTCGCCGACGGGGATCGTCAAGCATATCTTGTCTATGCGGAAATTGCCAAGGATGACAGCGCTCTCTTCCCTCTTTTTCTCTCCCCCCAAAATCTGGCCACCGTGGCGGAAAGGATGATGGGACAGTCCTACGGGTGGGGGGAAAGCTTCGGCAACCGGGACTGTTCGGCGACCATCCGCGATCTTTTCGCCCCTTTCGGCATCTGGCTGCCCCGCAACTCGTCCCGTCAGGCCAAAGAAGGCGAGGTGATTCCCCTGGCCGCCCTCAAACCGGCCCGGAAAGAGGAACGGATACTGGAAACGGCCGTCCCTTTTTTGACTCTGATCCGCATTCCCGGCCACATCATGCTCTACCTCGGCCACCACGAAGGACGGGCGGCGGTACTCCATACCCTGTGGGGGGTACGCACTAAAAACTGGCGGGGCAAGGAAGGACGTTGGCTGGTGGGCGAAACGGTGATCACCACCCTGCAGCCGGGGATGGAACGAAACAGCCCCTGGTACCGCATCGGCGATCTCCGTGAGCGCGTCGCAAGCATGAATACCCCGGCCGTTTGCGACGGTTTTCAAAAAATGCCTGGAGAAAGAGACTGATTGGACGATTTTTTGCTTGCAAATGGATAGCGCCCCCGGGGCGGCCGTTGCGCACCTCAGGGGTTTACAGCAGACATTGCAAAAGGGTTGACTGAAGGCCGAAACTGCCGATGACTGAAAGAAAATTCTCCGTCCTTGCTGAGCTGGCAAACGATCTGGCCTCACCCAAAGTGTTGCCCGCCCTCTTTACGGGAGCGATCAACGGCACTCTGCTGGTGCTCATCTCTGTATCCTTCGCCGCCATGATCTTTTCCGGCGACATGGCGGGCTTCGCCACCCGCGGAGCCGGCCTGACCCTCTTCGGGACCGGTGTCATGGGCGTCGCCGTCCTGCTGCTGAGCGGCATCAAATGCAATGTGGCCATCACCCAGGATGCCCCCACCGCGACCCTCGTGGCGGCAACACCGATCGCGGCCACCCTTCTCCAGCATTCCGGAGAGGCGGCTTTTATGACTTTGACGGCCATTCTCTTCCTTTCTTCCCTGGTGACCGGAATCGCCTATCTCCTCATCGGCCGCTATCAGTTGGCCAACCTTTTCCGCTTCGTTCCCTTTCCGGTCGTCGGCGGGTTTCTGGCCGGCTCCGGATGCCTGCTGATTCACGGCGGGATCGGCGTCATATGCGGCCTGACCCCGACCCTGGGCAACCTGCACCTGTTCCTTTCCCCGGAAATGCTCTGGAAAGGAGTTCCCGGCCTGGTTTTCGCCCTGCTCCTTTTCATCCTCATGCAACGGTATCCCCATTATCTGTTTCTGCCGATGGCTCTGGTGGCCGGAGTGGCCGGTTATTACTCGGCCTTTGCCCTTTCCGGGCGGCCCCTGGAGGCTTTTCGAAAAAGCGGCTTGCTGATTTCCGGCGTTCCGGACGGCGGCCTCTGGCCGGTCTTTTCCTTCGACTCGCTGGCGGCCATCCACTGGGAACTGGTTTTCCGCCATACCCCTCTGGCCCTGACCGTCGCCCTGATCTCGACCCTGGGCATGCTGCTCAACACCAGCGGCATCGAGGTGGCCGCGGCCGAGGATATCGATCTCAACCGCGAATTCAAAACCTTGGGCGCCGCCAATCTCGTTGCCGGCCTGGGGGGATCCCTGCCGGGATACAGCGCCCTGTCGCTGACCATGCTCGGTGTCAAAACCGGCGCCGTCACCCGCTTGTGCGGAGTGGTCTCAACAACCATGGTCTGCTCCGTTCTGTTCATCGGCGGCTGGCTCCTGACCTGGTTTCCCACGCCCCTGCTGGGCTCCCTCCTGGTTCTGCTGGGCCTCTTTTTCTTCTGGGATTGGTTGGTGCTGACCGTCACAAAAATGCCGTTCCTCGATTACCTGCTGATACTCTTCATCACCCTGACGATCGTGTGGAAGGGTTTCCTCCCCGGCGTGGCCGTCGGCATGGCGGCCACGCTGATGATTTTCGTGTTCCGTTTCAGCCGCGTGTCGCCGATTCACGCCGTTTTCGATCTGCGGCAGCGCCACAGCCGCAAACAACGCTCGGTCCCCGACCGCCATCTGCTGGCTATGGAAGGGGAATCAGCCCTCGGCTTCGAACTGACCGGCTACCTCTTCTTCGGCTCGGCCAGTGCTTTCGTGGAACAGGTCCGGGGCCGGCTTGCCGATCCCGTCCGCCTGCTCTTTCTCGATTTCCGCCGGGTAACCGGCTTCGATATATCGGCGGACAATAACTTCCAGCGTTTGCTGCAGATCACCGCCAAGGCCGGTATCCACACCTTCCTCTCCCACTGCCCGCCGGCCCTGGAACAATCCCTGTGCCGCCAGGGCGAAGGCCTGCTGGCGTGGCCGGCAAAGGATCTGGAAAGCGCTCTCGAAAGGGGGGGAAGAACTGCTGCTGGCCAAAGCCCACGAGCGTCTCGCCCAGGATGGCGAAGACCGGCGCAGCGCCCTTTTCGATGCCGCCGTCGACGAAATGATGCTGCGCCTGGAGCGGCTGGAATGGTGCGAATCGCTGGTGGAAAGGGTCTCCGGCTATGGCCGGACCCTCTCCTTCGCCCGGGATGAAACCGTTCTCCGCGGCGGCGAGCCGGTACCGGGCACGATGTTCCTTATCGCCGGGGAAAGCTGTGAAACCGGTGCTGAAAAAACGGCCCGAAGGGAGTGGGAAGCCGGCGCCGTCCTCTACCCCCACGCCCAGTTCCAGGGGGCGCCGGCGGAAGGAGCGCTGAGCGCGGCCACGGAACTCCGGGTCTTTCTCCTGGCGCCCGAAGGACGGCGCCGCCTCGAAGGGGAGTCCCCCGCCCTGGCCTTGGAGCTGGACCGCTATATCCTGTCGAAAACTTCGTCAAAAGGTTTGTGAAATGGAGTTGCAGGAAAGGAAAGTTGACCGGCATCTGATCATCACCGCTTCGGGAAGGCTCGACGCCTCCTGGTCGGAATTCTTCCAGGAACACCTGCTGCAGCGCATCCGCGCCGGAGAGCATCACATCATTCTGGATGCCGCCGCCCTCTCCTTTCTCAGTTCGATGGGCATCCGCGCCTTGATGGCGGTCTACAAGGAACTGCGGGCCATCGGTGGCACCTTCCTTATCGCCAAAAGCACCTCCATGGTCAGCGAAACCCTGCGCAAATCGGGACTGGGTCAATGGCTCTCCGATGCCCCTTTGCCGGAAGTGGATCCGGCGCGAAAGCATCCCGGTGTGGCCCCGGTTGCACCCAGCCTGGAGCATTTCCCAGGGGACGTCGACAGCGGTCTCCGCCTGGAGATCGTCGACGCCTGGCGCCCCTGGCAACCGGTGGACCGGCAACGGAGCCGAGAGCTCTCTTTTCCCAGGGATGGTTTCGGACTGGGCATCGGCGGCGCCGGCGCGAGCTACGAAGCGGCCAGAAACTATCTCGGTGAGTTTGTCGCCGTCCACGGCCATGTGGCGGTGCAGCCCCCCGATGAACGTGGACGCCCCGACTGCCTCCTCAGCGAAGGAGAATTCGTGCCCTCCCTGCACTGCGCGCAGGCCCTGTTCTGCCGGGGCGCGCCCGGCCACCTCTTGCGTTTCCGCGCTGCTGACGACCATCCCTGCTATACCGTTTCCGCCCTGCTGGAAGAGATGTTCACCATCGCCGCTACCACCACCATCGGCTTTATTGCCGCCGGTGAGATCGAGGGATTGGTCGGCGCCGCCCTTATCGCCTCGCCGGGACGTCTTCATGAACAAACGGAGGTTGGCTACCCGCAGATCAAGGAGTGGTTGATTTTCAGCGGCGAGCGCGTCTTTGCCCGGGAGCAAGCGGTGATCGTCGGCGTGGCGCGAAAAATTCCTGAACACTCCGGCTCGGAAGAGAACAGCCCCGTCGCCTCGTCGTCATCTTTGATGGCGACGGGGAGACGTTCGATCCGCTCCCATATGCATGCCGCCGTACTGCCTTTCCAGATGCTGCCCAACGGGCCCATCGCATCGATGGCGATGGCAGCGCGCCTGTTCGGTGGCGCTTCGCCCCGCGCCGTTCTTCATCTGGTGAACGACGACCGGCCCGGCGATGGGTTGGGGGAAAGCGCTCTCTTCCAGGGTGCCTGCTGGTTCGGAGCCATTGTTGAAGGGGGTGATCTGTTATGAGCCTGGTTCTCGGGGCCTTCACCATGGGGCTGATTCTCGCCCTGCTCTCCCTGGGGATGCTGATCAGTTTCCGCATGATCCGCTTTACCGATATCTCCGTGGACGGCACCATCACCCTCGGCTCTTCGGTGACGGCGGTCTGTCTCGCCTCCGGGATGGATCCCTGGCCGGCGGTTTTGCTGGCCACGGCGGCAGGGTGTGCCGCCGGAGCGGTCACCGGGATTCTCCATACCCGTTTCCACATCCAGGAATTGCTGTCGGGGATTCTGGTGATGACAGCCCTCTACTCCATCAACCTGCGGATCATGGGGCGCAGCAACATCCCCCTCCTCGACGTGCCCAAAGTCGCCGATGGCGCCGAAGGGCTGGTGGCCATTTTGGCGGGAGCCGGCGGCAAGATCGATCTGCTCGGCTGGCCGGTGCCGATCGCCGATGTGGCGGCCTTTGTCAGCAGCCTCCTGATCTGCGTCGCCAGCGCCCTGCTGTTGCGCTATTTCCTTCTTACCCATCTGGGAACCGCTCTGCGGGCCGCGGGAAACAATCCCCAAATGGCCCGGGCCCAGGGTTTCAACCATCAGGCCGCAGTGGTTTTCGGCCTGGCTCTGGCCAACGGCCTGGTCGCCCTTGCCGGATCGCTGCTGGCCCAATACCAAGGCTTTTCCGATGTGCAGATGGGCATCGGCATGATGGTCTGGGGCCTGGCCAGCATTATCATCGGCGAGGCCCTGGTGCGCCACAATGGCATCGGTCTGATGATTTGCGGCACCATTTTGGGGACCATCCTCTTTCGCCTGCTGATCGCCATCGCCCTGCGCTGGGGCCTGAACCCCAACGATCTTAAGCTGGTCACCGCCGTTTTCGTCTTCCTGGCCCTGATCGCTCCGGCCCTCGGCGGCAGGATAAAGGCCCGGCTTCGCCAAGGAGACAGCCATGCTGGAAGTTAAAAATCTGTCCAAGACCTTTTCGCCCGGCACGGTCAACGAGGTGAGAGCCCTTCAAGGGGTGGACTTCACCCTCGCCGAGGGGGGGTTCAGCGCCATTATCGGCACCAACGGCTCGGGGAAAAGCACCGTCCTGAACGCCATCGCGGGCACCTTCCAACCCGATGAAGGGAGAATCATTCTCGACGGCATCGACATCACTCGTTGGCCGGAATTCAAACGCGCAGCCCTCATCGGACGGGTTTTCCAGAATCCCTTCGCCGGCACCGCCGCCGAGATGAGTATCGCCGAAAATATCGTCATGGCCATGAAGAGGGGCAGGAGACGAGGTCTGGGATGGGCTGTGGATCGGAACACGAGGGAAGAGATCGGCGCGCGGGTGCGGGCATTGAAAATGGGCCTGGAGGATCGCCTGGACAACCCCATAGGCACCCTCTCCGGCGGCCAGCGCCAGGCCCTGACCCTGCTGATGGCGACCTGGCTGCGGCCGCGGATCCTGCTTCTGGACGAGCATACAGCCGCTCTCGACCCCAAAAGCGCCGCCAAGGTTGCCGAACTGACCAGCGAGATCATCGCCAGGGACAAGCTGACCGCTTTGATGGTGACCCATTCCATGCAGCAGGCCGTCGCCATGCCCGAGCGGATCATCATGATGCATCGGGGAAAAATCGTCGAGGACTACCACGGCGAAATGAAGCGGCGGGTGCGCATTCCCGACCTGGTCGAGACCTTCAACCGGGTGACAAAACGGGATCTGTTCAGCGAATCGGCCGCCGTTATGCTCATGGGGCAGTACCGCTGAACCCTCGCAGAAACCGGAACAGCCGCTTATCCCTGCACCGCGGCGGGTTTTTCCGCACCTTCCTTGAAAGAAAAAATCCTCTCGAAAGGCTCAGGTTTCGGCATGGGGAAGCTCCCGGCCGGGCGTTTCCAGCCGTTTTACCATGGTGACGACGTTTTCGCCCTCCTGGCGCTGGTAGCGGAGTTCATCCAGGCTGTTGCGGATGAAGAGGATCCCCAGCCCCCCGATGGGGCGCTCTTCGAGGGAAAGGCCGAGATCCGGTTCGGTCTGCGTTGTCGGGTCGAAAGGTTTTCCATCGTCGCGAACCTCGATCCGCAATTCCTTTTCCTTTTGCCACAGCCTGATTTCTATTTCATGGAGCTGGTCATCGTCAAAGGCATAGCTCATCACATTGACCAGCCATTCCTCGAGGATCAGGTTGATCTGCCCCACCAAATCATCAGACCATTCGAGGCGCGTCTGCAGACCCTCCAGCCAGGTCACCAGGCGGGGAAGTTCCGCATGATGATTGGTAACTACCAGCAGGCTGGTCGGCGAGGTGCCGTTCCCTGCGGCTGACGGCCGCGAACTCCCATAGGAAAGGCACAGCAGGGTGATGTCGTCCGACTGTTCGGCGCCCTGAGCGAATTCCGCCACCGTCTTGACCAACTGGGAGACACACCCTTCCGCCGTCTGCCGGGGCTGGCCGCGAAGAAAGGCCAGCAGTCGCTCCTCGCCGAAGAGTTCCAGTTGTGGATTCATCGCCTCAGTGACCCCATCGGTGTAGAGCAGCAGTTTGGCATCCGCCGGAAGAACGAGACGCTGGTTCTGGTATGGGCTGTCGGGCATGGCGGCCAGGGGAGGAGAAAAGATCAGGTCAAGGAAGGAAGCCCGGTCCCGGTCAAAAAGGACGGGTGGGTTGTGCCCGGCGTTGGCGTAGACCAATTCATTGGTTCGGAGATCGAGAATGCCGCAGAAGAGGGTGATGAACATGCAGGTGTCGTTGCCCTCGGCCAGTTCGTTGTTGACGTGAAACAAGGCTTTGGCGGGATCCTGAAGAGTCTGTACGGTCGACTTGAGCAGAGTCTTGCCCACCGCCATGAAAAGGGAAGCGGGTACCCCTTTGCCGGAGACATCACCGATGCAGAAATAAAGACGATCCTCGTCCAGCAGGGTGAAATCGTACAGATCCCCACCCACCTCGCGTGCCGAGGAGAGCATGGCGTAAAGATCGAGACCGGAACGCTGGGGAAACGGGGGAAAGATCTTGGGCAGGATGCCGTGCTGGATCTCGCGGGCGATGGAGAGCTCGCTGGCAATCTTTTCCTTTTCCGCTGTGGTCCGGGTCAGCTCGGAGATATAACTCTGCAGGTCGGTGCGCATGCCGTCAAAGGCAACGATCAGGCGACCGATCTCATCGGTGCGTCCGTCGGCCGGCAGAGGTGCCTCGAAATCCCCCCCCGCCAACCTGTCCGCCGCCCGGACAAGAACCTGAAGCGGTTTGGTGATGGCGGCGGCGATGAAAAAGGCCGGAACCAGCAGCAGCAGAACGCCGGTCAAGGCAATCAAAACGGTTTTGATCCCCAGGTTCACGACCGGGGCTAGTATCTGTTCTTCGGGAATGAGGAAACCGATTTTCCACTCGGTGAGGGGCACGGAGCCAAAGTAGAGCCAGGCGTAGGTCCGCTTACCGGGCTGCCGGAAACGCAGGCTTCCCGATTCCTTGGCCGTCAGTTCGCGGGACACGGCCAGCAAGGTCTCCCGGTCTTCGGCATTTTGCGCTCCTTCGGCAAGGCTGTATAAGGTCTCCTTGTGAACCCATTCGCTGCGGGGGTGAAGGATGATCTTGCCGAAACGGGAGATCAGCAGCGGATTGCCGTGCCTGCCCAGTTCGAGCTCCGAAAGACTGGCCTTCAGTTCCTCTAGGGAAAGGTCACAGGTAATGACCGCCACCACCCGCCGCCGATCCACCACCGGGGCGCTGTAGGTAACCATCAGCGTGCCGGCGTCGGCGTCATAATATGGATCTGTCCACACCGGCTTGCGCAGATGATAGGGAAGGTAGAACCAGTCGCTCTGGTAGTCCTGTTCGGGCTGGGAACGCTCCATGGTCTGCATACGATCCCCCGCCCGCCACGAGTAGAGGATTTGGAAACCGGCCGCCTGCTGACCTCCAGCCAAAGCGATGGCACTGCCGTAGATGTCGGGATTCCGGCTCAGGATCCGCCCCAGAAGGTTCAGGGCCGTGCCCTTGTTGTGGGGCAGTGCCGAAAAAAGAGCGGCGGCCTCGTCCACCACCTTCTGCGCCTGCAGGAGCTGCAGATTGAATTTGTAGGCGGAGGAAGAAGCGAGAGCCGTGTAGTAGCGCTCCTGATCGTCAAGGAGGGTTCTGCGCATCGTCAGATGATTGAAAAGGACGATGGCCAGCACCACCAGAGAGCCGCCGCCGAGGATCAGCAGCGCCAGGCGAAGGAACAGGGATCGATTAATGTAGGCCACGCTGCGCTCCGGGTGTAACAAAATCACCATAGGCCGGCTCCGATCCCTCCAGCCCGAGAATGGAAACGGCTTTGCGGTAACGTTCTTCCGTCAGTTGTCCGGGAATCCACCCGGCGTCCGTGGCGGGAAAAACGGCCTGCAGAAT
>Ga0123329_1001846_pt1 | contig 19266 bp, 11 predicted proteins | sample BioC12SIPDNA_FD_89703 | JGI IMG/M metagenome (GOLD analysis project Ga0123329, IMG submission 89703) | Anaerobic biogas reactor microbial communites from Washington, USA - Biogas_R1_B C12 SIP DNA | ecosystem: Engineered > Bioreactor > Anaerobic > Unclassified | place: Washington, USA | collected...
AAGGCCGCCGCGACGCTCTATCTGACTGTCCTGTCGCGGCGACCGACGGCCGAGGAACTGGGCATCCTGAAGTCCTACACCGGCGACAAGCGCAGCAAGAAAGACGTCTATCCGCTCGTGGACATGATGTGGGCGCTGATCAACAGCACGGAGTTTCAGTATCGGCATTGACGTGCGCTGCATTCATTGTGGCAGACCGCTCATCGCCAACGGATGCACCGGCAAGCGAGGTGACTCATGGCGGACAATCGCAAGACAGGGCGATTATCGGGGTCGCGGCCTTCGGGCATCAGCCGGCGGGCGTTTCTGAAGGCGAGCGCCGCGGCGGCGGCCTCGTCGCTGCTCGTGCCGCGAGGGCTCGCCTCCGTGCTGTCGGCCGCACCGGCTGCCGCGCCTGCTGCGGCCAAGGCCGGCAAGGCCCGGGCCGTCATTCAGATCTGGATGTGGGGCGGGCCGGCCCACATGGACACGTTCGATCCCAAGCCCGGCACCGGCAACGACTACACCGGCCCCTTCGATGCGCCCATTCCCACGAACGTCGATGGCATTATGGTCGGGCAGATGCTGCCTCTGCTGGCCAAACAGGCCGACAAGTACGCCATCCTCCGCAGCATGACCCACGGCATCAACGGGCACGAGACCGCCGCCTACATGGTCCAGACGGGCCGCCGCCCGGGCGGGCGGATCGTCTATCCGGGCGTCGGGGCTGTGGTGTCCTACTTCAAGGGCTACAACGCCGGTTACACGGGGCTCATCCCGCCGTACATCGTCCTGACGACGCTCCAGGGTCGGTTCTCCGAAGCCGGGTTCCTCGGGGCCAGGTACAAGCCGTTCGCCACGGGCGGCGACCCCAACCGGACGCCCTTTGCCGTCGAGGGCGTCGTGGCCGCTGGCATTACCCAGGAGCGGCAGCAGAGCCGCCGCGAACTGCTCGGCAAGCTGGACTCCTTCGCGCGGGCCATGAGCGGCAGCAACCGCTTCGAGCCGCTCCAGAAGGCGCGCGACCAGGCGTATGACCTCATTCTCGGCGACGCCGGCAAGGTGTTCGACCTGTCGGGCGAGCCGAGCGAGCTTCGCGACAAGTACGGCCGCCACACCTTCGGGCAATCGTGCCTGATGGCCCGGCGACTGGTCGAGGCCGGCGTGCCTTACGTGACGATCAACTACACCGGCTGGGACTCGCACAAGCAGCACTTCCAGGAGATGCGGCGCAAGCTGCCGCAGATGGACTCGGGCATGGCCACACTGTTGGAGGACCTGTCGTCCCGTGGCCTGCTCGACAGCACCATTGTGTGGTGGGGCGGCGAATTCGGCCGCACGCCCAAGGTCCAGTGGGAAGCCCCGTGGAACGGTGGCCGCGGCCACTACGGCACGGTGTTCTCGACCGTGCTGGCCGGCGGTGGGTTCCAGGGCGGCCGCGTGGTCGGCGCCTCCGACGAACGCGCCGAGACGGTCAAGGAGCGTCCGATCTATCCCTGCGATGTGATCGCGAGCATCTACACGCAACTGGGCATCGACGTCGACGCGCGATTGCCGCACCCTATGGGCGAGGACGTGCGCGTGATGGAGCCCGACGCCGCCCGCGACGGCAAGATCGAACTGCTGAAGGAAATCATGTAGGCCCGAGGGAAGGGGAGGTGGCCATGATGGCACGACGATGGTGGGCGACGTGGTTGCCGGCGGCGGCGGTCATCGTGGCGGCGGCCGGCGGCGAGGTCCGTGCCCAGCCCAAGCCGCCCCACGTCGGTTACGTCTGGCCGGCCGGCGCGCAGCAGGGCGAGACCGTCGAGGCGGCGATCGGCGGGCAGTATTTCAAGGACGCTCGGGAAGTGCTGGTCTCGGGCGACGGGGTGCGCGTCGAGATTGTCGAGCACCTGGCGCCGCCCACGGGCAAGGAGATGCAGCAGCTTCGCGACGCCTTCGACCAGGCCCGCAAGAAGCGGGACGAGGAGGCCAAGGCCGGCCGCCGCGCCGGGCCGCTGGTGCTCCAGCGCCTGTTCTCCGACATCGCCCACGAAGCCGGCCTTACCGACAAGCAGATAGAGTCGTTCCGCCTCTACCGGGCACAGCGCGACGACCCCAAGCGGCAGCTCAATCCGCAACTGTCCGAACTGCTCAAGATTCGCGTGACCGTGGCTCCCGACGCCGCGCCGGGCCTGCGCCAGGTGCGCGTGACGACCAGGCTCGGCGTGAGTGAGCCGTTGCGGTTTCAAATCGGGTACCTGGCCGAGATGCGCGAGTCCGAGCCGAACGACCTGCCCGCCGAGGCTACGGCGGTGCCGTCGCTGCCGGTGGTCCTGAACGGTCAGATCATGCCCGGCGACGTCGACCGTTTCCGCTTCACCGCCGAGCACGGGCAACGCCTCGTCGTCCAGGTGGCCGCCAGGAGTCTCGTTCCCTACCTGGCCGACGCCGTGCCCGGCTGGTTCCAGGCCACGGTGACGCTCTACGACGCCAACGGCCGCGAGGTGGCCTTCGCCGACGACTACCGGTTCGATCCGGACCCCGTGCTGTTGTTCGAGGTGCCGGCCGACGGCCAGTACGTGCTGGAGGTACGCGACTCGATCTATCGCGGTCGCGAGGATTTCGTCTACCGCGTGAGTATTGGCGAACTTCCGTTCATCGCGTCGGTGTTCCCGCTCGGTGGCCGCCGGGGCGAGTCCCTGGCGGTGGAGATTGACGGCTGGAACGTTCCCGCCGATCAGCACCGGGCCACGCTGACGCCCGAGGCCGTGGGCGTGCGGCCCTTGAGCGTCCGGGGCGCCTTGGGCGACTCCAACGCCGTGCCGCTGGCCATCGACGATCTGCCGGAGTGCCGCGAGCGGGAATCCAACGACGATGCCGCCGCAGCGATGCCGCTGACGTTGCCCATCATCGTCAACGGGCGCATCAACCGGCCCGGAGACCGCGACGTGTTCCGATTCCGCGCCGACAAGGGGGACCGTCTTGCGGTCGAGGTCATGGCCCGGAGGCTAGGCTCACCGCTGGATTCGCTGTTGACGCTCTGCGACGCCCAGGGCCGCACGGTTGCCGTCTGCGACGACTGCGACGACCCGGGCTCGGGCCTGCTGACGCACCACGCCGATTCCCACATCGTCTTGACGATTCCCGAAACGGGCGACTATGTCCTTTCCCTGAGCGACGCCCAGGGCGCCGGGGGCGCGGCCCATGCGTACCGGCTGCGCATCGGCCCGGCGCGTCCCGATTTCCAGTTGCGCGTGGTGCCGTCGGCCCTGAACATTCGCGGCGGCACGGCCGCGCCCGTCACCGTTCACGCCCTGCGGCGGGACGGATTCGCCGGTGATATTCAACTGCGGCTCAAGAACGCGCCGCCGGGGTTCGCCCTTGTCGGTGCCGTGGTGCCCGAGGGGCAGAACCGGGTGCGAGTCACCCTGACCTCGCCGGCGAAGACCGAGCAGCCCCTGACGCAACTCGACCTCGAGGGCGTCGCACAGATCGACGGGCACGAGGTCTGTCGCGAGGCGGTCGCCGCCGACGACATGATGCAGGCCTTCATCTACCGGCACCTCGTCCCCGCCGACCAATGGTTCGTGGCCGTGGCTCCGGGCTGGCGGACGGTGTCGTGGGAGATTGAGGGCGGCACGCCCGTGCGCCTGAAACCCGCCGGAACGACCGAAATCCGGGCGAAGTGGCAAGGCCGCCCACCGCCGGGCAGGATCGAGATGGTTCTGAACGAACCTCCCGACGGCATTGCCGTCAAGGAGACGGCCCCGACGCCCGTCGGCGCCACGCTCGTGATCGAGGCCGATCCGGCCAAGGTCAAGCCGGGGCTGAAGGGCAACCTGATCGTGGACCTGTTTGTCCACCGCGAGGTGCCGGCCAAGGAAGGTCAGCCGCCCACCGGCAAGACCCAGCGCGTCCTCGTCGGGACGCTGCCGGCCGTGGCCTTCGAGGTGACCGGCGGATAGTCCCACAACGCTACGAAGCCTTTTGGCCGTGGCACGGGCATCTTGCCCGTGAGTCGCAGGGCCATCCTGGCCCTGCCGGACGCGGTTCGTCCACGGGCTTTCCTGCCCGTGGGACGCATGGGCAAGATGCCCATGCCACGATGCAGCGCTGTAGTGTTAGCCGCTCAGCATGTGCGCCGCGACGCGCCGCACTGCGTGTACGCCATGAGCTTGTACGCCAGCCGCGCCGCGGCGAACTCCGTGCAATGGTTCGGCGGAATCGGCCGCACCTCGACGATGTCGGCCGCCACCACCTGGCGCTCGGCACACACCCGTCGCAGCAACTCCAATCCCTCGTGCCACAGGAGGCCGCCCGGCTCCGGCGTGCCGGTGCCCGGGGCGACCGACGGGTCGAACCCGTCGATGTCCACGGTCACGTACACCCGCTCGCCTAGCAGCGCCAGGGCCCGGTCCACCCACTGGGGATCGGTCCGGACGATGCGCGGCGTGATGAAGTTGGCCACCTCGCGCGGGCAGGCGTCGAACTCCTCCTGCGAGTAGTTGCGGATGCCCACCTGGCAGATGCCGGCGGCGATGTCCCGCACGCGGCGCATCACCGAGGCGTGTGAATGCTTCGTGCCGCCGTAGCTGTCGCGCAAGTCCGCATGGGCGTCGATCTGGAGCACGCTCAGCGGCCCGTACCTGGCTGCCACCTCCGCCACCAGTGGTGCGGTGATGCTGTGCTCGCCGCCGAGAGTCAGCAGGAACTTGCCCGAGCCGACCACGGGCCGCGCGGCCTCGGCCACGCGGCGCATCGTCTCGCCCGGGTCGTCCGTCGGCTCCACGGCCGGGCACGTGACCGCCCCGGCCTCGTAGAACTCCGCCTGGAGCTCGTCGTCGAACCACTCCACCTGTTGCGAGGCGTTGAGGATGGCCGCCGGGCCGCCGGCGGTGCCCTTGGCGTAGCTCACAGTGCCTTCGTACGGCACCGGCAGAACGGCGTACCGGGCCGACCGCGGATTGCAGAACTGCGGCGGCAGTCCGAGGAAGTTGTCGGGCGCGGGCGTCATGACGGCGGCCTCCAGAGACAGAGAACGGGCATGGCCGCGCCGTGGCGCGACCATGCCGGATCATCGTTACGCGGAGCCTGGCGGCTCCGATGGGTGCGGTTTCGCTACAGAAGGAACACGGCGGCCGACACCACGGTCGTCCAGAGGCCGTTCTTGTCGCCCTCGGCCGTCTGCACGCACGCCTGCGACCGGACGATCTTGCCGGACATGCGGTAGACTTCCTTGCGGCTGTCGTAGTCGCTCTCCGGATCGAACTCGATGCCCAGCGTTGTCGCCAGCATCGTGGCGGCCATGTCCTCGACGTAGTCGGCCAGCACCTTCTCCCGCATGCCGTAGCCGTGGTGCTCGCTGATGTAGCCGTACTGGTGGCCCTCGCCCGGCTGAGCCAGGCCGATGCCCGCGCCGACCATGCGCGACGGCTCGTTCGTGGACGCCTCGGCCAGCACGACGAACGTCACCTGGCCGGGATAGATCATGTCCACCCCCTTGGCCGGCGTGATGATCTTGCAGTGCGGCGGCAGGATGCTCGACACGCGAACGAGGTTGCACTGTTCGATGCCTGCCTTGCGCAGGGCCAGCTCGAAGCTCTGCAACTTGTTGCGGTGCTTGCCGACGCCCTTGGTGAAGAACACCTTGGTGGGAACAAGTGCGGGTCGATCTACCAATTCGGACTCCTCTCCTGATGCCCGGTCGTGCCGACACAAAGCGGCGCTCGTGGCTTGCCGAAAAACGGCGGACACCTGGACACTCACCAGACATGGAAGCGACCCTGCCAGGTCAACAGGCCGCCACACAGCGCGCAAAGATAGCGTGCCGAGGCCCATTCATCAATACTTTTGCCGGCGTCGGTGATGATTTTTCCTTGCCGCCGCGTCCGCGGAGGATTCCCGTCGAGTTGCCCCGCCGCCGGAAAACCGTGGCACGCCGCTCGGGGCCGTGGTACAACGTGCCGAACCGTTTCATGATCCGGAGAACGTGCGATGACTCAGACACGCAACCAGGAGCGGCAACTGAAGTTGCAGCGAGTTCGGGCCTACATGCGACAGAAGGGGCTGGACGTTGTCCTGCTGACGTCGCGGGCCAACTTCTCGTGGCTCACCGCCGGCGGGCTGAACCATGTGGCCATGGCCACCGGCGAGGGCGTGACGACCCTGGCCGTGACGCGCCGGGGCGCCTGGATTCTGGCCAGCGCGATCGAGGCCCCGCGCATGATGGCCGAGGAACTGGATGCCGACGAGTTCCACCTGGTCAGTTTCCCGTGGCACGATGACGCCGCCCGGCGCGAGGCCGTCATGGACCTGGCCGGCGGCCGGGCCAAGGCGGCCGCCGACACGGACCTCTACGGATTGCCGCGGCTGGATGCCGATTTCGCCGCCCTGCGCTACAGCATGACCGAAGGGGAGGTCGCCCGCTACAAGCGCCTCGGCCGAGACGTGGCGGAAATCCTCGAAACTGTCTGCCTCGAAATCCAGCCCGGCGAGACCGAATGGCAGGTCGATGGCCTGCTGGCCGAGTTGTCGCTGGCGCGCGGCATCCGGCCGTTCGTTCGTCTCGTGGCCGCCGACCGGCGCATCGACCGGTTCCGCCATCCGATCAGCACGCCCACGCCCGTCCGTCGTCGGGCGATGGTTGTCACGTGCGGCGAGCGGCACGGCCTGGTGGCCGCGGCGTCGCGTCTGGTCAGCTTCGGCCCGCTGCGGAAGGCCCTGCGACGCAAGCACCAGGCCGTCTGCAACATCGACGCCACGTTGATCCTGGCCACCCAGCCCGGCCGCTGCGTCGGAGACGTCCTGAAGATGGGCATCCAGGCCTACAAGGCCGAAGGGTTCGCCGGCGAGTGGCAGCTTCATCACCAGGGCGGGCCGACCGGCTACCTCGGCCGCGAGTACGTCGCCACCCCCGGCGAAACGCGCCGCGTGCAGCCCGATCAGCCGTTCGCCTGGAACCCGAGCATCACCGGCACCAAGAGCGAGGACACGATCCTGGCCACCGAGAAGGGGCCGCTGCTGATCACCTCTCCGGTGGACTGGCCGACTCTTGAGGGCCGCTGTGACGACGGAACCGTGGTCCGGGCCGATATCCTTGTCCGCTGACCGATTGAGCCGATCCGGAGGTCATCTTCGCGGCGGTTTGCCGTGTCGCGGAGGTTTGCCCGGGCCCCGGCCCTTGGGCGTCGTCGGGGGCGAGGGCGGCTGAGGGCCCCGACGGAACCTGCTCTCGGCAGCTCGTTTTGGCGCCGATCGCGATGCCGGCGGCGGGGAGGCCGGTTTCGAGGGGGCCTGAGGCGGGCGAGACGGTTTCCGCGGCGGCAGATGATGCCCGCCCGGGGGCGGGGTCATCGATTTCTGTGTGGCCGTGGTCTGCGCCGGTTTGCCCGTCTGGGGCCGCACGGTCTCATCCTCCTTCTTCATGATCAGCAGATAATTGAACCCGCGAAGGAAGAAGTTGCCCTCGACGGCCGCCTTGTGCCAGTGGCCGCGCTTCAGGTTGGCGTTGTGCCGCACGACGGCCACGATGTCCACCGGCTTGAAGTACTTGCGGAGGATGGCGAACAGCTCGAACCCGATGGGGCAGAAGGGTTTGCCCTTGCGGTACGAGTCGCTGACATAGAGGGCCATGTACCGGCGGTCCTTCAGCACGCGATGAATCTCGCGGGCGACCTGCTCCATCGCGTCGTAGTACGCCCGCTCGGCCGAGTCCAGCTTGCCGATGCAGCGCGGATCGTCGCTGTAGTCGATGTGGGTGGAGTAGGGCGGATCGACGAAGACGAAGTCCACCTTGGCGTCCTTCAGCGGCAACTTGCGGGCATCGACGTTGAAAATGTCCTCGCGCGTCGGGTTGACATCGTAGCCCAGGGCCCGCCGGCCCATCTCGCGGGCCACGTCCAGCGTCGTCCCACTGCCGGCCATGGGGTCCACCACCAGGTCGTCGGGCCGCGTGTACCGTTCCAGCAGGTTCCAGATCACATACGACGGCGTCGCGCCGCGGTAGTCGCGGTCGCCCTGCATTCCCGGACCGTAGTGCTGCGACGGGTATTCCCATAGGGTCGTGGTCTGAAGTCGCAACGGGGGCTTGGCAGGCATAAGTGTTTTCCAAGTAACAGGTTCGGAGACCGTCAGGGGGCATCCCGGCCGGGTGGGGGGGCTTCGCGGGGCCTCCTCCCCGTGGCACGGGCATCTTGCCCGTGAGTCGCAGGGCCATCCTGGCCCTGCCACCTGAAGCAGCGGCACAGACCTCGTCGGGCTGTGTCAGGGGGCCTTCGGCAGGATACGCACGCGGTCGCCCTCGATCCGCAGCCGCCCTTCGGCGAACAGTTGAATGGCCTCAGGGTACGCATCGCATTCCTGCACGAACACGCGGCGGGCCACGTCGTCGGGCGTGTCCTCGTAGGCGACCGGCACGGCTTTCTGCACGATGATCGGCCCGGCGTCGTACTCGTTGTTGACGAAGTGGACCGTGCAGCCACTCAGCTTCACGCCCTTGGCCACCACCGCCTCATGCACCAAATGGCCGTACATGCTCTGGCCGCAGAAGCTCGGGATCAGGGCGGGGTGGATGTTCATTGTGCGGCCGAGGTACCGTTCGGGAACGTGCCACATGACCATGAATCCGGCCAGGCAGACCAGGTCCACGCCGGCTGCGTCGAGCTGGGCGCTGACGGCGTCACTGAACGCCTCGGTTGAGGCGAAGTCCTTCCGGCGAACGACGTGAGTCGGGATGCCGTGCCGTTCGGCGTGCTCGCGCCCCCTGGCCGTCGAGAGGCTCGACACCACCACGACCACCTCGGCGTCAAGCGTGCCGCGGTCGATCCGGTCCAGAAGGTTCAGCAGCGTCGTCCCGCCGCCGGAGAGCATCACGCCCAGACGCAGCTTCTTCGCCATCGTGCGACTCTCCAAGGAAATCCATGTCCCGACGCCGGGTGCCGCTTGACGCAGTTCCCGAGCACCGTCGAGGGGCGGCCATGCCCCCTGTTGGGTGCCATGCCTGCCCCGTCAGGCATGGGAGACGCCTCCGGCTTCCCGCGTGGCTGCGGAGCAGCCACCCGACGGGGTTGCTTGCTGTTACCGGCCGGTCGGGTGCCATGGCCGCTTGACGCAGTTCCCGAGCCCCGTCGAGGGGCGGCCATGAGCAATGTGCCTCGCCCGTGCCGGGGTGGCGGGCGGCTCGCGAGCCGCCCCTACTCCGTTACCGGCCGGCCATGGCCGCGGCGCAGCGGCCGCACAGGTCGGGGTGTTCGGCCACGGCCCCGACCGAGTTGCGCAGGTTCCAGCACCGGGCGCACTTGGGCGATCCGCTGCGTGCCACCTCGACGCCCAGTGGCAGGCCCCCGGCCGCCGGGTCGGCCGCGCCACCCAGGTTTGGCTCCACGCTCACGGAAGCCACGATCATCATGCGGGCCAGTTCCTCGTCGCCGGTCTCGGCCAGCAGGGCCGCCAATTTCTCGTCGGTCGGGCGCAACGTGACGGCCGCCTCCATGTTGCTCTGGATCGTGCCGGCGCTTCGCAGGCCCTCAAGCTTGTTCAGAGCGGCCGAACGGACGGCCAGCAGCGTCTGCCACCGGTCGAGCACGCTCTGGTCGAGCCACTCGGCCTCGGGCCACGCGGCCAGGTGAACGCTGGGCGTTTCGGCCGCGGCGCCGGGAATGTGCTCCCAGATTTCGTCGGCCGTGTGGGCCAGTACCGGGGCCAGCAGCCGCACCAGCCGATGAGCCACCAGGTACATGGCCGTCTGCCCGCTGCGACGCAGGGGACTGTCGGGCGACTCGCAGTACATGCGGTCCTTCTGCACGTCCAGGTAGATGCTCGACAGCTCGTTGTTGCAGAATCCGTGCACGAGCTGATACATGCGGTGGAACTCGAAGTTCTCGAAGGCCGCCGTGACGTCGCGGACCACCTCGGCACACTGGGCGAGAACCCAACGGTCCACCGGCTGCATGTCGGCCACCGGGACGCTGTGGGCGGCCGGATCGAAGTCGGCCAGGTTGCCCAGCAGGAAGCGGAACGTGTTGCGGATCTTGCGATAGGCGTCCTGGAGCTGGTTGATGAGCTGTTCGCTGGTGCGGATGTCGTACTGGTAATCCACCGAACTGACCCACAGGCGCAGGACATCGGCCCCGAGCTTGGCCACTTCGTCCTGAACGTTGACGGCGTTGCCGAGGGACTTGGACATCTTGTAGCCCTCGGCCGTGACGACGAATCCGTGCGTCAGGACCGTCTTGAACGGGGCCTGGTTCGAGGCGGCGACGCCGATCAGAAGGCTGGACTGGAACCACCCGCGGTGCTGGTCGCTGCCTTCGAGGTAGAGCTCGACGGGAGCCTCCAGGCCGTCGCGTCCGACGGCCGCGGCGTACCACGACGAGCCGGACTCGAACCAGACGTCGAGGATGTCGGATTCCTGCTTCAGGGCCGCCGAGCCGCACTTCGGGCACCGCGCATCGGCCCCGAGGATGTCGGCGGCGCTGCTGCGGAACCAACTGTTGGCGCCGTGGGCGGCGAAATGGTCGCGGACCTTGCGGACGCTGTCGGGCGTCAGCAGGTTCTCGCCGCAGTCCTCGCAGCGGAAGGCCGGCACGGGCACGCCCCAGGACCGTTGCCGGCTGATGCACCAGTCGGGCCGCGATTCGAGCATGCCCATGATGCGGTTCTCGCCCCAGGCGGGAATCCACCGGACCTTCTTCACCGCGTCCATGGCGGCCTCACGCAGCGTCGGGCCCTTGCCGTCCATCGGCTTATCGACGGCGATGAACCACTGCTCCGTGGCCCGGAAGATGACCGGCGTCTTCGACCGCCAGCAGTGCGGGTAGCTGTGTACCTGGACGCCCTGGTGGAACATCAGGCCGAGTTGTTCCAGCCGCTCGCAGATCGTCGGGTTGGCATCGAAAACGAACTGGCCGCGCAGCCACTCGGGGGCCGTGTCGTCGAAACGGGCGTCTTCGTCGACCGGCGAGTAGGGCTCCAGCCCGTGGCGAAGGCCGACGACGTAGTCTTCCTGGCCGTGGCCCGGGGCGCTGTGGACCAGGCCCGTGCCGTCTTCCAGCGTCACGAATTCGCTCTCGACGACGATGCCCACACGGTCCACGAACGGGTGATTGTAATGCTTGCCGACCAACTCGCGGCCCTTGACCTCAGCCACGACCTGATACTTCTCGATGCCGCGGACGGCCATGACCTTCTTGACCAGGTCGGCGGCGATGAAACTGATCTGCGTCTCGCCGTCGAACTCGTAGCGGACGGCCTGGTAAGTGAACGTCGGATCGACCATGACGCCGAGGTTCGCCGGCAACGTCCAGGGCGTGGTGGTCCAGATCATCAGGTGCAGCGGCTCGCCGGGCTTGCGCTCGGGCACCAGCGGCTCCAGGTCGCGCGTGGCCGGGAAGTTCACGTAGATGCTCGGCCCTTCGACGTCCTTATACTCCAGCTCGGCCTCGGCCAGGGCGGTCTTGCAGCCATAGGACCAGTGGATCGGCTTCTTCTGGCGGTAGACCAGCCCGCGATCGACAAAACGAGCGAAGCACTCGATGATGCCCGTCTCGTACTCGTGGGTCATCGTCAGGTACGGGTTGTCGAAATCGCCGAAGACGCCGAGTCGCTGGAACTGGCTGCTCTGGGTCTTGACCCACTTCGTGGCGTATTTCTCGCACTCGCGGCGGATTTCGTTCTGGGTCAGGCTCTCGACCTTCTTGCCCGTGTTCTGGAGGAACGTCTGCTCGATGGGCAGGCCGTGGCAATCCCAGCCGGGAACGTACGGCGACTGGAACCCCGCCATCGTCCGGTACTTGACGACGATGTCCTTGAGCACCTTGTTGATGAGGTGGCCCATGTGGATGTCGCCGTTGGCGTAGGGCGGGCCGTCGTGGAGGAAGTATCGCCCGCGCGGCGACGGCCTCGCCGCAATCTGCCCATACAGGTCTGCCGCGGCCCACTGCTTCTGTCGTTCGGGTTCCCGCTGAACCAGGTTGGCTTTCATGGCCAGGCTGGTCTGGGGGAGGTTCAACGTCTCTTTGTAGGATTTCTTGTCAGCCATCGCATCCTTCTCGTATGGTCTAATGGGGCAGTGCATTGCACCGGCCCCGGGTTTCGTTTCGCCAAGACAAACGCCCCGCCGGTCGTCGTCGGACCGCCGGGGCAGAGAGAGCGTTTCGGCACAGGTTCGCCGCCCCGAGCTAGGGCTGCAGGATAATGCCTCGGCGCAGGGCCACGGCGGCGCCGCTGGGATCGACAACCCCCGAGAAACGGTCTCCGCTGCGAACCATGCGCCAGGAATCCTCCACGGACGAGCCGATTCGGCGGCAACAGGCCGTCGAAGGGCTACGAAGACGCGATTCTATGGGCAGCCGCAAGGCCGGTCAAGGGAAAACGCACTGAGGCGGCGGGCGCGACATTATGACTTTGACAACCGCCTGCTGCTCATTAGAATACATTCGGGGGCGATACGTTGCCCCGCACCCGCCGCGCCGTGGGCATTGCGTCACAACGGTCGTTCCATGTGGAGGTTACGACGGTTGACACCCGTAGTCGTCTCCTGTCCGAATTGTTCCCGCAGCTACAAGATTCCGGCGGACCGCCTGGGTCATCACCTGAAGTGCAAGTGCGGTCACATCTGGAAGGCTGAAGCTGCCGCTGCGTCGCCGGCGCCGGTGGCCTCTCCGCCGGTCGCTCCAGCCGCAGCGCATCCCGAGGCCGTGAAGCCGTTGCCGGTGAAGCCCGAGCCCGTGGCCCCCGAGGCGCCCAAGCCAGCCGCCGAGTCTGCGCGCGATGCCGCTCCGACCGCCGTCGCCCGTCCGGCCGATGCGCCCGACCGTCCCACGCCGCCGGCCAAGGTGTTCGATCCGCAGCAGGCCAAGGCCATCCAGGAAGCCAAGACCCTCATCGGACGCGAGCTGGGCACGTTTCGCATCGAGGATCTGTTGGGCGTCGGCGGTTTCGGCGCCGTGTTCCGGGCGTTCGACAAGTCGCTGCACCGGCACGTGGCCCTGAAGGTGCTGCCGCCGCAGATGGCCAAGGCCGGCAAGGAAAAGGTGCAGCACTTCCTCCAGGAAGCCCGGTCGGCAGCCAAGCTCAGCCACCCGAACATCGTCACGGTCCACCAGATCTGCCAGGTGGACGGGCTGTATTTCATCGTCATGGAACTGGTGGACGGACGCAGTTTGGCTGAGGTGGTGCGTCAGAAGCGACTGACGCCGCAGGAAGCCACGCGGATCATCACCGAGGCGTCGCGCGGGCTGGCCCATGCACATCGTCGCGGGCTGATCCATCGCGACATCAAGCCGGGCAACATCATGGTGACCGCCGATAACCAGGTGAAGATGACCGACTTTGGCCTGGCCCGCGACATCTTCCGCGACACCAGCGACGCCGAGGACGGCCGCGCCGTCGGCACGCCGCTGTACATGGCGCCCGAGCAGTGCGAAGGCGAGGAGGGCGACTCGCGGAGCGACGTCTACAGCATGGCGGCCAGCTACTACGTGGCGCTGACGCGGCGGCCGCCATATGAAGGGCGCGACACCGAAGAGGTCATGAACCGCCACCGGTTCGATCCGCCGCCCGATCCGCGGCAGTACGTGCCGGGGCTCCCGGCCGCCGTGTTCCGCATCATCGAGAAGGCCATGGCCAAGGATCCGGCCGAGCGGTACCAGACGGCCGTGGACCTGCTGGCGGCGCTGGAGGCGCTGGACTTTGCGGCCCTGGACCCGAACGCGACGATCAGCCTGGAGGCGGTCTCGGCGCAGATCGGGGCCCTGACGCCGCAGGTCGGAACGCACGTCGCCGGCGTGATGAAGCAGGCCGTGCGCCGAGCCGACGTCAGCACGAGCCGCATCCGCGTGGCCGAGACGATCGAGAAAGTGACGCCGCTGAAGTGGTACATCATCGGCGGCGTGGCCGTGGCGGTGGTCTGCATTGTGGCCGTGGTGGTGGCGATCATTCTGGCCGTGAGCAACGGCCAGCACGACGAGGGGCAGGGGCTGTCGCCGATCGCGCCCGTGCTGCCGACGCCGACAGGGCAGGGCGGGACGGCGCCGACGGTCTTGCCGTCGCCCGGCGGCGCAGCCCAGGGGCAGGGGACGGGAACCGCGGGAACGGCTCGGCCCGACGCGGCGGCGACTCCCGCGTCCGCTGCGGGCGGTACCTCGCCTGCGCCGGCAACACGGACCCAGGAGCCGCCGGAGGCCGTGTCCGAGCAGCCCGCACCGGCGAAGTCATATCAGGAGATGATGCTGGTCTCGGTGAAGGACGCCTACGAGGCGGCCGAGAGATTCGACCGCGAGAACGTGGCGACAGATCCGACCCGTGTGATCGGTATCTACCAGGAAACAGTCATCAGCGTCTACGAGGCAGACCTTCCGGGCAACGTGTACGTGAAGAAGGCACTGGCTCGCGTGGAGCAGATTCGCGCCATGTCCGGCAACTCGCCGTCGACGAACGGCGAGGCCAACACGCCGCCCCCGACGGAGACCGATGGCGGCGCGAATGCCGGCGAGGGAGGTGGCGGCTGAGCTTTGCCGCATCCGCAGACCCGCACAAACCACAGGAGCGCGACCCTTGCGAGGGCCGCGCTCCTGCGAGTTTTCGGGTGCGATTCCGAGCGACAGCCCGACAGGCGGCCGCTAAGGGAATGTGATGCGAACCATGCGGTTCTTGCCCATCCACAGGAGGCGGATGTCGGCCACGCCGCCGTTGGCGCCGCCCTGGATCTCCTCCATTCGCTTCTGGTAGTCCTCGACGTTGGCGATCGGGCGGCCATTGATCTCGGTCAGGATCACCGAGGGGTGAATCTGGGCCACGGCGGCCTTCTCGCCCGGCTCGACCTTGGCGCAGATGACGCCCGGTTGCGAGGCATCCAGGTGGAGGATGGCCCGGATATCATAGGTCAGATCCTTGACCGTCAGGCCGCTCTTCTCGTCCTTGAACTTGGCGGCAGAGGAGTAATCGTAGGGGGCCCACTCCAGGATGAAGTCCTGAGATTTCTTCTCGGTGCCGTCCAGGTACGCGATCGCCACCTTCGTGCCGGGGCCGAGTCGCGTCAGAAGCTTCGTCAGGTAGTTGCTGCGATTGCCGTCGGAGTCGGACGAACCGCCGTAGGAGCGGAAGCGGCTGAAGCGGTATCCGTAGCTTCCTTCCAGCGGCTTCAACTCGATGGGATCGTTTTTGCCCTGCTCCCTGATCTCCAGCAGGACGGTTCCGGGACGGATGCCGGCCTTCTCGGCGGGCGAGCCGGTGTAGACATGGGTGACCCGCAGTCCGACCTCGCCGCGGCGCGTGAGCTTCTGGACGGAGTCGCCGCCGGCCATTTCGTCAAGCATCTCGGCCAGTTCGGGCGTGACCGGCTGCGTCTCGACGCCGAGCCACACCAGTCGCTTCTCCTCGCGTTCGTCCGTCGGCCGCAGATTCGGGTCGAAATGCGCCTCGGGACTGGCAAAGGCGTCGGCGAGCTTGGCCATGCGGTAAATCTTCACCGATTCGTCGCGGTCGCGCGAGATTCGGCGTGCGTTACCCTTCTTCTCCTCCTCCGGACGGCGCTCGATCATCGCCAGACCGATCGGCCGACCGTCGAAGTCCATCACCAGCGTGCCGCGGGGCAGGGGATTGGTGTATCCCGGCCACTGCTCGTCCTTGTACTCGCGCTTGTAGCCGCTGATGCGGTTGTACCAGAGCGTGTCGCGGCGGCCGCCGAACTTGCGCTCCGGCAGGTAGGTCATGACGGCCCGCTGGATGTCGGGCACCTGGGCCCATTCGGACGGGAGCACGGCAGGACTCTCGGCGCCGTCGGTCTCGACCATGAAGCAGCCGAAGTTGAGGAACGCTCCGAGAAACTTCGCGGGAACTTCCTGATCGTTCATCCGCACGGTGATCCTCTTGAACCGCTGGATGTAGATCTTGTCGAGCCGCACCGGGACGACGACCCGTCGCGGCGACACGGCGAAGCCGTAGTAGTACTGGGTCAGGCTGGTTCGGTCCTCGCCCTCGAACTCCAGGTTGTCCTCGCCCTCCTCGGGCTGGCGATAGACGATCTTCACCTCGTGGGTGAACTTGCCGAATCGGCTGAGGCGTTCGGCCTTGGCGTTGGCGAAGTCGTCGAACGTGATCAGCGAGGCCTTGGCGAGGTCGCCGCCGCGCCACGGAAACCGGTTGCCGACGAGGCTGGCCAGAGGCGGCACGGTGAAGCCCAGCGGCCGCGCCTAATCGTCGAAGATGAGGCCGAGCGCGGCCTCGGCGGTCCACTCGTCGTCGGTCTTGCGGTCGGTGCTGCGCGCCATGGGGCCGCCGGCGCCGCCGAGTGCGACCACGATGTCCCATCCGAGCCGGGCGCGGACCAGCCCCACGTGGTGCAGCCCGCCGGGCAGCGCGATGTCGCCGTCGAACCAGTCCAGCGGCTCGCGGACGCCGGGCCATGCCTCGGTCTGGTAGACGACGGCCGGCAGGTCGCGGTAAAACCCGTAGGGCCGCAGCGGAAACTCCTTGCCCTCGGACGTGATGCCGCGAACCGATTCGACGAATCGCGTTTCGTGGTTGTTGTCCTCCGAAAGAATCCAGCCCTTCGCCGGATCGATCGCCAGGCCCATGGCCTGGGTGGACATCTTCAGATCGATGCTGCGGCGAATCTCGTAATCGCCCGGGTATTCGCCCTTGTCTTCCTTCCACAGGGTGGCGACGGTGACCAGGTACGGCGATGCGAGATCGGCCAACTCCTGCATGAACTCGCGGTCGTCCTCGCACTCGTCCTCGCCGTTCTCCTCGTCCTCATCGACTTCTTCGGCCCCCTTGTTCCGGTCTGCGTCGGCCGGAGAGGCCCTGTCGGCGGCGCCGACGGCCTTGATGGGCTTGTCGGCAGGCGCGGCCGTCTCGGCCTGGGCCCAGACGCGCGGCGGCGCCCACGCGAACGCCGCCAGAGCCAAAAGCAACGCCACAGTGGTCGTGATCCAACGGTTCATCTGCGTTCCTTTCCCCTGAGTCGGGCTTCCGCGGAAGCCGGATCATTCCTTGTCGTAGTCGCGGGCATAGTCGAGCACGAGCATCGACGGCATGCCGCCGCGCATAATCTCGAAACCGACGCGCTTCTTGCGATGCGTGTCGGCCATGATCTCGTCGTAGATCTTCCGGATATCGTCCAGGGTCTTGATCTCCTTGCCGTCCACCTTGAGGATGATCTCGCCGCTGCCGGAGAAGCCGGCCATGGCGGCGTTGCCCGGATAGCTCACGCCCTGGACGTAGACGCCCTGCTTGACGTAGTAGTAGAGCTGCGGGTCGGCGTGCTCGTTGATGCTCTTGACGGTCATGTTCCAGCGCTTCAGTTCCAGGTCCTCGCCCTCGACGAGGCCTTTCTGGGAGGCCGTCAGCGCCAGGGTCATCGGCGTGCCGGCGCGCTCGATGGCGAAGTCCACTGACCGGTCGGTCGGCAGGCGCCCGAGGAGGGTGCGGATGCGCGGCAGATTCTCGCTGTAAAGGCCGTCCACGGCGTCGCCGTTGACCGACAGGATGAGGTCGCCGACGGCCAGCCCGGCCTTCTCGGCGGGCGAGCCCGGATCGACGCTGGCGACCAGCACGCCGCGCTCGCCCTCGAAGAACGAGTCGCTGTCGAAGTCGCGGAGCGGCTGAAGCCGCAGGCCCGTCCAACTGCGCTTGACCTCGCCGTGCGCCTTCAACTCGTCGATGACGTACCGGACCGTGTTGGAGGGCACGCTGAAACCCATGTCGCCGCCGTACATCGAGCCCAGGGTGTTGATGCCGATGACCTCGCCGTCGGTGTTGATCAGCGGGCCGCCCGAGTTGCCGGGGTTCAGCGCGGCGTCGCTCTGAATCCAGAGGCTGTACTCGCTGTCCTCGTCGAGGAACCGCTCGGCCGAGGAGACGATGCCCAGGCTGATGCTGCGCTTCAGGCCCCAGGGCGAGCCCAGGGCCATGACGAAGCGGCCCTCGACGACGTGGTCGCTGTCGGCCAGCGTGGCATAGGGAAACGTCGTCTCGGGCGTTTCCGGCTTGAGCTTCAGCAGGGCCAGGTCGGTGTCCTTGTCGGTGCCGATCAGGTCGGCCTTGAGCATCGTGTTGTCGAACAGCACGCAGCGGATTTCCACGGCCTTCTCGGCAACGTGGTTGTTCGTCACGACGTAGCCGTCGGGGCTGATGATGACGCCCGAGCCGCTGACGACCACGCGCTGCTTCTTGCCCTCGCTGTAGTCCTCGCGGATGGGCTTGACGTAGACGAGCGTGGGGAAGACCTTCTCCTTGGCGCGTTCGATCATGGCCTGGATGTCGGCGCCGGTGTACTGGCTCGGCGCGTCGATCCGGGCGGCATCCGTGTCGGTGGTCTGCGGTGTGCAGCCGGCCAGACACAGGACGGTCGCCGTCAGCGCCATCCCTAAGCGGCAATTCATGCATCAGCCTCCTATGTTGGTAAACACCCTCATGAACGGCCCCGCGGCGAACCGCTCGCCCGGTCGCAGGACGACCCTGAAGCCTATCCGGACAGACTCTTCATGTGCCGGCCGCCGCCGCGGCCCACACATAGTAACGCACGAGCACGGAAATCGTCAGCAGGAATTCCCGGTTCGCTCGTCATGAACATAGATTCGCCTCACCCGCCTGCCGATCCCGCAGAAGATTTCGTGAGGAATCGTGCCGGCCAGCGACGCCAGGGCATACACCGACAGCGGGCTGTCCGTCCGGGCTTCCATCAGGGTGACCACCGAGCCGACCCGGGCCTGCGGCACGTCGGTGACGTCGACCAGGGTGGTGTCCATGCAGACGTTGCCGACCGCGGGCGCAAGCTGCCCCTCGACGCGGACGACGGCCCGATTCGTCAAGGCGCGGGGGTAGCCGTCGGCGTATCCGACGGGCAGCGCCGCCACGCGCGACGGCCGCCGGGCGATCCACGTGTGACAGTAGCTGACCCCCTGGCCGACGGGCACGTCGTCAATGGTCGTAATGGGCGCCTTGATGGCCATGACGGGCCGCAGGCGGACGTGCGGCGTGAGTTCCGGGCAGGGCGTCACGCCGTACAGGGCGATGCCCGGCCGCACCATGTCGAACCGTCCGTCGGGGAACCGCATCAGGGCGGCCGAGTTGGCGGCGTGGACGATGGGCGGTCGCAAGCCCCGGCGCGCGAGCGCGTCGGCCAGCCGCGCCAGGCGATCGCGCTGCTCGGCGGTGACCGACGGGTCGGGGTCTTCGGCGTGGCTGTGGTGCGTCATGAGCCCTTCGACCCTGACGTGCGGCATGGCGGCCAGGGCCTCGATCAGCGGCACCACGTCGTCGAACGCCGTGCCCATGCGCTGCATGCCGGTCTCGGCATGG
>Ga0123329_1001854_pt1 | contig 19241 bp, 17 predicted proteins | sample BioC12SIPDNA_FD_89703 | JGI IMG/M metagenome (GOLD analysis project Ga0123329, IMG submission 89703) | Anaerobic biogas reactor microbial communites from Washington, USA - Biogas_R1_B C12 SIP DNA | ecosystem: Engineered > Bioreactor > Anaerobic > Unclassified | place: Washington, USA | collected...
GGTGGCGTGGGCAAGACGACGACGGCCAATCTGGGCACCGCCCTGGCCAAGCTGGGCAAGCGGGTCGTGGTCATTGACACGGATATCGGGTTGCGCAACCTCGATGTCGTGATGGGGCTGCAGAACCGCATCATCTATGACGTGGTCGATCTCGTCGAGGGGCGCTGCCGGCTGCGGCAGGCGCTCATCCGCGATCGCACGCTGGACGAGTTGTACCTGCTGCCGGCCGCTCAGAGCCGCGACAAATCCGCGGTGAGCCCGGCGGACATGATGCGCGTCATCGCGCAGCTGCGCGGGGATTGCGACGTGGTGCTGATCGATTCGCCCGCCGGCATCGAGGCGGGCTTTCGCAACGCCGTGGCGCCCGCCGACGAGTTCGTCCTGGTGACGACGCCCGACGTCTCGGCGGTGCAGGACGTCGACCGGGTGCTGGGCATCCTGGAGGCGGAGGGGCGCGGGGAGACGCGGCTCGTCATCAACCGCATTCGCCCGGAGCTGGTGCGCCGCAGCGAGATGATGAGCCCCGACGAGATCCTGGATCGCCTGAACGTCCGCCTGCTGGGCCTCGTGCCGGATAACGAGGATGTGCTGGTATCGAACAGCAAGGGCACCCCTATCGCCAACGACGCGCGGTCGTTGGCAGGGAGGGCGTACCACAACATGGCGCGTCGCCTCATGGGTGAGGATGTGTCCTACCTCCCCGTGCTGGTGAGGCGCAAGAGCATCTGGGAGCGCATCGGGCTGCGGAAGCGTTCCGCGCGCTCGGGCGCCGGGGGGTGACCCCCTCCGGCTACCATAGATAGAAGCCCTTTCGGGCTAGGGAATGGCCCCGCAGGGGCCTACGTCTGGCATAGCCCGGCGGTTCAACGCCGGGGAGGGTGAGCGATGGAAAAACCGACGTGGCGCCACTTTGACCTCCCCCTGTTTCTGGCGACCGTCTGCCTGGTCGCCATCGGGGCGTTGATGATCTATAGCTCGTACGAGGCCACGCTCCCTCCCGAGGACAAGCCGTGGATCGACAACGCCGTCTACCGGCAGCTCCTCTTTGGCGGCGTCGGTCTCGTGCTGTACGTGGCCCTCGCCGTGTGGGACTATCGCTTCTTTGTCACGCTGTACCGCTGGGTGTACCTGGGCGTTCTGGCCTCCCTCGTGGTAGTGCTCGCCATCGGAAGCACGTCGTTCGGCGCCCAGAGCTGGTTGGGGGTGGGGGGCTTTGGCGTGCAGCTCTCCGAGCTGGCCAAGTTCCTGATGATCATCGTGCTGGCGCGCGTGTTGGGCGGAGACGACGAGGAGATGGAGAGCCCACGCGGCTTTGCGCTGTCGATGGTAATGATCGTACCGCCGGCGCTGCTCATCTATCGCCAGCCGGACTTTGGCACGGCCCTGATCCTCGTGGCGACCTGGCTGGGGATGGTGTTCCTGTCGGGGGTGCGCTGGCGTCACCTGCTGTTGGTGGGGGGGGCGGCGGCGGTGGTCGCGCCGGTGGTCTGGTTCCAGCTCAAGGACTATATGCGGCTGCGTATCCTCGGGTTCTTTTATCCGGAGAAGGGTGACGTGGTCGCGGCGATGCAGGAACTCAACATGGATGCCTACAACGTGAATCAGGCGCTCATCAGCATCGGCTCTGGCGGCTGGTGGGGCAAGGGGTTCTTGCATGGCACCCAGAGTCGGCTATACTTTCTTCGTGTGCGGCACACCGATTTTATCTTTTCGGTGCTGGCCGAGGAGTTTGGTTTCATCGGTTCCGTCCTGCTCCTGGCGCTCTTTGCCTTTGTCATTATGCGCCTGATGCGCATCGCCGCCAGGGCGCCGGACCCGGCAGGGCGCCTCATCGCTTGTGGCGCCGCGACGATGCTGTTCGTCCAGGCATTCATCAACCTGGGGATGAACGCTAATCTGCTCCCCGTCACCGGCCTGCCGCTGCCGCTGATCAGCTATGGCGGCAGCTCGCTCATGGCCACCCTGATGACGCTGGGCCTGGTGCAGAGCGTGGCGATGCGCCAAAGGGAGCCCCAAGTCGGCCTGCTGGGGCCGGATACGGCGATTCGGCGCACCCGATGATGTTCGTTCCAACCGTACCTTAGGAGAAGTGGCTGTATGGCTTCCGATACCGTTCGCGTGCGCATGGCGCCGAGCCCCACGGGGTACTTTCACCTGGGCAGCGCCCGCACGGCGCTCTACAACTGGCTGTTCGCCCGGCACCACGGGGGCAAGTTCATCCTGCGCATCGAGGACACCGATCGCACGCGCTACCACCCCGAGGCGCTGCCCGACATGCTCGAGTCGCTGCGGTGGCTCGGGCTGTGCTGGGACGAGGGCCCCGAGGTGGGCGGCGACTATGGGCCGTACTACCAGTCCGATCGCCTGCCCCTCTATGCCGAGTACGCCGAGCAGCTCATCCGGGAGGGCAAAGCCTACCGCTGCTACTGCACCCCCGAGCGCCTGGAGCGCATGCGCGAGGAGCAGCGCGCCGCCGGCCTGCCGCCCGGCTATGACCGACACTGCCGCTACCTGACGCGAGAGCAGATCGCCGCGAACGAGGCGCAGGGCCTGCGTTCGGTGGTGCGCCAGGCGGTGCCGCTGGAGGGTACCACCGAGTTCGACGACGTCCTCCGCGGCCATATCGTGGTGAATAACAGCCAACTCGACGACCAGGTGCTGCTCAAGTCGGACGGCTACCCCACCTACAGCCTGGCGGTGGTGGTGGATGACCACTTGATGGAGATCACGCACATCTTGCGCGGGGACGAGTGGCTCGCCACGGCGCCCAAGCTCAAGCTCCTCTTTGACGCCTTTGGCTGGGAGATGCCGGTGCAGGCCCACTTGCCCACCATTCTCGACCCCAGCGGCAAGGGGAAGCTGAGCAAGCGCAAGAAAAAGCTGGCCGACGGGCGGGAGATGCTCACCTATATCCACGAGTTCCGCCGGGGCGGCTATCTGCCCGAGGCGATGGTGAACTTTTTGGCGCTCGTGGGGTGGGCGTACGACGGCCAGACCGAGTTCTTTAGCCGGGACGCGTTGGTGCGCCTGTTCACCGTCGACCGCGTGAGCAAGTCGCCCAGCGCCTTTTCCTACGACAAGCTGGACTATATGAACGCGGCCTACATCCGCAACCTCGGCCGCAGCGACCTGGCGGGGCGGCTGCTCACCGTGCTTAGGGGAGCGGGGGTTCAGGCCGACATCGACACGACGCTCAAGCTGGTCGCCCTGGTGCAGGAGCGCATCACGACGCTCAACGACGTCTTGAGCGTCGCCGATTTCGTCTTTGGCGCCGATCCGGAATACGACCCCCAGCTCCTCATCCAGAAAAAGATGGACGCCGAGGGCACGTTGGCGGCGCTGCGCGCCTCGCGCGAGGCGCTGGCCGCCGTGGATCGGTGGGACGAGGCGACGCTGGAGGAGCGGCTGCGCGCCTTGGCGGGAGAACTCGACCTCAAGGCGGGGCAGCTCTTTGGCGCGCTGCGCGTGGCGGCCACGGGTCGCACCGTAGCGCCGCCCCTGTTCGGCACGCTGGACGTCATCGGGCGCGACGCCGTGCTGCGACGCATCGCGCGCGCCGAGGAGGCGCTGGCGGCAGCCCAGACCGCGTAACGGCCGTCCCCGCCAAGGCGCGGGAAGGTCGGCGGTGAGGGATCGTCAAGTGGTGGGGCACCTGACCTTGGATCAGGCAACCGGCGTTCGAGTCCCTGTCCCTCGATTGATTTGCACACTGCGCCATCCGGTGGTATACTGCCGTTACCGTTGAGGGATCGTCCAATGGTAGGACACCTGACTCTGGATCAGGCGATCGGGGTTCAAATCCCTGTCCCTCAGCCAATGAGCGGGCGGATGCATTCGCATCCGCCCGCTCTTTTTTTACGGTTGCGGTGCAGAGTCCGCGTCACGGGCGTGGGGGCGAGTGGGCACAGGCCGGCGCCGCCGACGCACAGGTATACCCTGCGTCCGCTCTGGTACAATTCCTCCGCGATCTGGCAGCCCGACTGGGCGCTGCCGACGATGCGTACCGCACCCGGCGGCAACATATCTGGTTTGCGGTACTGGCCGGAGTAGAGCTGGGTGGACTCTGCGGCGATATCGGCGCCAAACGACGGCCTCCTCGGTCGCTGGAACAGGCCCGTGGCAACCACCACGTTGCGCGCTTCCCACGTGGCACCCTCCGAGCTGACGACATAATCCCGAGTCTCTAGCCTCCGTTCGACCGTGTTGATATGTACGCCGTATTGGATGGGCAGATCGAAGGCGGTGATGTGCTGCTCGAGGCGGCTCACGATCTCATCGCGCTTCAGATAGCCCTCGGGCGCGTTGCCCTGGTATTCAGCGCCGGGAAGCCGGAAGGACCAGTTGGGCGTGACGAGGGTAAACGAGTCCCAGCGATCGTTGCGCCATACGTTTGCGGCCTGCACGGCTCGCTCCACGACGACGTGCTCGCGCCCTCGCCGCGCCAGATGGTGGCTGGTGGCCATACCGGCTTGACCCCCGCCGATGATGACGGTCTCGATACGTTGGTTCATGGGTCTCCCACTCCTTTGGAGCGATAGGGCACTCATGCGCAAGAGGCGAGGTCAGATCCGGGCAAAGGGCGCTCCTTGGCGGTCGCGGCAGGTGATGTGGGCCGATAAAGGCCAAGGATCGCGCTACATGATGCTAGCCTGAAGGAGCGACCGCGTCCATCGGGAGTGGGCGTGGTTAGGGCAGCCGTCGAGGAGCGATGGGGCCCGTCGACCATGCGGTAGTGCGCTCTGGGCGACGCGAGGCCACCCGCCGCTTGCTTCTCCCATGCCGTGCGGCTGTCCATCCCTCCAGTCCCGCTGCTCCGATGCGGCGTGTGGCCGCAACCGAGAGTTGTGGGCGACACCCGATCTGCCACATAATGCCCCCAGCGGACCGACCCTTGACCGTAGCGTGCTTTGATGGAGAGCCTGGGCCGATGGATACTCCGCAGTGCCTAGAGGAGGTCAGAGGGGCTGATGCTGAGAACAAGGCCAACTAGCGCGGACTCTCATGCAAGCGAGTCTGAGGTCGACCTGTGCATCGGGAGCAGGCCGGTCATCGTGGTGCTCTTAATGCTGAGCATGGCCCTGGCCCTGGGGGCGCGGCTGCTGCCCGAGCCGGCGAAAGCGACGACGTTCGTCCCCTACTTGGCCTCTTTCCTGGCGCTCGCCTGGCTGCTCGAGTCATGGAAGCCCCGCTTCAGTCGCTGGCTTCTGGTCACAGGGCTGCTGGCAAGCGCGCACATCATGGCAGAGTGGTTCGCGCTGCCCAGCGCTACCGTCCTGGCAGCGCTGCCAGTAGCACTGGCAGCCCCGCTGATCGGCGTCTACGCGGGGTTTGTCCTGGCGGGCGCCGAGACCGCCACGCTGCTACTGCTGTGGTTCTCCGGAAGGGTCGAGGGATTCGGCCTCGTCATCGTCACCCTCATCGCCACGTGGCTGGTTTGCGGATTGATGGCCGCGACGCAGAAGCCCGTCTCGGAGCTTGCCGGCTGGTCGCTGACCAACTTTCAGCGCGCGCGGGCGCTCCTCGATGAGGCACGAGACCGTCAGGCCGAACTCAAGGAGGCGCTGGATGCTTTGGCGCACGCGAACCGCCAGCTGGCGCTCACGTATGACAAGCTCGCCGCTGCCCGCCTCCTGGCGGAGGAGGCGCGCAGGACCAAAGCGGCCTTTGTCGCCAACGTCAGCCACGAGTTCCGCACGCCGCTCAACATGATCGTCGGGCTGGTGGACATGATCCTGAAGGCACCCAATCTCTATGGTGAGGAACTGCCGCCCTCCCTGCTCAAGGACTTGGAGATCGTCGGGCGCAACTGCGAGCATCTCTCCAGCATGATCAACGATGTCCTCGACCTCAGCCGCATCGAGTCGGGACGGCCGTCGCTGCATCGCGAGAGCGTGTGCCTCCCAGACGTCATCGAGGAGGCTCTGGCGGTGGTGCGCTCGCTCACGGAAAAGAGGGGGCTTGATCTCCAGGCCATCGTTCCAGACGACTTGCCGGAGGTTTACTGCGACCGCACGCGCATCCGTCAGGTGATCCTGAACTTTGTGAGCAACGCGGCACGGTTCACCGAAAGGGGCGGCATCACCGTGCAGGCGGCCGGTGACGATGGGTTCGTCACGGTGAGCGTCAAGGATACCGGCCCGGGCATATCGCCGGAGGAGGCCCGACGCATCTTTGAGCCCTTTTACCAGGGGTCGACGCTCGTCCGGCGCCAGGGCAACGGCACCGGCCTGGGACTGAGCATCAGCAAGCAGTTCGTGGAGCTGCATGGTGGCACGATGTGGATGGAAAGCCAGGTGGGCGCTGGCAGCACCTTTGCGTTCCGGCTGCCCGCGTCGCCGCCCCTGGAGCCGACCTCCCCACCGGAGCGTTGGCTTACGGAGGGGTGGGTGGAGCGGCGGACCAGCCCCTCCCTCCTCGAGGCCAAGCTCGGCCAGCGCTTTGTCCTGTGTGACGCGACGGGCGAACTGGAGCCCCTGTTCTCGCACTGCGACGATCAGGGCGAATACGTCCCCACTCAGGGACTCGAACAAGCCGTCGCCGAGATGCGGCGCAGCCCGGCGCAGGCTCTGGTGATCAACCACGCGCCGATGGACGAACTCTGGCGCCGTATGATCAGGGCGCGCCAGGAGCTGCCCGACACACCGATCCTGGGCTGCGTCCTGCCGCCCAAGGCGGAACTCGCCCTCGCGGCTGGGGCGGCCGGCTATCTGCTGAAACCGGTGACGCGCGAGGACCTGATGCGGGCGCTCACAACCCTGGGCAGGCCGGTGAGGGAGGTGCTGCTCGTGGATGACGACCCGGATGTCCTGGCGCTCTTTACGCGCATGATCGAGACGAGCGATCACACGGCGCGGGTGCGAACTGCGCCGAGCGGGCAACAGGCGCTGGCGGAGGCGCGCCGCCAGGCGCCCGACGTCGTGCTCCTGGATATCCTGATGCCCAATCAGGACGGCTGGCAGACGCTGGAGGCGTTCCAAGAGGAGGATGCCCTGCGCGGCGTCCCAATCATCATCGTCTCCGCCCAAGACCCTCAGGATCAGCCGGCGCAGAGCGAGTGGCTGCTTGCCACCATCGGCGGCGGACTACCGATCAGCAAGGTGCTTCATTGCTTCCAGGGGATCGCCTCATCCCTGTTGCGCCCTGACTGACCGCCTGGTGCAGCGCCTCGAGGAACTCGTATCGCAGGACGGGCTTGGGCACATAGAGGGCGGCGCCGAGCGCCAGCGCCAGCTCCTTCTCGCGGACGACGGAGCACACGACAACGGGGATCGGCTTGGTGGCGGGATCCTCGTAGAGCTGCGACAGCAGGTACCATCCATCGATGTCGGGTAGCATGACATCCAGCACGATGACGTCGGGATGGACTTCCTGCACGAGTTCCAGGGCCTGCCGGCCCTCAGGCGTGTGGACGATCTCGAAATTCGTCCCCTCGGCGTACCGCCGGTAAAAGTGCGCCAGATCCACATTGTCGTCGATCACCAGCACGGTGTACCTGCTGGTCGCGGGGAGGTCGAACGAGACGATGATTCCCCCGTCCTCCCGCCGAGAGGCAACCCGGCCATCGATGGTGGCCAGCACTTCCTGGATGAAACCCACCTGGGGCAGCCCCTCAGCCGAGACCGGCGCCCCCTCGACCACGATCGTGACCCGTCCAGGGTTGCCCGTTGCGCGAAGGGTGATGACCCCGGAGGACATATCCTGCAATAGCTCGGCGATAGCCGACAGGAGCACCTGTCGCAGCACAGATGGGTGAAGCGCTACGGTGCGTTCAGGCTCAACCGGGGTCAGGATCAGTTCCACGTGGTGCCGTAGGGCCAGGGCTCCAATGATCTCCACTACGTCATCGAACGTCTGGCCGACATCGGCGACCGTCCCCGGCGCGCTCTTTTCGAGGGAGGCGATCTCCTGCTGGATCTGAGAACGCCAGGCGGCATGTTCGGCGGTGATCGCCTCAGAGTCCGGTGGCGCCGACTCGGCACGATCCCCCGCCGGCCCGTCCGCCGGCAGAGGACGGGTGTAGCGACGCCACCAGAGGCGGCTGGCCAGCAGCTTGACGGCCTCGCGCTGCTCAGACCGCAGATAGCGGGGGGTGATCCCCAACCGGGCGGCGGCCTCCTCCTGGGTCAGGTCCTGGATATAGCGGTAGACGAGCACACTATGGAGCCGCCTGATGCGTGCGGTCTCGGGGATATCGGGAGCGGGCGCAAGCTCGTGGATGGCCCGCCGGGCGGATTCCTGGAGGGCCTCCAGCCCATCCTCGGGCGCGCTACCGATGATGTCGTACAGGTCTCGCGAGGGTTCATACAGGGGATCGTAGAGATGCCCCAGGAGGTCCTGCAATTCGCGCTCGAATGCTGCTAGTGTGCGCATCTCCTAATCACCGCCCCAAGTCTTCCTGCCCACAGCCTAGTCACAAGGAACATCAAGGCTTACCCTACAGGATGCATGGTAGCCGATGCGCCTGGCGCACGCCAACCGGTTCAGCGGGGATTATACCTCGCATTCGCCGGAACGACAGGTGGCGCTGCGCGTGACTGGCAATCTGGCCGGCTTGGAGGTGAAAGGAGGGAGGGGAGAGAAGAGCTGACGCGACGGCGCTCGCGCATCATGCCTCGGTGAAAGGTATGGTCAACAGGAGGAAGCGATGAACGCCCCGTTCTCCCGCCGTGACTGTATGAAGCTGATGTGTGCTACCATGGCCAGCGGGTTGCTGGCTGCTTGTGCCCCTCAACAGGCGCCCACTGCGGCTCCCCAGCTCACGGAGGCGCCCAAGGCGGAGGTTGCGGCGACAACTCCGCCCGAACCGGTTGCCCTGAAGGGGAAACTGGTATGGTATGCCGCGCAGGCGGCCGATCACCTCCCTCCCTTTGAGGAGCAGCACCGCATGTGGAAAGAGATGTATCCCGATATGCAGCTCGAGGAGGTGTTTGTCCCTTGGGGCGAGTACACCACCAAGATGGTGACCATGGCTGCCGGCGGCGAACCCATCGATGTGGTGTGGCTGCAGCTGGGGAACTCGGTGGGGAACTCGCTGAACGCCGCCTATTGGGTCGAGAGGGACGCCCTCTTGGACTTTACGCCCGCCTTTGACGCGGGCGCGATCAAGAAGGAGGATTATTATCCCGGGCTGCTGAACGAATGGCTATTCAGGGACAAGTTCTGGGGCACGCCCTTTGAGGTGTTCCAAGAGAGCTTTTGGTACAATGTGGACCTGTTCACCGAGGCGGGCGTGGACCTGCCGACCCCCGAGTGGGCGTGGGACGATCACCACAACGCGGCCAAGGAACTCACCAAGCGCGGCGCTGACGGCCGCGTCGAGCAGTTTGGCACCATGGGCACGACCTGGATCGACGGCATCTATGAAGCGGGGGGCGATCCGGTAGGCGCTGACGGTGAGAGCCTGCAGCTGGACACGCCCGAGGCCAAGATGGGGTTTGAGGAGTGGTTCTTTTACACGGGCAACGGCTATGCCCCCCTGGGGGACGAGACCAAAACCTTTGCCGGCCTGCATACGGGTAGGGTGGGCATCCAGGCCCATGGCAACTATATGTGGACTACCTTCCGCCAGGCGTCCCAAGACCTCGGCTTTGATTTCGGCGCGACGCTCATGCCCGCCGGCCCCGGCCCGGCGCCCAAGAACAAGGCCGGTTGGGTAGGCTACAACCTCTGGTCCGTCTTCAAGAGCACCAAGCTGCCCGACGCGGCGCTCGAGTTCGCCATTCACCTGGGCTATGGCAAGGGCGCCGAGCCCTGGGCGGCGACGGGCCGCGTCTCGCCGCTCAAGCGCTTTGACCTGGACTACTACCAGGAGGTGGCCAACCTGTCCGCCGACGAGAAGGAGCGCTACGCCTCGAACCTGAACACAACCTTTACCAACATGGACAAGGGCCACGTGCGCCCCTCGCATCCCTACTTTGTGATCAACGACCTGAACTGGGGCAACATTCAGACCATCTTTGACGACGAGCTGAACAAGGTGGTGATCGAAAAGTCCCAGACCCTCGATCAAGCCATCGAGATCGCTAACGAGCGCGCCGCACAAGCCATCGCGGACGCCAAGGGGGGCTGATCGGCTGCATTACCGGGGCAAGGCACCTGACGGGCGCCTTGCCCCCCGGCGATGCTTGGATGGGGCTCATGGCTCCGGGTACCCCCGAGAGAGGTTCCATCGGGCAGGCAGGTAATGGAGGGCATATGCTCCGGCTCAAGTACACCCAGGCGGAGGCGGCGTGGGCCTATGTCTTTATCTTGCCCGCTCTCGTCGGCTTTGTGGTCTTTGCTGCGTTCCCCATCGTCTTTGGTCTCTGGCTTAGCTTGACCAAATGGGATGCCTTCACGGCGCCAGAGGTCGTGGGCCTGGCGAACTATCGACGCCTCTTTACCCTGCGCGAGCCCCTGTGGTATGGGACCACCGTTCAGAATACGCTGTTCTTTGTGGCGATGATGCCGGTCGGCGTGGCGATCCAGCTGCTCCTGGCCCTGATGGTCAACATGAAGCTCCGCTTTAGCACGCTGTTCCGCTCGGTGTTCTTTTTGCCGACCATCACCTCCGCCGCGGTGGTGGCGATGGTGTGGTTCTGGATGTACGACACGAATTTCGGGCTCATCAACTGGATGCTGAGCTGGCTCAAGATCCCGCCGATCCCCTGGCTAGAATCGGCCAGGTACGCCAAACCCGCCCTATGGATCATGATGAACTGGCAGGGCGCGGGGTACGGGATGATGATCAACCTGGCGGCCCTGCAGGGGATTCCCATCGAACTCCACGAGGCGGCCATGATGGATGGCGCCGGGCCGTGGCGGCGCTTTAGGAGCGTGACCCTGCCGCTGCTCACGCCGGCGCTCTTTTTCCAGTTGGTGACCGGCGCCATCGGCGCCTTCCAGGTGTTCGGGCAGGTGTGGATGACCACGCGCGGCGGCCCCGCCCGGTCGACGGCCACCGTCGTGCTCTACATCTATAACTATGCCTTCGCCAACAGCGCCTGGGGGTTCGCGTCGGCGGGGGCCTACGTTCTGGCGCTCATTATCCTCGTGCTGACAGTCGTGCAGTTTCACTTCCAGCAGAGGTGGGTGTTCTATGGCCTCTAGGGTTGCTCCGACACCCCGAACCATCCACGCGCCGCACGTTATCGCATTGGGCGTTCTCAAGGCGGTGACGCTAAACGGCATCCTGTTGGCGCTGTCCCTCCTGGCGCTCGTGCCCTTCTGGTGGATGCTCACCGGAGGGTTCAAGTCGCTGGGGGACCTCTTTGCGTTTCCGCCTCGGCTGTGGCCCTCGAGGTGGAGCCTCGACGGCTATCAGAGGCTGTTTCGCTACTTTCCCTTCCTGCGCAATTTCATGAACAGCGTCATCATCTCGGGCCTATCTACCTTTGGCAACCTCCTGTCCTCCTCGCTGGCAGCCTTTGCCTTCGCGCGGATGCGCTTCCCCGGCAAGAACGTGTTCTTTATGCTCTTTCTGAGCACGCTGATGATCCCCGGGATCGTCTATTTGATCCCGCAGTTCATGGTCTTTCGTTTCCTACGCTGGATCAACAGCCCCCTGCCCCTGATCGTGCCGGCCTTTTTCAGCAACGCGTTCTCGATCTTTATGCTGCGCCAGTTCTTGAGCACCCTGCCGGCGGAGCTGGAGGCGGCGGCCAAGATCGACGGCGCCAACTGGCCACGCATCTACTTTGAGATCTCGCTGCCGTTGATCAAGCCCGTCCTCGTCACGCTGGGCCTGTTTTCCTTCATGGGCTCGTGGAACGACCTGCTGGGGCCGATCATCTACCTGAGCAGACTGGAGCAGCTCAACCTCACCGCGGCGGCGGCCTATCTGCGGTCGTCGTACCATTCCGGCGAGAACCAGAACGTGGAAATGGCCGCGGCGACCATCACGGTGGTCCCCGTGCTGCTCGTCTTTGTCTTTGCCCAGCGCTATATCGTCAGCAGCCTCGTCTTCTCGGGGTTGAAGGGCTAGGGCGGGCCACGTGGAGCGAGCTGAAGGGTAGCCCTTGCAGGCGTCCCTTGTGGATGCTAGCCGGCGCCGAACGCCAGCAACTCGAGCCAGTTGCTGAGGGCGTGGCCTTGCTCATGGCAGTGTTCCTCCGTTGACAGTGGGCGTTATGGGGCGGGCGGCGGTTCACCTGTTGACAGATAGCGCCTGCACTCCCGGCTCAAGCCGCCGTGGAACTGCACCATATCAACCGGTACAAGCGCGGCGATTACGGTGGAAAACGATCCGAGCGCCAGACATTCACCACCACCGCCTCCGTGGCGGCCTCTTCCACCTCGACCGGATGTGGGCACACCTACGACTGCGCCATCGACCCTGAGGTGAGCCGAGGCTGCCGCAGTACCCGCCAGCAGCACCCCCCACATGCCACGCGCTGCACGATTCCTGGCCGCCAGGCCAGGAGGAACACTAGCCCCGAGGTCCAGCCGGGTTCCATCCACGCGAGCGGTGCCGACGCACTGGCTAGAGCATATACTAGCACCGACGCGATAGAGGCCATCGGTGCACCAACCATGGGAACCCGATTGCCGCCCGCTGGATCTGCCAAAGCTAGATAGGAGCAATAGTGGTGATTGATGCAGGGATCGGATCAGAAGGTCGGGCGCGTGCTCACGGCGGTTGCGTGGGGAGCGATGGACCGGGCGGCGGCAATACGTTGTCGGCCTCTCAGATGGAGATGCGCTCAGCCTTATTGGGCGGATTCGCTGGGCAACTGGTCTCGGGGCTGGTATGGGTGCTATCCTCGGCCGTCAGCGTCCTGGGTGCGCCGCGCTACGGGATGGCGTTCCTCTTCCTTGGGAGCATGGCGATATTCCCACTGACCCAGTTGGTGCTGCGGCTGATGGGCCGCCCCGCCACGGTGGGCGGCAAGAATGGACTGTGGCAGCTAGGCTCACAGGTGGCATTCACCGTGCCCGCGAACTTTGCCCTGGTTGGCGCGGCCACTCTCTATCGCGAGGCGTGGTTCTTCCCCGCTGCGATGATCGTCGTCGGCTCGCACTATATCCCGTTCATCACCCTGTACGGGATGAGGATGTACGGCGCACTCGCCGCATCGCTCATCCTGGGCGGGCTTGGTCTGGCCCTGTACGGCCCTGCGATCTTTAGCCTCGGCGGCTGGGCAACGGGCCTGGCCCTGATTACCTTTGCCTTTATCGGCAAGTCGGCGGTTCTGAGAGAAGAGCGATGCCGGACCAGGCACCAGCCATCTCTGGTCCTGCAGCCCACGTGGAGGACACGAGATTGAGCGCGACGAGAGTGTTACCGGTACAGTACGAGCGGAGCGGCACCATCGACCCTTCGCGGAATCGGCTGGCGGCTCTAGGGATGGCCGCGGCCGCAATGGGGGTGTTGCTGTCGGTCACCTGGCTCCTCATTCAGTTGCTCGCGATCTCTCGCCCTGATCTTCGCGACGGGCAGTTCGCGTTTGAGGTCGGCGTTCTCGAAGCGCTGTTAGGCCCACCGGCCTTAGTAGCGCTGATAGCCGTCGCGGTGATTGCCCACGAGGCCGTTCACGGCCTGTGTTACTGGGCCTTTACCGCCCAACGTCCGGTCTTTGGCCTGCGGGGGCTGTATGCCTTCGCCGGCGCGCCGGACTGGTACCTCTCTCGCCGTGAGTTCGTGCTCGCCACACTGGCACCCCTCGTCGTCATTACCGTCGCGGGATTGCCCCTGTTGCTGACGATCTCTGGTGTGGCGCTATGGGCGGTGCTTGTCGTCGTTGCCTTTAACGCTGCCGGCTCGATCGGAGACCTGATCGCCGCGGCCTGGGTGCTGACCCGGCAGCCGCCAGTCCTTGTGAACGACACCGGAGTAGCGGTCACGATCTATCAGCTCACTCGGTCACACTAACGAGGCGTAGGGCAAGTGTAGCGGCGCGGTGACCGAGGCCCGAGTGCCATGGCTGGCGCCCCAGTTTGCCAGAGGACAGCTGCTCGCTCTATGGAGTGATCGCCCCTGTCGCGCGAGAGGGGAGCCTCCAGCGATGACTTGCTGCATCTTTCGCTTCGCGCGCGGCTCGCACCGGGCGCTATGCGGCATCATCCTCGCTCCACAGCGCCGCTGCCCAGCCACGGACGGCGGCCCAATCGCGATGGTCGCCCACGGGCATGATCCTGAACAAGCGGATGAGCCCGATGGCCAGCGCCGAGATAGTGGAGGTGTCCATCTTGCCGGCAAAGAACGCCTCGTCGGCGGGCGGCAAGAGGGGACGCACGCCATCCAGGTACGCCACGCGCCGCGTCCGGCTCTTGGCATTATCCTTCAGGTTCATGATGTGCACGCTGAACAGCGCCACCGGCACGCGGCTCAGGGCGTGTCGGTTCTCGTTGACGAACGCCTCCGCCTCGGGCAGCCAACGCCCGCCATGCACGGCGCTGCCGATGACCACGGCCTGGTAGCCGTCGACGGCCGGCCCGTCGCCGATGGGGGCCATGTCGACGACGAACCCGCGAGCCGTGAGCGTCTCCCCGATGGTGGTGGCCACGCCGGCGGTGGATCCGGCGCGGCTGGCATAGGTAACCAATACGCGATCCGCCATGAGTCACCTCCTGAGATGTATGGCCTCACAGAGCCTTGCCCCACGCAGCGAACAACAGCTCCGTGTACCGCCGGGCGAGCGCGCGACACCTCTCCGCATCGATGGGCCGGTAGCGCTCGGCGAGCGGCAGATAGCCCGGCGCCGCCATGGTTAGCAGGATGGCAGCGGCCACCTGCGACAGCGCGAACTCGAGTTCGGCGGGGTCATCCCGGGGGTACTCTTGCGTGACGCGCTCCAGGAGGCGATGGAACACCCCTCGGATGGCCTGCCCGGCGGGCCCATCGTACTGCTTTTGGACCAGGATGCTATCCAGTTGCGCGTTGGTGATGCCCGGATAGCGCTTGGCGCCCTCGATCAGGTAGTAGAACACGTCTTCGACGGTCGCCACGAGGGAACGCCCCGGCTCGTCGATGGCGGCGATGACGTCCTCCAGCATGTGCTGGATCGTCATCGAGAGCACCTCGGCGATGAGATCGTCCTTGGTGCGAAAGTGATAGTTGATTGAGGCGACGTTCGTGCCGGCCGCCCTGGCGATGCGGCGGGTGGTGGTCTTGGCGAGCCCATGCTCCTCGATGCACGCGATAGCGGCCTCGAGGATGGTTTGACGGGTCGTGGGGACGGTCATGGCGCGCCCTCGGCGTCGGGCGCAAGGGCGCCCGAGGTCATCATCTCGGACAGCTCCCACAGGCGTCGCGCCGCGTGGGCGTTCAGCGCCTCGGGGCCCGGCGCCTTGGGATGGCCGTCCTTCCAGTAGATCGCCTCGGCGTCCTGCAGCGACGACTCGGTGAGCAGATAGACGATGCCGCGCGCGGCCTCCTCCGGCGGCACGGCTCGCCAGCGTCGCAGCGACCAGACCCACCGCGCCAGGCCGGGGCTCGCCTTGTAGCCGATCTCGGTGCTCACCAGGCCGGGGTCGGCGGCCAGGGCGCGTACCGTGGAGCCCGGCCCCAGGCGGCGGTTCAACTCGGCGGTAAAGAGCACGTTGGCCAGCTTGGTCTGCTTGTAGGCGCGGAGCGGCTGGTAGCGCCGTCGCAGCTGGATGTCGTCCCACCGCAGGCGGGTGTGATAGTGGGATCCCGAACTCACGGTGACCACCCTCGCCCAGGGCGCCCGCTGCAGCGACGGCAGCAGCGCGCGGGTGAGAACAAAGGGGGCCAGGTGATTCACCGCCCACTGCGTCTCGAACCCGTCCGGCGTCAGGGTCTGCCAGTAGACAAAGGCGCCGGCGACGTTGGCCAGGCCGTCGAGCCCGGCCATCCCCCAATCGGCCAGCACGGCGCGGATCGACGCCGCCAACGCGACCACCTGCGCCTGCACCGAGAGGTCGGCGGCGCGATAGGCGACGGCGACCTCGGGATTGAGGGCGCGCAGCCGCTCCTCCGCCGCCAGGCAGCGCTGCGGGTCGCGCCCCACGCCGATGACGCTGACGCCGTACTGCGCCAGCGCCTCGGCCACGGCCAGGCCGATCCCCGAGGTGGCGCCGGTCACCACGATGCTTCTGTCCCCGCGCGAACCATCCATGCTGCTCACCTCCCTGTGCTGGTGAAAGGATAGGCGCGAGGGCGGGTGGTGTCAAATACGTCAAACGCATGTTTCAAACGTATGTTTGACAGCCTGATGGGGTAGGTGCATAATGCGCCCTGTCGATGCGTACGCGCTATCGCCGTGACAGCCCAGGGAGGTACCTATGCAGAGCATGATCTTGATCAGCGGCGCGACGGGCGGCTTGGGCAAGGCCTTTGCCGTCGAGTGCGCCAGCCGCGGGTGGGATATCTTTGTCACGGATCTGGACGCGAGGCGTCTGGCGGCGCTGGCCGCCGGCCTGCGCAACACCTATGGCGTGGCCGTCATCGCCGAGACGTGCGACCTGACGGATCCGGAGGAGCGCGCCCGCCTGTTCGCCGCCATCGCGCGTCGCGGGCTGCGCTTCTGGGGGCTCATCAACGTCGCCGGCACCGACTATGAGGGGCCGTTCCAGGACCGCAGCCGCGCGCAGATTCGCACCATCGTGCGGCTGAACATCGAGGCCACCCTCGAGGTGACGCATGCCCTGCTGGAGCGCACCGACCCGTCGCGGGTCTTTCGCATCATCACCGTCTCCAGCCTGGCGGCGTTCTATCCCATGCCGATCAAGGCCACCTATGCCGCCTCGAAGCGCTTTCTGCTCGACTTTTTCCTCGCCCTGCGCGACGAGGTGCGCGAGCGTGCCGCGACGGTGACCGTGCTCTGCCCGGCGGGGCTGCCCACCAACCCCGGGTGCATCGCGGCCATCGACGCCCAAGGGATGATGGGGTACCTCACGACACAGAACACCGGCAGCGTGGCGGCGGGCACGGTGGATCGGGCGCTGCGCGGCGGGGCGGTCTATATCCCGGGGATGCTCAATCGCATGCTGCACGTGCTGGGCAGCATGGTGCCCATGGGGCTGCTGGCGCACCTCATCGGGCGACACTGGCGGTCGGCGCGATGCAAGCGCACGGCGGCGAATGAGGACTCACTGGCGCTGGCGCTGGAGGCGCTGTAAGCGGGTTCGCGCGGCGCTAACCCTGCCAGGGCAGCCGATCCAGATCCACGTTCCCCCCCGATAGGATGACGCCCACCTGTCGGCCGGCCAGGTCGACCTTACGCTCCCACAGCGCGGCCACCGGCACGGCCGCCGAGGGCTCGATGATCAGCTTGGCCCGCTCCCAGATGAACCGCATGGCGGCGATAATCGCCTCTTCGCTCACCGTGACGATGCCGTCGACCCGCTGCTGGATGATGGGGAAGGTGCGATCGCCGAGGGAGGTGAGCAGCCCATCGGCTATGGTTCGGGGGTTGTGCGAGGGGATGATGCGCCCCGCCGCCAGCGAGCGGTAGGCGTCGTCGGCGCCCTCGGGCTCGGCGCCGACGACGCGAATGCCCGGCGATAGCTCGGTCGCGGCGACGGCGGTGCCGCTCACCAGCCCGCCGCCCCCAATGGGCGCGATGATGGCATCGAGGTCAGGGATCTCTTGGAGCAGTTCCAGCGCCGCGGTGCCCTGGCCGGCGATGACGCGCTCATCGTTGTACGGGTGCACCACCACAGCGCCCGTCGCGGCGACCACCCGCTCCTGGGCGGCCTCACGCGCCTCCAGCGTGGGCGCACAGAAGGTGATTCGGGCGCCATAGCCTGCCACGGCGGCCTTTTTCACCGCCGGCGCGCTCTCGGGCATGACGATGTGGGCGGGGATGCCCCGCAGCCTGGCCGCCAGGGCCAGCGCCTGGGCGTGGTTGCCGGACGAGTGGGCCACCACGCCTCGGGCGGCCTCGGCGTCGGACAGGGACAGCACGGCGTTGCAGGCTCCCCGGAACTTGAAAGCGCCCACGCGTTGCAGGTTCTCGCACTTTAGGTATACCCGGGCGCCGACGCGGCGGTTCAGGCTCTCGCACGTCAGCACGGGCGTGCGGTGGGCGTGGGGGCTGATGCGCTCCGCCGCCCGGCGGATGTCCTCAAGTGTGACTGGCATGGTGGCTCCGTTCGTGTGTGGGCGATCCGCCCTCGGCGTATCCTTTACGACGGGAAGGGGCATGGGTTCACGGGAGAGGCGTTCGCGCGCGATGTGCTGGTATTCCTGCGAGAGGACGAGGGCAAGCGAAGCTAACCCCGAGCGTGGCCACGTTGTGGGGTGAACCAGGCACCCTCATGTTGAAGGCGCGCCGGCCGGGATCATCCGGTACTCGATCTGGGTGGGGTGCCTGACGCGGCGTTCGCCACCCTCTGGCCTCGATGGATGTAGCATCTCGCCGAATCGTTCGCCACGGATGTGTCGGCCAGTAGCTCTTCCGGCAGCGGGCGGGGGTCGCGTTGCTCATAGCCCTCGTGTCTTGTCGCCGTTATCCCATCGAAGGCAACTGGCAAGCCCGCGGAGGCGAACACGCTCTTGCCGTCCTGCACGTGCAAGTGCACGTGAGGCTCGGAGGTGTTACCCGAGTTGCCGCACCGGCCAATAACCTCGCCGCGATGCACCTCCTGCCCGACAACGACCGCGATGCTCCCCGGCTTGAGGTGGCCTATGAAACTGAACTCGCTTTCTCCGTGGTCTATGATGATGAAATTCCCGAGGATGTCCTTGGTGGTGGGATCGACCGTGCCGTCTCCAAATGTCCTGCTATCGCGCTGGTGTGCGCTGACGGCCACGACCTCGCCATCCGCCGGAGCCAGGATCTTCTTCCCATAGCAGTAGTAGCTCTCCACGCGCGTCGCATTGCCTTGATAGGTCTTGCCGTCATCATCGATGATCAGGAAATCGTAGGCGTAGCGCTGCGTCGGGATTCCCCAAGAATGGGAAGAGCGTCTATCCGTGCCCCCGTTGACGACCACCCACTCACCCTCGAACGGCAAACCGTAAGCGATCTGGCTTCTATAGGTCTCCTTGCTCGGTAGGTGGAACCGATGGGTGAGGTAGATATGGGGGATCCCCGCGAGCTGTTGCAGAGATTGCCACATTCGGCGTGGGCTGGCGAATACTTCGACCAGCGCAAGGAGCCAGAAGAGGGAGAGGAGACGCATATGGGCAACATCGAGGACGATACCCAGGATGCCAAGCAGTCCCAGGTACTTTGCCCTGCTCGTGATAGCGATGAGCTTGTGCATCCCTTACGCTCCGGTACCTCGTTTGGCAGCGCTCAGCGCGGCGCGTACGCGACCCCCTCGATCATCAGCAGGCAGTCGTCGTCGATGAA
>Ga0123329_1001855_pt1 | contig 19237 bp, 12 predicted proteins | sample BioC12SIPDNA_FD_89703 | JGI IMG/M metagenome (GOLD analysis project Ga0123329, IMG submission 89703) | Anaerobic biogas reactor microbial communites from Washington, USA - Biogas_R1_B C12 SIP DNA | ecosystem: Engineered > Bioreactor > Anaerobic > Unclassified | place: Washington, USA | collected...
CCGCGAGCCGGAATCCCGGCATAATGGGACACGTTGGAGCAGCAGATCGATGGCATCGGGACCTTTTTCAGGAGAGATACGCATGAGCATGTTCTGCTACCAGTGTGAACAGACGGCTAAGGGCACGGGGTGTACGGTCCAGGGCGTGTGCGGCAAGGCGCCCGACGCGGCGGCGCTTCAGGATCTGCTGGTCCACGCGGCCGAGGGCGTCAGCCAGTACGCGCATCGGGCCCGAAAGGTGGGCGTCAAGCCGACGGAGGCCGACCGGTTCGTCGTCGAGGCGCTGTTTGCGACGGTGACGAACGTGGACTTCGATCCCGAGCGCCTGGCGGACACCATTCGCCGCGGCGCGGCCGTGAGGGACAAGGTGCGGGCCGCCTACGAAGACGCATGCCGAAAGCAGGGCAAGAAGCCCGAAACGCCGGCGGGCGCCGAGGCAGCGCTGAAGCCGGCAGGGAGCGTCGCCGAGATGGTCCGCCAGGGCGAGTCGTTGAGCATCAAGAAGCGGTTGGACGGCCTGGGGGCCGACGTGGCCGGACTCCAGGAACTGGTCACCTACGGGCTGAAGGGCATGGCCGCCTATGCCGACCACGCCTGCGTGCTGGGCGTTCAGGACGACGGCGTGTACGCCTTCATCCACGAGGCCCTGGACTTCCTGGCGGGCAATCCGTCGGACGTCGATGCGCTGGTGAGCATGGCCCTGCGCGTGGGCGAGGTGAACCTGAAGGTCATGGAGATGCTCGACAGAGCGAACACGGGCGCCTACGGCCATCCGGAGCCGACGCAGGTCCGCGTGACGCCGGTCAAGGGCAAGTGCATCGTCGTCTCGGGTCACGACCTGAAAGACCTCAAGATGCTGCTGGAGCAGACCGAGGGCAAGGGGATCCACGTATACACGCACGGCGAGATGCTGCCGTGCCTGGCGTACCCGGAGTTGAAGAAGCACAAGCACCTGGTCGGCAACTATGGCGGCGCGTGGCAGGATCAGCAGAAGGAGTTCGACGCGTTTCCCGGGGCGGTGCTGATGACGACCAACTGCATCCAGAAACCGAAGGAGAGTTACAAGGGCCGCATCTTCACGACAGGCCTGGTGGCCTGGCCGGGCGTGACGCACATTCCGGCCGGTCCCGGCGGAAAGAAGGACTTCACGCCGGTGATCGAGGCGGCGCTGGCGGCCCCGGGGTTCGCCGAGGACGCACCGGCGAAGAGTATCACCATCGGTTTCGCGCGGAACACCGTGATGAGCGTGGCCGGCACGGTAATCGACGCCGTGAAGGCCGGCAAGATTCGCCGGTTCTTCCGGATCGGCGGCTGCGACGGCGCCAAGCCGGGACGCAACTACTACACGGAACTGGCCCAGAAGGTGCCCGAGGACTGCGTGATTCTGACGCTGGCGTGCGGGAAGTATCGCTTCAACAAGCTCGACTTCGGCGACATTGGCGGCATTCCGCGGTTGCTGGACTGCGGCCAGTGCAACGACGCCTATAGCGCGATCCAGATCGCCGTGGCGCTGGCCAAGGCCTTCGGCTGCGGCGTGAACGACCTGCCGCTGAGCCTGGTGCTGAGCTGGTACGAGCAGAAGGCCGTGTGCATCCTGCTGACGCTGCTTCACCTGGGCATCCAGAACATGCGGATCGGGCCGAGCCTGCCGGCGTTCGTGGGACCGAACGTGTTGAACGTCCTGGTGGAGAAGTTCCACCTGACGCCCATCAAGACGCCCGAGGCGGACCTGGCGGCCATGCTCGGCTGATCGCCCGCGGCCGAGGTGGCGAAAACCAGACATCGCGAGGCGAGAACCTTCCTGTGAAGGGCTCTCGCCTCGTGGAGTTCTGCGCCCGGGCGTCCGCCCGGCGGCAAGCGGTCACTTCTCTGCCGCGATCTTGTAGAGGTGGACGGCGTAGCCATTGAAGTCATCCTCGAACTTGCCGTTCTCGACGTCGATCGTGCGCCCCTCGCCGAGCACCTCGGCCCGGGCCTTGCCCCGGAGCCCCTTGACCTGAAAGGCCGCCTTCGTGTCAGCGTTGCGCATGGCCACCGCGAACAGGTATGTCGCGCCGCCGTGCTGCTTGACCAGGATGTCCACCGGGACGTCGGCGTTGCTGGACGCGACCGCGGCCCCGCCGCCCACCGTGCGCGAGTTGAGCACAGGGGCCAGCTCGTGAATCTGCGCGTTGATCTCCCCGACGCCCTTGGCGATCTCGGGATGGCCTAACACACCGGCCTCGACGAACTTGGGCGCGAACTCGTGAACGAAGTAGATCAGGCCCTGGCTGCCGTGGATCAGGCTCATCCAGACCTCGGTGCGTATCTCACTGACGGTCGGCAGCGCCGGCGGGTTGCCGATGTGCGTACACTCGATGCAGTTCCAGACGACCTTCTCGCCCTTGCCCCATTCGCGGAGCCGATCCACGCCGCGCGGCACAAACTCCAGCTTGCCCTTGACCTCGGGCTTGTTGTGGACCACCGGGTAGATGTCAAACGACACCAGATCACAGCCCTTCATGTACTCGGGGTAGTCTTCGAGCTTGCCGCTGCGGATGCCGCGGCCGTTGTAGCCGTCGTAGGCCACGCCCTGACCGAGGTTCAGCAGCACCGGGCGGGTGGGATCGGCCTTGCGGATGCGCTTGTAGTTGGCGACGATCTCGCCGGGCGGGATCGGCGGCCCGTAGGTGCCCCACTGCTGGAGGGTCTTCCTGGCCGTGCCGGGCCACGCCTTGTTGGCCGCGTCGGCATCGTTCTTCCAACGATCCTTCATGCTCTGGGCGTTGTCTGGCTCGTCGCCGTGCATCCAACCGATGATGATCGGGTCGTTCCTGTGCTTCATGCCGACCTCGTTCAGATCGCAGATCACCGGCATGCCTTGCTTCTTGAGTTCCTCGAGATCCTTCTCCTCCGGCCCGCCGTGGATGCCGAGGTAAACGTTGATGCCGATGGCCCTGAACTTTGGGGCATTCCTGGGCGACTGGCACCACACGGCAATCGGGAAGAAGTCGGCCTTGGTGGAAGGCCCGTTCTTCCACTTGGCGTACGGGCTCTTGTCATCGCCGGACTTGCCCATCACGCCTCCAGTGGCTGGACGATCCTGGGCGACCACCGCGTTCCTGACCGCCGTCGCGGCAACCACGGCTACGATACAGGCCAGCACAACCACGCACATTCGCTTCATGGCACCCTCCGGAATCGCCCACGGGCCGCGCGGCATGGGCCGACGCCGCTGCGCGCCGGGCCGGCAAAGCCCCGTGGAGTATAACCCCGGCCGACGGCCGTCGATTGCGTGGATTCTCGGCGCAGAACCGGACACGGGCGCCCGGCCCGGGAGCGGCGGAAGCGTCAGTCCTCTTCGACCACCTGGTCGTAGAACGTGACATAGTCGTCGGGCGTGTTGCCGGCGCGCCATTTCATGGCGGCACGCGGATGCTGGTTCAGCATGCCCGTGACCAGATAGGGGATCATGTAGCCCCACTCCATCTTGCGGCTCTCCAGGAGCGGGAGGAAGTGGTCGCGGATGCACTGAAGGACCGGCCGCAGGCGGAACTTGGGGTTCTTCAGGAAGGCCAGAAGCAGTTCGAGCGGGCAGTTGCCTGCCCCGCGGCCCATGCCGTTGATCGTGGCATCGAGCATGCTGGCCCCGAGAATGAGGCCCTCGATCGTGTTGGCGTAGGCCAGTTGCATGTTGTTGTGCATGTGCATGCCGATCTTCTTGCCGGTGCCCTCGACGGCCTTCAGGTACGACAGGGTGAGATCGCGAATCTGCTCGCTGTAGAACGAGCCGAAGCTGTCCACCATGTAGATCGTGCCGACCTCGCTCTTGGCCAGCGAATCGAGCGCCTCGAGCAGTTCGCGCTCCTGCACCGCCGAGACGGCCATCAGGTTGACCGTGGTCTCGTAGCCCTTGTCGTGGGCGTCCTTGATCATGTCCATGGCCACGGGAATCTGGTGAATGTAGGTGGCCACGCGGATCATGCCCAGGACGCTCTCCTGGCGGGGCAGGATGTCGGTGTGGTAATCCGTGCGCTCGGCGTCGGCCATGGCGCAGAGCACCAGGCTGGTGTCGTTGTCGCCGACGATGCGGCGCAGGTCGTCCTCGGTGGTGAACTTCCACGAGCCGTACTCGTCGCGCGAGAAGATCTTGCTCGACCCCTTGTAGCCGAGCTCCATGTAATCCACGCCGGCGGCGACGCAGCAGTCGTAGACGGCCTTGACGAAGCCGTCATCGAACATGTGGTTGTTGATCAGCCCGCCGTCGCGGACGGTGCAGTCGAGAACCTTGATATCCGGACGATAGGTCAACCAGGTGCCCTTTGCCAGTTCGCTCTTGCCCTTGACCATAGCTTTCCCCTGTCCGAAGCGCGTTTGGAGACGAAAGAACGGGTAGTGTCGCATCGCCTCTGCGGCGTGTCAACAGCAACTTGCCGACGCCACGTGTAACCACATTTGCTCACTCGGGTTACGGGGATCCCGGGGTTGTCGCCCGCGCGGCGTTATCGGACTCGGCCGCGAGAATCTGCCGCAAGCCCAACATCGCCGACAGGCTGTGCTGAACATAGTCGATGCGCACGGTCATGTCGGTCAGGCTGCCGCGGAAGCCGCCGAGCCATCGCTGCGGATCGTCGGCGTAAAGGACGCTCTCGGGGCCCAGTTGGGTCCGTTGCACGAACTCGGCGCCTCGGCACAGGGCGCCGAGGAGATCGCGGGCCTGCTCCGGACGGCCGAAGTCACGCTCCAGGCGCCACGCGGCACAAAGGCCCTCGGTCCGCGTTGCCGTGGGCGTCGATCGGGGCGGGTTCAGATATCCCCCGCACCAGTCGGGCGGCTCGGCATCGCGAATCTGCGCGGCGACGATCACCCGGGCCAGTCGCTGGGCGTGCTTCAGGAACAACTCGTCGCGGCGAATGCGGTACAACTCGTTCAGGGCGTAGAGCAGCCAGTGGTCGTGGTTGAGACGGTTGTCGGCCACCTGGGCGTCGCGCACGGTGATAAGCCACCGGGCCCCCTTCTCGGCGGCGTCGAGCCAGACGGGGGCGGGGTCCACGGCGTTCAGCCGCAACAGGGCCAGGATTGCCTCGCCTGGATAGTACTGCGACTGGAATCCGGTGTCGCGTCCCTCGGGGACGGTCATCGAATGCATCCGGAAGCGGCCGTCGGCATCCTGGAGGCTGACCATCCAGCGTCCGAGGCGTCGCATGGTCTCAACGTGGTCGCGGCGGCCCGTGACGCGGGCATGCTGCGCCAGGGCCACGACGGCCAGGGCGTTGCCGCCGAGCTTGGCGACACCACCTTCCACGATGCACCGCACGGCCTCGTCGCCGCCCGGCGCCGACGCCACGTGCTTGAGCAGGTGGACGATACCCCGTTCCGCGGCGGCCAGGATCGGCTCCTGGCGGTCGGCCTCGTGAAGCTCCAGCAGCGAGTAGACAGTGCCGGCGTGCCGAAGAATGTTGTAGTCGTCGGCGGCGTCCCCGGACGGGCCTTGCGGCGCGGCGAGCAGGTAGTCGAATCGTCCCTGATCATCGATGGCCCGGACGAGGTAGTCCCCGGCCCGGCGCGAAGCCTCCAGGAGTGCCTGGGACGACAGCGGCGGCAGATCGTCGCGGACGACGTGGCCGCGGAACAGGGCAACGGTCGCGGCCCCGTCGCTGAAGAATGCCTGCGTCCGGAAGAGGACGCCCGTCAGTTGCGGGCGGCGGAAGGCGTCGAGAAAGGCGCTGCCACGGGGCGACGACGGCTTCAGATAGCGGACGATGCTCTGCGGCCAAAGGCGGCCCTTGTCGTCGGCGAGGTGGTGAGCGACTACCTGCTCGGGCAGGAAAACGATCTGCGACCGTCGGTCGAAGGCGAATCCCTGGAGGCTGCGGTCCAGGCGACGGCCGGTCACGGGATCCAGATCGACGCCCGCCTCCACGGCGGTCACGATGTCAAGCTTGAGCCAGAGACGCGGCGCGTCGCTGGGCACAAGGGGTACGGCCCGTGCGACAGCCGCTTCGACGGCAGCCGCCATGCCCTGCCCCGCCCCCAGGACAACCTGCGCCCCGGTGCGACCGTCGCTCAGGGAAAGCAGGACGATGCGCGGCGCCACGTCGGCGGCCAGCGACTCGGGCAACGCCGGCGGCTGGGCCTTGCCCTGCCCCCGGGCCGCCAGGTGCGCGTGAATCCGCGCCGCGAGCCGTTTGCCGTCCTCGCGCGACACCGGTGCCGGTTCGCCCAGATCGTCGAACCAGAGACCGTCCGGAGCCGGCTGACCGACACAGGTCGCGGCCATGGCGGCAAGAAGTGCGGTCACCCGCACGACGCGCCGGCACATCTCGATCGTAGTTCCGAAAGCGCTCACTGCAACCGGCCTCCCTGCGTATGCAACCATGGTAACACATGGCGACAGGGCCGCCGTCACAAAATGCAGACGACCCGCTGATGGCCCCCGCACGGACGCCGGGCGCAGCGGGAAAGGCCCGAGCCGGCCTTGGAGCCGGACTCGATATGGAGCCGGACTCGATATTGACACACCGGGTGGCGACACGTATCGTGGGCGATCCTTTGGAGGAACTCCTCGTGGCTGACCGTCTGCACAACGCCAGGGCTTTACATGTTGTCGCCGTGATCGTCTGCCTTGCGGCCGGGCTGGTCAGTGTGCCGCTGGGGATGCTGGCGACGGTGCTCTACGATCTCGGCAGCATCGACGAAGTCAACGCGAACGATGCCCTGACGGTTTCAGGCGCCGTTCTAGGGCTTGCCGGAGGCCTCCTGGCCGGCCTTCTGTGGGCCAATCGCATGAACGCCGCCGCTCGGAAACAGGCTGCCCGGCCCAGTGGACCGTCTCGGATACTGTTTCTGGCAGGAACGTTCTGGGGCGTGGTCTGCGGAATCGTTGCGACGCTGATTCTGCATGGCGGCCTGATGGTCGCCAGCGCCCAGTTCCGCTGGGACGCCGCTGTGGCGGGACTGATCTTCGCCATCCCCACGGGGGCGGTCCTTGGACTGGTCTTCGGCGTCGTCTGGTGGTTCATGACCCGCAAGCCGCCGGAAGCCGCGCTGCCGCCGGCGTCACAGCAGGACGGCCCATGAGACCCACTTCGCGAGCGTCGCTGCTGCGGGTGTTCGCTCCCCTGCTGGGCCGCGTGCCGGTCGGGCACCTCGGGTACCTGTGGCGCCGCATGCGGAACGAAAAGCCGCACCGGTTTGCAGGGCAGATTCGCATCAACACGTTCTTCCCGCCGTATCCGTCGCCGGCGTTCGACCGGTTCTGCGAGGCCGTGGCCGCACGCCGCCGCGTTCCCTTCTCGGTCTACCTTGCCGCGACCGGGGCATGCCCCTGCGATTGCAGGCATTGCAGTTACGGGCATCGCCGCCGCGACGCCCTGTCGCCGCAACAGGCATTGGACCTGGTGGCACAGGCGAAAGCCCTGGGCGCCTGCACCCTCGGACTGACCGGCGGCGAGCCGCTGCTCAGGGACGATCTGGAATCGCTTGCCCTGGCGGCCAAGCCCGAGATGGCGACGATCGTCTTCACGACCGGCTGCGGGCTGGATGCGGCGCGAGCCCGCCGTCTGGCCGATGCGGGGGTGGACTGCGTGACCGTGGGCGTCGAATCGTCCGAGGCGGCTGCGCACGATGCCGAGCGCCGCCGCGAAGGCTCGTTCGCCGAGGCCGCCGCAGCCGTCAGGGCGTGCCGCGAAGCGGGTCTCTACACCGCTCTTTCGACGATCGGGTTCCGCGAGAAACTGGACTCGGGCGAGTTGGATCGCCTCTACGACCTGGCGTCGCGGTGGAAGGTTGGCGAGTTGCGCGTCCTGGCACCCGTGGCCACGGGCGGCCTTGCTGGGTGTGCCTCGACCATGCTCTCGCCGGAGGAGTATCGGCGGCTGGGCGAATTCCACGTGCGGCACAACTGCCGCCGCGGCGGGCCGGCGGTAGCATGTTTCGCGTACCTGGAGTCGGACGCGATGTTCGGGTGCGGCGCCGGGTACCACCACCTGTTCATCGACGCCGGCGGCGAGGTCTGCCCGTGCGACCTGACGCCGCTCGGGTTCGGCAACGCGACCGCGGAGCCGCTGGCGGACATCTGGACCCGCATGGAACGGTTCTTCCCCGCGCCGCGCCGGGGTTGCCTGATGCGGCAGATCGGGCGATGCCTGCCGGCCGATGGAACCGCCCTGCCGTTGCCGCGCGAGGCAAGCGAGGGGCTGTGTGCGGCCCCCGATCCCGGTGCGCCGCTGCCCGAGGGATACCGGCGGTTGCTCAGAAACCGAGCACGATGACGTCGAGCGTGGCGGCCAGTCCCACCAGGACACATTCGGCATAGACCAGTCGCAGCGCGCGGCGCACCGGAAGGAAGGCCGACACCGTCGCCAGAATCCCGGCCCCGGCAGCCCCTGCGACATAGACCCAGCCGCAACCGTACACGAACGGCCCGACAAGGAACGCCGCACCCGCCAGAATGGCGCCGCGCGAGACGATGCGCCACACGTCCGGTCGCCGCTGCACGGGCGACGGAGCGGCCACGGCGGCCATGTCGCCACGGGCGTCGCGGATGTCCTTGAGGATCTCGTAGCCGAAGCTCGTCAGCAGCAGCCAGACAGGGAAGAAAGCCAGGGCTCCGGCCCGGGATCCGACGGGCCAGCCGGCCTGGGCCACGGCCAGGGGATAAATGCTCGCCATGAGCACGGAGACCAGAACCTGCTTGAGCAGCCCGAGGCGTTTGCTGAGAAGATCGTAGCATGTCACCACAACGGCCACGGCGGCCAGCGCCGCCAGAAACTGCGGGCGGCCTTGCGACGCCACGACCACCCCGCCGATCATCAGGACAATGCCCCAGGCCAGCGCGGCGCTGCGTCGCACGGCGCCCGACGGCAGCGGCCTCCCGGGGGCGTTCACGCGGTCGATATGACAGTCCAGCACATCGTTCAGGACATAGGCGGCGGCAATAACCAGCATCAGTGCGCCCGCGGCGACAAGGTCGGCCGTCCAGCGGCTCTCCATGCGGCCGCCGCGGGCGTAGTAGATGGTCAGGAGAAAGGCCGCGGCCATGGGCAGAGCGTAGTAGAAGCGGCAGAGCCTGAGCAGAGCGATCATCGTCGGTGGCCCACCACCGCCAGGTAACGATGCGTGATCAGGATGCCCCGTTCCGTGCGCCGGCGCGTCTCGAGGATCTCGGCGAACCGGTCGAAGATGGCCTGGCGCGACTCCGGCGCGACGGCGGACTCGAACCCGGCGGCGGCCCCGGTGGCGGTCAGCCGCGCGATGGCCGCGCGACCGTCGGCGACGTGGTAAGTCTTGGCGCCGTCCCAGCGGCGGTCCACGGCCAGACCGCGCAGGCGCAGGATCGTCGCCAGCGGCAGACTGGAGGGCAGGAAACGCACCTTCATCACGTGCTGCAGCGCCTCGGGCCGCTCGGCGAAGGTGGCCAGCGAGCACCAAAGAACGCCCGCGAGCGAGAAGAGCGTGTTGTCGATGATGCCGACGCGGCCGCCCCGGCGCAGCACGCGGGCGATCTGACCGACGACAGCCCAGGGCCGGGAGTACCCGAGGCCCCACCCGCACGTGACAACGTCAGCACTGGCCGACGGCCGCGATCGCAGGAACTCCAGCACATCCGCCTGGACGAAGTCGCACGATGCCCCGTGCTTGCACCGGGCGACGTCGAGCATGCCGGCGGACCGGTCCACGCCGAGGGCCCGCCGCCCCGTGCGGCGCGACAACTCGGCCGTCACGAACCCGGTGCCGCAGGTCAGATCGAGGCACTCGGCCTGCGCCGACGGCGACAGGCGGTCGAGCATCTCGACCGAGAGGTGCCGCATGTGGTCGGTCCAGGCGTCGTCGTAACCGTCGGCGATATGATTGTAGCCGGCCGAAACGAGGTCGTCGGTCTGAAGCGAGGGACGCAATGCCAGGCTCGCCACTCGGAGCCCGAGGGCGACCCAGCGGCGGCGCAGCGAGGATGGGCGGCCGGTGTCACTCATAGCGGCCATGAGCATACCCGGAGCCGCACCGGTCGGCAACAACAGACCCCCGCATCCGCACCGAGGCCTCAGTTGATCCGCAGCAGTGGCTTCAGCAGGAACGAGAACGGCAGAACGATTACGAGGTAGCCGACCATCCAGGCCTGCATGCCGATCCAGGGGAGGCCCGGGATGACGCCGAAGAGCTTGGCCTCCGTCAGCTTCAACTCGGTGCAGAGGGCGGGGGCGCCTTCCTCCTCGTAGAAAGTGATCGGTTCGGCGTATTTGCGGCCATCGACAATGAATTCCTTGGTGAACGTGCGGCCGTCGTAGCGGAACTCCAGAAGGTACGGGTCGTTCTTCTGCGCGGCTCTGAGCCGCCAGCGTGCCACGCCGCTGTTGATCGGCTTGCCGTCGCGGTCCACGTCCTGGACCACCTTCTGAATCCACCCGGTCTCGGCCTCCAGGTTCTCCTGCGGCACCAGGTGCGTGAGCCGCCCGATGGCCGCCGCCTCGTAGTAGACGTACACGTCCATGGGTTCGCCGGGCACGGGGGCTTCGTAGGCGATGCGGGCCCAGGCCCAGCAGGCGATGATGGCGATCGGCACGATCGAGGCCAGCAGCGGCTTGCCCTCGGCCTTCATCGTCTTCATGCCGATCTGGCCGACGGTCGTGCGGTACCGGGCCACGGCCTCCTTGTCGCCGGCCTTCTTGGCCTCTTTCATGAGCTGCTTCAGGCGGGCCTTGTCCCTCTTGCACCGGCCCAGCAGGTCCTGGTTCGTCGTCCACAGGCGGACGACGGTCAAGATGAGGGCCGTGCCGATGGCGATGATGAACAGGGCGACACTGCGCGGCAGGTTCAGAAGCCAGCCCAGGGCCGGGTCGCCAATCGACATCAGGGCGGAATTCAACGTGTCAAGAAACGCACCCATACGGTCACTCCTCGATAATCGTCACGTGGCCGCGGTCGCCGTCCACGCGCACCTTGGCGCCGTTGCGAATGATCTGCGTTGCGTTCGGACAGGCGACGGCCGGGATGCTGAAGTCGCGGGCCGTGATGGCCCCGTGCGACAGCACGCCGCCGCGCTCCACGATAAGGCCCTTGATCTTCGTGAACAGGGCCGTCCAGCTTGGGTCGGTGCTCGGGCAGACCAGGACGCACGCGTCGCCCAGATCCTTGGCCTCGCCGGGTTCGAACACGATGCGGGCGATGCCCGTCATCACACCGGCCGAGAGCGACAGGGCGTCCATCTCGCTGGCGGCCTCGATCTGCCGCGGCAGGCCCAGGACGTCCAGTTCGCTGCTGCCGACCACATCGGGCAGGTCGAGCCGCTGGGCCGACTGCCAACGAATCTTGCGCTGAGCCATCAGCGACTGGAGACGCTCGCGATCGCGCTCGAAGTGCGGCAACTCCTCCAGGTGCAGGCAGAACACGTCGTCGCCGACGGTCCAGCGGCGGCCGAGTTCCAGGATCGCCAGGCGGATCAGCTCATAGCCCATCATCAGGTAATGCTTGCCGATCTCGCGATACGGCAGCAGGGCCTGGGCCTCGCGGGCCAGGGCCTCGATTTCCTCGCGCATCGAGCTGCCGCCCCACTCGGCGAGAATGCCGGGCAGTTGCCCCATGGCCTCTTCGCGGCGCTCCGCGTTGCGCCGGTGCAGCGTCGCCGGCGAATGGTCCTGCTCGACGTTCTGGTTCTCGACGATCTGCCGCACGTAGCTGTCGTCCTCGCGCCAGCGGGGGTTCGCCAGCTCCATCTCGCCCACGGCGCGATGGCCGTAGCGACCGAGGAACGCTTCGAGGCTGTCCTTGCCCTGGGCCACGCGGAACAGCATCGCGTTCTGCTCGACGGTCGAGTCGCCCTCCAGCCCCGACGTAAGCGTCTGAGCCAGCTTCGCGCCTTCCATCGGCCCGAGCACCTGGACCAGCTTGGTCTCCAGCTCGGCCCGTGCGCAGCCGCCGAAAAAGCCCGGCTTCAACGACTCTTTGCCGAACTCGGTCATCACGCGCCGGATGCGGTCGTGCAACTCGGCGATGACGGCCTCGGTCGTCATGTCCCACAGGTTCTGCTCGCGCTTCTCGCTGATGTACTCGCGGAACGGGGGCAACTGCTCGTGCTCGAACACCTCGACGGCGCGGCGGCGAGCCCGTTTCATCGCGCGGCTCGACCGCAGCATGGCCGTCAGCGTCCCGGGCAGCCGCAGCAGGAACTTCTCGTCCGCGCGCGACGCCTCGAACTTCGTCGGCGCCGCCTCCAGAAGACGCGGGTTGGCCAGCACTTCCTGGTGATCGTACTCGAACGGCATGCCTTCCCAGAACAGCTCGGCCGTGCGGTCCGAGTCGGCGTAGATCCGGCCGCAGATCAGCTCGAGGAATCCCTCGCGGCAGACGCGGTCGCTCGGACGATAGCCAAAATCCTTGTACATCGTGCCGAAGCCGCCGTCGCCGCTCATGAAGCCGCGGATGATGTCCCAGGTGAGCGGCTTAGGCTTCTCGAGCGTCTCGGCCAGGTTGTGAACGATCCAGACCTTGCTCTTGTTGCGGGACTCGGCCACGATGGCCTTCAGCCGCGCGATCTCCTCCTGGCGCCCGGTCTCCACGTCGCGGGCGACGTCCAGGCCGCGGACGGCACGCGACTGGAGCAGCGCGAAGCGACCGTTGGCCAGGCCCCATTCGATGTCCACGGGAAACCCGAAGTAGTCCTGCACCTTCAACGCGATCCGCCCCACCTCCGTCGCCTGGGCGTCGGTCAGCGAGGCCGCTTCGGGGTCGAAAGCCTCCCCTTCGCTGTCGGCCTGCAAGCCCGTCATCACGTGGTCCTTGCGGCCGAGGGCCTTCTCCTTGAACTCCAGCGTCCTGGAGTCGAGGACGAACCGGTCGGGCGTCACGTCGCCCGAGACGATCGACTCGCCCAGGCCGTAGGAACTCTCGATGACAATCTCGTCAGCCGAGGGCTTGGCCGGGTTGGCCGTGAAGGCGATGCCCGACACACGGGAGTTGAACATCGACTGGACGTTGACGGCGGTGCCTTCGAGGTTCTCCAGGCCGTGGGCCTTCCGGTAGATGATGGCCCGCTCGTTGCTCCACGACGCGAAGACGGCGTTGATACACTGGCACAGGGCGTCCCACGGCGCGGTCGGAAACGGCTTGCCGGCCTGCCGCTCGTAGAGGGCGATGTAGGCCTCGGCCAGGGCCCTCTCGAATCGCCCGTTCTGGCCCAGTTTCCGGGCCACCTCGTCGAAAGCGGGAACCGGAATATGCGCCACCGTGTTGGCGAACTGCTGAATGAAGGCCGCGTAGACCGACCAGAACCGCCCCTTGTCGGCCACGTGATCGGCCAGGCCCGGGTGCAGACCGCAGTTCAGGATCGTGTCCATCATGCCGGGCATCGAATGGGCGGCACCGCTGCGGACCGAGACCAGCAGCGGCTGGGCCCCTTCGCCGAACGTCATGCCCGTACACTTCTCCAGGCGGGCCATGTAGGCGCGCAACTCGCCTTCGAGCCCGTCGGGCCAGCGGCCGTTGTGCTCGTGGTAGTAGCGGCAACACTGGATCGAGATCGTGAATCCCGGCGGCACGGGCAACCCCGCGCAGCTCATGGCGGCGAGGCTCGATCCCTTGCCGCCCAGGATGTCCTTGCGCTTCGGATCGCCTTCGCACGTGTTGTCGCCGAAGAAGTAGATCAGCCGCGATCCACTCAGCGCTTCCTGGGTTTCATGCATACCAGCCCCTTCTTGTCCGTAGCAAAGAACACATGCGAATCGACCACCGCCATCGGCGACGTCAGCAGGCCCGGAAACGAGCTGCGGATGACGGCCCACTGGGTGTTCTCGCCGAGTCTCAGGTCGTAGTGCCGGATCGAACCGTCGGCGACGTAGAGCAGGGCGTCGTCGGTCAGCACCGGCGGCACACTGCCCGCAGCGTCGGTGAGGCGAAGCGTTTCCCTGGCGGCGGCCGCATCAACGACCACGATGGCCCCGTCGGCGGCCTTGAAGGCCAGTCGGTCGCCGTTGGCCGCCAGGGCGCCCATCGGGTCGCCGCAGGCCACGGTCACGTCGCGCTCGTCGGCCTGGAGACTGGATCCCACCAGCCCGCCGGCCTGGCCGATCCAGATGCGACCGGCGGCATACACCGGCCCCGTCGTCGGCGCCGAAGGCAGCGGCCGCTCCATGAGCACCGACCCGTCCACCTCATCCAGGACCACCCACCGGGCCGGGTCGGCCGTGGCCGCCATCACCAGGCCGTCCATCGGCAGAGCCATGCCGACGCACCGGCCGATCTTCGCCTGCCAGCGCACAGCGGGCTCGCCCGCGGCCGCCATGTCCAGGCACGTCAAGGCGTCGGCAGCGTCGGCCACCAGCAGGCCAGCGCCGCTGAGGACCATGCTTCCGCTCGCCTCTGCCGCCACGGGACGCTGCCACAGGAGGTTGCCGCTCGCCGGGTCCGCGCACCGCAGCATGCGGCCGGCGTGCCCCCGGTCGCCGTCCACGAAAAGCACGGCCGACGGCGTCGCAGCGGCCGACAGCGTCACCGGGTTGCCGCACTCGATGAACCAGGATTCCTTCACGGCTGCCCCATCGGCCAGATCCTCGCCGCACTGGACCTTGGCCAGGCCGTGCTTGCCGTCGCGCGTAAGGCCGACGAACAGGGCGTTGCCCAAGGCCGCCACGGGCGACGTGATGGTCGGCACGGCGGGCGTCTGCCCATCGGCCGCCGCCGGGCCGGCATAGCCCCAGGCGTAGGTGCCGCGACCCGCTATCAGGCTGCCATCGATCCATCCCGAGGCCCCCGGACCGCCGAGCGATCCGGACCAGCCTTCGGCCTTCTGCGTGCCGCTGGGTTGGCCGATGCACATCAGACCGTTGGCCGTCGTGCCGACGTAGACGTGGCCGCGCGCCGTCACCGGCGAACTGAACACCTCGCTGTTGAGCGACACGTTCCAGACCATCTCCATGGTCTTCTTGTCCAGGCCGTACAGGTCGCCGGAGGTCGTCACGGTGTAGACGTGGTCCTTGCCCACCGAGCACGAGGTGATGATCGGCGCGTGGGCGTTCCACTTGCGGACCTGCTTGCCGTCGGTCGTCACGCGGTACAGGTGCCCGTCGCGCGAACCGAAGTAGATGAAGTCGCCGTCCACGGCCACCGCGCCCAGGATCACCCGGCCGGCCTTGACCTTCCAGTCCACGGCGTGCGTGGCCACGTCGATGCACCACACTTCGCCGACGGGGAAGATTCTCGACACCTCGGCCTCGATTTCTTTCTCGTTCTTGCCCTGTTCCTTCAGTTTGGTTCTGAGATTAGCCTGCACCTGTTCGGCCGTGTTGACGAAGTCGCCGTGGCCCATGCCGACGTACATTTTCCCGTCCGCAATCGACGGGCTGCCGAACACCGGGTACGGCGCCTCGACGCGCCACTGCTCGGCGCCGTCCTCATCCACACAGACGACCGCCTGGCCGCCGATGCCCAGACCGAAGAACACGAGCCCCTTGGCCGCCCCCTCCGGCTTGTAGTACACCGGCGACGTTTCGCAGTCGGGGTAGACTGTCGCCCCGGGCTTGGCGTCCTTGCTCTTGGTGCCCGGCAGGTGCCAGAGCTCCTTGGCGTTGCCCTTGCCGTCGCCGTCCAGCGCGAAGCAGTAGAACCCGTCGTCGCCGGCACCGATGAACACCTTGCCGTTGGCCACGCACGGAGACGACTCCACGTGGCTGCCCGTGCGATAGGACCAGAGCTTGACGCCGTCCTGACGGCGCTCGCTCTCGGTCACGTCCAGGCAGAACACCCGGGCATCGTTGGTCAGGTGGAGCCCTTCGCCGACCACCAGGTACTTGCGGCCCTTCTCCTTGTCTTCGTAGATCGACGGGCTGGAGAAAGTCGAACGGTAGCCGTCGCCCTTGAAGGACCAGGCCAGCTTGGCCGAGTCGCCGTCGAGGTCGAGGCAGTAGATGCCGCCCTCGTCCTTGAAGTACTCATAGCGGGCGCTGGTGGCATAGAGCCGGTTGCCGACCGCCGCCGGCGACGAGTAGAACGTCTTGGTCTTGCCGTCGGTGAAGGTCCAGTTGATCTTGCCCTGGGTGGGGTCCTCGGCGCCGCTGACATGGGCCCGCCGCGAAGGCTCGCCCCGCCACAGCGGCCAGTCGCCGGCGGCTGCGACGGAGACATTGTCCGCCACCGACGGGAAGAGCACGTCGGCGGCGTGGACCAGACCCCAGCCGACGAGGACGATGGCCACCACGGCCGGCAGCACGATGAGCTTCTGCGACCACAGGAGCAGCCCAATCCGCTTGACGGTCGTCGGTTTGAACAGCGTGACGATCAGTCCGCCGAGGGCAACCAGGATGCCCGGCAGAATGGCCATCAGCGCCTGGAGCGGCCCGACCAACACCGGGACCACGGCCAGCGGCGGATCGACCGCCGACCACAGGACATTCATCGCGTCCATGAGCAACGCCTCGCTATCGGGTGACGTTCGGAATCAGCTACTTCTTGTTCACGAGCACGCGGACCGGTCCCTGCTCGGCCACCACTTCCTTCTGCTCGGCCTTGCCGCCGGGAAGCTGCCACTTGAGCACGATCGGGCCGGGCTCGTCCATGCCGAAGAACGCGCCGGGATCGCCGGGCCGCACGGGCATCGCCCCCAGGGGCCGCTTGTCGCGCCAGCCCGCGATGTTCACCGGGCCGGCCGGACCGTCCACCGCCAGGCCGCCGATCACGGCCAGGGCCTGCCCGTCCTCGACCTTCCTCGGGAACAGCCACGCCTCGCCCTTGGCCAGCACGATGACCATGTCCAGGGCCCCATCGCCGTTGAAGTCGCCGAGGCATCCGGCCTGCTGGCCGTCGCCGGCCTGCGGCAGGCGACGCTGCTGCGCCAGGTCCACTTCATAGGCCTGGCCGAAGCTGCGGAACCCGCGGTTGAAGTACAATTGCGGCGCCATCGTAATCGAGTAGGCGACGAAGATGTCCTGCCGCCCGTCATTATTGAAGTCGCCTGTGGTAGCACTGCAACCGCCGCCCTGAGCGTGGTAGCTGATCTCGCCCGAGACGTTCAGCATATCGACAAAGTTGGCATCGCCGAAGTTGTGCCACAGGCGGTTGCGGTCCTCGCTGGTCACGAAGATGTCCACCAGGCCGTCGGCGTCCCAGTCGCCCAGGCACGCAACGCTGCGGCCCTGGCCGGCGAAAATCTGCCGCTTCACGGGCGCATCGAACACGCCGGGGCCTGTGCCCTTGTAGAACAGGCTCCCGCGAGCGAACAACTGCACGATGTCCGCGACGCCGTCGTTGTTGAAATCGGCCACGAGGCACTTGCCCGCCTCTTCAAGATCCTTGCCCGGGAAGTCCTTTTCGACCAGGGGCTTGCCCGTGGCGGAGCCGTCGGCCTTGACCTCCAGCAGGATCGGCGAAGCCTTCGTGCTGACCAGCAGGGCCGGATCGCCCTTCTCGCCCACGCCGACCACCGCCAGCGCCAGGCACCCGTCCTTCAGCGCCTCGCCCGCCGTACACGGCTTGGCCTCGAACGAGCCGTCCGCCTGCTGCATGGCCAGCGTCAGGGCCTTGCCGTCCCAACTGGCCAGGTCCAGCTTGCCGTCGCGGTTGAAGTCGGCCCAGGCATAGGCCGCACTCTTGGTCGTCAGCTTCACCTTGGCCGTGATGTCTTCGAGCTTCCCGTCGCTGAACCGGTACAGCTTGTCGCCGTCGTCGGCGGCCACGAACAGGTCGGCCCGGCCCTTGGCATCGGCGCCGAGGTCCAGGGCCCTGACGTCGCGGACCTTGCCGGCGAACGTCGCGAACTGGCTCTCCTTGTCCCATTCCACGCCGCCGGTCACCGGCACCGTGGCCGCCTCGTCCGAGAGAATGTAGCGGACGCATCGCAGCAGCATGTCCGTGCTCCCGGCGAACGTGCCGAGCATCGGGTCGTTGATCTTGGCCATGTCCCAGGCCTGCTCATACTGCTCGAAGTTGAACCACTGGCTCGTGCCGCTGAACTGGCCCGACAGGTGCAGGAACCCCACGGTCTGCTCGTCGCCGCCGTCGATGCCCATGCCCTCGCCGCGGTACATGCCGACGAACATCAGCCCCTGCTTCTGCCCGTCGCGGATCAGTTTCATAACCATCTTGCCCTGCTCGGCGAAGGCGTCGGGCATGGCCAGAAGCTCCAGCGTCAGTGTCTTCTGCTCACTCTCGCCCTTGAGCACTTCCTTGACCGTGGCAACGGCCTGCCCTTCATCGTTGACCTTGTCGAATTCCAGCAGCAGAATGGCGTCCGATTGTTCCACCAGATCCAGCGGCGTGAACCCAGGATTGATCACCGCCTGAGCCGTCGAGCAGAAGCCCAGAAGCGCCAGAACCGCGATCGCGACACTCGTGTTGCTTATTCTCATGATCGATCTCCTTAGCGGCCCGAAGGCCAGATGCCAGTTCACACCGCCGACGTCACTCCATGAAACCCTGCGGCGAGCGTCGGGATTCTATCAAAGTCACTGCTGTTGCCGCGACAACTTTCGCCCCACCTCCGCGGCAAGCCGATACAAACGTTGACTGCGATCGCGCCACGGCGAGGCCGCAAACCACGTGTTTCCGGCGATTCCGTCGTCGCCGCGCCAACTGACGGCCTGGTCCCACCAGTGGCCCGACAGTTGAAGGCCGCTCAATCCTCGGTACATTTGCACGATCCGCTCGTCCAGCGCCTTCTGGCACCGGTCGGCCAGGTCGTCGCCCAGGATCTCGCGCTGGGCCTTATCCGTCAGGGCCCGCTCGATGAAGATCCGCGCCTCACACTCCTGGAGACCCTCGCGGAACGCCTCGTAGCGCGCCGTCGCCACCGGCCCCTCGGGCGCCGCCGCCAGGAGCGACGTGTACAGGTCCAGGTTCCGGCGGCTGCTTTCCGGGTAGCGGCCCCAGACCTTCCCCTTGCGGTTGCCGCGCTTGTCGCGGATCACGTCCCAGAAGTCCGCCCCGAGGCGACCCACCCCGCGCTGGCTCCCCGCAATGTTGTACTCGCACAAGTGCCGCCAGTACGTGCAGCCAATGTCGTTCGTGCAACTGTTCCGCTCGTAGTCGGCCAGCAAATAGTCACTCTTCCAGCCGTACTGCCGCTCCTTCGACGGATCGTCCGACGGGAAACCCACGTTCCAGACGCGAGTCTGATACATCACCGGAACCAGGCCGTGAAGCAGAGCCTTCGGCGAGCTGCCGCCAAAGCCGTGGTGGCTGTGACACACCCACGGCGCATTCGGCGCCATCTCGGCGACGAACTGGACCTCCTCCTTCGTCGGCACGGCGTCGGTGATCGTGCCGACCGTCATCG
>Ga0123329_1001862_pt1 | contig 19175 bp, 14 predicted proteins | sample BioC12SIPDNA_FD_89703 | JGI IMG/M metagenome (GOLD analysis project Ga0123329, IMG submission 89703) | Anaerobic biogas reactor microbial communites from Washington, USA - Biogas_R1_B C12 SIP DNA | ecosystem: Engineered > Bioreactor > Anaerobic > Unclassified | place: Washington, USA | collected...
CCGAGGCCGCACGGAGCCTGGTGCCGGCCCTGCGCGAGCGATTCCCCGAGGCCGAGATCGTCTTCTCGACGACCACGCGCACGGGCCGCCAGAGGGCCGCGAAGCTCTTCCCCGAGCTGCCGCTGTTTCACTACCCGATGGATTTCCCGTGGTCGGTGCACATGACCCTGGGGCGCATCGAGCCGACAATGGTCGTCGAGGTGGAGCCGGAGTGGTGGCCCGACTTTCTCTTCACGGCCGCGCGACGCCGAATCCCGGTCGTCGCCGTCAACGTGCGGATCACCGAGAAGGCGGTGCGCGGCTATGGGCGGATTCGCGGCCTCGTCGGCCGCATGATCAACTGCATGACGGTCATCGGCGTGCAGAACGACGAGTACGCCGCGCGGCTGAGGGGCCTCGGCGCCGACGCCGACCGGATCGCCGTCACCGGGCAGATGAAGTACGACAACGTCACGTTCGACCGCGTGGCCGGAGCGGATGCCCTGGCGGCCGACCTGGGCCTGCGCCCGGGCGAGCGTGTCATCGTCGCCGGCTCGACGGGGCCGGGCGAGGAAGCGACGCTGCTGGACGCCTTCGCCGCCGTCCGGGCCGCCGCCCCCGGTGTCCGCCTGGCCATCGTGCCGCGCAAGCCCGAACGGTTCGACGAGGTGGCGCAGCTCATTGCCGCCCGCGGCTATCGCCTGGTGCGGCGGAGCGAGACCACGGGCCGCCCCGCGGCGGCCGACGCCGAAGCGATTCTCCTGGGCGACACGATGGGCGAGCTGATGAAGTTCTACCAGATCGGCTGCCTCGCGTTTATCGGCCGCAGCCTCATCCCGCTGGGCGGCAGCAACCCGATCGACCCGGCGAGCCTGGGCCTGCCGCTGGTCTTCGGGCCGCACATGTTCAACTTCCCCGAGGCCGAGGAGTTGTTCGTCCGGGGCGGCGCGGCTCGCATCGCAACCGACGCGAAGTCGCTGGCACAGACCCTGTCCGAGGTGTTACAATCCCCCGAGCAGTTGGCGGCCATGGGCCGGCGAGCCCGCGAGGCCATCGGCAGCCGCCAGGGCGCCACCGCCCGCAACGTGGACCTGATAGCCCGGGCCCTGGAGGCCCGCGAGGCCGTGCGATGAGCGAGAAGATTCGCAAAGAGCTGTTTGCCGGAGTCTCCAGTGCCGTCGTCAAGGTCGGCACCAACGTCCTCACGGACGACAACGGACGGCTGGACCATGGCCTGATCGGCGACCTGGCCGGCCAAATCGCGGTGCTGCTGAAACGCGGACTGAAGCTGGCCGTGGTCTCCAGCGGCGCCATCGGCGCCGGCATGGACGCTCTGAAGATGACGCGCCGCCCCGACGATCTGCCGCGGCTCCAGGCCTGCGCCGCCATCGGCCAGGCGCGGCTCATTCACGTGTTCGACCAGGCGCTCAGCCGCCACGGGTTCCACGCCGCCCAGATTCTCATCACCCGCGACGATTTCGAGCATCGCAGCCGCTACCTCAACATTCGCCACTGCATCGGCGCCTTGCAGCAGATGGGGGCCGTCCCGATCCTCAACGAGAACGACACCGTCAGCGTGGACGAAATCCGCTACGGCGACAACGACATCATCGCCGCCCTGGTCACGCACAACCTGCGGGCCGACGCCCTGGTGCTGCTGAGCGTCGTCGAGGGGCTCTACCGCGACAAGGCGCGCGGCGACCTGATCGACGTGGTCGAGACCATCGACGGCCGGCTGACCTCGCTGATCGACGGCTCGCGCAGCCGCAGCGGCACCGGCGGCATGGGCTCGAAGCTCGAGTCCGCCCGGACCGTCACGCAGTCGGGCGAGGCCGCCGTGATGGCCTGCGGGCGTCGCAGGAATGTCCTGGTGGACCTGTTCGACGGCAAGAAGGTGGGAACGCTGTTTCTGCCGACGCCGTGCCGCATGACCAGCCGCAAGCGGTGGCTCGCTTTCAGCGCCCGCAGCCGCGGCAAGGTGACGGTGGACGCCGGGGCGGTGCGTGCCCTGGTCGAGGGCGGCAAGAGCCTGCTGGCCGGCGGCATCACGCAGGTCGCCGGCGATTTCGAGGCGGGAGACGTCGTGGCCATTGTGGACGATCAGGGCCGCGAGATCGCCCGCGGCCTGGCCAACTACGACGCCGAGTCGCTGCGCAAGATACGAGGGTGCAAGTCCTCGCAGTTCAAGGCCATCCTGGGCTCCAGGCCCTACGACGAGGTGATCCACCGCGACAACCTCGTCCTGCGATCCTGACGCGTCAGACCCGCTTGTGATGCTCGGCGGAGAAACCGTAGTGGCCCACGCTCTGGGCCAGGGCGAAGTACTGCCCGGCTCCCTTCACGTTCGGACAATAGGCCAGCGGCTCCAGGGCGTCCACGAGCAGCCGCCCGTTCGCGTCGAGCAGTTCCTCATGGACCTGGACGGCAAGAACCTCGGCGATGAACAGTTCGTGCGACCCCAGGGGCAGCCGCTGAGTGGTCCGGCATTCCAGCGCCAGAGGACACTCCCGGATGATCGGGGCATTGACCTGGCTGGCGTCGATCGGCGTCCATCCGGCCTCGGCGAACTTGTCGTGGTCGCGGCCGCTCAGCGTGCCGCACAGGTCGGCGTGCAGCGCCGAACCGGCCGACGGCACGTTGATGACGAAGTCGCCGTTTTCCTCCAGGAGCGTGAAGCTGAACCGGCCGGGTCGCACCGCCACCGACACCAGCGGCGGCTGGCTGCACACGACGCCCGTCCAGGCGATGGTGATGATGTTGTTCTTGCCCTCCCTGCCACGGCAGGACACCAGCGCGACCGGCGTCGGCATCAGGCACGTGGTCGCAGGCAGGACACGGTGGTGGATGATTTTGCCGCGAACGGTCATGGCTGTTCCTCCTGGGCCCGTCTTGCCCGGGGCCCTCGGGACCGGTGAATAGGGCGGCTTCGCCCCAGGACGTGCTTGACAAGCGGCTGCCTGAGTTTATAATAGCTCGTCTTAGGTTTTCGGGCAATTGCTGACACTGCATTGTGTGGAAGGATACGACATATGGCACGTCCGCGTCGCAACGCCAACCTGGTCTTCCGGTCGAAGAGGGCCAACCATGGCCGCAAACCCTGCAAGGGCAAGCTCAAGAGCCGCTTCGTCCGCGATCGCCGTCGCAGCCGCTAGTCGGCACAACCGCCTTCTCAACCATCACTTACAGACGCCCGGCCGACTTCGGGCGTCTGTTTTCATGCGCCGCCCTGACCCGCCAGAACCCGGTCCAGTTCCTCGCTCAGTCGCAGCAGTTCCTCGCACCGGTGGACGTCCAGCACGCCCCCGCGGCCGTAGAGCAACGCCAGGTCGCCGACCATTTCCAGCGCCTCCAGGCCATTACGGATCGCGAACTCGCGCACGGCCGGCGTCAACAGGCCGCGGATCTCCCCCTCGTCGTCGCCGGACACCACGTAGGCGTCGCTGAAGGCCGGATCGTCCGGAAAATCGATGTCCTTGCCCGTGAACCAGTCGCCGATGCGGTCGAAGAACCCCTCGGGCCGCACCACCAGCCGCAACACCGCCGCCGGGGCCTGCCACGTGCAGCAGTACTGCGTGTGCGTGTGGCTGTTCTTGCCGCTGCCGGTCACATAGACGTACTCGAACAGGATGATCTGTCTGCCGCCGTGGTCGCCGATCAGTACGTGCCGCAACTGCCTCCTGCTTCCTCTGTGCATCAGGGCGAAGACGCCCATGCGGTCGCGAAGCCCCAGTGCGTCCTCGGTCGAGAACGCAAACCCGTAGCCATCGGCGAAGGCCTGCAACTCCTCTCGCCGCCGCTTGAGCGCGGCGTGTTGACCGATGATCGCGATGATCACAATGACCGCCACAACCGCAAAAAAGATGAACGGAATGGCGACCATCGCAGGAACGAGGAAGGGCAGTGCCGACATGATGGCCTCCTGGAAGTGCTACAACACACTGTAGCCCGCGGGCCATGGCCCGTCAACGGCCAATCGCACGGCTGCGCTTGACACGTCCGGCCGGTGCGGCTATCGTGGCCGCGGTGCATCGAAAGGACGGGGTGCCGCCGTGACCACGCTGACCACCATCGAAACGCCCGAGCGCGTCGCACTGACCTACGACGTCGCCGGCCTGGGCACCCGGGTGCTGGCCTACCTGGTGGACCTCGCCGTGCGCGCCGCCGTGCTCCTGCTGGTCACCATCGCCTTCTTCGTTTTCTACGAACAGGAAGGCTTCGCCGCGGTAACCTCCGGGGTCCGTGCCGCCTCCGTGGTCGGCTTCTTCCTGCTGCACTGGGGCTACGCCACGCTCTTCGAGGCGTTCTGGAACGGTCAGACGCCCGGCAAGCGGCTCATGGGCATCCGCGTCATCAAGGAAGGCGGGTTTCCCGTCTCGTTCTTCGACTCGGCCCTGCGGAACCTGGTCCGCGTGGTCGATTTTCTGCCCGTCTTCTACGGCCTGGGGATCGTCTGCGTGTTCCTGACCCAGCGCCACCAGCGCATCGGCGACCTGGTCTCGGGCACGCTCGTGGTGCGGCAGTCGCCCGCGCGGCGGCCGTCGCTGGACGACATTCTGGCCGCCCACCGCCAGGCCGACGCCGACGCCTCGCAGCGGCTGGCCCGCGTGCCGCTCACGGTGGAACAGTTCGAGGCCATCGTGGAGTTTCTGCGCCGGGCCGAGCGTCTGACGCCGGACACCCGACAACGCATCGCCGGCAAGTTCGCCGCCCCGATCCGCCGCAGCATCGCCGACTCCAAGAGCCTGCGCGAGACGATCCGGGCCGACGAGCTGGACGACGAGGCGCTGCTGGCCCTGGTGGCGCATGCTCGCCAGTCGCAGGCCGAGCCGCCGGCCGGCGCCGCGCCCGACGACGGGGAGCGCCGCCCATGAACCTCGATCGCTTCGTCGCCCGCAACCAGGAGCAGTGGCAGGCGCTCGAGGAGCGGCTGAAGGTCGTCGAGCAGCACGGGCCCCAGCGCCTGGACGCCGAGGAATTGCACGACTTCGCCCTGCTCTACCGCAAGGCCGCCGACGACCTGGCCTATGCCCGCACGTTCTTCAGCGACAGCAAAGTCACCGAGTACCTGAACGACGTGGTCGGCCGCATCCATCCCCTGCTCTACAACCGCTCGCGCCGCTCGCCAATCGACGTCGTCGCGTTCTTCCGCCGTGATTTTCCGCGAACGTTCCGCCGCTCGTGGCGATCCATCACCACGGCCACGGGCATCTTCGTCCTGGCGGCCCTCGTCGGATACCTCGGCACGTGGCAGAACCCGTCGGCGGCGCGGCGGATTCTGCCGGCACACGTCGTCCAGAGCGTCGACGCCGGCCGCATGTGGACCAGCGACGTCTACGCCATGGCCCCCGGGGACTACCTCTCGGCCAAGCTCTTCACAAACAACATCGCCGTCACGTTCACGCTGCTGGCCCTGGGCATGACGGGCGGCGTGGGCACGGTGTTTCTGCTGGGGCTGAACGGCCTGACGCTGGGGGCGGCCGGCGGCCTGTGCCACTCGGCCGGCATGGGCGGGCCCTTCTGGTCGTTCGTGGCGGCACACGGCCCCCTGGAACTACTCGTCGTCTTCATCGCCGGCGGCGCGGGCCTCGAACTGGCCATGGCCCTGGTGGCGCCCGGCCCCTGGCGACGCGGCGACGCGCTGCGCTTGCGCGGCGAGCGAGCCGTCAAGCTCATCGTCGGCAGCATGCCGCTGCTGGTCGTGGCCGGCGTGGTCGAGGGCGTCATCTCGGGCGGCGCGCCGCTGTGGGTGGTCGGGCGCGGGTACGACCTCGCGCGCGTGCTGTGCGGCCTGACGCTGGTCGGGGCCGTGCTGTCGTACCTGCTGCTTGCCGGCCGCGGCAAAGCTCGCATCGCGGCCGCCGGTCAGAGCCTGCCTCGGGCCTTGATGTCCAGATAGCGATTGACGAGCGTGGACAGGAGCTTGTCGGCGTCCACGTCGAGGGTCATGACGCCGCGCGAAGCGAGCACTTGCCGCGTGACGGCGTGCTCGCGGAGCACTTCGCGTGCGGCAGCGCTGCGGTAGGCGTCAAAGGCGACGCGCGGCGCCCCGGCGGCCGCCTCGGCCAGCCGCGGATCGCGGATCGTTGCGCAGACCGGCAGGTGACGGGGCAGCATCGCCGACAGCCGCGCCACCATCGCCGAGTTGCTGCTTCCGGCCGCCAGGTCCGTGAGCATCACGATGAGGCTGCGGCGGCTGACGCGGGCGGCCAGGTGGCCCAGGGCGTGCGCGTAGTCGGACTCGAACAGGTCGGCCTCGGTCTGTGCCAGGGCATCGACGATGCGGCGGAACTGCCCCGCCCCCTTGCGCGGCGGCAGGTAGAAGCGCACCTCCTTCGAGAAGATCATCAGGCCGACGCGGTCGCCCGACAGCAGCGCCACGTTGGCCAGTCCCATGGCCGCCGCGACCGCGTGGTCGAGCTTGGTCAGGGCGTTGACCTCGGCGGTCATGAGGCGGCCGGCGTCCAGCGCGATGACCAGCCGCTGGTTCCGTTCGAGTTCGAACTCGCGGACCGTCGGCTGGCGGTGCTTGGCCGTGGCCTTCCAGTCGATCAGCCGCGTGTCGTCGCCCTGCACGTAGGGCCGCAGGCGGTGGAACTCGCGGCCCTCGCCGAGAACCCGCATGCGCCGCAGGCCGCTGGCATGGTGACCGGCGCGGGCCATGAGCCGCCGGCTGCGGGCCACGCCGTAGATGTCGGGGTACACGGACACGGGCCGCGCGGCCGGTCGCTGATCCTGGCGAGCGACCAGGCGGAGACGCCCGTACCGCCGCACGTGCAGCGGCCCGAGCTCGAATTCGCCGCGCACGGTCGGCGTGAACAGGTAGGACAACTCGGCGCGACTGGCGGCGGGGACGACGGTCTCCAGCGGCAGGGCCTGGCCGACGTCAAACGAGTCCGGCAACGTGTCGGCAATCGAGAGCCGCACGGGGCAATCCGTGTGATTCTCGATCAGCACGCGGGCGACGTTGGCGGCGCCCTGGCTGAGGATGTCCTCGGTGACGCGTCGCACGACAATGTCGCGCTGGGCGTTGGCGGCGCGGCCCAGCGAGCGACGGTCCACGGCCAGCAGCAGAAAGACCACGGCGTCGATGCCCGCGCCGACCAGCAGGGCCACGCGGCCGAGGCCGGCGTCGCCGATCTGGACCATCGGGCCGATGAGGCCGACGGCCATGACCGCCGCGCCGACAAACAGCAGAACGATGACTCGATCCGTGAAGATCACGCTTGCTCGAACGCCTCCGGACAGACTACCTGGGAATCTCCACCTCGGCCAGCACCTGCTCGACGATGTCGTCGGCCGAGATGCCCTCGATTTCGGCCTCGGGTTTCAGGATCAGCCTGTGCCGCAGCACAGGGCGGGCCATCTGCTTGACGTCGTCGGGCGTCACGAAGTCGCGACCGCGCATGGCGGCCACGACCTTCGCCGCCTGGAGAAACGCCAGCGACGCCCGCGGGCTGGCCCCGAGGGTCAGGTGATGGTGAACCCGCGTGCCTCCGACGATGCGGACGATGTAGTCGTAGAGCCCGTCGTCCACGCGGACGCTTCGCAGCCCGGTGCGCGCGGCGAGCAACTGCTCGACCGTCAGCGCCTTGACGATGCCCGCCGAGGCGATGTCGGCCGGATCGAGGCCCGCGTTGTGCTTCTTCAGCACGTCCACTTCCTGGGCCGCGGCCGGGTAGTCGATCAGCGCCTTGAGCAGGAACCGGTCGATCTGAGCCTCGGGCAACGGATACGTGCCCTCGTACTCGATGGGATTCTGCGTAGCGATCACGAAGAAGAAGTCGCCCAGCGCGTGGCGCCGGCCGTCGATGGTCACCTGCCGCTCTTCCATGGCCTCCAGCAGCGCGGCCTGGGTCTTCGGCGGCGTCCGGTTGATCTCGTCGGCCAGGAGCACCTGCGTGAAGACCGGCCCCTTGACCAGGTTGAAGCGGTTTTCGGCCATGTCGAGGACGTTGGCGCCGGTGACGTCGCCGGGCATCAGGTCGGGCGTGAACTGGATGCGTGTGAACGTGGCGTCGATGGCCAGGGCCAGCGACTTGGCCAGCAGCGTCTTGGCCAGTCCGGGCACGCCCTCGATGACGACGTGCCCGCCGGCAAACAGCGCCACCAGCAGTTCGTCGATGCAGGCGGCCTGCCCGACGATGGTCTTGGCCAGCTCGTGTCGCAGTCGGTCGGCCAGTTCGGCAACAGGTGTCATGATGCGAGAACCTCCTTGCTCAAGTGAGCCAGTTGACGGGCAACGGCCAGCAGCCGGCGTGACGACAGCCGCGGCGATTCGGCGGCCTGCTGGGCGTCGATGAGGATGCGTCGCACGGCGTCGCGGCTGCGTCGGGTGCGACCGGCCAGAGCGTCGGCCATCTGGTGAGCGTCGGCCGTGCGGGGCAGGTGCAGTTCGTGAATCACCTGCTCGCGGAAATCGTCGTAGAGCCGCGCGGCCGCATGGCCTCCCGCGCCGCCGCGACGGTAGAGTTCGGCCAGAGCCTCGACGAACTCGATGTGGCTGCGCCGCACGGGTCGCCGCAGCGACTTCAGCGGCCCGAAGCGCCGCCCGCGACTCATCAGGAACATGGTCACCAGCAGGAACATCTGGCCGCCCAGAGCAATCAGCACGCGCCGCGAATACGGCGTCGTCAGCGGCTCGCGGTCGTAGTAGCCGTGATGATATTCGTCGAACAGGACACGACCGCCCTCGCCCGCCTGCTCCAGCACATTCAGCAGCAGGACCACGTTGTCGGCCTTGCCGATGAGCCGGTTGGAGAACATGCTGCCGGAGGCCGCAATCACCACCTGGCCGGCGTAGTGCGAGTATCGCACCAGGTGCCCCCGGCCGGCGTGGTCCTCAAGCAGCGGCGGCGCCGGCAGCTCCGATGGCAGGCCGTCGGACGAGAACGTGGCGACGTGACGCACGTTCCGCGTCAGGTCCGATGGAAGAGCCGGAAACGCCGAGCCCTGGGCGAGCACCAGGTCGCGCAGCAGCCAGAAGGGTTCGTCGCCCTCGCCGCGATGCAATCGCCGCAGGTCCAGCTCCAGGGCCTCGTTCAGCGGCTCGCTGCGGTCGGCGCGGCGATCGATGCCCCGGTCCTGGCCCAGCAGATACACGAGCGTGTTGCCCCGGGCGATCCACTGGCTCAGGGCCTCGATTTCGGTCGCCGTCGGCTCCACGCGCAGCGGGCCGGCGACGATCAGCACGTCGCCCTGGCCGCCCAGTTCGGTCCACGGACGTTCCATCCGCTCGGGCACGGACGGGCCGTGCCGGGCCAGCAGCCGGAAAACCGCCAGCAGGCCGCCCGGCGTGTGGCTGTAGCTGCTGGCGAACGTGCCCGCCCCGCCGGACTGGTCGGGCTTGTGGAAGATCGCCGCCACGGCCACCATGGCCGTCACGATCAGCAGCACGAGGATGACCACCTTAAGCCGTTTCGTGGCCGACCTCCTCGACAAGCTGGTGGGCCGTTCGCGCGAAACCGCGGGCCTCGTCCTCGTTCAACGGCTCGTGGCCGTACCATTTCGCGTCGTACTGGCCGTTGAGCTGCCCGAGCAGCTCCGCCGGCCGCGCGGCCTGCCGCTCCACGAGCTGGCGATGGTACTCCCAGTTGGTGCGGGTGCGGTCGATGAGGACCAGTTGCCGCCGCTCCAGCGCAGCCAGCGCCATGAGGTACGCATGATGAATGGCCTCACGGAACTGGCCCCGATCCAGGGCCGCCGCAACATCCTGAGCGTGCGATTCCGGAGAATTCAGCCGCACCGACGCCGCCAGGCGACGGCTCGGCGACACGTCGTGCCGCCGCCGTCGGGACCGCAGCCAGTGCCAGAGACGGCGGCCGACGATGGCGACGATCAGGCTCAGCGAAACGGCCAGCACCGCCCGGAGCGACTGGCGGCTGACGCTCTCGACGCGGCCCCCGGTGATGCCCAGCCATTCGTAAAGGCGGTTCAGCGACGACTGGACCAGTTCGAGCACTTCGTCCATGCGGTCCCGCTGCACCTGAAACTCCGGGGCTTCAAGGATCGACGCCATGGCGTCGCGCGCCGCCTGGAGATCGCGGCGACGGGCCTCCGAGCCGGCCTCGGCCGCCTCGCCGTATCGCTCCAGTTCGTCGATCGCGCCCTCCAATTGCCGCACCGTCAGGCTGTGAACGTATCGCAGCGCCGCGTCGGACTCTGCGCCCATAGCGTCGGCGAACTGGCGCGTAAAGAGCGACGTGTGAAAAACCGCAGGCTCGTCGTTCGGGGCGAGTTGCAGCTCGATGTCCGTCAGGTCGGCCTCGATGCGGCGGAGCCGGTCGATCAGGATCTGCCGCTGGCTGGGCAACAGGGTTTCGTCGTCCTCATCGTCGTCCAGGCCGAGCGCGTCGAGGACCGCCAGGTGTTGGTTCACGATGCGGCTGAGATCATCAGCGGTGATGGGATCGGCGCGGACGGTCCCCGCGGCCGTCGCCAGAACGATGCAGAGGAGAAGAAGGAGGCGGTGGATCATGGTTGCGCTGCCGCCGCAGGAAACGCCGCGTTATGCCGCGCCGTCGGCCAGACGGTCGGCCACCCGTTCGAGGTCGTAGCCCTCGTGCCGAACACGGATATCGAAGTACAGGGCGATCATTGCCAGCCAGACCAGCGGCTGCAAGGCCGCATCGCACGCATTCATCAGCAGGACGAACGGAACGGTGACGGCCGACGGCAGATGCGTGGGCCCGAGGACGACATCGTGCCACGCGCCGCCAGAACCGCCGCGGAAGAACCCGACCGTGTAGTATAGCGTCAACAGGACGCTGTGGACACTGCCGTAGATGGCCGTCAGGGCAAGAAACAACACGGCGGCGCGGGTCATGTGGCGGCTCGGACGGGTGGTCGGATCGCGCCGGCGGATGAGCGACGCGCTGCGCCACAGGGCGGCCAGGTAGCCCTTGTCTTCGATCACCACCACCGTGGGCAGGAGAATCCAGCAGAGGAAGAGCCAGAGGATCAGGGCTGCCATCGGCAGTTGAATCAGCACGAATACCACCAATCCGCTCAGCAGCGACGCCTGCCCGCTGGGGATGCCGCGCTCCAGCAGGTAGGTGCCGGTGTGGATCAGCACCAGCACCATGGCCACCAGGCCGACGCCCAGGATCACGCCATACAAGGCGAGGGTCATCAGCCGCGTCAGAATCAGCCGCGGAATCTTCGGGACGAACTGGACCAGGCACTCGCGGAACGTGACGGCGCGCCCCAGGTAGAGGCTCCCGGCGGCCTGGGCGATGAGCCCTTCGGCCAGCGTGCTCATGACCGTCACGCTGAGAATGAGCACGAGCAGGCGACCGACGGCGTCGCGCCACGCGAAGGCCAGGTGCGACTCGCCCTCGACCAGACGCAGCACGTCGGCGAACACGTGGTTGGCCACGTTCATCTGAGGCGTCGTGACGAGGAACGTCGCGGCGAACGCCAGGCCGCTCAGGGCCAGGATCAGACGCAGGTTCCCGCGGTAGAGCTTGATGCTGCGGTCGAGAAGCTGCCCGAGTCCGAGGGGTTCCAGGCGTGGTCCGTCGCTCGTCATGCCGCGTGGCTCCTTGCCGACCTCGCGATGCCGAATCGTTCGCAGTACGAACCGAGCCCCGCACGGGGAAGACCCGACGGGGCTCGTGGATCAGCACAGTCCGGCAGGTCTACCAGATGCCTTCCTTCAGGGTCTTGACCCACTGCTCGAGACTCTGATACGCCTGATCGCGGTTCGACCGGAACACCGGGCCGCCGGGATGCTCGGTCTTCTCGGCCAGGACCATCCGCAGCAGGCGGCTCTTGGCCAGATTGCTGTGGTCGATGTATCGGTCCACCGATTTGAAATTGGCGGCCACGGTCTTGCGGTCCGTGCGCCGCTGCGTCTCGATATAGAACTCCGTCCCGTTGTCCGTGCCGCCATGGCACTTCGCGCCGGCGCAACTGCTGAACAGAATCGGCTGCGCCGTGCGCTGGAACGCCACCATCGGGGCGCCGATCTCCTTGAAGATGGCCTCCGCCTCTTCGTCGGTGAGCTGGTACACGACGGCCTTCTTGGGGCCGGCCGGAGCAGGCGGCGTCGTGTCGCCGGCGGGAGGCGTGGTGTCGGTGCCGTTGGCCGGAGGCCGATCCGCCGCAGGCGGCGTCACCTGGGCCGGTTCGACCTCGAGGAACGACGACGCGCCGCCCGAGGCGTAGAACTGGGCCGCCTTCTTCAGATACTTGCCCCGCTCGTCGCCCTGGTCCAGCGCCAACAGCTTGTCGGCCTCCTGGCCGACCTCGGCGTACAGGCCGTTGCTCAGGGCCCACTTGGCCAGTTCGAAGTGGCCGGCCGCATCGTCGTCCTTCAGGGCCGCAACTCGCGTCTTGTACTCGGCGCTCGAACCGCCGGCCACCTGGGCCGCCAGCACAGCCGCCACGCCCACAAGCACCACCGAAGCCCACACAAGCAGTCGCGGATTCATGCTTCGCTCCTCACCTAACCGAGCACCGGTCAACTACTTCGATCTCCGGCCAGTGTACCAGATTGCCGAAGCCCTTCAACCCTAAAAGCACGGCCACCCGAGACTGGGGTGTACGTCACGTTTGCGGCGGGCCACTGGTCTGGGAAGAACGCCAACCGTAGGGGCAGCTCGCTGCAAGTCCCGAGCCTCGTCGAGGGGGGAGCCCCCCCCTCCCAAGGTGCCTGTCCCCCGCGGGTCGCTCGCGAGCGCCCCCTACATCGCCCCCCCCCCGTTGCTGCGGTGCGAGTGCCTGCGTACCTATAGACGTGACGTGCACCCCCGAGACCGGGGCGCATCCCTTCTCAGCCAGCAGTCGTTCAGGCAGCCATCTACGGGCCTCTTCTTCATGGCCGCCCCTCGACGGGGCTCGGCAGTTCCCTCAAGCGGCCGTGGCACCCGATCCTACTCCTTAGGCAGTTCGCCGGCGGGCTGTTCCTTGCGGCGGATGTCGGCGCCGAGCTTGCGCAGCTTGACGTCGAGGTTCTCGTAGCCGCGGTCGAGGTGGTAGATGCGCCGGACTTCGGTCTCGCCGTCGGCGATGAGGCCGGCCAGGACGAGGGCGGCGGAGGCGCGCAGGTCGCTGGCCATGACGGGCGCGCCGGAGAGACGCCGGACGCCGTGGACGACGGCCATGTTGTTTTCCTTGCGGATGTCGGCGCCCATGCGGTTGAGCTCGGCGACGTGCATGAACCGGTCGGGGAAAATCTTCTCGGTGACGACGCTGATGCCGTCGGTCAGGCACAGCAGGGCCATGAGCTGGGCCTGGAGGTCCGTGGGATAGCCGGGGAAAGCCAGAGTGGTGACGTCCACGGGCTTGAAGCGTTTGCGTCCGACGACGGTGACGGAGTCGTTGTCGCGGGTGACCTTGACGCCCATTTCCCGGAGCTTGTGGAGGGGCGCCATCAGGTGGTTCCATCGGGCGTCGCGGACGGTGACGCGGCCGCCGGTGGCGGCGCCGGCCATCAGGAGGGTGCCGGCCTCGATGCGGTCGGGGATGACGTCGAAGTTGACGGCGTGGAGTCGGTCCACGCCGGTGATCTCGATGCGCGGGGTGCCGATGCCGTTGATGCGTGCGCCCATGGCGACGAGCATTTCGGCGAGGTTATGGACCTCGGGCTCACAGGCGGCGGCTTCGATGATCGTGTTGCCGCGGGCGAGCGTGGCGGCCATGAGGATGTTGGCGGTGCCGAGGACGGTGCTGCCGAAGGGGCCGCCGAGGTAGAGCTCGCGTCCTTTGAGTCCGCGCGGGACGGCGCATTCGAGGTACCCGTGCTCGGTGCGGATGCGAGCGCCCAGGGCGGCAAGTCCCCGGACGTGCAAGTCCACGGGTCGGGAGCCGATGGCACACCCGCCGGGCTGGCTGATGCGAGCCTTGCGTCGGCGGGCCAGGAGCGGCCCCATGACGCAGATGCCGGCGCGCATGGTGCGCATGATGTCGTAGGGCGCCTCGATGCCGGACTCGTCCTTGACCTCGATCTCCAGGGCGTCGCCCTTGCGTTCGACCTCGGCGCCGAGGGCGCGCAGGAGCACGCTCATCGTCCGGATGTCCATCAGGTCGGGCACGTTGCGCAGACGGGTGCGTCCCTCGGCCAGCAGGGCCGCCGCCATCATCGGCAGGGCCGCGTTCTTCGAGCCGCCCGCCTGCACGGTTCCCTCAAGCGGCTTGCCGCCGCGAATCACCATCATGTCCATAAAGCGAATCGCTCCAATCGAGTGCCAGTGGAATCTGCTCCGCGGCCGCTAGCCTACAGATTGGGCCGTGAGTTTGCAAGGGCGGGACTCGCCGTCGATCACGACTCCGGACGGAAATTGACGGAAGAAGTGGCGTCGGACGGCTGTCATTCTATATCATGCCCAGATCGGGCGACGGGGATGGCCGTCGCGTGACAGGCAGTCTCCCGTGTGACGAAGACGACCCCCTGGGCAGCAGGCCGTCGGCGTGGAGGTTCCGCAAGATGCCGCGAACGTTCGTGACGTGCCGCCGGATGATCCTGGCGATTGCAGTGGGAATCGCCATGGCACCGTCGGCCCCGGCCGCAGGCGTCACGGCGGTCGCCGTATTCAACTTCCAGATGAAGAGCGTCACGCCGGAGTGGGTCTGGCTGGAGAAGGGGCTGGCCGACCGGTTGATTACGGATTTCCACGCATCTCAAGGCGTCGCGGTGCTGGACCGGGACCAGATGCAGAAGACTGCCGAACGGATGCACTGGGTGCCGGAGATGCAGACGGACGTGTGGCGTGTCCCGAAGCTGGAGTTCCGAGCCAAGTACCTGATCAGCGGCAACTACGAGGTGGCGGATGACGTGCTGACCGCCACGGCCGTGGTGGTGGACTTCGTCTCACAGCGGGAAGTGGTCCGCCGCACGGTGTCGGGCCCGCCTGGGGAGGCCCTGGACCTCGTGCGGCGGCTGAGTGGCGAGCTGCTGGCCTGGCTGGTCCATCGTAAGCCGGAAGAGGTGTTGGCGGAGTTGCCGGCCTGGACGCGGAGCCTCCCGGCGGCGCGGGTGCTGTACGAAGGGGTAGACCTGTACGATCAGGGCCGGTATGCGGAAGCCTGGCTGAAGTTCCGCAGCGCGGCACGGGACGATCCGCAATACGTTGACGCCCTCTACTTCGTCGGCAAGATGTACTACTTCATGTGCCGCTACGACCACGCCCGGGAGCTGCTGGCCGAGTACTTCTATCGTGCAGGGAGGAGGCACCCGCGCATCACGGAGGGGATTCGCGAGTACCTCCACTCCTACGAGCAGACCTCCTCGCCGTCAGACGCGATGATGTCCCTCTACAGGCAGTTCTACGATCGCTTCGCCACCGCGCCGGACGACGAGACGGGCTGGAACGTCAAGATGACCGGCTTCTGGTCCAATGGAGAGACCCTTGCCTCGTGGTTGCTCGAGCGGATGGCACGTCTGCTCGAAGAGCAGGGCCGGTACCAGGAGTCGATGGAACTGGCGACGGCGGATCACGGCAAGGTGTGGGCCCGGTATGCTCACGACTCCCTGTGCCGTTGTTTGCGCGCGAACCACATGACCGGCGGTGAGTTGTTCGGAATCGCGGACCCTCGGCTGGTTGACCACTGGCCGTCAGGAAATCTTCACTGGGGAGCGTCCCGCATAGTCCTGTTTCGGACCAACGCCTCGCGGGAGGTGATGCTGACGCGAGGCGGGGCCGCGAGTTGCTGGCTGGCGGCCCCCGCGGGCCACGTGTTTCGCAGCCTGACCTTTCTTGTCCCCAGAACGGGCGATCCGGCGAACAGAATCGGGCTGACACTGACGAAGGACATTCCGGACGATACATTGCGGCTGGTCCGGTCCGAGGCGGAGCTGGCCGGCGGCGTTCGAGTGGACGGGTTGCCCCGCACCGGGCTCTTTCGCTGCAAGTGGGTCTCGGCGGGGCCGTTGCATGTCAGGGCCGAACTCGAGCCGGTCGGCCCTCACGGCCAGATCGACGTGATATGCGAGAACACGGGGAGCTTCCGCGTCGAGGTGGACGGCCACATGGGCCGCCAGGGTCCGGGGCTGATCGGGCTGCTCCGCCCCGGGGAGCACCGGTTGGTGTTCCGCTCGGCGCGTCCCGATTCGCCGTTCGGAGAGTTCCGTACGACCGCTCACGTCGATGAGGGCAGGGCCACCAGCGTGCGGGCCAAGCTGCCATGGAAGGAGGGGAGCCGCTGGGCCTCGTGGCGGACGGCCCTGGTATCCGACGGACGCGGCGACCACCTCGACGTGTCGTCCTCGCATGAGCATGAGGACGCACACGTTCTGGCCGAGGACAATGCACTGCGGGTCACCTGGTCGCAGGGAGACGACCTCTGGCACTCGCCATGCCGCGACGACCTGGTGTTCGAACCCGCCCGGCGGTTGGAGATGCCCCTGTCGAGCGCCTGGCGAGAGTGGATGCCCTCGTTGCACAGGGACGAGTCGCGCCGCTACTGGCTTCATTTCACGAGCGACCGCAGCATAGACCACAGTCTGCGCCGCTACTCGTGCTGGTCGCGCGATCTGGTGCACTGGAGCGCGCCGGCCCTGGTGGAGGAACAGGAACGCCCGTCCCCGAAGACGCCGGCAGACGTCTGGGGCGAGGAGAATCTGCCCGCCTTCGACCCAGCTGCGGTCTCGCGCGGATCGCCCCTGATCTCCAGGACGCTCGAGTATCGCCCGCGCGTGCCCATGCAACGCCCCCGGCCCGATTGCCGGGCTCGGTTCGAGCATGTCGTCCTGGCCCGCGAGGACGGCCGCTATGAGATCTACGCCGTGTATGAGGACAGAGGCAGTCCGGAGATGTTGCTGTGTCGCTGGTTGGCGACGCCCGACGGCCGGTGGTCCGAGCCGGAGACCATCGACGTGTTCGACCGGTACGGCGAGCGGTATGAGAGCCCGTTTGCGGTCGTACGGCGGAATAGGCGTTCGCACGTGATCATGGATTGCCTTGACGGCGTCACCGGTTCCGACCGCCGCGCCCTGTTCAGCTATACGGAGATGCCCGACGGCACCTGGCAGCGATCCGGCGCCACCGTGGGGCTTCCGCCGCCGACGCATCTGGCCTGGCATCCGCGGTGGGGATACATCATGACCTGCGGTGTGCCCGCCGGGCACGAATGGTTCTTCCATCGCGGCTACGGTCCTCTCGTGATGACCGGCCCGGACCTGGAGCCGCTGTTCTCGGTACCCGCCTCCGAATCCGGCGCAGCCCCCCAGGAGGTTCCGTGGCCGGTCACGGTGCGGTTCGGCCCGGACGGCCGGCCGGCCATCGACGAACCGGCGACCGTCGCCGCCGCAAGCTTCGCCACGTTCATCGAGGCGATCGAGCAGAACGATATCGGGACAGTCAAGGCCACGCTGGAGGCGCGGCCCGAGTGGGTGAGGCAGCGCTCGGAGCCGCTCTTCCGTGCCGTCAACAACGCGCACATCGACCTGGTCAAGGCGATTCTGGAGGCCGGGGCCGACCCCGACGCTCCGTTCACGTGGCGCCGGCGACCGGACCTGCACGAGGACACCGTCTCGCCCCTGTTTGAGGCCTGCACCATGAAGTACCCGGACCTGGTTGCCCTGCTGCTCAAGCACGGGGCCAGGGCGGATCGGCCGTCGGACACCGGCAGCATGGCCATCCACATGGCCTCAGAGCGGGGCTCCCTGGAGGCCGTCCAGTTGCTTCTCCGTGCCGGGGCCGGCCTCGATGCGTCAGGTCGCACCGGCACGACTCCGCTGGTGGCGGCACTGACAGGCACCGAACTGACGATCTACCCGGGCGATGAGCTCATACGCAAGGCCCTCGGGATTGAGTTTCCCACCGAGAACACCGAGAGCGTGGCGCGTTTTCTGATTGACCAGGGCGCCGATCTCGACGCCGTCAACGAATGTGGCCTGACGCCGCTCTGCCTGGCGCTGGCACAGCGTTGCAGCATCGGGCTCATCGAACACCTGCTGGACAAGGGCTCCAGCATCACGGTGCGGGACCAGTGGGGCTTCACGCCTCTGCACCGGGCGGCCAAAGTGGGCAACACCGAGGGCGTCAAACTGCTCATCCGCCGAGGCGCCGAGGTCAATGCCCGGATCGACAAGGGACACACCCCCCTGCACGTCGCCGCCGAGTGCAAGGACGACATCGGACTGGACACAGCCATCTGCCTGATCGCCAACGGGGCAGACCTCAGGGCGCAGACCGCGTTCGGCTCGTCACCACTGCACATTGCCGTCATGCACAAAACGAGCTTCGCAACGGCGACCCGCATCGCCGACGCCATGGTCGCCGCCGGAGTGGACATCGACATGACGAACCATCGCGGTTGGACGTCGCTGCATAATGCCGCCTGCCACAGCAGCCAGATGATCAAGCTCCTGGTCGCCAGGGGAGCGAACATCAACGCCCGGGACCACCAGGGGCGCACCCCGCTGATGCACGCCGTGGCCCGAACGGAAGAGGTCCAAGATCCGTCCGTGAACCACGACCGCTGGCACTTCGCCGACATCTGTCTGGCTCGCGGCGCCGATGTCAATGCACGCGACAGCGAAGGCAAGACCGCCTTGACGATGGCCATCGAAAAAGGGGACGTCGAGGCCGTTCGCATACTGCGCGAACACGGAGGCATTGAGTAGCCCGGCCACACGCGAGAACCACCCGAGGCTTTTCTCTGAAACCGGACTCGTGCGGCGCGCGTCCAAGGGGGTATGATACCGGGCGGTACGGGTTCCCGGATTCTGCCGAGGAAGGATGTTTCCTGTGCTTTGTATCCCTTAAGGAGTCCGACGATGATTCGAAAGACGACGATTCTGCTGTGCGGCCTTGTCTGTGTGGCGGCGTGGGCCTCGGCGGCCTGGGGCCAGGGGGAGCCGGGGGTGGCCGTGACGGTGTACAACCAGGGGTACGCGGTGGTGAAAGAGGACCGCGTGGTGGAGATTCCCGACACCCAGTCGCTGATCAAGTTCGTGGACGTGGCCCAGCGGATCGACCCGACAAGCGTGTATTTCAAGAGCCTGACGGACCCGGAAGGGACCGGGGTGCTGGAGCAGAACTACGAGTATGACCTCGTCAGCGCCGACAAGTTGCTGGCCAAGTACATCGACCGGCCGCTGAGCGTGTGGACCACGAACGGCAAGAAGTACGAAGGGACGCTGCTGTCGTTCGACGCGGGGCAACTGGTACTGAAGACGCCCGAGGGAATCGCGATGGTGCAGCGGGCGCAGAACGTGCAGGACATTCAGTTCGCGGCGTTGCCGGAGGGGCTAC
>Ga0123329_1001864_pt1 | contig 19167 bp, 14 predicted proteins | sample BioC12SIPDNA_FD_89703 | JGI IMG/M metagenome (GOLD analysis project Ga0123329, IMG submission 89703) | Anaerobic biogas reactor microbial communites from Washington, USA - Biogas_R1_B C12 SIP DNA | ecosystem: Engineered > Bioreactor > Anaerobic > Unclassified | place: Washington, USA | collected...
GATCCTCTTGTGCCTCAGCGGGCAGGTGCGCCCGCTGGAAACGGTCGATGATCCTCTGGTTGTCGGGGCACTCAAGGGCGAAGCCCAGCAGGTCGTTGTCCTGCATGAAGGCGTCGAACACGTCGGTGGCCAGGACCACGCAGGGTGGGACGCTCACGTGAATGCCCGGCCAGCGGTCGCTGAGGCCTTCGGCAGCCAGCATGCTGCCGGCGAAGGCCAGCGCACGTGCCTTCCCTCCCAGCGAGCCCTTCCCAATGCGCTCCATTCCCGGGCCGGCACTGCCGCGCGAGCGGTCGAAGTCCACCACTGCCCCCTCCTGCTGCTTGCGGCGGGCGGTCTCGATCAGCTCGATCAGGCGCCGTCGTTGCGCTTCCCCGTCGGCGAACTCGCTGGAACGGATGAAACGCAGGATGGTGGCCAGTTCGAACTCGGTGCGGGTGCGGAGCCAACGGGAGAAGTGGTTGCGGTCAGCGTGGTAGCGGATGCTCTCCGCTGGGATTTCGCGCAGCTTCGCCACCAACGCGCAGATACTGTCTGCGCTGCCCAGCACGCGCCCATCCGGCATGCGGAAGACGAAATCGCCCAGGAAGAGCCGGCGGATGATGACGCGGCGGAGATCCTCCATGAAGCTGGGGGCGCCCTTGAGCAGGAAGGAGGCTCCCACTGCCTGTGCCTGCGCCGCGTTTTCCTCGCGCCCCGATTGCAGAATGACGGCCACATCCGGCCAGTTCTGCCTGACCTTGAGGGCGAAGTTGAGCCCCGCCTCGTGGTCCAGCCTGCCGTTGCGTGGGAACTCCACGTCTGAGATGACTCCCAGGATCTCCTCCGGGTAGCGCTCGAAGTAGCTGAGCGCCTCTTCCCAGCCCGTGCACAGCAGGATCTTGGGACGGGCCCGCATGCGCAGGATCTTGTCGGTGAGGCTGAAGCCCTCGGTGATGACGTTCTGCGAGTGCCTGATGATCTCACGGTAGATCATGGGCAGGAAACAGGAGTAGTAACGCACGTTGTCCTCGATCACCAGGACGATGGGCACTCCCACCTCGCCGGTGTCGTGTTCCACGTTCCATCTATCTTCCGTGTATTTCACGATGGCCAACAGGATGCTGGGGTCCCGGGACCAGAGGAAGACGCGCTCGAAGACGGAGAGATCGTTGGTGGCGGCGAGCTCGTTGAGCTCGCCGCCGTCGAAGGCAAGGAGGATGACGGGAGTCTCCAGTCCTCGGGACCGTATCTGCGCCGCCAACTCCAGCGCATTCATATCTCCCACGTTGACCGCGGTGATGATGAGGTTGTATCGGACCGGGTCCGCAGCCGCCAGCTCCACCGCCCGGGCGCCGCTGGTAACGTGGGTCAAACCCGAAGTGTGCCGCAGGTTGAGCTCCAGGAACTCGTTGAGGATCAGCTCGCCCAGATTGCCGTCCTCGCGGATGATGAACGTGTCGTAGAGGCTGGAGGCCAGGAGGACCTGGTTCACGCGCCGGGACATGAGGTCCTGGAACACGTCTCTCTGCGGCCCGGTCTGCAGCATTCTCGGCCTCCTCGTGGGGAGGGCGCCCCCGTCCCCCCAAGCCGGGGGCGCCGCTCTACCCGGACCCCGCTATGCACCGGGGCCCAGGTTTCGATAGCGATGAGTCTAGTAGGAGGGTGCCGAAAAACAACAACCTCGGCCGCCGGAGCGCGCTAGGCGGCGCCATTCTGTGCCCTCGGTCACGCAAATAGCGCTGCTATTCGCGCTCCCTGCGTTCGAGACTGGCGCGTACCCAGCACGCTCCGGCGGCGAAGCGGTCATTCTTCAGCACCCTGCTGACTAGACGAGGCCCTGGTCCATCATGGCGTCGGCCACCTTGAGAAAGCCGGCGATGTTGGCGCCGTCCACGTAGTTGGTGGGCTCGCTGTAGGCGGTGGCGGCATCGCGACAGGCATGATGGATGGCTTTCATGATGATGCGCAGCCGGTCATCCACCTCCTCGCGCGTCCAGCCCAAGCGCATGCTGTTCTGCGACATTTCCAAGCCGGAGACCGCCACGCCACCCGCGTTCGCCGCCTTGCCGGGGGCGAACAGCACCTTGTGGTGGATGAAGAGCGTCTGGCCGGCGGGCACCGTGGGCATATTGGCGCCCTCGGCTATCATGAGTATACCGTTGTCCACCAGGTGCTGGGCATCGATCTCATTGATCTCATTCTGGGTAGCGCTGGGGAAGGCGCAATCCGCTTTGTGGCCCCAGAGTGGGTTGTAGTTCAAGGTGGGATCGACCGGTACGTAGACGGCCTCGGGATACACGGCGGCGTATTCGGCGATGCGGCCGCGGCGGATATTCTTCAACTCCATGACGTAGGCCAGCTTGTCGGGAGAGACACCGGATTCGTCGTAGATGTAGCCGGAGGAATCGGAGAGGGTGACCACCTTGCCCCCCAGCTGGTTGATCTTGTCCACCGTGTACTGCGCCACGTTGCCGCTGCCCGAGACCAGGCAGGTCTTCCCTTCCAGAGTGGTGTCGATGGTGGCCAGCATCTCCGAGGCGAAGTACACCGCTCCATAGCCGGTGGCCTCGGGCCGAATGAGGGAGCCGCCCCAGCCCAGCCCTTTCCCGGTGAGCACGCCGCTGAACTCGTTGCGGAGTCGCTTGTACTGGCCGAACATGTAGCCTATCTCCCGCCCGCCCACGCCGATGTCTCCGGCAGGCACATCCGTGTCCGGGCCTATCTGGCGTGCCAACTCGGTCATGAAACTCTGGCAGAAGTGCATGACTTCGTTGTCGCTCTTCCCCTTGGGATCAAAGTCGGAACCGCCCTTGCCCCCACCCAGGGGCAGCGTGGTGAGGGAATTCTTGAACACTTGCTCGAAAGCAAGGAACTTGAGGATGCCGATGTTCACCGAAGGGTGGAAGCGCAGGCCGCCCTTGTACGGGCCGAGGGCGCTGTTCATCTGCACCCGGAAACCACGGTTGATGTGAATCTCCCCTGCGTCATCCTGCCAGGGGACGCGGAAGATGATGACGCGCTCCGGCTCCACCAAGCGCTCCAAGATCTTGGCCTTGCGGTACTCTGGACGGTGGTCGATCACTTTGGAGAGCGATTCGATCACTTCTTGCACCGCCTGATGGAATTCCGGTTCGGCGGGATTCCTGGCGATGCAGTCGGAGGCTACAACTGAGCAGTAGTCATCCATCTCAACCCCCAGTGCCGTAGTACGCCCGCCCCGGGTGGCTCTGGTTGGCTTCTGGCCTTCTGGGAGCGGTCATTGTAGAGTACAAGCGTGTAGTGCCAGACAAAGCTACCTTTTTGTACTCCGACTGTACAACGCCATGTGTCCAATCAACACACGTCCCTTTCTGTACATCTGTATGTTGCGGTGGGGCCGCGCTGGGATGCCAAAGGAGTCATCATGCCGAGAGCCAGCTTCATAACTGAGAACGACGAGCTTTTTCGGATGTTCGGGATGCAGCTGGAAGAAGCCCGTGAAGGCTACGCGAAGCTCTCCGCCACGGTCCGTCCCCAGTTCGTCAACTCGTACGGGGTGGCCCACGGCGCTTTCATCTTTGCACTGGCCGATATGGCCTTCGCCATCGCCGCCTCCTCCATCACTGACGCCGTGGCGGTGCAGTGGAGCCTCAACATGTTCCGCTCCGCCGTGCCCGGCGAGACCATCACCGGCGAGTGCATCATCTTGCATCGCGGGAAGAGCGTCATCGTGGTGGGTTTCAATCTGTACAACAAGGAAGGCAAGGTGGTGGCACGCGGTCAGGCCACATCGCTTCCGGTGGAGCTGGAACGTTTTGAGAAGATGACCACTCCGGACGCGGATTAGGAGGGTCCTGAAAGACAACAACCTCGGCCGCCGGAGCGCGCTGGGCGGCGCCATTCTGTGTCCTCGGTCACGCAAATAGCGCTGCTATTCGCGCTCCCTGCGTTCGAGACTAGCGCGTACCCAGCACGCTCCGGCGGCGAAGCGGTCATTCTTCAGCACCATCTGTTAGGGGCTGGGGAACGGCGGTGAGGCGGACGCGGCGCCCGGGCGCCGCGTCCGCCTCTTGGTGCATGAGGCGAACCTTGCTGCGGCCCAAGCGCGGCGACAGGCCCACTTCGTAGATCTGTGGATTGCGCAGGCGGCGCAGTTCCTCCGGCAGGGCGGCCACCTGTGTCTGTGCGCGGCTACGTACCGTGGCCAGCGCCGGCGACGGTCCCAGCACGCGCCCTTCTTCCGCCACCAGCTGCAGCAACGGTTGCCACGAGGCTGCATTGAGCAACTCCCGGCGAAACGTGGGGTTCTCGCGCTGCACGTACGTCACCGTGGGGCCGTCTTGCGGCGTTTCCTCGGCGTTGTAGAGAACGTCGCCGATGGGATGTCCCGCTGTATCTTGGTAGCGCACCAGGCTCTTGCGTCCGGGATCCGTCATCTTGGCCAAGTTGGACGAGAGCTTGATTCTCGGTTCCCACGCGCCGCCCGCACCGCCCACGGCCACGAGCTTGTAGATGCCACCCAGCGCCGGCCAGGAGGAAGAGGTGATGAGGTGCGTCCCCACTCCCCAGGCGTTGATCCTGGCGCCCTGGCGTTTGAGGTCCGCGATGAGGTCCTCGTCCAACTCGTTCGAACCAACTATGAGAGGGTCTTTGAAGCCTGCTTCCGTGAACATCTGGTAGGCGGCTTTGCTGAGCCGGGCCAGGTCCCCCGAGTCCAGCCGGATGGCCGCCCGCACCGGATTGCCGGCCTCGCGTGACTCCTGGAACACGCGGAGGGCGTTGGGGAGTCCCGAGGTCAGCGTGTCGTAGGTGTCCACCAGCAGCAGGGGACTACGCGGGTAGATGGTGGCGTAGGCTCGAAACGCGGACAGCTCATCCGGGAAGCTCATGACCCAGGAGTGCGCGTGCGTGCCGCCGACCGGTATTCCGTAGAGCTTGCCGGCCAGCACGTTTGAGGTGCTGTCCGCTCCTCCCACATAGGCCGCCCGTGTACCGCTCAGTCCACCATCCGGACCCTGGGCGCGGCGCATACCGAACTCCATTACCACGTCACCCTCCGCCGCCAAGCGGATGCGGGCCGTCTTGGTGGCGATGAGCGTGGGGTAGTTGAAGCTGTTGAGCACGACGGTCTCCAGCAGCTGGGCCTCCCCCAGTGGTCCCTCGACGCGCACGATGGGCTCGTGGGGGAACACGGGCGTCCCTTCCGGCACGGCGTGGATGGTGCAGGAGGGGCGAAACTCGGCCAGGTAGTCAAGGAACCCCGGGCTGAAGTGGGGGAGTGTGGCCAGGTAGTCCAGATCCTGCGGGCTGAAGCGCAACCGAGAGTAGAAAGAGAGGAACTGCTCCAGGCCGCAGGCGATGGCGAACCCGGTGTGAGGCGGGAGCTCGCGGAAGAAGTACTCGAAGCAGACCGGCAGTTCGTGGCGCCGGCTCTTCCAATACCCATTCATCATGGTGAGCTGGTAGAAGTCGGTCAGGAGGGCGAGGTCCTCCCGTTGCGCCCAGTGCTGAGAGCTGTCGAGCTCCAAGGCCGCCTCAGTCCACCCCGGCGGGCATGGCGTCGCTTCGGGCGCCGGCCGGCCCATGCAACAACTCCCGAGAATGGATCCGACGCACGCCTGCGGCGCCCATCTCGTGCCACGCTTCCTCCACGGTTTGAGGAGCCACTCCGCGCACGGCATCCTCTATCACGCAGACCTGGAACCCTTGGCGCGCGGCGTCGAGGGCGGTGAAGCGCACGCAGTAGTCCGTGGCCAGCCCGGCGAGGAAGACCCGCACCACCCCGCGGGCGCGAAGCCAGCCGGTAAGATCGGCCTCCATTGCCTGGAAGCTGCTGTACTCCTCGCGATCGACATGAGTGCCCTTGCTCACCGTGAAGGCATGGGTCGGGATCAGCAGTCCCGGCGCGAAGCCTGCCCCCGGCGTGCTCTGCACGCAATGTGCCGGCCAGGAGCGGTCACGGTAGGCAGGGTTCTCGGTGAAGGACAGGTGGTCCGGGGGGTGCCAGTCACGCGTGAGTGCCACGTGGCGGAACAGAGGCATCAACCGGTTGACGATGGGAAGGATGCGACTGCCCTCGGCGACTCCCAGGGCGCCTCCCTCCAGGAAGTCCACCTGGATATCGACCGCGATCAGCGCGTCCCGCTCGGTAACATCCACTGCGTCACCCCCTGCCGTGCGGGCTGTTCTTGCCCGCGCCGGCGCGATGCGTACCCCGTAGTGCGGGTCAGCCTTTGCCCAGGAAGGCCTTCCCCGCCGGCAGGTAGCGCTGCAGCACCTCGGGCACCGCCACCAGGCCGTCGACCGTCTGGTAGTTCTCCATCAGGGCGATGATGGTCCTCCCCACGGCCACCACTGTGCCGTTCAGGGTGTGCACCAAGTACGGGCTGCCCTTCTCACCCTTGGCACGGCACTTCAGTCGCCTCGACTGGTAATCCGTGCAATTGGAGCAGGAGGTGACTTCGCGGTAGCGTTCTTGGCTGGGGATCCAGGCCTCATTGTCGTACTTCTTGGCGGCGGAGGCACCCAGGTCACCCGCGGCGATATTGACGGCGCGGTAGGGCAGCCCCAACTCCTCCAGTATCTCCCGCTCAATGCTCCACATGTAATCGTGCTCCTCGCCCGACCTGTCCGGGTGGCAGAAGCTGAACATCTCCACCTTGTCGAACTGGTGGACGCGGAAGATGCCGCGGGTGTCCTTACCGGCCGCCCCTGCCTCCCGGCGAAAGCAGGTGGAGTAGCCCACGTAACGCACGGGCAGGTCCGCCTCATCCAGGATCTCATTCATGTGTAGGGCGGCCAGCGGCACCTCGGAGGTGCCCACCAGATTCAGGTCGTCGGCCTCCAGGTGGTAGACCTGCTGAAGGTCGGTAGGGAAGAAGCCGGTGCCGTACATGGCTTCGTCACGTACCAGCACCGGCACCACCACGGGGCGGAAGCCTTTGCCGGCGAGCTTCTCCAAGGCGTATTGCACCAAGGCGAACTGTAGGAAGACCAGATCGCCCTTGAGGTAGGCAAAGCGGCTGCCACTCACCTTGGCGCCGCGTTCCATGTCAATAAGGTCCCGGGGCAGGGCCAGGTCCAAGTGGTCCTTGGGTTCCAAGTCGAACGTGCGCGGCGTGCCCCACGACATCTCCTCTCGCGAGTTCTCTTCGCCTCCCGCCGGAGCCGTGGGATCGGGCAGGTTGGGGACGGCCAGCAGTTCCTCCTCCAGTCCCGCTTCCACAGCCTTCAGCTGTGTCTCCAATTCCTTGATCTGCCCACCTACCTCGCGCATGGCCTGCATGGCCGACTGCACCTCCGGCCCACCCGCGCCGCTTTTCTTGATGCGCGCGATCTCCTGGCTGGTAGTGTTGCGGAGCGCGCGCTTCTCTTCCGCCTGCTGCAGCAGGTCGCGGCGTTGGGAGTCCAGCTCCAGGAGCCGGTCCAGAGCCGTCTCGGCAGTTTCTCCGCGGCGGCTCAGCGCCTCACGGACCATTTCCGGATTGGAGCGGATGAGTTTGATATCCAGCATGTCGGCGTCCTGTCTTCCTTATGTTGCACACGATACCGGCCGGAAGGCAGGCCCGCGACCACCACTGCTCCCCGTGCCGTCGGCGGCGTGACGAGGAGCCGACCGGCCCGTCAGCGGACCGGGGGCTTGCCTATGGGGTAGCTGCCGAGGATTGTCATCCGCGGCAGCTTGCAGGTCAAGCAGGCGAGGGCATCGTGTATGGGTGTGTCCTCTATCTTGCCCTCCAAGTCCACCAAGAAGATGTAGTCGCCCAGGCGGCGCTTGGAGGGTCGCGACTCTACCTTGGACAGGTTGATGTAGCGGTGGGCGAACTCCTGAAGGATGAGGAGCAGAGCCCCCGGCGTATCCTTCAGGATCTCGCAGACCACGGAGGTCTTGTAGGGCTCCGCCAAGTCCTGGCGCTCACGCTGAGGCGAGAGGAAGATGAAGCGCGTCTCGTTGTCGTCGTGGTCTTCGATGGCCGTCCGCATGACCACGCAGCCGTACTGCTCGGCAGCCAGCGCCGTGCCGATGGCTGCCCAGGGGTCATCAGCCTGCGAAACCATTTCCACCGCCCCCGCCGTGGAGTTGGCTGCTTCCACCAGCGCGTTGGGGAGATGCCGCCTCACCCAGCGTCGGCATTGGGCCAGCGCGTGCGGATGCGAGACGATCCTGTTGATGTCCTCGAAACGCACTCCGGGGCGGGTGATGAGGCGGTGCCGGATGGGGTGGCGCACCTCGCGCACGATCTGCAGGTTGAGCGTCTCCCAGGCCAGCAGGTCCACGGTGACCGACACCGAGCCTTCGATGGAGTTCTCGATGGGGACCAGCGCGCAATCCACCTCTCCTGCCGCCAGCCCATGGATGGTGTCTTCGATGGAACCGTAGGGCACGGTGGCGATACCGTCAGCCACTTCGTCCGGGAGACGGCGCAGGGTGGCATGGAGCGCTTCTTCGGTGAAGGTGGCGCGTGGTCCCAGGAAACCTATCTTCCGCGCGGCAGCCGGCAAAGGAGTGTCGAGCCGGGAGGTGGGCCATTCGAAGAGATGTTGGTCTCGGCGGTTGCAGCCGGACATAGGTGGCTCCTCCTGTGTGGGGACACGGCTCATAGGTCTGCGAACGGATTATCGTCGTCTGCGCGGCCGGCCTTCACCGCACGGCTCTCTCGGGGCGAGCCGGCCTCCATGGTCTCCGGCTCCAGCGGGGAGAAGGCCCGCTCATCCAGTGGTTCCAGGGGCTCCAGCTTGGGCCAGCCCAGCACTTCCTCCCGGCCGTCCTCGCCCAGTGGGGCCAACCCCTGCCGCCGCCTTCGCCTGTTCTCTCGTGCTAGATCCCGCGGCGTGCCGGTGCTGGTGTCGACTGGGGTGGCCGCCGCCTCCTCCATGGCCGTCCTATCAGACGGCGTGGGCCGCGGACGGACGGTGAACGGGGTGTTGCCCCTGGCGCGAGCCTGGGCCAGGGCCTCCTCTTCTTCGGGGGCCAGCGCGATGTCCGGCTCACCTTCCCTTATGGTCTTGACGTAGGTGCGGGCAAAATCCCTGCTCACCACCGTGGTGATGATCACGCCGTTGTCGTTGGCGTTCAACAGCCCTATCACTGTGCTCTGGCGGCCGCCCAGGTCGTGGTAGGCATCGAACCGCACCACGCCCACCCGGGATAGGCAGCCATCTATGCGGACCTCGTGGTCCCTGGCCTCCAACGACAGCGTGTGCAGCTCATCACGGAGGTCATCCAGCCGGCCGTCCAGGTGCCGGGCGAAGGAGACGATGTCCTTGGTGGTACTGCGCGACCCCAGCACTACCTGCTGGTCCGCCTGCAGGCGGGATACGCGTCGGGTGAGGAGGATTACCAGCAACAGGGCCGCGACGCCGAACGCGACCGCTACTCCGGCGATGATCTGGGCGATGTTGGCTGCCGTCACGTGCTTTCCTCGGGCCGGCGGCTAGAGAATGAAGACCACGTGGGCCTCGAGGGAGTTGTTGGCTTCGTTCTTCTCATTGGGGACGGGCCCGGCCGTGACGCTGACAAGCGCGGTCTCGCCGTAGTCCGTGGGGTTGACTCCTTTGATCTCCACTTCCTGTTTCTCACCCGCCTTGATCTCGGTGATCTTGACGGTGACTATCTGAGGTTGCGTGCTACTGGGGCCTTGCAAACGGAAGGTGACCGGCACGTCTCTCTCTGTCATGGTGCCCTGGTTCTCCACGGTGACCAGGAAACGAAGCTGGTCCGTGGAGGGGATGTTGAAGGTACCGTCGGCGGTGATGTCCGTGTCTGATGGTTTGGCGAGCACGGAGATGAGGCCGACGCCATGGATGGACTGCAGCGTCTCGGTGGACTTCAGGGTGGCCAGCATCTGCTTGACGCTGTCAACGGAGGCGTATCCAGGGTCCGCAAGAAAGGCTGCCGGAGCGATCTGGACGTCCGCGATCTCCTTGGCCTTCAACAAGTCCGTGGCTCGGGAGGCGAAGAACTCAGAGTACGCCACATCTGACAGAGCCAGCTTCATCATGGCGCCGAAGATCAGCTCGGATGGCACTTCCACGTCCTGGACATCCAGAGCGTTGAGTAGTGAGGGAGCGAGATCCTGCACTCCCCGCAACCGTAGTTCCAGCGTGGCCACGAGCCACTGTTGCATGTCCGCGGCTTCACCCGGCGCAGCGAAGGCCTCCGCCTCCGCCAGCAACCCTGAAGAGGTCTCCACATACTGGTCCATGCGCGTCTGCACGTCCTTGCGCGTGGCGGTGCCGGGGTTCGTGAGCAGCGCGCTGAGCTTGGCGCCAACGGCGTTGGAGCGTGTGATCACGTCATTGGTGGCCGCATAGTAGGTTTGGTAGGCGCTGACTTCTCGGTTGTGCAGCCAGTTGCGCACCAGCAGCCCACCACCGACCACTACGCCGACGACGACCACCGCGATGAGCGCTAAGCGCAGGAAGGGACCATAAGACCGCGCCTTTTCGCTGCGGCGCTTCTCCTGATCTGCTAAATGTGTGAACGATTCATCGTCCGGTGACATCATGCAATGCCTTGGAGCGGAGGAAGGTAAAGTGATGGGCGAGGGGGGACTTGAACCCCCATGAGCGAAGCTCACTAGACCCTGAACCTAGCGCGTCTGCCAATTCCGCCACTCGCCCGGGGCACCAGAGTTCCGACCTGGAACCTTGTGGATCGAGAAGGCAGTATAACACAGGTAGCGTTTCACTAGAGGACATGGAGCTGATGCCGGACCGCCCCCTGCTTTTCGATCGTTATCGCCTCGTTCGCCAGTTGGGACGGGGGGCTTTCGCCACCGTGTATCTGGCTGACGACCTGCGCATGGGTCGCCAGGTGGCCATCAAGGTGGTGGAGGATGCCACGGACGTGGAGGGCCGTGTTCTGCGCGAGGCTCGGGCCGCCGCCAAGCTGGACCATCCGCATATCGTTTCGGTGCACGAGGTGTTGCGGGAGGAAGACCGGACGTATCTCTTCACAGAGTACGTGGAGGGACAGACGCTGCGGCAGGCCTTCGCCAAGCGGACACTCGGTGATGCCGAGCTGGTGGTGGCCGGCATCCAGATCTGCCGAGGCTTGGAGCACGCCCACCGGCGGGGAGTCATCCACCGCGATATCAAACCGGAGAACATCATGCTCGTCGACGGAGAGGATGTCGATGTGCGCATCATGGACTTCGGGGTGGCTCAACTGGAAGACGTGAGCTCCATCACGCAGGAGGGTGACCTCATAGGCACTCTGGCCTACATGGCTCCGGAGCAGCTGCAAGGCGGGAGCGTGGACCGTCGGGCGGACGTGTACTCGGTCGCGCTCGTGCTCTATGAGGGGCTCACGGGCTCGAACCCGCTGCGGGGCATGCCGCTGCGCTCTCTGCTTGAAGGGGTGCCCCACCGGCAACTGCCCTCGCTGCGTAGGGCACGCCCTGATCTTCCGCCGGAGTTGGCGGAGGCCCTCGACCATGCTCTGACGCCTGACCCGGAGCAACGCCTTGATGGCGGCGGCCTGCGCCGGGCACTGGAGAAGGGGCACAAGCATCTTCCAGAGCCGGAGGAGGGCGCGGGGTTGTGGGACAAGACAGTACGGGCCTTGGCGCGCGACGAGAGGCTGAGCCGGCTGTGGTTCGCCGGGCGCCACGTAGCTGCGGGCCTGCTATCGTTGGCGGCGCTCCTTTTCCTTCTGCGGCGGTTGCCCTTCTACCCCGAGGGCGCTCTCGTCCCTCTTGTGGTGGCCTGCTCCTTCCTGAGCCTCATGTGGCCTACGGGCGGTGGAGCGATCACCTTGCTGTCTCTAGTACCCCCGGTCTTCGCCTTCAGCAGGGGTTGGGGCGTGCTCTTCGTGGTGATGGTGGGCGCCACTTACGCGTTTCTCGCTTGGCGCAGGTTGAGTTGGGTGGCGCTGCTGCCGCTGCTGGGGCCTGTGCTGTGCCTGCCGGCGGGGAAAGACCCTCAGCCGGCATTCGTGCTGCTCTCTGGGCTGGCGCTGGCTCTTCCCCTGGCGGCGGGCATGGCGGCCGGCATGTGGGGCCCGTTGCTTGGCCTGTGGACCGGATTCACCACTGCGCTGGCGGCAGGCTTCCAAGGGTGGGCGGTGTTGCCCTGGACTTTCTCCACCGGGGGGGACGCCGTGCTGCAGGGCACCCGCTATGAGCCGTCCGTGGGTGCTGTCGCCTTGGCGGCGGCGCGGTTTCTGGATCAGCGGCCGGAACTGGTGTTGCAGGCGCTCTTCTTGGCGGCCTTGGCGTTTCCCCTCCAGGTTCTGCTACGCGGAAGCCCGGAGAGGCGGCTCTGGGTATCGGCGGGCTACGTCTCCCTGGTGGGCGCGGGGCTCATGCTCCTGCCGCCCTTGGGGTTGGGCGTGCCTGGCCGACCCTGGCTCACGTTCTTGGCGTTACTGCCCTGCGCTATAATCGCCCTGGTGTCGTCCGTCGTCGTTCCTACAGCAGACACCGGCCGGCTGGGGGTCAAGCATGGGGTTGATGCGAAAGGCTGAGTCGCGGCTGGACCGGGCTTTCCAGGGTATGTTCAGGAAGAGATCTCACGTCAACGTCCGTCCTGTTGAGCTGGCGTGGAAGCTGGTCAAGGAGATGGAAGACAACAAGCTCTCCTCCTCCTCTCGTGTGTTCGTCCCTCATGAATACACCGTCTACCTGTGCCCGTCGGACTACAATCGGTTCCAGCCGTACGAGGAGTCTCTGGTCCGGCAGCTGCAGAATCATCTGCTGCATCACGCGCGCAAGAACGCCTTCAACATGGTGGGCGCCCCGGCCGTGAAGGTGGAGATGGATGCGGATCTGCGCAGTGGCGAATTCGGCATCGGCACGGGGAACGTGGCGCTGTCGGGGGTCGCTTCGCCGCTGGGGATGGATACTCCCAGGGCCGGGTCAGGGGAGAGCAGTGCGGCTTTCGTGGAGGCCGGGCAGGCGGAGCAGGATCCGGCGGTCCGGCCTGCGGTGTCGTCGTCTGCGGCCGCGGCGCCCCCACAGGAGGCCTCCATCTCGGCCGCAGACCCTGCCGGGCGGCCGGCATCGACGCCGGGTGTGGTGGTGTTGAAGCGGGGGCGGTACTCGGAGGAATTCCGGTCGGCGCGGGTGGTATTGGGACGTGGGTCGGAAGCCGACTATCGGCTGGATGACCCCAACGTGAGCAGGCGGCATGCGGTTATCGTGAGGGAGAGCGGTGGCCTCCACCTCCGGGATCTCGGCTCAACCAACGGAACCTTCCTCAACGGACGGACCGTCAACTCGGCAATCCTGCGGAGCGGCGATGTGATCACTTTGGGAGAAAGCCAGATCACGGTGGAGACCGACTGATGCTGCAGTTGGTCCTGCTTATCGGGAAGTTCCTATTCCTGCTGGTCCTCTATCTCTTCATCCTGCACGTGGTCCGCTCGGCCGGCCGGGGGCTCGCGCTGGCCTCTCCTCCGGTTACCGCCGTTCCCTCCGCTTCCCCAGCGGGCACAGGACTTCCGGGCGGCTCTCTCCCCGAAGGCGGAGCCATCTCCCAGCCAGGGTGGTCCCTGGTGGCAGCCTCGGTGCCTCGTATGCGAAAGGGGACGCGGGTGGCCGTCCCTTGGGCCGGCCCTCTGCTGGCGGGCCGCTCGGGAGATGCCGGTTTGTACCTGGAGGACACTTTTGTGTCCGGCCGTCACGCGCGGTTCACGGTCACGACCGAGGGCTTGGTGGTGGAGGACCTGGGAAGCACAAACGGGACCTTCGTGAACGGAAGCGAGATCAGCGGTCCCACCCTCCTGGGCCCCGGTGACCAGGTGGCCATCGGTGACGGTGTGTTCATGGTGGAGTTGGGGCCATGATTGTCCGGCACGGGGCAGCCAGCAGCATCGGGTTGGTGAGGCGCCAGAATGAGGACTCCTACGTGGCCGGCGATGGTGTGTGGGCCGTGTGTGACGGGATGGGAGGCGCGCAGGCAGGCGAGGTGGCCTCGGAGGCGGCCTGCCGGGCGGTTTCCGCCCTCACGGTGGGGAGCAGCGCGGAAGACCTGCAGTACATGGTCGCCCAGGCGAATTCGGAGATCTTCAGGCGCGCCCTTTCGGATTCCTCCTTGCAGGGGATGGGCACCACGCTGACGGCGGCAGTGTGGGATGGCGTGGAGCTCATTCTGGCGCACGTGGGGGATTCGCGCGCCTATCTGCTGCGGAGTGATGTCCTGGAGCAGCTCACCCGGGACCACTCGCTGGTGGGCGAGATGGTTCGGCAGGGGAGTCTCACGCCCGAGGAGGCTGCGGTGCATCCACATCGCAGCGTGATCACGCGGGCGCTGGGAACGGAGGAGCAGGTCGAGCCTGACATCATCCGGTTGCCGTTGCAGGTGGCGGATCGCCTCGTGCTCTGCAGCGACGGCCTTACCGGGAAGGTGGCGGACGGGCGGCTGGCGGAACTGCTGGGCAAGGCGGCCGAGCCACAGGCTGCGGCCCAGGTATTGGTCAAGGAAGCTCTGGCCAACGGTGGCGATGATAATGTCACCGTGGTGGTGCTTTTCGTTGAAGAGGGGAACGCCGCCGCGGACACACCACGCGCGGTGGAGTTGGGCCCGGCACGCCGGACGGAAGGTGGGGCGGGCTCGTTGTCTCCCGGCGGCTTGACTGGGCTCAGGGCCTGGGTGCGGCGGCACAGGCGGATGGTACTGGTTGTTGGTGTGGCCGTTCTGCTGGTGGCCGCAGCGGTGGCGGGAACCGCCGTCTTCCTTTCCGGAGTCTACTATGTGGGCACGTTCGGCGATTCCGTGGCTCTCTACCAGGGCGTACCTCACACCGTGCTGGGCATAGAGCTCTTCACGCTGGTGGAAGTGGGCTCGGCGCCCTACTCCACGCTGAGGCCGCACCTGAAGGCCCGGGTCGATGCGCATGAGGTGACCACCAAAGAGGAGGGGCAGCGGTTTCTGCGCGGCCTGGTAACCGGTACATGAGAACGGGCAACAGGGAACTCGCCCTTCTCCTCCCGGCCACGCTCCTCACCACCCTGGGCTTTGCCCTGCTCTACACGAGGGGTGCGCAGGAACTGTCGCCGGCGTCGCTGGTGTACGGCGGGATCTTCTTAGGCCTTTTCGGCATCGTGCATCTGGCACGGCGGCTGTTGGTCCCCATGGCGGATCCCTATCTGTTGCCGGTCACCGCCGTTCTGTCCACCATCGGTATCCTCATGATCTACCGGCTGAATCCCTCTCGGGCGCTGGACCAGGCGCTCTGGCTGATCGTGGGGCTTGCCGTCTTCGTCCTCATACTGGGGTGCTTCCGCCGCCACTTCAGCCTCCTGAGTGACTACAAGTACCTGATCGGCCTGCTGGGGATCGGCCTGCTGCTGGCCACCATAGTCTTCGGCCGGGAGATCAACGGCGCCAAGCTGTGGATCTACGTGGGATCACGTGGTATCCAGCCACCGGAGTTCGCGAAGTTGATGTTGGTGGTGTTCTTCGCCGCCTACCTGGCGGATGTGCGCGAGCTTCTGACTGTGAGTACCAGCCGTTTCCTGGGGATGGCCATCCCGCCGGTCCGTTACCTCTCTCCTCTGTTGCTTGTCTGGGCGCTGTCCTTGGCTCTCATGATCTTCATGAAGGACCTGGGGACCAGCCTGCTATTCTTCGGGGCGCTGTTGGCCCTGCTCTACGTGGCCACGGGGCGGCTGCTGTATGTGGTGGCCGGCGTGGTCCTCTTCGCCGGTGGCGCCTGTGTTCTCTACCAGATCTTCCCGCACGTGCAATTGCGCGTGGACATCTGGCTGGATCCTTGGGTAGATCCTTCCGGGCGCGGCTACCAGATACTGCAGTCCCTTTTTGCCCTGGCCGCCGGCGGAGTGTTCGGACGGGGGCTGGGCGACGGCTATCTGCTCACCACGCAGGGTCAACCGCTTATCCCGGCGGCGGAGACGGACTTCATCTTCTCCGCCATTGGTGAAGAGCTGGGGTTGGTCGGCGGCGTTGCGGTGATCCTCCTGTACGTGATCTTCCTGTATCGGGCCATCCATGTGGCCATCTCGGCTAGAGATGACTTCTCCCGGCTGCTGGCGGCCGGCCTGGGTGCCATCTTCGGGCTGCAGGCCTTCCTCATTCTGGGAGGTGTCACCAAGCTCATTCCGTTGACCGGCATCACTCTGCCCTTCGTCAGCTACGGCGGCAGTTCCATCGTGGCCAACTTCGGCCTGCTGGCCCTCCTCCTCCTGGCCAGCGAGCAGGGTGCGCGGGAACGGGCGGCCGAACGCGTGCCCGTGGTGGTGGGGGGAGGGGATGGCTGATGGAAAGGGCCATGCGCCGGTTGTTCTGGTTCTTCGCCGCGCTGTTCGTGGTGCTTATCGGCAACCTGACCTACTGGCAGGTATTCGCGGCTCCCCGCCTCAACACCGATCCCAGCAACACCCGCGCTGTGGAGCGGCAGATGAGGGTGGAGCGGGGGGTCATCCTGACTGCGGACGGCGTGGAAGCGGCGACCAAAACCCAAGAGGACGTCTACTTCTTCCGCACCTATCCGGATGGTTCCCTGTTTGCCCCCTGGCTGGGCTACAACAGCATCCGGTATGGGCGGGCGGGAGTGGAACGCGTGTACAACCCGGAGTTGGCCGGCGAGTTGGACATCCTGCAGATCACCAACATCATTGATCTCGTCACAGGAAAGCCCCGCCGCGGGGCCGATGTCCGTTTGACGGTGGACGCGGACGTGCAGAGGGCAGCGGTGGAGGCCCTGGGGGATCGCGCGGGGGCGGTGGTGGCGTTGGATCCCAACACGGGCGCGGTTCTGGCCATGACTTCCTATCCCCGTTATGACCCGAACACGCTGGAAAGTGACTGGGACTCGCTCCTCTCTGCTGAGGGTCGGCCGCTGTTCGACCGCGCCGTTCAGGGCACCTACGCGCCGGGCTCGGTCTTCAAAGTGATCGTGGCGGCGGCGGCGTTGCAGGAAGGCGTGGTTGTCACCGACGCCCCCTTCGACGACACCGGCAGCTTCACGGCCGGGGGGTACGAGGTCACCAATTTCGGAGACGAGGCCTATGGGCAGCACACCTTCAGCGACGCACTGGTCAAGAGCATCAACACCACCTTCGCCAAGGTGGGAGTGGACTTGGGCGCTGCGACGCTGGGGCGCTATGCCGGCGCCTTTGGTGTGGGTGGCGACCTGCCCTGGAAGTTGGGGGGCGAGACAGGCTCCTTCCCCAACGCGGTAGGCATGGACACAGCGCATGTGGCCCAGGTCTCCTTCGGACAAGGGGAGGTACTCGTCTCGCCGTTGGAGATGGCCTTGGTGGCAGCGGGCATCGCTAACGGCGGCACCATCATGGAGCCCTTTATCGTCTCGGAGGTGCGGGACTACCGTCAGACGCTGTTGCAGCGGACGCAGCCGCAGGTATGGAAACGGCCCATCACGGCCGCCACGGCGCAGACGGTGTCGGAGCTCATGGTGCGAGCGGTGGAAGAGGGCACTGGAACAAATGCGGCTATCGAGGGAGTCAAGGTGGCGGGGAAGACCGGCACGGCAGAAGTGGACGAGGGAGAGTCGCACGCCTGGTTCATTGCCTTTGCCCCGGCGGACGACCCTCAGGTGGCCGTGGCGGTTATAGTGGAGCACGGTGGGACGGGCGGTACGGCGGCTGCGCCCATCGCCCGCAGCGTCATACAAGCAGCGCTGGCTCAGGAGTGAGCCAGGAGGACGGGAAATCGTGATTGGCCGGGCTTTCGACAATCGCTACGAGATATCCAGCAAGCTGGGGACCGGGGGCATGGCCGAGGTGTACCTGGCGCACGATCGCCACTTGGGGCGAGACGTGGCCCTCAAGGTGCTCCTGAGCAAATACGCCACCGACCCCGAGTTCATTGAGCGCTTCCGGCGGGAGGCCAGCGCGGCCGCCGGTCTCAACCATCCCAACATCGTGCAGATCTACGATCGGGGGGAAGCCGAGGGCACCTACTACATATCAATGGAGTACCTCTCCGGCCGGCCGCTGAAGGAGATCATCCAGAGGTACGCGCCCCTGCGCGCAGACCACATTGTCTCCATAGGCACCCAGATCCTTGAGGCTCTGCGCTTCGCTCATCGCAAGGACGTTATCCACCGCGACATCAAGCCCCAGAACATCATCGTGGACGATGAGGGGCGGGTGAAGGTCACGGACTTTGGGATCGCGCGGGCGGGCAACGCCACCACCCTGACGCAGACCGGCTCCATCCTGGGCACGGCCCATTATCTATCGCCGGAGCAGGCGCAGGGTGAGCCCAGCGTGGCCGCCTCCGATCTGTATTCGCTGGGAATCGTTCTCTATGAGATGGCCACGGGCCGTTTGCCTTTCAACGGTGACAATCCCGTGGCCATTGCCATGCAGCACGTGCACGAGCCTCCGCCCCCGCCCAGCGAGTTGGCGGCGGGGCTGCCGGAGGGGTTGGAGAACATCATTCTGCGTGCGCTCGCCAAAAGCCCGGGGGACCGCTACGCATCTGCGCAGGCCTTCTTGGATGACCTGACCAAGTTCCAGCAGGGCCGCGAGATCCCGCTTCCACCGGCATTCACCGAGCAGCCCACGCGCATGATGGCAGGCCAGCAGCAAGCCACGCCGCTGCAGGCCACCCAGATCCGTCGCGGGACCGAGCCGCGCACGGTGCCGGTGCAGTCGCCCATGAGCGGTCCGCCGCGTCGGCGCCGCGGCCTGGGTTGGCTCCTGGCCATCATCATATTGCTGCTGGCGGCGGGCGGGGCTTACGCCGCCGTCTCGCTGCTGGGGGCAAACGACGACAGGGTGCAGGTTCCCAGTCTCCTCAACATGACCTTGGCCGAGGCACAGCAGGAGGGCGAGGCTCTGGGGCTTCACGTGGTGGAGGGTGGCCCGGCGGAGGTTTCCGCCAAGTATGACAAGGACAAGGTCATGCGGCAGGATCCGGAGAAGGGTGACCGCGTGACGGTGGGTACCACCATCCAGATCTGGCTCTCGGCGGGCAATCAACCATCGGGTGTGCCCGACGTGGTGGGTGCAATCGAGGAAGAGGCGCGCGCCACGCTGCAGGGCTTCGGGTTCCAGGTGGAGGCCAAGCAAGAGCCGTCCATGGACATGGAGACCGGCATGGTGACCAGGCAGTATCCCGCCGCCGGCCAGCCTCTGGCTGCCGGCTCTCTCGTGGTGATCTACGTGAGCTCGGGTCCACCGGCAGGGCAGGTGGAAGTGCCGGACGTGGTGGGTATGACGCAAGAGCGGGCCATCACTACGCTGACCGAGGCCAAGCTGGTGGCCCAGATCC